>TARA_R110002126_G_scaffold68704_1_pt1 | contig 156122 bp, 148 predicted proteins | sample TARA_R110002126 | Tara Oceans TARA_R110002126 (sample SAMEA4397536) | marine metagenome | biome: Polar Biome; feature: [DCM] deep chlorophyll maximum layer (ENVO:01000326); material: water (ENVO:00002006), including particulate matter (ENVO:01000060) such as... | depth 30 m
TAGATATTGCCAGCTAGCTGGCGTTTATTCTCTGATTCAAAGTCAAATTCCTCGACCTTGTTTCCATCAACCACAACAACGCGAGTTTCCTCAGCGTGGGTGGCATCGATAAGCATTTTCTTAGGCATAAATCCATTTTGCACAGCTGCGCACGCAAGTGTCCCGGTGGGGCACCGCGCGGCAGGGTATGTCTTGTCAGGGCGATAGGTGACGCGGCTAAAACAGGGCCCCAAAGGCCGCCTGTTTGTCTGCTCGTGGCGTCTGCGCGCGTCATCGCGGTTCTTCTCCGACGTGAAAGGCACCTTGGCGCGGTTCACATCCATTAATTACTGCTTTTGATCAGGGCCTTGGCCCATGCCATCCGTCAGCGGTTCTCTGGCCTTTTTTAAGGGCCTTATCGGTCTGCCTGGACACCGGTTGACCGGGTAACCGAGGCAGCGAAACTGTCAAAGGGTCTGCGTTTGTGTCTGAAACACAATCAGCCCTACATCCCAATTAAAGGTAGAAGCGGGCAAATGACAATGGTCAATCGCGTTTGGGGTGATTTGGGATGCATCACGACGGTGTCATAAACCCCATTGCTTGACATCACGCCCACGTGTGGGAAACAGTTGTATCGGGCCATATGGTCGATATTGGGATTGGACCTGCGTTGCGGCACCCCCCGAAAATAAGGAAGATACGATGCACTTTTCTCTGCGCTTTGCGCTTTGTCTGCCATTCATGGCGCTCGCCGCTTGCGAAGATATGGCGACATCTGGTGATCCTGCAGCACGCGCCGAAGCAAAAGCGCAAAGAAGCTGTATTCGCGCCGTTGAAAAACACACCGGTGTTTCGGGCGGTGTAATCAACACGACGATCCCAATCGTCGAGATACATCAATATATCGTCGATGTGCCCGGGCTTGCGCCTTGGACCTGCTATACTGACGAAAACGGTGCTGCAAAGCAGCTGATCGAGACGCGGCTGTAACTCCGCGTCCCGGTTTCGCCTAGAAAGGCCAGCGTTCAGAGATAATCTGAGCGCTGCAAACCGTACTTGGCCATCTTTTCATTCAATGTCCGGCGCGGCAGGCACAATTCGTCCATCACGGATGCGATTGACCCTTTGTGGCGGCGCATGGTGTTGTCGATCAGCATCCGCTCGAACGCCTCGACATATTCCTTAAGCGGCTTGCCATCCGTGGTCATCACCGGCTGCATTTCCTCGTGATCGGTCATCAGCAAAGACGCGATAGACCCGGACCCGCGCCGCGATTGCAGCACCGCGCGTTCAGCAACATTGATCAACTGACGCACGTTGCCGGGCCAAGGGGCTTGCAGCAATTGCGCCGCTTCCTGCGCGGACACCTGCGGCGCATCGCACCCGTATTCATCGGCGAATTCCTCGCTCAGGCGCGTAAACAACGTCAGGATATCCTCGCCACGCTGGCGCAAGGGCGGCACCGTGATGCGCAACGCTGCCAACCGATAGAACAGATCCGACCGCAGCGCGTCTTCCGAGGTGCGTCCGGCTTCTTGAAGGTTCGAAATCGCCACAATCCGCGTTTCCGCAGGGGTGCCCTGCTCGTTGATCGCGCTCAACAGACGCGCTTGCAACGTCTCGCTTAGCGCCTCGATCCCCTCAAGCACCAGCGTGCCGCCGCGGGCTTCCTCGATCGCGGGCAATTGCGCGTCTTCGGGCATCATCGGGCCAAACAGGCGCTTGCTCAGGGCGTCTTCCTCAAGGGCGGCACAGCTGACCAGCACGAATTTCTTGCCAGCACGTGATCCGACTGCATGCAGCGCGTGGGCGACCAGAGTCTTGCCCGTGCCTGTTTCACCGTCGATCAATACGTGGCCATCCGCCTGCCCCAAATCAAGGATATCCTCGCGCAAGCGTTCCATAACGGGCGATCCGCCGATCAGCTTTTTCATCAACTGGGTGCCGTCAGACAATTCCCGACGCAGGGCGCGGTTATCCATCACCAGACGGCGCGCATTGGTGGCTTTCTTGGCCAGCTCGCTCATCCGGTCGGGGTTAAAAGGTTTCTCAAGGAAATCAAACGCACCGACGCGCATTGCCTCAACCGCCATGGGCACATCGCCGTGGCCTGTGATCATGATCACCGGCAGCGCACTGTCACTGCCCATCAGCTTTTTCAGGAACTCCATCCCGCCCATGCCCGGCATTTTGATGTCGGAAATCACGATGCCCGGATAATCCGGCCCCAGTTTTTTCAACGCATCTTCTGCACTTGGAAAGGTTTCTGTGTCGTATCCTGACAATGCCAGCCATTGGCTGATGGATTGCCGCATGTCCTGTTCATCATCAACAATCGCGATTTTCATTGCCTGAGCCATAGTTTACTCTGCCGCCTGTGTGTTTTCTGTGCTGGCCATAATGGGCAGCTGCATTTCAAAGACCGCGCCGCCGTTCTGGCCGTTGCGCGCTGTCAGCCTGCCCCCCAATTCGGTGACAATACCGGACGAGATTGCAAGCCCTAGCCCGACACCATCGCCGGGCTGTTTGGTTGTGTAAAACGGTTCGAACAACGCATCGAGATCTTCGATGCCCGGACCGTTATCCCGCACAGTCAAGGTGGCGGTTTCGCCAGCCGAAAGCATAATCTCGACCTGTGGGTTACGTTCTGACTTGGTGGCGTCCAACGCATTTCGCAAGAGGTTAACCAATACTTGTTCCACCCGCATGCGGTCGCCCATCACCCGTACGGGTGCATCAGGCAGGATGCGGTTGATGTGCACCTGACGCTGGCGCAATTGCGGTTCCATCATCGACAGCGACGACGCCACCGCGTCGCGCATATCAAAGGGGGAAAAGCTCTCCTGGCCCTTACGGGCATAGCTTTTCAGCTGGCGGGTGATTGCGCCCATACGTTCAATCAGATCATCAATCCGGCCAAAGGACGACAGCGCCTCGTCCGTACGGTTACGCCGTATCAACAGACGTGCGCCTGCCAGATAGGTTTTCATCGCCGCCAAAGGTTGGTTCAGCTCGTGGCTGACGGCGGCTGACATTTCGCCCAAGGCCGCCAGTTTGCTGGATTGCTCAAGCGTTTGCTCGGCCACGGCCAGTGTTTCCTGCATGCGCTTACGTTCGGCAATCTCGCGTTGCAGGGCCGCGTTCAGCGCCCGCAATTCGGTGGATTCACGCTGGAACAAGGCCGCCCTGCCCGCCGTTCGCCGGCTGAGCGCATAGAATGTCAGGGCCAGCAAGATCGCAAATCCCATCACCTCAAGCGCCAGAACGCCGTTCACCTTTTCGCGCACCGACGCATAGGTCGTATAGCTGGTGATCCGCCAGCCACGGAACGGAATACGAGACGACAACCGCATCACGGCCTCGCCCTGCAAATAGGCATCCGGCGGTAGGGCCGTCCAATCCGCCGTGGCCTTAATCGCACGCTCGATCGCGCTTTGCGGGGTCTGGTTGGACAGCGCCTCGGTCTCGGTCAGACCGCGCCAGCGTGGCTCGGTCGCCATGATGATATCGCCGGTGCTGTCGGTGACAATCACCGCATCCGAAATACCGGCCCATGCGCGTTCAAATCGCTGCAAATCGACCTCGGCGGCGATCACCCCAAGGGTCGCACCGCCCTCTTGGATGCGCCGCGAATAAAAGAACTGATAGCCGCCGGTTTCACGCGGTATCACGCTGAACACCGTTGAATTTGACCGCAAGGCATCGACGAAATACGCGTCCGTACGGTGCGTTGCCCCCAACCGGTTGCGATCCGTCGCCGCCACCATCCGCCCGTCGATATCATACAGCATCAACGACGCCGCGCCGATTTCCTCAACAAAAGAGATCAGCCGTTGTGTGGAAAGCGAATAATCCCCCTGGATCAGGGCCTGGATCAACGTGGGGTCCCGCGCCAGCAGCTGCGGCACAATCGCATTCTGCCGCAATTCCGCCAGCAAGTTCCCGCTATACAGCGCGATCCGCAGCTCGGCGCGGTTGCGCGTGCTGTCGGTGAACCTGTCCGTCAACAGCTTGTTTGTGACGGCAATGGTGGCAATCGCGATCACCAACAAGGCCACCAAAGCCAGCCGAACACGCCAGCTGACTGATATAGGATAGGCGCTTGAGGGCGTTGATTGGCTCATTACCCCAATCTACGCAACCTCGGCCATGCACTCAAGTCACGCTGTGACCAGTGCCCCCGCCAATGCGCGGAAGAGCGCCACCCCGTCGGTGCCGCCATGCACAGGATCGGCCATCCGCTCAGGGTGCGGCATCATACCAAGCACGCGCCGGTTGGCCGACAGGATGCCCGCAATATCGGCCTGCGCGCCGTTCGGGTTGTCCTCATAGGTAAAGGCAACGCGGTCTTCTGCCTGCAATTCGGCGATGGTGTCGGCATCTGCGTAATAATTACCATCATGATGCGCGATGGGAATATTGATTACGGCACCCGCGTTATAACCCGATGTGAAATCACTGTCCGATGTCGCGACCTTTAGGCCGACCGTCTTGCAGATGTATTTCAACCCGGCATTGCGCAGCAGCGCGCCTGGCAAAAGACCGGTTTCCGTCAACACCTGAAAGCCGTTGCAAATCCCCATCACATACCCGCCGCGTTCCGCGTGGGTTGCCACTTCGCGGCAGATCGGGGAATTCGCAGCAATCGCGCCGCAGCGCAGGTAATCGCCATAGGAAAAACCACCCGGAACGCCGACAATATCGACGCCAGCAGGCAGTTCAGTATCCTTGTGCCAGACCATCGAAACCTTGGCCCCGGCTGCCTCGAATGCGACGGCTAGATCGCGGTCACAGTTAGAACCCGGAAAAACGATGACGGCTGCATGCATCAGATCATCTCCACGCTGTAGGATTCAATCACCGTATTGGCGAGCAGCTTTTCACACATCGCCTCGACATCGGCCTCGGTCACGCCGGCATCCAGATCAAGCTCGATCACCTTGCCCTGACGCACGCCTTTGACCCCGTCAAAGCCCATGGCCCCAAGCGCGTGGCGCACGGCCTCGCCTTGCGGATCCAGAACACCTGTCTTCAACATCACATGCACCCGTGCTTTCATGGCGCGTCCCCCTGCTTCATTTTGCAAAATAAACTCATATCCGACGCCAGCCTCAATTGATCAACGTCGGTTTCATCATCGGTGTCGACGTCTTGGGCATGACCCCCAAACGTCTTGCGACTTCGGTATAGGCATCCGCCAGCGATCCCGGATCACGGCGAAACACATCCTTATCCAGCTTCTGGCCGGTTTCCATGTCCCACAAACGGCAGCTGTCGGGGCTGATCTCGTCTGCGATAATCAAACGTTGGAAATCACCGTCATAGACGCGGCCAACCTCGATCTTGAAATCCAGCAGCCGGATGCCGACAGCCATCATGACGCCGGACATAAAATCATTGACCCGCAAGGACAGGCTCAGGATGTCTTCCATGTCCTGCTGGCCAGCCCAACCAAAGGCCGCGATATGTTCTTCGGTGACCAGCGGGTCCCCCAGATCGTTGTTTTTGTAGTGGTATTCAACGATAGGGCGCGGCAATTGCATGCCTTCGTCGATCCCCAACCGCTTGGAAAAGCTACCCGCGGCATAGTTGCGCACAACGATTTCAAGGGGGATGATCTCGGCCTGGCGGACCAGTTGTTCGCGCATGTTCAGACGTTTGATGAAATGGGTAGGCACGCCGATATTGTTCAACCCGGTCATGAAAAACTCGGACAAGCGGTTGTTCAACACGCCCTTGCCCTCGATCACGGCTTGCTTGCCGGCACCCATGGCGGCGGTGTCGTCCTTGAAATACTGGACAATCGTCCCCGGCTCCGGCCCCTCGTACAGGATCTTGGCATTGCCTTCATAGATTTTGGTGCGACGGGCCATGCGCATACCTTCCAGACATCAGGCGAACGGCAGGGGCCGTCGGGCCTTTGGGGTGTCACATAGTCCAACCATCCCTTTCGCGCAAGCGCATGACCCACGTTGTCGCAGCTGCATGATACTTGTGGGGGACTAAATCCATTCCCATGTTATAATCACCAAAGCCATTTTTTCAGGAGAAGACCCATGTCGACCTTTAATGACCGTGAAAACGCCTTCGAAAACAAGTACGCACACGATTCGGAAATGCAATTCAAGGCCGAAGCACGGCGCAATAAACTGCTGGGCCTTTGGGCGGCAGGGTTGTTGGGCAAAACCGGCGATGACGCATCAGCCTATGCCGCCGAAGTGGTGAAATCAGACTTCGAGGAAGCAGGCGAGGAAGATGTGTACCGCAAGGTCTCTGGTGATTTGGGCACGCACGCGGACGAGACGACAATTCGCGCCAAGATGGCCGAGCTGATGATCGAAGCCAAAACGCAAATTATGCAAAGCCTGACCTAAGCTTTCGATATTATTTACGAAAACAAGCGCGCCTTTGAGTTAAATCTGAGGCGCGTTTTTTGGTGCTCTTAACATATTGGAAGGGCACCGGTGGTCAAACTCCGACCTACGTTGGGCCGGGGGAAACAACCATGATGAAAAAGCTTCTTTCGGGGCAAGGCGCGCGCGCCGCACAGCTTGCTATCTCTGTGGCGATTGGCGCGGTCTGTCTTTGGGTTTTAACCGGCCAACTGTCGGCGGGTTTCTGGCAGGATGTCACGGTTGAATTACGTGGGCTTGATCCCCTGTCTGTGGTTCTGGCCGTCTGCTGCACCGGGCTAAGCTTCCTTGCCCTTGGTCGCTATGACGCGGTGGCACATCGCCACTTGGGCAGCGGCACGCCGACATTGCAGGCCTGCGGTGCTGGCACCATCGCAATCGCCTTGGCACAGACCCTTGGCCTTGGCGTTCTGACAGGTGCGCTTGCGCGCTGGCGCATGCTTCCCGATATCTCAATGACATTGGCCCTGCGCTTGTCCGTTTTTGTGTGCATGACCTTTATGGTGGCTTTGCTCGTTGTAACGGCAGTGGCCTGCCTTGTGTTCCCGTCACCCGCCTTCATGTTCTGGCCGTCGGTTATCGTCGTCGCGGCCCTGCCCGCGGCCGTCATCGGCATCTATCTATTTCCTGCAATTACCTTGGGCCGTTTTACGGTCCGACTGCCCAGCCTGCGCGCGCTCGCCTCGATCCTGCTGTGGACGGTGATTGATGTACTGGCCGCTTCTACGGCGCTGTATCTCCTTATTCCGGGGGGCGAGGTGCCATTTACCGTCTTGCTACCCCTGTTCCTGATTGCCCTCGGATCGGCGCTGCTCAGCGGCACGCCGGGGGGCGTTGGGCCATTTGAATTGGTGCTTTTCGCAGCTCTGCCGGGTGGGGCGTCTGTTCAGGTGCTGACCGGGATCATCGCGTTTCGCGCAATTTACTATGCCATCCCCGCGTTGATCGCGATGGCACTGATGCTTCGGCCCTATGCGCCCCAGTTCGCGGCAAAAACCCGCGCTAAAGGTGACATTTCAACGGCCCCCAGGGCCGAGGTCGGCGTGATCAGGCAGAACGGTGGCTTTATTGCTGATCACAGCGCGCTTTGGCACAGCGGGCAGACACTTTGTGCCTTGTTCGACCCGCTTTCCACCACAGCGCCCGACCCGATCGCGACGGTCTCGGCCCATGCACGGGATCGGAACCTGATCCCCAGCCTGTATAAATGTTCGGCCCGCACAGCACTGCTGGCCCGTCAACAAAACTGGTTTGTATCCCATATCGCGGACGAGGCTGTTATAAATCCGATGCAATTTGCCACAACCACGGCCCCGTTTCGCAGCTTGCGGCGCAAACTGCGCGCCGCTGAAAAGGCACAGATCACCATATCGCAGGGCACCACCCTGCCCGTTTCAGACATGGCCCGCGTTGATGATCTGTGGCAGCGCGCACGCGGTGCTGCACGCGGCGGTACAATGGGTGTTTTCGCGCCGGAATATGTCGCGCATCAACGGGTCTATCTGGCACATCGCAAGGGCCGCCTGATCGCCTTTGCCAGTTTTCACCGCAGCAGCCACGAATGGTGTCTGGATCTGATGCGCCAAGACCCCGATACCCCTGACGGCACCATGCACGCGCTTGTGCATGCGGCGATCCGTGACGCCGCGCACCACGGGATTGCCCGCCTCAGCCTTGCTGCCGTCCCCGCCTGCCCCGATCCATCCTCGGCTATTTTGGTAAAGTTGTCTCAGATTGCGGTACGCAAAACCGGCGGGCCGGGCCTGCGCCAGTTCAAATCCAACTTCCGCCCAACATGGCAGCCGCTCTATGCCGCGGCCCCTAATCGCGCGCTACTGGCCCTTGCCTTGATGGATATCGCCCGCGCCGTTCACCGCCCCAGCCCCGCAACGAATGATAACCAATCTCATTACGATGATGAAAATTATGAGGTTGCCTCACGTTTGGCATCGTGAGATGACGCGAAATCACATCTTTAGCGGAGCTTTTCATGTCAAATCCTCTTACCGATCTTCTGGCTGAAAAAGGCACGCTGCTGGCGGATGGTGCCACGGGCACCAACCTGTTCAACATGGGGCTGATGTCTGGCGACGCGCCCGAAATGTGGAACACGGACGAGCCGCAAAATATCATCAAACTGTATGAAGGTGCTGTTGATTCAGGCAGTGACATCTTCCTGACCAATTCCTTTGGCGCGAATGCATCGCGACTGAAACTGCACGGCGCTGAAAAACGCGCCCACGAGCTGAGCCGCGTTTCCGCCGAACTGGCCCGCGAAGTCGCAGATACCGCCGGTCGCAAGGTGATCGTCGCAGGGTCGGTTGGCCCCACCGGCGAGATTATGGAGCCCGTCGGCCCCCTGACCCACGCGCTGGCGGTCGAAATGTTTCACGAAACCGCTGATGGCCTAAAGGCTGGCGGTGCCGATGTCGGCTGGCTTGAAACCATCAGTGCCCCCGAAGAATACCGCGCCGCTGCCGAAGGGTTCAAGCTGGCCGGTCTGGATTGGGTCGGCACCATGAGCTTTGACACAGCCGGACGCACCATGATGGGCATGACATCGGCGGCCATGGTCGACATGGTGCACGCGCTGGACAACATGCCGCTGGCCTACGGTGCCAACTGCGGAACAGGGGCGTCAGACGTATTGCGCACGGTGTTGGGCTTTGCCGCCAAAGGCATGCCGACGCCGATCGTATCCAAGGGCAATGCCGGCATCCCCAAATATGTCGAGGGTCACATCCACTATGACGGCACGCCCGAACTGATGGCCGATTATGCGGAATTGGCGCGTAACTGTGGCGCGTCCATCATCGGCGGGTGCTGCGGCACCATGCCCGAACATCTGGTGCATATGCGCGCTGCCCTTGATAGCCGCCCCAAAGGCGACGCGCCCACGCTTGAGCAGATCGTCGAAGCCTTGGGCCCGTTTTCGTCGGCCAGCGACGGCACCGATGGCGAAGGTCCGGTACGCGCGCCCCGCCGTGGCCGCCGCGGTTCAAAAACCAGCTAAAACAAATCCAACTGCGCGCTTGCCGGTTTGGGCGGGCGAAACAAATCACAGCGCATCGGCGGCAAAAGCGTCGAAAGCCCCAGCCGTTTTACCGCCAGATCAAAACGTTGCGCGATGATCTGGGCATAGGGACCTTCGCCGCGCATGCGGGTGTGCCAATTGGCGTCATATTCCTTGCCGCCGTGCATTTCCCGCAACCGCGCCATGATGCGGCCCGCACGGTCAGGATAATGCTGCGCCAACCAGTCTTGCATCAATACCGACACCTCGCGGGGCAAACGCAGCATGATCCAACTGGCCGATTGCGCCCCCGCATCACGCCCTGCGTGCAAAATCGCCTCCAACTCGGGGTCGGTCAACGCAGGCACCAAGGGCGACGCCATCACGCGCACCGGAATTCCGGCCTGTGCCAGCCGTTCGATGATCTGCAACCGGCGTTTTGGCGCGGGCACCCGGGGTTCCATCAACCGGCTTAATTTTGCATCCAGCGTGGTGACCGAAACGCCGACCCGCACCAGCCCCCGTAGCGCCATGTCCGACAAAATATCAATGTCCCGCTCAATCAAACTACCCTTGGTGACAATCGCCACGGGGTGATTCACCTCTGACAAAACCTCAAGCAGCCGCCGCATAATCTGGTGATCTTTTTCAATCGGCTGATATGGGTCGGTGTTTGTCCCAATCGCAATCGGGGCCACCTGATAGCGTTTGCTGGCCAATTCGCGGCGCAATACATCCGGTGCCTCGGGCCGCGCAATCAGCCGGGTTTCGAAATCCAGGCCCGGCGACAACCCAAGATACGCGTGACTGGGGCGGGCAAAACAATAAACGCACCCGTGCTCACACCCCCGATAGGGATTGATCGACCGGTCAAACGGCAAATCCGGCGACCGGTTATAAGTAATCACACTGCGCGGTATTTCCTCGCTCACTTGGGTCCGCAACACGGGCAAAGGATCATCATCACCTGCCCATCCGTCATCGATTGCAGTCGTGGAAAATCGTTCAAACCGACCCGAATGGTTTGACGACGTACCCCGCCCGGCAAGTTTAAATCTGATGTCCTCGCGATCCATTTAAATCTTCTGGAACAAAATAAGAACATCGTCAAGTTAAGATCGCCAAGCCATTGTTTTACAGGACCATTGGCGCTATTTTATCCGTGATGAAAGCGTCGCTTGTGATGCGGACCTTGTCGCAAAAAGCACGCGGTTTGGCCGGATTTCATGACACAAGGGCAAAAGCCCAATAGGCACGCTAACCGATGAGGAACGACTATGTCGGATGAAGACGAAATTATCCTTGCTGAACTGAACGACGAAGATCTTGTTCAACAGATGTTTGACGATCTTTATGACGGTTTGCGCGAAGAAATCGAAGAAGGCGTAAACATTCTGATCGGTCGCGGCTGGATTCCCTATGACGTCCTGACCAAGGCGCTTGTTGGCGGTATGACCATCGTTGGCGCTGACTTCCGCGACGGTATTTTGTTCGTTCCCGAAGTGCTGTTGGCCGCCAACGCAATGAAGGGCGGCATGGCCATCCTGAAACCGCTTCTGGCCGAAACCGGCGCGCCGCGTGTTGGTAAAATGGTGATCGGCACCGTCAAAGGCGACATTCACGATATTGGCAAAAACCTTGTGTCGATGATGATGGAAGGTGCCGGCTTCGAGGTCGTGGATCTGGGCATCAATAACTCGGTCGAAAAATACCTTGAGGCGATGGAAACAGAAGGGCCCGATATTTTGGGCATGTCCGCGCTTTTGACGACCACAATGCCTTATATGAAGGTGGTGATCGACACGATGATCGAACAGGGTATCCGCGATGATTACATCGTTTTGGTTGGCGGTGCCCCCCTGAACGAAGAATTTGGTAAAGCCATCGGCGCAGATGCCTATTGCCGCGACGCAGCTGTTGCAGTCGAAACCGCCAAAGAATGGGTCAGCCGCAAGCACAACAGCGCCAAGGCCTGAGGTTTTGATGATTTAAGCGCAAGGCCTCTCCTGACCGGAGGGGCCTTTTGCGTTATAGGGATAAGATGACGACGCTCTCAGACACCCAGCTTACCGAAAATGGCATGCCGCTCGCGGCAGATAACGGGCGTATTTTGCTGATTGCCTGCGGTGCATTGGCCCGCGAGATTCTGGACCTCAAGGCCGCCAACCGCTGGACCCATCTTGACTTAACCTGTCTTCCGGCCAAACTGCATCTATATCCCGATAAAATCACCGATGCCGTGCGCGCCACCGTCGAAAAACACCGCAGCCAATATGCTGATATCTTTGTGGTTTACGCCGATTGCGGCACCGGGGGATTGCTACAAAACGCCTGCGATGAGATGGGCGTAAAAATGGTCGCTGGCCCGCATTGTTACAGCTTTTTCGAAGGCAATGATCGCTTTGCCAAAACCGCCGAAACTGAAATCACGACGTTCTATCTGACCGATTTTCTGGTCCGCCAGTTCGACGCCTTTATCATGAAACCCATGGGCCTCGACCGGCACCCTGAATTGCGCGACATGTATTTTGGGAACTACGAAAAGCTGGTGTATCAAGCGCAAACCGATGATCCGGCCCTCACCGCCAAGGCAGAAACCTGTGCGCAGACCCTTGGTCTGTCGTTTGAACGACGCTTTACCGGCTATGGCGATCTTGAGAAAACCCTCAAAACCCTTTGATTTTCATTTTGCCAAATAAACTCAACTGTCCGACCGTCAGACAAAAACGCACCCGCCCCTAACGGCCCTCACGCCTGCGCAGCAGCCGTTTCACGCACGCGTTCAATCATCGCAGTCAACCCGTTAGACCGCTGCGCAGATAAATGTTCGTTCAATCCAAGCCGGCCCATCTCGGCGCGGGCATCCACGCCCAGCACATCCGCCGGGGACAACCCGTTGTAAAGAGACCGCAAAACGGCAATCAGCCCGGACACGATCATCGCGTCGCTTGCGCCGTCAAAATGCAAGACACCGTTCTCGAAACTCGCATGAAGCCAGACCTGGCTGGCACAGCCGTCAACCTTGGTTGCAGGCACCCGCAAGGCTTCCTCAAGCGGGTCCATCGCCTTGCCCAAATCGATCACATGACGGTAACGATCTTCCCAATCGTCCAGAAATTCGAAATCCTCGACCAGTTCTTCAAACGCTTCAGTTGCCACGGTGGTGCCCTCGTTGTTCTTGCCCCACAGGTAGGTCGCGGATTGGCAAAGGTCCACCCCTTCCCAACCGCCTTGGGATCGGTTAGTCAAATAGCACGGCAATTTCACGGCGGACCCCATGCGCAAAATCTTCTCGGCCATTTTGGTATCAACCCTAGTTCTAACCGGCTGCGCGACAGTGCGCGAAAGCAGGGTCAATCCGTTCAACTGGTTCGGCTCAGCCCGTTCCGAACCGATTGCCAGCGCCGAGGTCAACACCAACCCGCTGATTCCACAGTCCTCAGGCCTGTTTTCAAGCGCCCGCAAAGAACAGCCCGCCTATGCAGGTCGGCCCTTTGACCAAGTCACAGACCTGACGATTGACCGTATACCGGGCGGGGCCATCGTGCGCGCAACCGGGTTGGCAGCGCGTCAGGGTATCTACGACGTGCAGCTGACACCGGCAAATCCAGACGAGCTTCCGGTGGATGGTGTTCTGACCTATCGCCTTGAGGGGATCGTACCTGCGCAGAACACAGCTGTCGGTGCAAAACCCACCCGCGAAGTTACCGCCGGGCGCAAACTGACCAACCAGATGCTGGCAGGTGTCCGGGTGATCCGCGTCGAAGGCCAGCGCAACGCGCTGACAGCTCGCCGATAAGATTTACAATTCAGTTACAAAGGGTTGAGCGTTAAAGCTCAACCACTTTTACGGACGCGCCTACGGCCGTCAATGCGATTTTCCCGTCGCACAAAAGCAATGCATCATCGCCGAACACTTCACGACGCCAGCCCTTGAGAGCAGGCACATCGCGCAGACCACCGGCGATCGCATCCAGATCGGCGGCGGGTGCGATCAACTTGGCTGCGACCCCTGCGCTTTCGGTTTTCGCCTTGAGCAAGACCCGCAACAGATCAGCCAATGCCGGGTTCACTTGCAATTTGTCACGGCTGCGATCCGGTTGTGGTAAATCCGAGGCCGGACATTGCACACCAGCGGCGACCGCTTTCAAAATGCCCTCTGCAATCTCGCCTTTGCGTGCATCCCGCAACAGCAACCGCGCGCGGCCCAGCTCTTCGTGGTTTTTAGGCTTGTTGCTGGCCAATTCGACCAGCGCATCATCCTTGTACACACGGCTGCGTGGTATGTTCCGGGTCTGGGCGTAGTCCTCGCGAAAGGCGGCCAGTTCGCGTACGATCGCCAAAAACTTTGATGAATTCGTCCGCGTTTTAACCCGCTTCCACGCGTCGCGTGGGGCCGTGGTATATGTGTCCGGACTTGTCAAAGTCTCAAGTTCTTCTGCGACCCACCGCGCACGACCGGTTTTCGCCAATTGGTCGGACAAAAACTCGTACACTTGGCGCAGATGCGTCACATCGGCCAATGCGTATTTCGCCTGTGCATCGCTAAGCGGGCGGCGCGACCAATCTGTAAACCGCGATGTCTTGTCGACAGCCTGATGCGCGATTTTACGCACGAGTGTCTCATAGCCGACCTGTTCGCCGAAACCGCACACCATCGCCGCGACCTGCGTGTCGAACAACGGCTCTGGAAACACGCCCGCGTCGACGAAAAATATCTCAAGGTCCTGGCGCGCGGCGTGGAATACCTTGACCACCGAGGTATCGCGAAACAGCGTATACAGCGGTTCTAGCGACATATCCCCGGCCAACGGATCAACCAGCACGGCATTGGAATCTTCCGTGCCGGGCATCGCTAGCTGGATCAGACAAAGTTTCGAATAATAGGTCCGTTCACGCAAGAATTCGGTGTCAACGGTCACATAATCATATTTAGCAGCTTCAAGGCAAAACGCCTCTAGCGCGTCAGTTGTGGTAATTGTTTTCATATCAGTACTTTGACCAGAGCTGTGCCAACAGGCAATGTGTAATCGGAACAAGACAGGTCAAAAAACCTGATCGTTAACTATCGAGCGTTAAAAGGCTGCGATCACCAGCAGCAAAGCGCCGTAATACCGCCGGATACAAGCGGTGTTCCTGAACCAAAACGCGTTCGGCCAGATCATCGGCGGTATCACCCGCCAGCACCGGCACCCGTGCTTGCCCTAAAATAGGGCCGTCATCCAAGGCTGCGGTGACTTCGTGGACCGTGCAGCCATGCACCTTATCCCCCGCCTCAAGAGCGCGGGCATGGGTGTGCAACCCTTTGTAAAGCGGCAACAATGACGGATGAATATTGATCATGCGCCCCGCCCACGCATCGGTAAACCCGGCGGTCAGCTTGCGCATAAACCCCGCAAGGCAGATCATATCGGGCGCATGGGTGGCCAGACGCGATGACAGTTCAGCCTCGAACGCGGCGCGGTCACCCTGAAACGGTTTGTGATCAACGACTTCGGTGGCGATCCCACGGGCCTTGGCCCATGCGATACCGCCCGCATCTGCCACATTAGACACGATAACACAGGGCCGCGCCGGGTGGTCACCCGTCATATCCTCGACCAGCGCACGCATGTTCGAGCCGCCACCAGACAGAAAAATAGCGACCCGTTTGGTCACAGCAATTGGCCTGTGTATTCGACACCGGCAGCCGTCGTGACATGCCCCATCGGATATACCGTTTCGCCTGCATCGCTCAGCAGTTTTTGCAGCGCCACGGCCTGATCGGCAGCCACAACCAAAATCATGCCAACACCGCAGTTAAAGGTCTTGAGCATCTCGGCCTGAGACATGTCACCAATCTGCGCCATCCATTTGAAAACACCGGGCAAATCCCATGCGTCCAGATTGATATCAGCGCCCAGATCATCCGGCAGCACGCGTGGCAGGTTTTCGGTCAGACCACCGCCCGTGATATGGGCCAGCGCATGTACACCGCCTGCGCGGACTGCCTCCAACGCCGGTTTCACATAAAGCCGCGTTGGCGTCAGCAACACCTCGCCCAGGGTGCCGTCGGCCCATGGGCAATCCGCATCCCAGCCAAGACCCGACATCGCCACCAGCTTGCGCACAAGGCTGTAGCCATTCGAATGCACGCCATCGCTGGCAAGCCCGAGCAAGACATCGCCAGCAGCAACACCGCTTGGCAGATCCGCGCCGCGTTCCAGCGCACCCACAGAAAAACCTGCAAGGTCGAAATCACCGTCGGAATACATGCCGGGCATCTCGGCGGTCTCGCCGCCGATCAAGGCACAGCCCGACCCTTCGCAGCCGCGCGCAATACCCTCGATGATACGGGCGGCCTCTTCGGTTTCCAGCTTGCCCGTGGCAAAATAATCTAGAAAAAACAGCGGCTCTGCGCCTTGGCACACCAGATCGTTGACGCACATCGCCACCAGATCGACACCGACGCCGTCAACATTGCCGGTATCAATTGCGATCCGCAGCTTGGTGCCCACACCGTCGGTGGCTGCAACAAGGATCGGGTCAGTGTAGCCAGCCCCCTTGAGGTCGAACAACGCGCCAAATCCACCCAAGCCCGACATCACACCGGGGCGCTTGGTCCGCTTGGCGGCGGGTTTGATCCGTTCCACCAACGCGTTACCCGCATCGATATCCACCCCTGCGTCTGCATAGGTGATTCCATTTTTGGAGTTGGTCATCATCGGGCCTCGCCGCTTATTGTCTATGCGAAAGCGGGTTACATCACTGGGCGCTGGCGCGCAATGCAAGACACGCCCCAGTTGGCGTTCTTGGTCTTGACGCGCTGCCCCTGCCCGCTTACGAAACCGCCATGGCGGGCCTGTAGCTCAACTGGTTAGAGCAGAGCGCTCATAACGCTTTGGTTGCGGGTTCAAGTCCTGCCGGGCCTACCAAATACCGTCATTTTTCGTTCCCTTTCAACTGCTTATTGGAATTTCTGACGAACCTTAAAGGGTGGTTCGTCAAATTTTGTTCAGCTTTTGTGCTGTCCATCCTTGAAAAAGCCGAGTCTGCCAAATCGCGTCGGCCAAACGTCTCGCAATACTTCTGAGCCATTGCCAAGGTGACTTGCCCGCTCACTGACATGATCTCAAAAGGAGTGCCCTGTGCCTCCGCAATACGGCGACAGATCGCCTTTCGCAGGCCGTGCGAAGAGCAAAGGGGTAAACCAGCTTGGTCGCACCACTTACGCATAGACGTTCCCAAACCTGACCTAGTTCTAGCTTTACCCTGGCGCGTCTCCAGAAAGGTGAAAGTTGCAGGACTTGCATTGATCGCCTCAAAAAGCGATTGATGCATGGGTATATCGACCAGAACGCCGGACGGGTTTTTTTTGGTCTTTTGGCGACGATACGAGATCCGACCATCTTTTACATTTGCAGGCCCCAACTTCACCGCGTCGACTTTCGCCGCCCCAGTATAGAGCATCAACGTCATGCACATATGCGCAGGAGTTCCAATCTTGTGGATCTGGTAAAACCGTTCGATTTCACCTTCATCCCAAGTGTGGAAGCCATCGGTTGTAGTCGCAAATTTCTTCACGCCCTTGGCCGGGTTCGCTGCGATCCATTCCATTTGAACCGCAAGATCAAGCATCTGAGACAAACGCTTGAGCATCTTGTTCGCTTGCACTGGTGTCTCATGCATCTCAGCTTTGATCGCCATCACGTGACGGACCTTAAGGTGAGCGATGCGCTTTTTGCCGTGCTTGATCCGCAAAGGTTCAATGACGCTACGATAATCGGAACGGGTGCTTTCCTCGATAGTCGGGAAGTGCAATTTGTAGAAATGCGAAACCAGATCATCCAAGCTGCCCGAAATGGTGCGCCCTGCCCCAATATGTCCGTTAGCTTTGCTACCGCTTTCGGCATCCTGATAGCGACGTTCAAATTCGTCACTTCCATAGTCTGTGCCAAGTTCAGCAGTGAACCCTTTGACACGATATCTCCAACGGCGCTTGCCGTGCCGATCTCGGTAGGGTTTCGCATTCGGATATTTATCAGACCGCTTTTTCACTTTGCATCCCAGTCATTTTTGACCGGATCACATGCCAAAGTCCGAAGGGCGACAATCTCATGAGAGCCATCGGGATGGGCAATAACGCGCCATTCCTCCACATCCGCTTTCCGGAGAGCCTTCGCATAGCGCGTCAGATCAGCTTGCCTGAGAATTGCGTTAGCCATCAGGAAACACCTCCGCCAATAAGGTCTGCGACGGCGATCAGGGTGTCAGACGTGAACCTGTATTCAGCAGTGAGGTCCGCCTGTCGGCCTTCACCATCTATTCCCGCGTCGTAACCACGGTCATCATCAGGCTCGATACACATATAAACAAACGTTGCTTGGGCGTCTTCACCGTGAAACTCGATAACCGCCGAGGGCCAAGGTGCGCTGAATTTTACGCTTGCAAGCATATCTTGCCAGTGCCTTGGGCGCGCATGTTCGGATTGTGCATAATCTTGAATGATTGCGGAAAGAGCTTCCCGGAAGCTGTGCTGCTCGGGTAGAGCCATAAAGTTAGGCATCGGCGGGATGGGATTCTTTCTGTCAAGATCAATCACGCAGCGCGGAAGGTCGCCGTAAGTCCGCACCCTGTCCGGCGCGGTCCTGATGGTACCTTGAACCGCAACAGCGATTAGAGAACTAACCGCATCATCGGTGTTCACCTTTATAGCGCTTGATCCTCGGCCACCGACGCGGCGCAACCCAGCATCCACCAACGCACGATCTATTGGCGCAATACTCCTTGCAGAAACGCCGAATAATTCAGCGATGCAGTGTGTCAGTTGGCCGGGTGTTGCTGTCATGGGTCTGCACTCCTGAATGCCTCATTACCATTTTTCAGTAATGAGGCGCTGTGTCAAGATCATTCACAATTTTTATAGATGAATTACCATAGCTTCCACTCTTCCAACTCCCGAATCACTTCAAGGATTGCTTTGCGGTCCTCATGCTTGGGATGACGTTAGATGTCTCGACTTTATTCGCTAAGTCCACGCAACACGTTCTGTGCAAGCGATTTATGAACATCCATGCCCCAGAACTCCTGACCATGCTCGACAAGAAATTCCATTTGGGCGCGTAGGCCTTCTTTAGTCTGCGCGACGGTTTTGCAAATCAGCTTCTCGTATTGATCTCCGATGGCCCAGAGTGTTTCAGCTTCTTGACTATCTTGGTCTTGGACCGCCCAAAGGTCGCGGACGTGATTAAACTGAGCGTGCCACATAGCGTGGCGATCAACCGGCTGGGCGGAAAGGACAGTGGATGGCATGGCAAGTGAAGCCCCCGCGACCGGCAAAGCGGTCAATAGTGTGCGGCGGGACATGGCGCGGCTGTTCGCGCAAACGCGTTCTTTTGTCATTGTTTTGATCTCCCAATGTGGTATTGATAACAGGGTTATACTTTCCACACGCCAGACAACACGTCAAGAACAATAACAGGGTTATAAAAAATGAACGCTGCACAATGCAAAATGGCGCGCGCGGCTCTTGGCCTTGGCGTCCGTGATCTCGCGGCTCTTGCCGAGGTTGCTCAAGCTACCGTATCACGTCTTGAAAGAGGCGAAGAATTGAAAAGTTCGACCATCCTCGTCATTCGTGCAGCTCTTGAAACCGCTGGCGTCCAATTCATCGAAGAAAACGGTGGTGGAGCTGGCGTTAGACTGAAAAGGAAAGAAGATGGTAAATCAGGTTAGGCTTTATTCCAAAGGTGGAACACCCACGGAAAACATCATTGAGGATTTGGAGCTTGTTGCCGTTCCTGCGGTCGATGACACGATATGTCTTGAATACGATAGAGACACAAAGACGGTATATCGCGTTCTGTCACGCCGATTCTATGTCCTATGCACTCAGACGGATACCAAGAACAAGTTTGACCGGATTGCGCTTGAGGTGGAAGAAGTTTGAATGCGCGCCGCGCCGAGGAAACATACTCTGGCCGCGCGCTGTCAGGGTTTTTCGGCACTCACTGACTGATCCGGGGTGCTTTAGGGTAAGGAAATGACGAAAAACCCCAAGGCGCACCCTGCCTATCTCTCCCAATCGACCATGCGCATCGCACCTGACACGTCAGCCGGGGCGATATCCGCTGCCTTGGCCTCTGCCAGTGTCTTGATGATGGCTGACAAGGCGCGGGCGCGTCCGCCCGCGTCGAAGGCTTGCAGGGGCCGGATGGTGTCGATTGTCACCTCTGCCCCCAGCTTGATTGATGCCTCGTCTGCCAGCAGCGCCGCGATCGGCTGTAGCGTCCAGATTGCGAGCTGGCGCTGCGCTTCTCTGATCACCGGGCCGGTTGCCGCGCGATTGAAGAATGACGGCAGGACGCCGTAAGCCATGCCGATTCCCTCGCGGGCCGCTGACAGGGTTTCGTCTGTCATGCTCTTGGACAGATCCGGTGAGATCTGATCGGGTTTCTGCCCGATCGTCGGGTTCATGCCCGCCGCTGTCGCCTGGGCCACGCCCTCGATCACAAGGGTCGATCCCCGGCGCCCTTTGAACGCGCCGCGCATGGTGGCCATGTCATCGGCTCCGGTATCTGGCAAGGGAACAATCAATGAGCCGAGGGGCGCATTCTCGAACGTCTCTGCCAGGGCGGATTCGACCGCGTGGAGCATCGCGCCGGTCAGGCTGGATCTGCGCAAGGGTGCCGTGCCGATCCACGGGGTCAGATGGTCGGACCCGATGCGCAGATGCAGCACCTCGGCGGCAAGGGCGTTCACTGTCCGGCCGCCGCCCGCCTCGGGGATGGAAAGCCGATATGCGCGGGGGCGGCCGTCGCGGGTGATGACGTCCCAATCGGTCGCGGGAACAAGCCCCAGATCCGTGATCAGATACACCGCTTCGCCGGTCAGGGCAGCGGCGCGGGCAATCATGGCCATGTTCTGACGGGTCAGCAGATCCGTGCCTGACACGTCTGCCATCGCAAACCCGCCTTCCCATAAGCTGACGCAGCTTTGCACGGTCGCGGTAAGCTCTGCCACGCCGCGCCGCCCGCTGATGTAGCTGTCACGCGCCGCCATCACCTGGGCGGTGTATCCGCTGCCGCTCGATCGTGTCTCGATCGGGCGCAGCTTGTTCATGATCCATCCGAACATGGCTATCTCCACCGATTGTGATTGAATATGATATTGGTCCGCCTCACGACCGGATCGAACGCCCAATTTCGCGCTTCGATCTGGGCTTGCGGGTAGGCCGGTCTGGTGACCGCGCTGATCTCCATCAGGTCAGCCGCCCGGATCGTTCGCAGGATTGCGCCGCCACGTTCCTCGACCGTCTCGCCACCTGGACGCACCCGAAAGCCGGGTGACAGGCCACGCACAAGGCCAGCGGCATGAGAGGTCAGGAAGTCGCGCACATAGCTGACCTGCCCCATGTCTGCGCTGATCGTCGCATCGACCGTCAAGGCGTCGTCGGTTTCGGTCAGGGTCAGACTGCCAGCGGAACGTGATGCCAGCGGCTTGTTGAAGTCATGGCCGGCCAGAAAATGCACGTCCTCGCCCCGCTCGATCCGATCGGCAAAGGCGCGGGCCGCGATCATCTCTCGACGCTCACGACCAGACCCAATGCGCTCGGCCAGCACGGTTTCCCGACCATATGGGAAGGTTGCCCGAAGGCGGATTTCTCCGCCCTCGGTGCGCAGCTCAAGGCTGCCGGTATGAGCGCCCCAGAGCATTATGCAGCGGCCAGCTCAAGGCCGGTCAGCAGTTGCAGCTGAACCGGGCGCGCGACGGTCACATCCATGGTTGCCAGCGCCGTGATCCGCAAGCCTCCCGACTGCGCATCGCTGTAAGGGTCACGGATCATATCGACCGCGCCCCATGCACCGATGAAGATCGGGGCCACGCCGCCCGCCGCCGTGGTCAGCAGCGCCGAGGTTGCAGCAGGGGTGCCGGATGGCGCGGCCAGCGCGTTGTTCGTCATCGCGATGTTGGCCGATGGCAGGTTCTTGACCAGGCGGTCCCATTCCGAAACCGCAGTGCCGTCGATCAGGACGCCGTCCAGGTAATCCCACAACTCGGGCCGGATCAGGCTGCGCACCGCGTCAGGAGATCCCGCAGCGTTCGAGGTCATGAAGCGGGTAACCGCGGCGCGGAAAGCACCCCAGCTTGCCAGCGCGTCGATCGCTGTCGCTGTGATCCCGTAGGTAGCCGCACCCGTGATGACGCCGAGGGGTTGGCCGTCCGCACCGGTGCCGAGAAAGGCTGCTTGATCCATTGCCGCACCCATGGCCCCGTTCATATCCCGGCGCACCGCCTGTTCCAGCGCCGCGCCTGACTGCTTCAGAGCCTTTCGAGTGATACGCATCTGAATGCCCAGATTGTGGTCTGGCGACATGGCGCGGTCTGTGGTGGCATAGACGGTCGGTCCCGCGACATTGCCTGTCTCGGATGCAGCCCACCCCGCCGTTACTGCCGATGTGGTCACCGGCCACTCGATCGCGCCCGCCTCGATGCTGATCATCTGCGCACCCATGCGGGCCGCTACGCTGTCAGGGAACAGACGGTCGATGATCGGGCGGGTCTGGATAGGGTTCGGGGTGCCACCCGCGACGGTCTCACCGGCCCGCGTCTCAAGTGCCTGCCATGGAACGGGGATGCCCCGGAAACCGCCTGCATTGCGCAGCTCTGTCACGATCTCGGCGGTCTGGCCGTCAAGCTGGCGGCCTTCGTCCAGGGCAAGGGCAACCTGGCGCATCTCGAAACCGGCCATCAGATCCGCCCATTCCTGACCGGAACGGGTTTCCAGCTCACTGCCAGCGTCGCGGCGTTCGGTATCCTCGGCGATCAAGGCCGCGCGGTATTTGGTTTCGTTGGCCCGATATTCGATATCGAGTTCACCCATCTTACGGATTTCGTCCTCGGATGGTGTTTCCTTGTTCGCCAGCTCCGCAAGGTTCTGGCGGATCTCCGACTGACGGCGGGCGATTTCTACTGATCTAAGCATCTTTGATATCCTTTGTGATGATGCTGCGTTCACCGGGACGCGATAGCGCCTCGATAGCTTCTTGCCATTGCTGACAATTTCGGGGCGGGGGATGCCCGCACTCGATCCGGGTTTTCTTGGTGTGGCAGCTGGGGCAAAGCGCTTGGAGATTGCCGGGGCTGTAGGCCAGCGTCGGGTGAGACCTGACCGGCTTGATGTGATCGACCTCGAGCCGCCCGCCTTTGCCGCATTCCTTGCAGCGAAAACCGTCACGCTCGAGGATATACATTCGCAGGACGTTCCAGCGCTTGGTCGAGGTGACGCGCTTTGAATGCCTGTGATAATCGGGGCGATTTCCGGCCATCACGTCACCAGCGCTTTGCAGCTGATTTCGAGAAAGCTATTCCTGCCCTCGATCTGCTTGATGCCAATGATGTTGAATTCCAGCCCTTCGGAGGTCAGTCGATCCGCCGGATTAATGCTGCGAGTGAAGGGTGAGGACCGGACAGTGAAGCGCGTGTCCAACGTTGCTTGGATCGTGCCCGCAGCGAATTTCTCTGCATCAGCCACGTCGCGGCGCGCGGCACAGACCGGCGATCCGAAGGGTTCAAATGGGCCTTGCACGTTCCCAAAGCCATCGTCGAACAGCTCGGTGCGCAGAAACTGCACCCTCCTATCCAATTTTCCAGAGTTCAGGCCCATATCGCGCGGCCCTTCCTTTGTGGTGCCGCTTTCATGCGCGCGCCCTGGGCCACCGCCACCACCGTTGCCGCCGCCGCATCGATCCGGCCAAGTGATCGGCCCTTGGCCAACTTGTGATTGCCCGCCGGGTCGACCAGAGTTATCGCGTCGGCAAAGGCAAAGCGCAGAAGCATCGAGGGCGCGACCTTCACTTCCCCGTCGAACAGGGCGCGACGGAAGCGCTCGATATCTTCGGCAGAATCCTTCCAGCCAAAGCCACGCCAGATGAACGGCACACGCGAAAGGCCGGCGGCCTGCATGGCCTCGACAAATTCAGCATGTCGGAAGCGGTCTCCCACGATGCAGACCGGCGTAACCCCGTCGAGCTGTCGCACGATCTCGGCCAGCCATGGCCCCGGCGGGACGGTGTTTTCGCCCATGACGGACAGTTCGCCGCGTTCGTGCATCTGCAAATAGCGATCGGACACCCCGTCCGATGCACCGCGATCGGTCAAGCCGGGCAATGCTGGAAACGTGCCAAGAGCCTCAAGCCTGCCAGTGTCCGGCCAGTAGAACGCCGCCGCCGACATGCTGCGCGATCCGCCAAGGTCGATGCCCAGAATGCAGGGGCCTTCGCGCGCGGGCAGTTCGTCCGGCGCGACCTCGGCAGACATCCACTCGTCAACCGTCACCAGCTGTGACCGATCCTCGGTCGAGGTGCGTTCGTTCCGGTTAAGGTTCCGGAATGACGACAGGGCCGACCCGCCGCGCGCGATTGCGCGCCGTGCTTGGGACACAAGCCAGTCAGCCGTTGAACCGATGCCCTCGGCAGCACCGGGGTTGGCGATCAGCAGGCTTTCGAGGTCATCCGCAGGCAAGCCCATGGGTGGGCGATGCTCTTGCACAAAGGTGCCGGGGGGCGGTTCGTCCATCCAACGGGAAAAGGTGTTGGTATCGTCTGGCGCTGACGTGGAAATGATCAGGGCCCGGCCATCACGCTTGCCAAGGCCGGATAGGATTGCGTTTTCGAGGCTGTCGCCTTTCTCGCGCTCCCATGCCGCGCGTTCGTCCATGATCGCCAGTGTCGGCGCGCCGCCCAGGACGGACTTGCCGTCAGCTGCAATGACGCGCGCCAGACCGCCGCCGTTGCCTTCAAACTCGACCTCGAGCTTTGACCCGCGCCGGATCGTGAAATGTGCCTGGTCAGGCTCGGCCATGCCCTCGATGAAACCCAGCAGAAAGTTGAATGCGGTTTTCGCCTGGTCACGGTTGCGGGCGGCAAGGATGATCTCGCGCTTGGGCTGGGGTCGCTCTTGCAGCGCGCCGACCAGCTCCGCCAAGGCAAGGCCAGCGGACAGGGCCGTCTTTGCATTGCCGCGACCGATCGACAGCACCCCGACCATGACATTCTTGGAAAAGGTGCCTTTGATGAAACTGCGCTGGAAATTGGCCAGTTTTAAAGGTTTTCCGGCTTTTTTGCCCTCGGGAACGGTCAAAAACCCAAGAAACTGAATTGCGCGAATTGCTGGCGATTTTCCCCGGATTTTTTTGAGGAGAGAGAAAGCAACAGTCCCTCTCCGGTCCCCAGCCATTGAGGAAAAGCCGCCATTGGTACCAGATCCAAAGAGGTCGGTCTGTTCTTTCGATTGCGCGTTTCTCATTGCCTGTCCTCTATCTCTAACGTTGCTCTCTCTGCCCCACTGCTCATTGGTGAGGGTTGCTGTGACGGTCAGCAGGCGACTTTGCAGCCGCCCCTGACCGCCGCGATCTTGCCTGCTCACCGGAGCCGGGCCGCCGCTTAGGCCACGCATCCGCTTTCCAGCGTCGAATGCGCGCGCCCCCTTGTTCACCGCCCGTTGGGGGCAGTGCTATCCTCGGCCTTGGGGCGACAGCTTGCGCTGCATGGCTGGCCTGGCGGCTGATAGTATCTACGATACCGCCCGTCTCACGCTGCGCCCGTACAAGTCGTCAAGCCCACTCGCAGCGCGTGTTCCTTGGCCCTCGCTGGCCCTGATCAGGGGCCACACGTGGGCGCGTCTCTATCTCTCGATCAGCTCCACTTCCCGTTCGGGGGCGGTGCCCAGCTCGGACACCAGCTGCCGCATGATCTGTTCTTGTTTCTTAGAAGGACGCCAACCGGATCGCTTCCCGTGCCTGGCAACCGACCGCACAAAGCCCTTGAGCCAGTCGTCAGTGCCGTCTGCCATCACGCGGCGCATGACCAGCGGCCAGCGGAACGTCAGCACCTCTTCAAGCTCTCTGTCGGTCATAGCTGTACCCCGCGATACTTCGCCCCGATCCGGGCCATGTGTGGTGATGTGGTGAGCGATCTGGCATCCATCGGCGACCTGCCGTCATAGTGCAGCGCCGTTTGATCCATCAGGGCTTCAGCAAGGTCAGGCGGGATGGTCGAAGCGTCAGGACCAAACCCGGCCTGATACTCGATTGTGACCTGGCTGGGGGTAGTGTGGCGATACTCTGGCTTGAACCAGATCGAGGGACGGTTACCGCCAAAGAACGTGAAGCCAGTGAACGCCTCACCTTCAACGGTGACAGTCGGAACGATATCCGCAGCGACGGGACCGATCGGCAGTGAAATGATGCGATCGAGCGCCGGATCTAAGAGCGTCACAGTGACGGTTTGGTTCAAGAGACCAATCTGTGAAAATTGCTCAATCTCCGCAGCGGATGTGCGGGCCATCTTTGTGATCGCGTCATCGTCTGAGTCGTCACCAACCCGCAGGTGGGCCTTAACCTCTTCGAGGTCAAAGGGCAGTGCGGAAACTAAAGCAGTGCGGTTCACAAGCATCTTCATGCCGCAATCTCCACTTCCGAAATATGGTTGCGGAAAGCCATCTGATCCCGAAGCGTCATCGCGTCATGTGCTGCAAGCGCATAGGCCTTGAGTTCCTCGGCACTGGCGCAGGAAGCCCAAAGGCGGGCGTCTGGCATCGGGTTCATGAAAGTTGGCAACGGGTAGTCTGCAAAGCTCAAGACAGCCTTGGCGACCTGTTCAGCTTGTTCTGGCGTATCAAGAGACCGAAGCGCAGCCCATGCCAGGGAGGCGCGCTCTTCGACCGCCATACGCGCCTTTGTCACGGTCGTGAAGCCAGCCCAGGCGTCAGCGCCGCCGATGGTCAACGTGTAGCCGATCACACGGGCCATGCGCTTGTGATCAGGGTTCATGAAAGTGCCGAGGTTCGACCGTTTTTTGCGGTTCGTCAGACGATCTTTTTCGTGTGTGATATCAACGGGCAGTTTTGAGCGGTTCGCCAACCCAACTTGTTGATATACGGAGGTAGCAGCTTGCCTGCCGGGCCTACCACCACCCTTTCCGCCAGATCGCGCTTTTCACGCCGTACAGCTGGCCGCCGGTTGGGCTATTTTGCTTTCAAGAATCCCATATTTCAAGGCGAATCATACGCGGCTTGATTCCTTACGGGACTTCCCCAAAAGTGGATAAATGCCAAATTTCCGCCACGGGTTGGGCCGGAATAGAACTGAACGCTCTACTTTTAATTGCAAAGGCATGAGCCGCAAACAACCCTAAACCACTATAATCCACTACTCATTTGACCCGTTTCAAAGAGGTGGTAGATCATTTGTTCTAACCAGCTCTCTGGTTTTTTACCTAAATTTTCTTCTAATTTTTGTACCAGTGTAGGTAAATAATGTTTTGTTCAATGTACCGCGCTTTCGCGTATTTTCCCTGTCGTCTTGGCCTTCACCGCTGGCGTGATAGTCGCGTGATGCCCCAGCAAGTCTGTAAATGTTGTAGACGGCGGCGCGGATATGTTTAGCGCCGCCTAAGCCGCCACAGAAAATCAAACGGTTGCTGGCCGTTTTCCGCAGCCAGCAACCGACTTCATCAGCCCATCATCAGGACTTCGCCAAAGCTGTCACGTAGGTTGCGTTTAAGCACTTTGCCGGTCGCATTGCGGGGCAGGACATCGGTAAACACCACGCGGTCAGGGATTTGCCATTTCGCAATCTTACCGTCGAAAACCGCCAGAATTTCTTCTTCTGTCGGCTCGTGCCCTTCGGCTTTGACGGCGATCAGGATCGGACGTTCGTCCCATTTCTCGTGGCGGGCACCGATGACGGCCGCGTCAGCCAGTTTGGGATGCGCAATCGCGATGTTTTCCAGTTCAACCGAGCTGATCCATTCGCCACCCGATTTGATGATATCCTTGGACCGGTCACGGATCGTGACATAACCATCAGCGTCCATTGTCGCCACATCGCCCGTGTCGAACCACCCATCCTTGGTCAGGGTTTCCTCGCGGGTTTTGCGGAAATACGCATCCAAGATCCAGAAGCCTTTGGTGACCAGATCGCCTTGGGTTTTGCCATCATGGGCGACTGGCTTGCCGTCTTCGTCCATGATCTCAAGCTCGACACCGTATACAGGGCGGCCTTGGTTTTCGCGCAGCTTGTGTTGTTCGGCCTCTGGCAGGTCCAGGTGTTTGGCCAAAGGTTGGTTGATGCTGCCGACAGGTGACATTTCGGTCATGCCCCAAGCATGGATCGTCTCGACCCCGTATTTCTCGCGGAAGGCGGTAATCATCGACGGCGGGCAAGCAGAACCGCCCACGACTGTGCGCTTGAGGCTGCTCAGGGTCGATCCGGTTTTATCGGCCTCGCCCAGCAGACCCAGCCAGATTGTCGGCACACCAAGTGCAAGCGTGATTTTGTATTTATCGATCAACCCCACCAGTGACGGACCATCCAGACCCGGCCCCGGCATCACCATACGCGCACCAACCATGGCGCAGGCATAGGGCGCGCCCCATGCGTTCACGTGGAACATCGGCACAACGGGCAGAACGACCTCTTTGGCGGCAATTGCGATGCTGTCAGCCAAGTTAATGCCAAAGCTGTGCAAAACGGTCGAACGGTGGGAATAGAGCACACCCTTGGGGTTGCCCGTGGTACCTGAGGTATAGCACAGGCTGGATGCTGTGTTTTCATCCAGTTCAGGCCAGTCGAATTCAGGATCGCCGCTGGCGACCAGATCATCATAGAACTTGAGACCGGGGATTTGTTTGGCCGCCTCGGCGTCGGTGCCTTCCATCAGCACGATGTGATCAAGATGCTCAAGCTTGTCCATGATCGCAGCGATCAACGGCACGAATGTCTTGTCGATGAACAGCACCTTATCTTCGGCGTGGTTCAGAATGTAAACAAGCTGTTCAGGGAACAAACGCGGGTTGATCGTATGGCAGACAAAGCCGCCACCGGACGCGCCAAAATAGATTTCTAGGTGCCGGCGGTTGTTCCATGCGATGGTACCGCACCGCGCCTGTGGCTCTAGCCCAAGGTTCGTCAGCGCTGACGCCAATGCGCGCGAATTCCGGCCCACTTGGCCCCAGCTGGTTTCCTCGACACCGCCGCCGGTATTGACCGAATAGATCTCCCCCGTCCCGTGATAGCGCTGCGCGTGTTCGATCAGACTAGAGATCGTCAGCGATTTATTCATCATTTGGCCAAGCATGGCGCGTCCTCCCGATTATGGTTTGGCCCCACATTTACCAATCCAACCGGGTCTTGCAAGCGCCCACACACATGATTACGCAGGGTGAATGAAACTTGTTTACCATTCGCCACTTAGCGCAGATCAGCAACGTGACGCCGGTCTGACAGAACCGCAACCCTTGGCGATGGCCGATCAAGTGCGGTATTCCGATCTTGATACCAACAACCATGTCAACAACTGCACCTACTTCGAATGGTTTGAACGGTTGCGCATTCGGTATACGCAAACGCTGCTGGAACAGGGGTTGATGGATGCCCCCGGCCCACGCGTGGTGATCCGGTCGGGATCGATCCGGTATTTGCATGAATTGCTCGAGCGCGAGGATTACATTGTGACCTGTCGCTGCACAGGATTTCGCAACACGTCCTATAGCATCAGCCAACAGATCTGGGTTGGCGGGCAATTGCGCGCGACCTTTGATTGTGTACTGGTAATGCTGAAAAAGGACGGATCAGGCCGCTATCCTCTGCCCGACCGTTTGAAGCGCCATTTTGAAAACCACGACAAGGCAACCGCCGAAACCTGACACGCGGCTGAAAGGCATTTGATATGACTGTGAAAACACGCCCCCTTGCCCCCACGGACCGCACCGATTGGGAGGGTCTGTTCGCCGGATACGCCGCATTTTACAAAGTCGACCAAACGCCGCAAATGCGCGAAACCGTGTTTGGCTGGTTGATGGACGACACACACAGCAGCAATTGCATCGTGGCCGAAGACGCAGAGGGCAGATTGATCGGGTTCACCCATTTCCGGCCCTTTGTCAGCCAGTTGCGCGCCAACACCAATTGTTTTCTGGACGACCTGTTCGTTGACCCTGCCGCACGGGGATCAGGGGCCGCACAAGCCCTGATCGGCGCGGTGAAAACCGTATCACAAGACAAAGGCTGGGGCACCGTGCGGTGGATCACTGCCGAAGACAACTACCGCGGTCGGGCTGTCTATGACAAACTGGCCACCCGCACGCCTTGGGTCACCTACGACATCAAGCTGTAAGTCCGAACAAGAAAGACATCGCCATGACCTTTCTGCAAATTGCATCCATGTTGATCGTATTGGCTGGCGGGTTCGGGGCGATAAACTATCTGTTCCTGAAACTGCCCTCGTCCATCGGTATTCTGGTGGTGGCGCTGATCGCGTCCTTTGGGTTGCTTGGCATTGATCTGGCGTTGCCCGGCTTGGGGATTGCGGATTCTGTGCGCGGCGTCGTCACCGGGATCGACTTCTCCGAGGCGCTGCTGGAAGGCATGTTGGGCTTGCTGCTGTTCGCCGGTGCGCTGCATGTCAAAACCTCGGATTTGCGGCGCGAATGGGTGATTGTGGCGCTGATGGCGACGCTGGGCGTTGCACTGTCGACCACAATCGTGGGCGTCGGGTTTTCATGGTTAACAGGCATGCCGTTGCTGACGGCGCTGGTGTTCGGCGCGTTGATATCGCCAACCGATCCGGTCGCCGTCTTGGGGGTTCTGCGCGAAGCGGATTTACCCAAATCGCTGGAAACCAAGATCGCGTGCGAAAGCCTGTTCAATGACGGCGTCGGTTATGTGGTGTTCCTGATCCTCGTGGGCCTCGCCTATCCCATGGCCGGCGACCACGGGTCCGACGGAAATGCTGTGTTGGCCGCAGGGCAGTTGTTTTTGCAAGAGGCCGTTGGCGGCGCGGTTTTGGGTTTGGTTCTGGGCTGGCTCACCTTTCGCGTGATGCGCCGGATCGACGATTATTCGCTTGAGGTCTTGTTAACCCTAGGGCTGGCATTTGGCGGCTACGAACTGGCTGTGGCACTGCATGTGTCAGCCCCGATCATGGCCGTTTGTGCGGGCCTTTTGATTGGCGATGTGGGTGCTGCGCGCGGCATGTCCGAAGAAACCCGCCGCTACGTCGACGCGTTCTGGAAGCTGATCGACGAGATTTTGAACGCGGTGCTGTTCCTGATGATCGGGTTCGAAGTGTTTGCCATCGCCTTTGACGGTGACCTGTTCCTGACGGGTATGGCCGCCATCATCTTGGCATTGTTGGGTCGGTTGGTGGCGGTTGCCGTGCCGATCATGATCCTGCGCCCGTTTCGAAATTTCAACCAAGGTGTGATCCCGATCATGACATGGGGCGGGCTGAAGGGCGGAATTTCCGTCGCTTTGGCGTTGTCGCTGCCCGATGGGGAATGGAAACCCCTGATCCTGACCTGCACCTATATCGTTGTGGTGTTTTCGATCATCATCCAGGGTCTGACCGTCGCCAGATTGGCCAACCGTGTCGGGCGGCATCCGGACTTGGTATAGGTCTTTTATAAGGGGGATGAGGGGCGCTGCCCCTCAAACTCCCCGGAGTTTATATGGCAAAATGAAACAGATTACATGGTTAGTCTGCGTGTTTTGCAATGAACGCGATGAGCCGGGCGGTCGATCCGTCTTTGCCCGTCGCCGGTTCTGATCCGTCAACGATGGGTTGCAAAGACGTCGCGAGTTCCTTGCCCAGTTCCACCCCCCATTGATCGAAGGAATTGATGCCGAGGATCACCCCTTCGACAAAGACGCGGTGTTCGTAAAGCGCGATGATCTGGCCCAGCGTGAACGGGTCGAGCAGCGGATAGCTGAGCGTCGTTGACGGGCGGTTGCCGGGGAACACGCGGTGGCGCGCCTGACGGTCGAGTTCGGCCCCGGTTAACCCTTTGGCGGCCATGATTTCAAATGCTTCTTGCAGGCTGCGCCCGCGCATCAGGGCCTCGGACTGGGCGAGGCAATTGGCGATCAGCAGTTTGTGGTGGTGTGTGAGATCCGGTTCATGGCCATTCGCCGCGATCAAAAATTCGCAAGGGATCACGCGGGTGCCTTGGTGGATCAGCTGATAGAAGGCGTGTTGGCCATTGGTGCCCGGCGCGCCCCAGACCACGGGGCCTGTGTTGAACGGCGCGGTCGTACCATCCATTTGGGTGGTTTTGCCGTTTGATTCCATCTCAAGCTGTTGCAGATAATCGGGCAATTGCCCCAGACGTTGATCATAAGGCAGCACGGCGCGTGTCGCGTAGCCGCAGATTTGGTTGTGCCATATTCCGACCAAGGCCAGCAGCGTCGGCAGGTTTTCATCCGGGGCTGCGGCGCAAAAATGACGGTCCATAGATTGCCCGCCGCGCAGGAACGCGTGAAAGGCGCGCGGCCCGATTGCGATCATCAAGGACAGGCCTATGGGGCCCCAAACGGAGTACCGCCCGCCAACCCAGTCTTCGAACCCGAAGACCTGCGCGGGGTTGATCCCGAAGGCATCGGTTTTGTCTTGTGCCGTGCTGAGCGCTGCGAACTGACGCGCGGGATCGCCGCCATGATCCGTCATCCAAGCCCGCGCCGTGCGGGCGTTGGTCATGGTTTCGATCGTGGTAAAGGTCTTGGACGCGACGATGACCAGCGTGGTTTTCGCATCCAGTCCGCGCAGCGTGTCGGCGATATGTGCGCCGTCCACGTTTGACACAAAATGGCAGCGTGGCCCGTCGTGGTAGGGCGACAACGCCTGAACCGCCATGGCGGGTCCCAGATCAGAGCCACCAATCCCGATATTAACCACATCGGTGATGTCGCTGGCGCGGATTTCATCGGCAAAATCGCGCATCCGGTCAAGAGTGGCCAGAACATCCGGCATGACATCGACACCGTCCACCAGCACCGGTCCGCCATCGAGATTGCGCAGGGCGGTGTGCAAAACGGCGCGGTCTTCGGTCTCGTTGATCTTGTCGCCGGCGAACATCGCATCGCGGCGGGCCGGAACATCGGCATCAACGATCAAGGCCAGCAAGGCATCCATCGTTTCCGCATCCAAATTGGTCTTGGAGAAGTCAAACAACATGTCGCCGGTTTGCGCGCTGAATGTCGCGGCACGGGTCGCATCATCGAACAAAGACAGGATCGAGCGGTCTTTGACAGCGGCCTGCATCGCAATCAGGTCATCGAATTTTGTCATGCTGCCCAATGGACTACCGCCTCTTTTAACACTGCGCCGATGGGCGCTTCATGGGCTGGCAGGGTCAAGGCCCGCTCTAGCGCTGCGCGTTTTTCATCCCCGAAGATAACCACATGCGTTGACATGGCCCCCTCAAGAACGGGGCGGGAAAGCGTAATGCGGCCGATATCCTGACCCGCGACGTGAATGGGGCAAACGGCGGGCGCATCACCCGCCATAGCCGCTGCCAACCCATCCGAGCCGGGGAAAAGCGAGGCCGTGTGCATGTCGGCCCCCATGCCCAACACCAGCACCGAAAGCGGCAAATACTGCGCGACGGTATCGGACAAATCCTCTGACGCTTCGGCCGCTGTCAGCCCATCGACGAAAAACGGCGTGAACCCCGCTGCGGCCGCAGGACCAACCAGCAGACGTTTCCGCAGCAGGCCCGCGTTCGACATCTCGTGATCGGGGCTGACCCAGCGTTCGTCGGTCAGCATCACCTGCACCCGCGCCCAATCAAGGCTGGCCGCACTTAGGCTGTCAAAAATCGGGCCTGGCGTTGTGCCACCGGGCACCGCCAAGCTGACCCGATCATGGGACAGCAACGCATTTTCCAATTCGCCCGCCAGTACATTCGCAAGATCTATCGCGAGGGCCTCGCGATCGGCATATTCAATCAGTTTCATGCAGAAAGCTCCCGCCATTTTCGACCGTCACGTCGCATCATTTCATTTGCATCCGTCGGGCCATCCGACCCGCTGTCATAGGGTTTGGGCACGTCATTGCGCGCCTCCCAACCCTGGATAATCGGGTCGGTCCAGGCCCATGCGGCCTCGACCTCGTCACCGCGCATGAACAGGGTCTGGTTGCCACGGATCACGTCCATGATCAGCCGTTCATATGCATCCACCTGTTCGGACCCGCCCGGCCCCAAAGCATCAGCAAAGGTCATATCCAGCGGCACATCAATCAGACGCATACCGCCGGGGCCGGGTTCCTTGATCGTCACGCCAAGGGTGATGCCCTCGTTCGGTTGCAGCCGGATCGACAGCACGTTGCGGTGCCGGCCTGCGTCTTCGGCGAAAATCGAATGCGGGGTTTCCTTGAATACCACTGTAATCTCAGACGACCGTGCGGCCATACGTTTGCCGGTGCGCAGATAAAACGGTGTGCCCGCCCACCGCCAGTTGCTAATGTGCGCCTTGAGCGCGACAAAGCTTTCGGTGCGCGAACGCGGATCACCGACGGCAGTGCGATAGCCGGGGTGCTCTGTCTCGTTGCACGGTTCCGCCTGATATTGCCCGCGCGAAATGTGATGCGGCAACACCGGATCCAGCGCGCGGATAACCTTGAGCTTTTCATCGCGCACGGCATCAGGATCAAACCGCGCTGGCGGTTCCATCGCGATCAAGCACAGCAATTGCATCAGGTGGTTTTGCACCATATCGCGCATGGCACCGGATTTATCGTAATATTCACCCCTGCCCCCGACGCCCACGGTTTCGGCCACTGTGATCTGGATATGATCCACATATTGGCTGTTCCAAAGCGGCTCGAACAGCATGTTGCCAAAGCGAACCGCCATGAGGTTTTGAACGGTTTCCTTTCCCAGATAATGGTCGATCCGGTAGATCTGGCTTTCGTCGAAATACTTGGCCAGCGTCGCGTTCAGGGCGCGGGCGGTTTGCAGATCACGGCCAAACGGCTTTTCGACCACAATCCGGCTGCGCGCATCCGCCATGCCCCATTGTTGCAACCGTTCCGCCAAATCACCAAACAACGCAGGCGAAACCGAGAAATAATACGCCTCGACCCGCTCCGTTCCGGCCATCAGTTTTTGCAACGTCTCCCAGCCATCGGTGCCTTTTGCGTCGATGGTCACATATTCCAGGCTGGCCAGAAACGCGTCCAGCTGCCCCGGCTCGTGTTCAAAATCCGCGTTGAATTCGGCAATCGCCTCCGCGATCATCTCGCGGTAGCCACCAGCGTCCATTTCAGTACGTGCGGCACCAATAATGCGGGCGTTTTCAGGCATTTGACCGGAACAAAAGCGTCGAAACAGACCCGGCAGGATTTTACGACGGGCCAGATCGCCGGTACCGCCAAAAATCACCAAGTCAAATGGATCGACCGGAATAACGCGTGAGACCATCGGGGCAACTCTCCTTGCTGCACGGACGCAGCGCTTGGGCGTTTAAATCTATGTTAGCGCAAACATACAGCAATCACTACGCTTCACAAGTCTGTGCTAAAGAATACACAGGGTTTTCTTGGTTTTACCATTCGCCTAGACAAAGAAACAACGCAAACCATCTAAGGGCGCAGTGTCAATGAAAGACTTTGCACAGGCAAACGTAGGCAAATTTGAAAACCCATTGGTCACCGCCAAGGGCGAAGACCGTGCGACCGTGAGCCTGACCAACCCTCAAACATTGTGGTTTAACACCGGCACATTGTGTAACATTGAATGCGTGAACTGCTATATCGCGTCCAGCCCGACGAACGACGCGTTGGTCTATATCACAGCGGATGAGGTGCGCGATTATCTGGGGCAGATCACCGCGCGCAACTGGCCCGTGACCGAAATCGCCTTTACCGGTGGTGAACCCTTTATGAACCCGCAAATGATCGACATCACCGAAGCCTCGCTTGAGGCGGGATACGAGGTGCTGATTCTTACAAACGCGATGCGGCCCATGATGCGCAAATCGGTGCTGGCGGGCCTGACGCGGCTCAACGCGGCCTACCCCGACAAGCTGACGCTGCGCATTTCGGTGGATCACTACCGCGCCGATCTACATGATGCCGAACGCGGCGCGGGTGCGCTGGAAAAGACGATTACGGGCATGACATGGCTGCGTGACAATGGCATTCGCATGGCGGTTGCAGGCCGGTCGGTTTTTGGCGACAGCGACGAAGACAGCCGCGCGGGATATGGCGCGTTTTATGCCGATCATGGCTTTGACATCGACGCCCATGATCCCGGCATAACCGTGCTGTTTCCCGAGATGGATGAAACCATCGAAGTCCCTGAAATTACAGCCGCTTGCTGGGGTATCTTAAACAAATCTCCTGACGCGATAATGTGTTCATCCTCGCGTATGGTGGTCAAACGCAAGGGCGCTGAGAAACCTGCCGTGCTGGCCTGTACCCTGCTGCCTTACAGCCCTGAGTTTGAGTTGGGCAACAGCTTGGAAGAGGCCGAGAAAGATGTCGCCCTCAACCATCCGCATTGCGCCAAGTTCTGCGTTTTGGGTGGTGCCAGCTGTTCGGCCTAACCCTTAGGGCCGGATAATCACGCCGGTGGTCGGGGCCGCCTGCCCTGTGACCAGCGCGAGATACGGGGCTTCGGCAGCGGCGATGCCCCGATAGACCTGCACATTCATCCAAGTTGATGCATCCGCCGCGATCCGTTTCCACGCCGCGGTGATCTGTTTCTCAATCTCGCCCGGGCCCCATTCGGCGCGCCGTTTGGCCACCTGCGAAGGCGCGAAAAAGAACTCAGGTTTGGGGCCTGCCAGCTTTTGCGTCGGGGCAAAGTGATCCCAATGGCTCAGCCCCACGGCTGAGGAATGCTTGAGGCTATCGCCCAGATGAGTATGCAGCGCCATTTTGACATCGGAGTTGCCGGACATGTCGACATAGACTGACGGCACCTGCGCAATGTCGTCGATCTGGTCATAGGTCAGCACGCTGTCACACGCCCCCAGCCCCTCGACAAAAGCGCGGTTTTTCGCGGATGTCAGTCCAACGATCCGATATGCGCGGTCCGCAGGTTCGGCCAGATATTTGCACAGCCCCAGCCCGGTTTTCGACGACGCACTGCCGATAATAATCTGCTGCGCCCCGAAATATGCATTATCCTGCAACCAGTCAAACAACAAAAATGACGTGGCCAGTAGCGGCTGTAAAATCGCCCGCAGATGGTCGTCTGCGTCGCTGCCGGAACGTACCGGCGTATATTGATTATAGATCAGCGGTAGTTTCGCGCGGTGCTCTGCGATATCGACAAACCCACCCTGCGCTGCGCTTGGCGTTATCACCACCTCATCCGCCATCGGATAGAAGCCGTAAAGCCGCGTGCCGACCTCTAATACATCGCTGCGGCTTTCCACCACTTTGGCCGTGCCCCAGACCGGAACAATGCCCCAACCTTCGGTACCGCTTGGGAAAAACTGCCAATAGCCGATATCAAACCCCGCTGCCGCATAGGTCACATTGTTCGAGGTCAGCGCAAAACTTTCCAGCGCCAGCCGGACCTGCCCCGCCTCGAGCGGCGCGCTGTCCACGTTCTCTGCCCGCGTCTCTGCGATAGATGTTTGATTAACCAAAATGCGCTGCATAATCTGCCCCTCCCGATGGCGTTCGGCCACATCCTAGCCGCGTTTCCTGAGGATTTGGAAATCGTATTGAATTGACGTTACGCCACACGAAATCAGCAGGTTTTAATCCCACATGTTTTCAATACCTTAGCCAATCCCGCAGATTCAAATGGACACAGAAAGCCCGCAGGCATTGCACCCTATATACCCCATCTGCTATACAAAACCCCAAGATATAGAACCAGCAACAGCTAGGCAGATTACGTGAACGACACGCCAGAAACCCCTGAAAACGATGACAAACTCCCGGCAGAGCGCCCCGTTTATGATGGCCCTTCGGTCACCATCGAACACGAGATGCGCACATCCTATCTGGATTACGCCATGTCGGTCATCGTCAGCCGCGCCATTCCCGACCTGCGGGACGGCCTGAAACCGGTTCACCGCCGCATCATCTATTCGATGTATGAAAAAGGCATTACCCACGATAAAACCTATCGCAAATCTGCGAAGTCCGTGGGCGATGTGATGGGGTCCTACCACCCGCACGGTGACAGCGCGATCTATGACGCGCTTGTGCGTATGGCGCAGGATTTCTCGATGTCTTTGCCGCTGATTGATGGTCAGGGCAACTTTGGTTCGATGGATGGCGATAGCGCTGCGGCGATGCGTTATACTGAATCGCGTCTGGACAAAGTCGCGTCGTTCATGACCAGCGATCTGGACAAAGAAACCGTTAATTTCATCGACAACTACGATGGCAAGGAACGTGAACCTACTGTTTTGCCTGCACGTTTCCCGAACATGCTGGTTAACGGCGCTGGCGGTATTGCCGTCGGTATGGCGACCAACATTCCACCCCACAACCTGGGCGAAGTCATTGATGCCTGTCAGGCGTTGATCGAAAATCCCGATCTGACCTCCGAAGACCTGATCGAATACATCCCCGGCCCCGACTTTCCGACCGGTGGTATCATGCTGGGCCGCGCCGGTGCGCGCAAAGCATACCTTGAGGGCCGTGGCAGCGTGATCATGCGCGCCAAGACCCGCGTTGAAGAAATCCGCAAAGACCGCTTTGCCATCGTCATCGACGAGATCTGCTATCAGGTGAATAAATCCACCATGATCGAAAAGATCGCCGAGCAAGTCCGCGAGAAAAAGATCGAAGGCATCGCCCACGTCCAAGACGAATCCGACCGTAACGGTGTGCGCGTCGTGATCGAGCTGAAACGCGATGCAACGGCTGAAGTCGTGATGAACCAGCTTTACCGGTTCACGCCGATGCAGACCTATTTCGGCTGTAACATGCTGGCGCTGAACGGCGGCCGCCCCGAACAGCTGACCCTGCGCAAATTCCTGACCTACTTTATCGATTTCCGCGAAGACGTGGTTGCGCGCCGCACAGCATTCCTGCTGCGCAAGGCCCGCGAACGCAGCCATATCCTGTGTGGTTTGGCCGTGGCCGTCACGAATATCGACGAAATCGTTGCGACCATCCGGTCCTCTGCCGATGCATCTGAAGCGCGTGAAAAGCTGATGACGCGCCGTTGGCCCGCCGAGCCGATCCTGCAATATATCGCGCTGATCGACGATCCGACCCATACTGCCAATGACGACGGCACCTACAACCTCTCCGAGGCGCAAGCGCGCGCCATTCTCGAACTGCGGTTGCAGCGCCTCACCCAGATCGGTGTCAAAGAAGTCACCGACGAGTTGGAAGAGCTGGCCAAGAAAATCAAGGAATACCTTGAGATTCTGGGCAGCCGTGAGCGCATCATGAGCATTATCTCGGACGAGTTGGCCGAGGTGAAAGACCAGTTTGCCGTGCCACGTCGTACCGAGATCGTCGATTGGTCCGGTGACATGGACGACGAAGACCTGATCGCGCGCGAAGACATGGTCGTGACCGTCACATCCGGCGGCTATATCAAACGCACACCTTTGGTGGATTTCCGCAGTCAGCGCCGCGGTGGCAAAGGCGTGTCGGGGATGCAGACCAAAGAAGAAGACGTGGTTACCACGCTTTTCGTCGCCAATACCCACACGCAGCTGTTGTTCTTTACGACCGATGGCATGGTGTACAAGCTCAAGACGTGGCGTTTGCCGCAGGGCAGCCGTACCTCGAAGGGCAAAGCGATCGTGAATATCCTGCCGATCCCGGTTGGCGTTTCCATCGCAGCCATCATGCCCGTTGATCGGGACGAGGCCGAATGGGACGACTTGCAGGTCGTCTTTGCCACCTCGGCAGGGACCGTGCGCCGCAACAAACTGTCGGATTTCACCAACGTCATGCGCAACGGCAAGATCGCGATGAAGTTCGAGGACGATCATGCAAAGACCACGCTGATTAATGCACGCATTGCATCGAATGATGACGATGTGATGTTGGTCACCAACTCTGGCCGAGCGATCCGTTTCCCTGCCACGGATGTGCGCGTGTTTAACAGCCGCGCGTCGGTCGGTGTGCGCGGCATCAAGCTGAACGGCGACGACAAGGTCGTTTCCATGTCGATCATTCGCCACTTTGACGCAACATCGGAAGAACGCACAGCGTACCTCAAGATGCGGCGCGCGATGGCGGGTCTGGCAGATGATGCAGAGTCTGATGAAGACGAAGCGCCCGCCGATCCTAACTTCTCGAACGAGCGGTATGTAGAGATGTCAGCAGCCGAAAACCTGTTGCTGACCATCACCGAAAAAGGCGCGGGCAAACTGTCCTCCAGCCATGACTATCCGGTACGTGGCCGTGGTGGTTTGGGTGTAACGGCCATGGACAAGGCGATGCGCGGCGGCGAAATCGTGGCGTCCTTCCCTGTTGAATTGGACGACCAGATCATGCTGGCAACATCCAAGGGGCAATCTATCCGTGTACCTGTGGAAGGCATTTCCTTCCGCTCGCGCAGCGCAGGTGGTGTGAAAGTATTTGACACCGGCAAGGGCGAAGTGGTTGTGAGCGTTGCATGGATCGCCGATCAAGGTGATGACGATGCCATCGACGGCGAGGTTTCAGACGAAGCCTGATCTCGGCACGCCCCGAACGCCTTAACGTAAAAAGGCCCGCCCAGTATCATGCTGGGCGGGCCTTTTATATATGCGCAATCCGTTTCAAAGATCATAAACGGGGAAGTGCAAACGTAAAAAAAGCGCCCCAAAAGGGACGCTTTTACAAACTACTTCAAACCAGCGTTATAGCTTAGTTTGTGCTTGTTGTTGTCGAGCTTGTGTCATCGTTGCTCGATGCAACGCCTGCAAAAACAGCAACCGAAATAACTGCTGCTGCAACACCAGCGGCACCGAGACCACCAAAGCCAGCGCCCATCGCTGGGCTTGTTTGTGCGGAAGCCGCGCTTGTTGTCAAAAGAACGGCTACTGCAACTGCTGTCAAACGTTTCATTCGTTTATCTCCAAATAATAAAATGAGTTATTACAAACTTAGTTACACATTTCACGTAGCGTTGCAAATGTAATTTTGGACCCGATTACAATTTAGCAGGAAATTGCGACTAGGGTGATTATAACCGAAACTTTTTGGTCACAGTTGTTCTGTTTACACGCTTTATATCACCCTCTTTAACTGCGATTTAGGCATCTAAAACACAACAATACCAGCGAGAGCGTCGACATTAACCCATTAAAAATGGTACCAGATAGCGTGCAAGAAACCTGTTTATACCTTTCAGGCTTTCTGCACGCCGCTCCGGCTAAAACCTCGAATCAAATTGCCCTAACCAGAATTATATTGTGCGATGTCAAAGGCTGTACAATTCGCCAAACTTCGAGGTGAGGTATGCCAGCAACGGGGCCTCGCTAGGCGCAGTTCCGGTCGCACGGGCAATCAGGTCTTTTGGTTGATACAGCCCCCCGTGGCTTTGCACGTTTTGCCGCAGCCACCCCGTAGCAGCGCTCGTGTCACCCGCTGTCAGGTGGCTATCCAGATCCGGCACATCCTTGCGCAACGCCTCGTTCAGGCAACCAGCATAGACGTTGCCCAGAGAATAGGTCGGAAAATACCCAAATAATCCGACGGACCAATGCACGTCCTGCAACACACCGTTTGACGCTTTATCCACCTCGTAGCCGAAATCAGCCTTAAAGCGATCATTCCAGGCGGCCTCCAGATCATCGACCTGCAAATCGCCCCCCATCAAGGCCCGCTCAAGATCAAAGCGCATCAAGACGTGAAGGTTGTATTGCAGCTCGTCCGCTTCGGTGCGGATGTACCCGTCGGACACCCGGTTCACGATGCGATAGAATGTATCCTCGTCCGCGACGCCAAAGTCACCAAACGCGTCTTTCATCTGGCCGAACAACCACCCGGTAAAAGCGCGGCTGCGGCCCAGCTGGTTTTCATAAATCCGGCTTTGGCTTTCATGCACCCCCATCGACACCCCTGCCCCCAAAGGCGTCAGCAGATATGCGCGGTCGATCCCTTGCTCATAGCATGCATGGCCTACCTCGTGGATAGTCGAGTAAAAGCAGTTAAACGGATCCGTCTCGTTCGTGCGTGTGGTGATACGCACATCAAGGCCAGAACCGCTGGAAAACGGGTGCACGGCCTTGTCGACGCGGCCCATGCTCATGTCATAGCCAAAGGTCTTGGCCAGTTGCCGGGTCAGTTTCATCTGCGCGGATTCGTCGAATTTGCCTTCCAGCTTGGGCGGGGCCTCTGCATTGCGAACAGCTTCGCGCAGGCGGGTCAGTTCGGGGCGGAGCGCGCCAAACATCGCCTCAAGCTCGGCCCCGGTGGCACCGGGCTCATAGTCATCCAACATCGCATCATAGATGTCAGCCCCAGCAGCCAGCGCCATACCCTCCTCACGCTTCAACGTGATCACTTCAGACAAGGTCGGGGCGAACGCCTTGAAATCATCCGCTTCACGCGCTTCTGCCCAAATACCTTGCGCTTCGGATGTGACCCGCGCCAGACGCGCGGCCAATGCGGCAGGCACTTTGCTCGCCCGTGCATGGGACCGCCGGATATGGCGCAACTGCGCGCTGCCGGCATCGTCCAGATGGCCTTCGTCGATCATCTCAAGCCAGCCGGCAATGCGCGGATCAACACGCCGCCCGTGCAACACCCCTTCGACGGCGGCCATTTCTTCGCCACGTTGCGCAGACGCACCGCGCGGCATCATTGTTTCCTGATCCCATCCCAAACGGCCTGCAATCTGGGCCAACGCCTCAGTCTCGCGTTGAAACGCCATCAGATCGTCAAAAGCACTCATTTGGTTTTTCCTCTCAGGGAAGTTGGAATTGGATAGCCGCTTAGGAACCGCGCCCGCAGGATAAGCACCCACAAAATGACGGCCAGTACCTGATGCCAAATGGCGATATGCACCGGGGCCGCGTTCAGAACAGTCACGATGCCCAGCACGACCTGCCCCACCATCGCCAGCATCATCAGGTTAAAGGCATTGCGCGTCTTAGGATGCGCAGATTTGCGCCCGCGCAGCCAAACAACCACAGCAAAGGCAAATAACAGATAGCCCGCCGTCCGGTGCATAAACTGTACAAGGCCCGGGTTTTCAAAGAAGTTTCGCCAGACAGGCGCGATGTTAAACGCATCAGGCGGAAAGAACTGCCCCTGCATCATCGGCCAGTCCACAAAATAACGCCCCGCATCAATGCCCGCGACCAAAGCGCCCAGCAAAATCTGTAGAAACGCAAAGTGAAGCACCCCTGTGGACATGCCAAACAGTTTGCCTTCCTTGGCGCGGCGCGCCTGCATCAGGTCCTTTTCCGGACGGCCCAGCATCAATGCGTACCATGTGATGAACCCAAGGATCACAAATGCCAGACCCAGATGGGTGGCGAGCCGGTAACTCGCAACATCCAAAACAGCCTCGCCCGTGGTGACGCCCGACGACACCATCCACCAGCCGATCGCCCCTTGCAGACCACCAAGCCCGCCCAGCAACAGCAAACGCCCCGTCCAACCGGTGGGTATCTGACGGCGCAACAGGAACCAGACGAACCCGATCGCCCAAACCAACCCGATCACACGACCCAGCTGGCGATGGCCCCATTCCCACCAGTAAATCAGTTTGAAATCGCTCAATTCCATCCAGGAATTCTGCACCTGAAATTCGTCAATCTCTTGGTATTTTGCGAATTCCGACTGCCAATCGGCCTCGTTCAGCGGCGGCATGGCCCCGGTAAACGGCTTCCATTCGGTGATGCTAAGCCCGCTATCGGTCAACCGCGTCAAACCGCCAACGGCGATCATCACAAAGACCAGTGCGAACAATATAAACAACCAGATACGGATGGCACCGCGTGCGCCACCCCGCCCCCGATCAATCACACCGGTATTTGCGACAGGGCGGGCGGCTTGCGCATCGCCCACTTCCTCAAAAAGCTTACGTTTCTCGGCCATGGTGCCTCTTGTCTGCTAGGTTTGTTGCAGAAATAGGTCACGCAGGCGCAAAGGTCTAGCCGCGCTCTTTCCAACGTACCATCTGTCGCAGCGTACCATGCAAGGTTTGCACGTCGGCGCGGGTCAACGGCAGGCGCGACCACATATTGCGCAGGTTAACCTTCATGCTGGTCGCTTTGTGTTCGGGATAGAAAAACCCCGCCACATCCAGCCGCTCCTCAAAATGCCGCGCCAGATGTTCGATCTCGCTGTTGTCGGCCCAATCGGTGCCTGCCATCTCGACCTGCTCCGGTATGATATCCGCCTGGGCGCGCATCCATTCATAGCCCATCAACAACACACATTGCGCCAGATTAAGCGATGCAAATTGCGGGTTCACCGGCACCGATACAATCGCATTGGCCCGTGCGATGTCCTCATTCTCAAGACCTGCACGCTCCGGCCCGAACATCACCGCGACCCGCTGGCCTTGGGCAATCAACTCAGCCGCCTTGGCCATCGCGGCCTCTGGGCTGTACACGGGCTTGGTCAGATCCCGGTCGCGTGCTGTCGTGGCAAACACAAATGCCGCATCCCCCAACGATCCGGCCAGATCGTCATAAACGACAGCCTCGTCCAGTAAACGCCCCGCCCCCGATGCCATCGCCACAGCCGACGGGTTCGGCCAGCCATCACGCGGTGCGACAATGCGCATCCGGTCCAGACCGAAATTCCACATCGCGCGCGCGGCGGCACCGATATTCTCACCCATTTGCGGGCGCACCAACACAAATGCGGGTATCTTGGGGTTCTCTACAGTATCATTCATGCCCGCCTCTTACCCGCGCGTCAGCCCGCTCACAAGAACAGGTCGTATTTCCAAATGGTAAAAAATCCTCGCCGAAGGCATAAAAGTTTTTCTTTCTCTGCGCGATCCGTTAATTGACGCCAACACAGCAAAGGACCGCTTGCCATGACAACGCCCGAACAGCCGCAGCTTTATCTGATCACCCCCCCCGCGTTTGAGCTGGAAACCTTTCCCCAGACATTGGCCCGCGTTCTTGATAGCCAATCCATCGCCTGCGTGCGTTTGGCCCTCAGCACCCGCGACGAAGATGTGGTTCTACGCGCCGCCGATGCCCTGCGCGAAATCACTGATGCACGCGATATCGCGCTGGTGATCGCAGACCACACATTGCTGGCCGAACGTATTGGTCTGGACGGTGTCCACCTGACCGACGCGGCGCGCTCGATCCGCCATGCGCGCAAGACGTTGGGCGATGACGCCATCGTTGGCAGCTATTGCGCAGGCTCGCGCCATGACGGCATGGCCGCTGGCGAAGCAGGGGCAGACTATGTCAGCTTTGGCCCCGTCCGCCCAAGTGCATTGGATGACGGATCATATGCCGAGCAGGACTTGTTTAAATGGTGGTCCGAAGTGATCGAAGTGCCTGTCGTGGCCGAAGGTGGCCTCGACGAAGAGTTGATTCGCAGCCTTAGCCCTTTCACCGATTTCTTTGGCATCGGTGATGAAATCTGGACATCAGACGATCCGGAGCAAGCCTTGGCGACCCTCATCGCCGCGATGGCGTAAACTTGGCGGGGTGTTATAAAAACACCCGCTCAATAAACCAATAGGCCCCAACGGCCGCGATTCCGACAGACGCCGGGATCGCCACGAAACGGCGGTAAGCGCCTGCCGTCTGCCGGAACTGGACCGACAGGAAACAGGCGGTAAAAACCAAGGCCAGCGGCACTAGGAATAGCGGCACAGGGGCCTCCAACGCCGCAGCGACGCCCGGCATAGGCACAAAGCACAGTACCAAAGCGGCAACTGCCAGCCCGACATAAAGCCGCTTGGCTCCGTTTGCGCCGCCCTCGCCCCGTGCCACGCGCAACGCTTGCCAGACGCACAGCGCCATGATCGCAATGACGGTCAGTTGGCCGATCTCGACCCCGATGTTAAACCCTATCAAGGCTGGAACAAACTGGTCGCTCGGCAGGCCAAACTCGCCCAGAACCGACGCAAAGCCCAGCCCGTGCAGCAATCCGAAACCGAAAATCACAAAAGGCCGCCAAGGGTTTAACCCCGAGGTAAAGATATTCTCGACCGCGACATAAACAATCGAGGCCGCGATCAGCGGCTCTACAATCGACCCCGGCACCGTCACCAGCCCAAGTGCGCCAAGCGCCAGTGTGACGGTATGCGCGGCGGTAAAGGCCGACACCTGCCAGACCAGCGGTTTTAGGTGGGTCGACAAAAAGAACAGCCCCAGCACAAACAGGATATGATCAAGGCCCTTGGGCAGAATGTGGTCAAACCCGACGGGGATATAAGACATAAACGCCTGCCACGCGGTTTCCTGACCGCCCCCTGCCAGCGCGATCTCGGGGCTTTGCGTGCCGCCCTCTAGGTATCCGGTATAGGGTTCATCGACACCTTGCTGGCGCAGGACCATCGCACCTGATCCCGCAGGCCACGCGACGACGACACCGCGCGCTGCCACAGACAACTGCCCTTGCAGCACCCATTCCGAAATACGCGGCAGTTCAGCGTTCACATCTTCGGGAACGGTGACAGACACGGTGGCCAGATTTACTGCCTCGCCATCGGCGCGCAACAACGGGGCGGCGTTCCAAGCGGCCAGCAGGTCAGGCACACGCGCCGCGATCTGTTCAGCGGGCAAGGCGCGCAGGCTGTCATAATCCCCAGCGTTTTCAGCATCATTCGTGTCCGCGACGGCATCCAGATCAATCCCTGACATCAATGCCTCGAGGTTCACGCGCAACACCAGATCGGCAACACCCTCAGCCACAGTCAAATCTGCAATGGTCGGAACAACCTCATGTGCGCGGGCCTCACCAGTAACGGCACTTGACAAAAGCACCGCATAGGCCAGCTTTAGAATGACTGAATATAAGGTTTTGCTCATGTTTTTGTCCCGTCTGATGCTTATTCTATCGCTTGGTTTGGCAGCGCTGCCTGCCACTGCCCATGAATACTGGCTTGAAGCGCCCGCATATCAAGTACAGCCCGGAGCCGAATTGACAACCAACATTAAGAACGGTCAGCTTTTTGAGGGCACGAACCTTGCGTATTTCTCAAACCGGACCGACCGTTTTGACCTGAGCTTTGAGGGCGACACCCTGCCCGTTCAGGGCCGCATGGGCGATTCTCCCGCCTTGCAGATCACAGCACCCCCAAGGGACGGCTTGCTGATCGTAACCCACGAGGCATCCCCATCATCGCTGACCTATAAAGACTGGGAAACCTTCGTCGGCTTTACCGAACACAAGGATTTCACAAATGCCGTGGCTGAACATCTGGCCGCAGGCTATCCCCAAGACAGCGTGCGCGAACGCTATACTCGACATTCCAAGGCGCTGATTGCGATTGGCGATGGCCACGGCAGTGATAGCGAGCTTGGCCTTGCAACCGAATTTGTTGCGCTGACCAATCCCTATGATGCGGATTTTGACGGCATGATGACGGTCGCACTGACCTACGACGGGGCCCCCCGCCAAGACGTGCAAATCGAAGTCTATGAAAAATCTGCCGAGATTAAGCCCACCGTTACCGTGTACCGCAGTGACGATCAGGGCCACCTGACCTTTCCGGTTGCTGCTGGCATGACCTATCTGGTGGATTCCGTAGTCCTGCGCCCCGCGCCGGATGCAGGGCAAACACCCAAAAGCCCACATTGGGAAAGCCTTTGGGCCTCGCTTACCTTTGCGGTACCCAAGTAATCCACGCGATCTTGGTCCTTCAGTCGCCTAACCGGGCTTGCGCCCCGGCGCTGGTCTGGGCAGAACGGGCAGTATGACAAATACACCAGATATACTCTGCATCGGTTCGGTCCTGTGGGACATCATCGGGCGCGCTGAAACCCAAATGCGACTGGGGTCCGATATGCCGGGCCGTATCACACGGCTGCCCGGCGGGGTTGCCCTGAACATCGCTATGGCGCTGGCCCGGTTTGGCCTGTCGCCCGCCCTGATCAGTGCCGTCGGCCGCGACCCCGAAGGCGACGAGCTGATCGCAGCCTGCCAGTTGCGCGGTTTGAACACCAATTTCGTCTACCGGTCAGACGACCTGCCCACCGACCGCTATATGGCGATCGAAGGCACGAACGGCCTGATCGCCGCCATCGCCGATGCCCACTCGCTTGAGGCCGCCGGCAGCAAGATCTTGCGCCCCTTTGCCGATGGGTCACTGCCCACGCCCTATCGCGGGACGGTCGCCCTTGATGGGAACCTGACCCTAGATCTGCTGGCCGAAATGGCCCGCAGCCCGCTGTTGACCCACGCCGATCTACGCGTGGCCCCCGCCAGCCCCGGCAAGGCGATGCGCCTAAGCCCCTTTATTCAGGCCAAACGCGGCACGCTTTATGTGAACCTCGAAGAAGCCGGGCTGCTGTGCCAAACCACGTTCGATACCTCGCGCGATGCGGCTGCGACCTTGCTTGACCGCGGTGCGGTGCGGGCGGTCGTCACCGATGGCGGCAATCCCGCGACCGTGGGGCAAGCAAGCGGTTTGATTACCCAAGTTCCGCCCGCCGTTTCTGTTACCCGTGTGACGGGCGCAGGCGATACCTTTATGGCGGCCCATATCGCGGCTGAAATTCACGGCGCTGCGGCCGATGCGGCCCTGACCCAAGCCCTTGCCGCCGCTGCACAATATGTTTCCGGAGAGACCAAAATATGATTACGCTACACCGCTCGCAAGAAGTTGCCACCGCCCATAGCAAAGGCACGCCGATCGTGGCGCTCGAAAGCACAATTATCACCCATGGCATGCCCTATCCGCAAAACATCGAGGTCGCCCGCCAGGTCGAGGCCGACGTGCGCGCAGCCGGTGCAACCCCCGCCACAATCGCCGTGATCGATGGCCGACTTCATATCGGGCTTGAGGATGCGCAGCTAAGCCAGCTGGCCCAAGCCAAAGGCGTCGCCAAACTGTCACGCGCCGACATGGCAGCCTGCATCGCAACCGGCGGCACGGGTGCCACCACCGTGGCCGCCACGATGATCGCGGCACATCTTGCGGGCATCGCTGTCTTCGCGACAGGCGGCATCGGCGGTGTGCACAAAGGGGCCGAAAACACCTTCGACATCTCTGCCGATCTGCTTGAACTGGCCCAAACCCCCGTCACCGTGGTTGCCGCAGGGGCCAAGGCAATCTTGGACGTGGCAAAAACCCTTGAGGTTCTGGAAACCCAAGGCGTGCCGGTCATCACCGTGGGCCAAGACAGCTTTCCCGCGTTCTGGAGCAGCACATCATCCCTGAAGTCGCCCCTGCGCATGGATGACCCTGCGCAGATCGCAGCCGCCCATGGCATGCGCGCGCAACTGGGCCTGCCGGGCGGCCAACTGGTTGCCAACCCGATCCCCGCGGCAGATGAAATCCCGGCAGCCGAACTGGCCCCGATCATTGCCACAGCCCAAAACGACGCAATCACCCACGGGATCAGCGGCAAATCGGTCACGCCCTATCTGTTGCAGCGGATATTCGAACTGACCAACGGGCGTTCACTGACCGCAAATATCGCCTTGGTGCGCAATAATGCCCGTTTGGCGTCCAAAATTGCAGCCGAACTGGCCTCAAACAGCAATTGAGGCCCGAAATCCATCAGCTCTCCATTGTAGGCGGTCGTCAAAGCACTTAGCTCTCACGTGGTAATGAAAAAGAAGACAAATACGCCGATGAACACGCCATTTTCACCTCCAAGTGCACCGCACGTGCCAAAGCGGACCCTTTTTGCGCGGTTGCGCGGATCATTCCTGACGGGTTTGGTGGTGATTGCCCCGGTCGGCCTGACCATATGGCTGATCTGGACGGTCGTCGGCTGGATTGATGGCATCGTATTGCCCATGGTGCCGCTGGCCTATCACCCTGACCGGCTGATCCAGACCTATTTCGGGCTTGATCCGTCTTCGCAAATAAACGTGCGCGGCATCGGCGTCATCATCTTTTTGTTGTTCACCATTATTGTCGGATGGCTGGCCAAGGGCATTATCGGGCGGTCGTTTATCCGTTTTGCCGAAGGGCTGGTTCAGCGCACCCCGGTCGTGCGCACCATCTATTCCGGCATCAAACAGATTTCGGAAACGATTTTCGCCCAAAGCGAACGCAGCTTTGAAACCGCCTGCATGGTCGAATACCCGCGCCCGGGCGCTTGGGCGCTTGGCTTTATTTCGATATCGGCCAAGGGCGAAGTCGCCCGCCACGTCGGGGTCGACAAAGAACTGGTCGGCGTGTTCATCCCCACAACGCCAAACCCCACATCGGGCTTTTTGCTGTTCTTTCCCCGCCAGGACGTGATTGAACTGGATATGTCGGTCGAAGACGCGGCCAAGCTGGTCATTTCCGCCGGGCTGGTCTATCCGCCCGAACGCCCGCTGCCCGTGGACACCAAAACAGAGCGACCAACCCCCGTCGATCCTAGCTGAACATCGTTTTCATATCGACCGAACTGCGCTTGCCGACGTTATCAATGTCACGGCTTAAAAACTGCGCAGCAGATGCGCGCCCCGCCTCACGTAACGCCGAAATTACCGCCGGATTTGGCACCGATTTTGTCGCCGTCGACAGCTTGGACATAAGCGCATCATCGGCGATCATGTGAGTGTAGACTCGGTTCATCTGGCCCTCTTCGATGCGTCCGGTGTCCAACAGCCGTTGCACAAATTCGATCGCCCGCAATTCACGCAACAAGCTGGAGTTAAAACTGATCTCGTTGATCCGGTTTTGAATCTCCATCGGGGTTTTGGGCAGGTCGGCCCGCTCTAACGGATTGATGTTAATAATGACGATATCGGGGGGCAAATTTCCGGTGTACAACGGGAAAAGCGCCGGATTGCCGGTATAGCCACCATCCCAATACGCCTCTGAACGGCCCGTTACGGGGTCCAGAATATCAACCGCTTGAAACAATGTGGGCAGGCAAGCAGACGCGAGCAATGCGTCAGGGCCGATCTCGTCGCCCTCGAAAACTTTGATCTTGCCGTCGCGGACCTTGGTCGCTCCAACAAAAAGCCGGGGCGCATCCTGCCCGCAAACCAGATCATAATTGAACTTTTCCACAATATCACGCAGCGGGTTTTTATAGGCCGGGCCATAGGCGTAGGGCGACATGATCTGGGTCATCGCGGTGCTAACGGCGGTATGCCAACTGTATTCCATCGCCCGACTGATCGCGGCCACACCGAACGGGGCCAACCAACCCGACAGCTGGCTTTCCCCAACACCCGAGATTTTCTGCCAAAGCCAGTCAAGATTATCCCGCGCGCCCTGACGGCCCCCGGAAATCATCCCGGCCTTGAGCGCGGCACCATTCAATGCACCCGCAGACGTGCCCGAGATCGCAGAAATCTCTAGGTCGTCCTCTTCCAAAAGCCGGTCAAGAACGCCCCACGTATAGGCCCCATGCGCGCCGCCGCCCTGCAACGCCAGATTTATCTGCTTCTTCACCATTGGATCGCCCCGCCCAGCAAAAAGAAAAGACGCCTCCGGCGGGGATATTTAAGAGCCAGAGAAGCTCAAGGGCGGTCCTATATTCTCTGGCTCTTAAATATCCTCGCCGAAGGCATAAAAGTTCTTACATTGCGGTCCAGCCACCGTCGACGCTGACGGTCGTGCCGGTGATTTGCGCGGCTGCATCCGAGCACAGGAATGTGGCTGTGCCGCCCAATTGCTCGACCGTCGCGAATTCCTTGCTTGGCTGGCGTTCAAGCATCACGTTTTTAATCACGTCTTCGCGGCTCATCCCGTATTCCTTCATCGTGTCGGGAATTTGGTTTTCCACGATATCCGTCAAAACATAGCCCGGACAGATCGCGTTGCAGGTGATCGGTTCTTTGGCGGTTTCAAGTGCTGTGGTTTTAGTCAGCCCCACGATGCCGTGTTTTGCCGCAATATAGGCCGATTTATAGGGTGACGCGGTCAGGCCATGCGCGGATGAGATATTTACCACCCTGCCCCAGCCTGCCTTGCGCATCATCGGCAACGCCATCGCCGTGGTGTGAAATGCCGAGCTTAGGTTGATGGCGATAATCGCGTCCCATTTTTCGACCGGAAAGTCGGGGATCGGGGCCACGTGTTGAATGCCCGCGTTATTCACCAGAATATCGCAGCGCCCCGCGTCGGTCACGAATTGGCGGCATTCGTCGCCCTTGGACATATCGGCCTGAATATAGCGCGCGGTTACACCTGTCTCTTTGGCGATTTCTTCGGCGATTGCGTGGTCTTCATCGCGGTCGGTGAAGGAGTTCAACACAACATCCGCCCCCGCCCGTGCCAGCGCCCAAGCGATGCCAAGGCCGATGCCAGAATTCGACCCCGTGATGAGGGCGGTTTTTTGCGAAAGGTCGATGCTATAGGCCATGGTGTTCTCCTGCGGTTTCTGCAACTGCATCATGGTACGCAGCCCCACGAATGGGAATGACTAATTAGACCCCAACGGTGCGATTTAGCCGAAATGGGATTGAATTAGGCGGAACAGAAACGGGCAAAAAAAAACGTCCGCACGAAGCGGACGTTAAGTTATTGAGGCAGGTTTCATACAGGCAAGAAACCTATCGAGCAGTAAGGTCTTTATACGCAAACCTTCGCCGCAATCCAAGCTTAAAGTTTGATTAGCCCCTGAAGCGCCGCTAAGAGTTGGCGTAATAAAACAAGGGCAGAGCAGGATTGTTTCGAAAATGGCGTCAAATTTTTTCCAAACCTGTCGGGCGGTTGCGGCGGCTTCTTCACTGATTCTGTTTGCTGCTGCTGGCCAGGCTGAGCCGGTGCACGGGATATCTATGTATGGCTCCCCCGTTCTACCACCGGATTTTGTGTCGCTCCCCTATGCGAACCCTGATGCGCCCAAAGGCGGCGCAATCGTTTTGGGCAACACCGGCGGCTTTGACAGTCTTAATCCTTTCGTGCGCAAAGGCACCGCGCCGTGGCAGCTTGCTTTTTTCACACATGAGACGCTGATGGGCCGTTCATGGGATGAACCGTTCACACTTTACGGTCTTTTAGCCGAATCGGTCGAGGTGCCCGAGGACCGTTCGTGGGTGGAATTCACCCTAAGGTCCGAGGCGCGTTTTTCTGATGGCAGACCCGTCACCGTCGAGGACGTAATCTTTAGCTACGACATGCTCGGTTCTGAAGGGCACCCGCGCTATCACGGGCTGCGCACGCAAATCGACAGTATCACCCAGACCGGCCCTCGCACCGTGCGCATGACGTTCAACACTGAAAACCGCGAGTTGGCGTTGTTGGCTGGCATGCGTCCGATCCTGAGCAAGGCCCAGTGGGAGGGCCGCGATTTTGCCAACGCAGCTTTGGCTGACATTCCTGTCGGATCTGGCCCCTATATTATCAGTGCGTATCAGGCGGGGCGGCAGGTAACTTTGGCGCGCAATCCCGACTATTGGGGCAAGGATGTCCCTTTCCGGCGCGGCACCCATAACATTGACCAGATCAAGCTTGATTTTTACGGTGACGCCAATGTGCTGTTCGAGGCGTTCAAAGCCGGTGAAATCTCGGCCATTCGGGAATTCAACGCCGAAACCTGGGCAACACAATATGATTTCCCTGCGGTCGAACGGGGCGATATCATAAAGTCGACGTTCACCCACGAGAAACCATCCGGCATGACCGGCTTTGTCATGAACACACGCCGCGCGCCCTTTGACGATATCCGTGTGCGCGAGGCGATGATTGCAGCGTTCAACTTTGAATATATCAACGAGACGCTGACCGGTGGCGCGCAGCCCCGGATCACGTCGTATTTTTCAAACTCGCCCTTGGCCATGTCAGATGGGCCTGCCGAGGGACGCGTGGCTGAGCTGCTGGCACCGTTCAAAGACAGCCTGCCAGAGGGCGCGCTGGAGGGGTATGCCCTGCCCGTGTCGGATGGGTCGGCACGCAACCGGAGCGGCATTCGGACCGCAATGAAAGCCCTGCACGACGCCGGATACACGGCGCAGGACGGTACGATGCGGGATGCAAACGGCAAGGCGCTGCGCTTTCGTATTTTACTGTCGAAAGGCAGCACCGAAAATATGGCCATTGCCGAGCTGTATATTCAAGCGCTCAAACGCTTGGGTGTTGAGGCCACCGTCGAGGCGGTCGACGACGCGCAATTCGTGTCCCGCAATGCCGAGTTTGATTTTGACATGGCGATCTTTCGCCGCGCGCTGTCCCTGAGCCCCGGGAATGAACAGCGGTACTATTGGGGGTCCGAGGCCGCAGACCAGCCCGGCAGCCGCAACTTGATGGGGGTTAAATCGCCTGCTATTGATGCGATGATTGATACAATGGTCAATGCGACCACGACGCAAGATTTCATCGCCGCCACCCGCGCGTTGGATCGGGTATTAACCGCCGGGCGCTATGTGGTGCCGTTCTGGCAATTCACCCAAGACCGCATCGCCCATATCACTGAGATGAAATACCCTGACCACGTGCCGCTTTATGGGGACGGGCCGAATTACATGCCCGAAGTTTGGTGGATCGAGGCCGAGCGGTGAGTGTAAAGTAACGTTTTTAGCGTCCCGTCGCTGCCCGGCCCTTCGGGGAGAGTTTATTTGGCAAAATGAAGCTGGGGTAGCTTCAAGTCAGGGATGTAACCCAGAGAATTGTCGCGTCTTCGTCGCTGGTGGACACGACATTATGGCCCATCGTGGCATCGTAATAGGCGCTGTCGCCGCGGCGCATTTCGACGGGTTCGTAAAATTCGGTGTAAAGTCGCACGACGCCGGTGAGCACGTACAGGAACTCTTCGCCATCATGGCGGACCCAACCGTCGAATTCTTCCATTTTGCGGGCCCGGATGCGGGCGCGGTAGGGCAGCATCTGTTTTTTGCGCAGGGTGTCAGCAAGCAACTCGTGCTCGTAGGTTGTTGTCGCCTTACTGGTGCCATCGCCGGATTTGGTCACGGACATGCGCCCGTTGATCTGACCGGCCGAGGGCGGCGTAAACAGTTGCGGAACAGAAATCTCGAGCCCGACCGCGAGTTTTTTCAGCGCGTCATAGGTGGGCGACATCTGCCCGTTCTCGATCTTGCTGAGGGTCGATCGGGCCAGCCCCGCCTGATTGGCAGCCTGTTCCAACGTCCAGTTGCGCGCTTTGCGAAGTTCGCGCACGCGCGCGCCCAGATCAACCGGAGGGGCGGTTTCGTTTTCGCCACTTTCGCGGGCGATCTGGATCATGGATTTGGGCGCTTGATCTGTCATATACCGCGTATATCTTCCGGCCAAGCGGCTTGCAACGGGCGGGCACCCGCGCTAGCGATGGGCCATGTTATCACTCTCCCCCTCCGATGGATATGCACCCTGCCCTACGCCATTTAACATGGCGGCACATGTGCTGGCCAAAGCCGACCGGCTTGGCGATAAAATCGCGCTGCGTATCATCGGCCCCGATGGTTCCGAGAGCTGGAGTTATCGAGGCCTAGAAAGCGCGGTACGCGGCACGGCGACGGGGCTTTTGGCGTTGGGGTTGGCCCCCGGTGATATCGTCTTGATGCGGTTGGGCAATACGGTTGATTTTCCGCTGGCTTACTTGGGCGCTTTGGCTGCGGGGTTGGTGCCCGTGCCCACCGCTGCCGCGTTGACGGGACCCGAAGTCGCAGCAATCATTGACACATTGCGCCCCAAGGCGATCCTGAACGATCCGGCTGTGGCCTGCCCCAAGGGCGCGGATGTGGTCGATGTTGCTGCCTTGCGGGCAATGCGCGACCTGCTGCCCGCCGAATGGCACATGGGCGATCCGGAACGGTTGGGGTATATCATTTACACCTCGGGCACGTCGGGCAAGCCAAGCGCTGTCATGCATGCGCATCGCGCGATCTGGGCGCGGCAGATGATGTTTGAAGGATGGTATGACCTTCACGAGACCGACCGCGTGATGCATGCGGGCGCGTTCAACTGGACCTACACCTTGGGCACTGGCCTGATGGACCCGTGGACCATGGGGGCAACTGCGTTGATCCCTGCGGCGGGGACTGCTGCCGCTGATCTGCCGGACATGATGCGCCACGAGAATGCGAGCCTTTTTGCCGCAGCACCTGGGGTTTACCGGCAAATCCTGAAACACAATAGCACTATAGACATCCCCAGCCTGCGCCACGGCCTGAGCGCCGGAGAGAAACTGCCCGAGGCATTGCGCCGCGCGTGGCAAACGGCCAGCGGCATCCCGATATTCGAAGCTTACGGTATGTCGGAATGTTCGACATTTCTGTCAGGCTCCCCCGCGCAGCCGGCCCCCGATGGATCATTGGGCTACCCCCAACCCGGACGGCGCGTTGCACTGATCGGTCCCGATGGCCCCGTACCCTATGGCACCGAAGGCACGATTGCAGTCTATAAAACCGATCCGGGCCTGATGCTGGGGTATTTTGGTGCGCCGGATCAAACCGCCGAAAAGTTTCAGGACGGCTGGTTTATGACCGGCGATCAGGGGGTTATGGGTTCGGATGGGCAGATCACCTATCTGGGGCGCAACGACGATATGATGAACGCAGGCGGCTTTCGCGTGTCGCCCATCGAAGTGGAACAAAAACTGGCTCAGTACCCCGGCATAACAGCCATTGGCGCGACCGAGGTGACGGTACGTGCGGATGTGACCGTGATTGCGGCATTTTATACCGCCGATGCCCCGCTGGACGAAGCCGCACTGGCGCTTTATGCACAAGAAAACCTGGCGCGCTATAAGCAGCCGCGCCTTTATGTTCATCTGCCAGAGCTGCCCATGGGGGCAAACGGCAAATTGCTGCGCCGCGCCCTGCGCGCGGGCTATGAGGCGCAAAATGACTGAGACAATCAAGCTCGACATCATGTCAGATCCGATTTGCCCGTGGTGCTATATCGGCAAGGCCCATCTGGACCGCGCCCTGGCGTCGGAACCCGACCATCCGTTTTTGATCGAATGGCACCCGTTTCAGCTGAACCCCGACATGCCCGCCAAAGGCATGGACCGCCGCGCCTATCTAGAAGGCAAATTTGGCGGCAAAGAGGGCGCGGTCAAAGCCTATGCACCCGTGGTTGAACATGCGAAAAAGGCCGGTTTGACGATCAACTTTGAGGACATGAAACGCACGCCAAATACGCTGGATGCTCATAGGCTGATTCACTGGGCCGGTATCGAGGGCCGTCAGACCGCCGCCGTATCCGCATTGTTCAAGGCGTATTTTGTCGATGCGCGCGACATTGGCGATGCCGAAGTCTTGGCCGATATTGCGGACGGGATCGAGATGGATGCATCGGTGGTCAGCCGTTTGCTGGCATCGGATTCAGATGCCCAAGACATTCGCGACCGAGACGCGCATAGCCGCAAGATGGGCATCAATTCGGTTCCGACATTTATTGTCGGCGGAAAACATGCCGTGCCCGGTGCGCAGCCGCCTGAATTATGGAAACAAGTGTTGGCCGATTTGCGGCAACACGGTTGAGACTTATAATCCGTACCTAAACCTGCAGAAACACTTTGCCTTTGTAGATCAGCCCGCCTAGAATCACCGCTATAAACGGGGCAAAGACCCCAGTTCAAAAAATGAGCGGGCAGCATGTTAGAACAATCAACACCACCCTTTCGGGTGCGTAGCCGGGCGCAGGCTGTGCCCTCTCTGGGTATTAAATCGAATCTGACTTCGCGCAGCGTGCTGACATATGGTTGCTTTGACGGTTTTCGAACGCACCACGCAAAACTGCTGGCGCAGCTGTCCGGCTTGGGCACCGAATTGATCGTGGGATGCGCCACTGACGCGTTTTGCGCCCAGATGGGCCAAATGCCGGCAATCCCCTTTGAAACACGGCGCGCGGTGGTGGAAAGCTGCCGTTATGTGACGCGGGTCATCGCGCTGGACAGTTGGGACCAACGCCGCACCGACATCGTGAACTACAACATTTCGGTGCTTGCCCTGCGCAGTGACGGCCTGACGCAGGTAGATGATTTGCACGATATTGTGCAGGTGGTGCATCTGCCCGGGCATCCTGCGCCGCGCTGGAATGAAGCGACCCTTAAGTCGGCCTGATTAATCACTGCATTGCACTGCCCCGAAGCGCACGTTAGACGTGAATTAACGGGCGCTTTTTGCCGCTCTACCCCCCTAGGAGCAGCGCCGATGCAATCCGACAGACCCGATTTCCCCATGGGCAACGCCGAATTTGTGGCGCTGATTGCGATGCTCTTTGCCACCATTGCGTTTTCCACCGATGCAATGCTGCCTGCCCTGCCCCAGATTGTCGCGGATTTGGCACCCAGCACGCCCGAACGTGTGCCGCTGATCCTGACCGCCTTTATCTTTGGCCTTGGTCTTGGGACCTTTTTTACCGGTCCGCTGTCTGATGCATATGGCCGCAAAAACATCGTTTACTGGGGGGCTGCGCTGTATATTGCGGGGACCGTCCTGGCCTGGGCCAGCCAGTCGCTTGAGGTGATGCTGGCCGCGCGCGTCGTACAGGGATTGGGGGCTGCGGGGCCGCGGATCGTATCGCTGGCGATCATCCGAGATCTATATTCCGGGCGTCAAATGGCCAAGATCATGTCCTTTGCAATGATGGTTTTCGTGCTGGTGCCCGCCTTTGCCCCGGCAATGGGCGCAGTCATCATCAGCTTTTCCAGCTGGCGCGGCATATTCGTAAGTTTCGTCATATTTTCAGCCATTTCAGCACTTTGGATGCGCGTGCGTCTGCCTGAAACCTTGGCCGTTGAGGACCGCCGCCCCCTGCAGATCGGCCTGTTATGGAAAAGCGTGATCGAGATTTTCAGCAACCCCTTGGTGCGGCTGTCAATCGCGGTGCAAACGCTGGCCATGTCGATCCTCTTTGCGACCTTGATGCTGGTGCAACCGATTTTCGATCAAGTCTATGACCGCGCCGACAGCTTTCCGTTTTGGTTCGGGGTCATTGCATTCATATCCGGCGGGTCCAGTTTGATTAACGCGCTGTTGGTGGTGCGTTTGGGCATGCAGCGGATCGTCACACTGACACTTGGGGCGCAGATTATCCTGTCGGGTGCCATGCTGTTTGGGGGGTTGGGTGATCTGCCGGAACCGATCGGCTTTGGGTTTTACATAATCTGGCAGGTATCGTTATTTTTCCAAGCCGGGTTGGTTTTGGGCAATCTAAGCGCCCTGGCGATGGAGCCGATGGGCCATATCGCGGGCATGGCCGCGTCGGTGATCGGCGCAGTATCCACCGTGCTGGCGGCACTGATTGCGTCGCCTATCGGCTTGATGTTCGAGGGCAAGGTTGATCTGTTGGTCACCTCGGTGCTGGCGCTTGCCGCGGTTGGGTTCGTGCTGATGCTGCGCATGGGACATGTTGCCAAACGACACCTTGCGGTGCATGAAACATCTGCGTAACGTTTTGTGGCAGAGCGTGCTGGTTTCGCCCTTCGGGCGAGGATTTTAGTCCATTTGGAATACGATCAGCGGCGGGTTTTCAAACGAAACGCCAGCGCCAGTAGCACGGCTGCGATGCTGAACGGCAGCAACCATAGCAAGATGATATCACCCTTGAACAGCATGCTGGACGAGAATGTGCATGGTGGTGTCGTGCAAGGCACAGGAAGCCCCAGAATATAGACGGGTGGCACTGCAACAAGCAGCGCCACCGCGACATAGAGAACACCAAGTGTCAGTTTACGCGCGCGAGGGATCACGCTGCGCGCTGGCCGCCGGGTTTGCCGCCGCCACCGGGCTTGCGCCGACGCCGGGACGCGCCTGCGGGCTTGCCTTCTCCGCCGCCATTGCCGCCACCACCGTTACCGCCGGGGCGACCGCCGCCCGGACGTCCGCCGCGACCACGACCGCGGCCGCCTTTTGGCTTGGCTGGTTCATCAATCGCTTCCCATGGGCGGCCAGAGGCCACAGGGATCGAGATTTTCATCGTCTTCTGGATGTCCTTCAATTCGCCCATTTCATCAGGGGCACAAAAGGCAATCGCAGCGCCGTCTTTGCCAGCGCGGGCCGTGCGGCCAATGCGGTGAACATAGTTGTCGGGCACGTTGGGCAATTCGTAGTTATAGACGTGTTTAACGTCAGGAATATCCAAACCGCGCGCAGCCACATCGGTGGCCACAAGCACGGTGATCTCGCCTTTTTTGAAGGATTCAATCGCGCGGTCGCGTTGGCCTTGGCTTTTGTTGCCGTGGATTGAGGCGGCTTTGAAACCGGCCTTGACCAGATCCTTCATCAGCTTTTCACAGCCATGTTTGGTGCGGCCAAAGACCAAGGCGCGTTCTTCGGTATGCTTGCCCAGCAATTCGATCAACAGCGCCTTTTTCTCGGCCTTGGCGATGAAATGCACCTCTTGGGTCACTTTATCGGCGGCCTTACCCGGAGGCGAGACTTCGATGCGGATCGGGCTGATCAGATAGCTGTTGGCAATTTCATTCATCAGCTTGGGCATGGTGGCCGAGAACAGCATGGTTTGGCGTTCTTTGGGCAGCACCGACGCGATTTTGCGCAGGTCATGGATAAAGCCCATGTCGAGCATCTGGTCGGCCTCGTCCAGCACGAGGAACGTGGTTTTGTGTAGCAGCACGGCGCGGCGGTCCATCAGGTCAAGCAAGCGGCCCGGCGTGGCGACCAACAGGTCAACGCCGCGTTCCATGCGTTTGATCTGGGGATTGATCGACTGACCACCCACGACCATCATTGTTTTCAACTGCGTGCCCTCGCAGAACCCTTTCAGGTTTTCCATGATCTGGTTGGCCAGTTCACGGGTCGGGGCCAGCACAAGGCCGCGCACGGTGCGCGGTTCGGGGCGGGCTTCCATTTCCAGCATTTGCGCAACCAATGGCACGCCAAATGCAGCCGTTTTACCGGTGCCGGTCTGGGCAAGGCCCATCACATCGCGGCCATTCATGGCATGGGGGATCGCTTGTTTTTGAATAGGTGTCGGGTCTGTCATGCCCATGTTGGTCAATGCTTTGACCAAACGGCGCGGCAGGCCCATCATTTCAAAATCGCTCATGTATATCGTCTTTCCTAGGGCCGCAGCAAAACGCCGGACCCGTCTAAATCACGCGGCACCCCACAAAAGGGGACAAACCGCGAGGGACGCAAAGCAGATCGCAGGGGACGGCCTAATGCCAATACCCTGTCTGTTGCGCTTGGCCCCACGCGTGATTTTGGGAACATCGGCGGCCTTATCTCTCAACACTGACATGGCCCGTCCGGGTCAAAGGCTGAACTGCTCACGCGGCAGAAGGCTTCGCTTGAGGGCTAGATGGGGCTTGTGACCGGCAAAGTCAACGCCCTGTCTGCACGTGTGGTCGATTACACCTACCAGCGCTTGAGTTTGCCAAATCGATCGCTTAGCAATTTGCAACTTATTAGAGAGGTTTCTAAAAATGTCTTTGCTTGGCCGACTGATTTATAAGACCCGTAAATTTTATGACGATGACTTTGACTGGAACACCTACACCGCCGATAGCTATGCGAGGCGCATCAAGACCGATGTGGAACCCAAGTTTGTAGCGAATGCGCAAGACGGCCAGCTTAGCTTTGATCCGGCGACGGGTGCTGTCACCGCGCAGAACGGCACCATACACCCAAACCCCCTGTTGATCTTTGAGACCATCGGTAAATTGCAGCCCAAATCGGTGCACGAAGTCGGATGCGGCGGAGGCGACCATGTGGCAAACGGCAGAAAGCTATTTCCGGCGGTCCGTTTTAGCGGCGGCGATCGCGGTCAAACCCAGCTTGATATGGCCGCGCAAAGGCACCCCGAACTTGCCTCCAGCCTTAGCCTGCAGGACATCACCATGCCGTTTTCGCACCATTGGCCACGCGCCGAGCTGGTGTATTCGCAAGCGGTCCTAATGCATATCCATACCGCCGTGAGCCATTTTGTGGCCTTGACCTCTATGGTTAACAGCGCGGATCGTTTTGTCCTGCTGGTCGAGAATATCCAATGCCACAACTTTGTTGCCGATATTAAGGCCCTGTACGAGGGCGGCCATTTCAACTGGGCCGAGATGAACATGTACCTTGTCGTGGGATCAACCGGCGCGCGCGGTATCTTGTTGTCGAAGGAAAAACAGGATTTGCCGCTTTTGACATCGGATGCGCAGCTTCGCGAAGGGGCGAAATATTCGAAACGGCGGATCACCCGCGCAAACGAAGACAGCGCAAGGGCAACTTTTGGCCCCGCAAAGGCCCGATAGCCGGACGATCAGGGTATCGACAATCCTCAACCGCTCTGGGATGTCTGCCCGGTAACAACAAGGGCCTGACAAATGGACAATCTGCGCGGCGCTATCATCATGGTGTTTTCGATGCTGGGCTTTGCCATCGAAGACATGTTCATAAAACTGATGGGCGATGAAATTCCGATCGGGCAGATACTGTTCCTTTTGGGCATGGGCGGTGCGACGTGTTTTGGCTTGGTGGTGCGGATCAAGGCGCAACCGCTGTTTGAACGGTCCATGCTCACGCGGCCTATTATGGTGCGGGCATTGGGCGAGATTATCGGCACCTTGGGGTTTGTCTCGGCCATCGTTCTGACCCCGATTTCCTCGGCCTCTGCGATTTTGCAAGCGACGCCGCTGGCCGTTACCTTGGGTGCGGCGTTGTTTCTGGGCGATCCCGTCGGCTGGCGCCGGTGGAGCGCGATCCTGGTCGGGCTATTTGGTGTGATCTTGATCATCCGCCCCGGCATGGAGAGCTTTGAGGCCTTGTCACTGCTGGCGGTGGTCGGCGTTTTGGGCCTGTCCATGCGTGATCTGGCAACCCGGCGCGTGCCCAAAGACACCTCAAGCTTTCAGTTGTCGTTTCTGGCGTTTCTGGCGCTGGTACCCACCGGGTTGCTTCATATGTTAGCGACAGGAACGTTTTTCGTCCCCATGACGGTGGTGCAATGCGTTTACATGGCGTCGGCGCTGACCATCGGCATGATTGCCTATTACGGCATCGTCGCGGCGATGCGCGTGGGCGAAATCAGCTTTGTCACGCCGTTTCGGTATGCGCGTCTGCTGTTTGCCATCGCCGTCGGCATCATGGTCTTTGGCGAAAGACCTGATCTGCTGACCTATGTTGGCGCAACCATCATTGTGGCCTCGGGCATCTATACAGTATGGCGTGAACGCAAGGTCAAAGACCTAGCCTGACCACTTTTCATCCTGCCCGCCGCAAGGTAAACGCCTCGTAAATACCATCTCAAAAGGATCTGCCCTCATGAGCACCATCGTCGACATCTATGCCCGCGAAATTCTGGACAGCCGGGGGAACCCCACCGTCGAGGTTGATGTAACACTGGAAGACGGCACCATGGGCCGCGCAGCCGTGCCATCTGGTGCCTCGACCGGCGCATACGAGGCCGTCGAGCGCCGCGATGGCGACAAATCACGCTATATGGGCAAAGGCGTCTTGCAAGCCTGCGAGGCCGTGAACGGCGAAATCGCGGATGCGCTGGTTGGCATCGACGCGACCGAGCAGGTCGAAATCGACGGCACGATGATCGAACTGGACGGCACCGATAACAAGGAACGTCTGGGCGCAAACGCAATTTTGGGTGTGTCACTGGCCGCCGCCAAAGCCGCCGCAGATTTCTGTTCGCAGCCCCTGTACCGCTATGTCGGCGGCACGTCGGCGCGGATGTTGCCCGTCCCGATGATGAACATCATCAACGGTGGCGAACACGCGGACAACCCGATCGACATCCAAGAATTCATGATCATGCCTGTGGCCGCCGAAAACATCCGCGACGCTGTTCGCATGGGCTCCGAAGTGTTCCACACCCTGAAAAAAGAGCTGTCTGCCGCTGGCCTGTCCACCGGAATCGGCGACGAAGGTGGCTTTGCTCCGAACATCAGCTCCACCCGTGATGCACTTGATTTCATTCTGAAATCCATCGAAAAAGCGGGCTACAAACCCGGCGAGGAAATCTACCTCGCGCTCGATTGTGCGGCGACCGAGTATTACAAAGACGGCAGCTATGTCCTGTCCGGCGAAGGCAAAACCCTGTCGAGCGCCGAGAACGTCGACTATCTGGCCGCCCTTTGCGGCGACTATCCGATCATCTCGATCGAGGATGGCATGTCAGAGGATGACTGGGACGGCTGGAAGCTGCTGACCGACCGTTTGGGCGATAAAATCCAACTGGTGGGCGACGATCTTTTCGTGACCAACCCTGCCCGTCTGGCCGAAGGCATCAAGCGCGGATCGGCCAATTCGATGTTGGTCAAGGTCAACCAGATCGGTACCCTGTCGGAAACCCTGCAAGCCGTTGATATGGCGCACCGCGCGGGCTTTACCAACGTGATGTCCCACCGTTCGGGCGAAACCGAGGATGCGACGATTGCCGATCTGGCAGTTGCGACGAACTGTGGCCAGATCAAGACAGGGTCCTTGGCACGGTCTGACCGGTTGGCGAAATACAACCAGCTGATCCGCATCGAAGAGACGCTTGGCGTCACGGCGGAATACGCAGGTCGCTCGATCCTCAAGGGTTAAGCACCGACATTCTGTACTGATAAATTTAAAAGCGCGCTATTCCGGCGCGCTTTTTTCGTTCTGGGGCATACTGACCGTGCCGCCCCCGACTGCCGCCCGGACGCCCGTTGTGCTGTGACACGACGTAGGCAACCCCCGTGCAACGCGCACCGCAAGATAGCCAAAGGCCTGCGCTTCCAGCATGTCACCGTCCAGCCCGATATCTTCGATCGGGGCAACGGGGCAATCCAGACTTACCGCCAGCATCTCCATCAACACCGGGTTATGCCGCCCGCCGCCCGTGACCAGCACGCGGTCTGGCACACGCGGGCAATGGGCCATCGCCTCGGCCACGCCAGCGGCACACATGGCGGTCAGGGTCGCGGCGGCATCAGCATCCGACAATTCACCTACCAACGCCACCATTTCCGCAAAATCATTACGGTCCAATGACTTGGGCGGCATACGTGCGAAATACGGCTCGGCCAAGAACAGCTCAAGCGCGCCGGTCTCAACCGTGCCTTTCGATGCGATCTTGCCGCCCTTGTCATAGGGCAGCCCCATCCGCGACTGCATCAGATCGTTGATCGGCGCATTCGCAGGGCCGGTATCAAACGCCAGCAGCGCCCCGTCAGCCTCTGGCCGCGCGATGGCGGGGTCAACCCATGTCAGGTTCCCCACACCGCCCAAATTCAAGAACGCCACCGGTCCGGTCAGCCCCGCATAGCGTGCGCAAGCGTGGTGGAAAAACGGGGCCAAGGGCGCACCCTCGCCGCCCAGTTCCACATCGGCGCTGCGAAAATCCCAAACCACCGGCGTGGCCAGTGCATCCGCCAATGCCGCCCCATCGCCCACCTGCAATGTGCCCTGCACGCGCGGCGCATGGGCCAATGTCTGACCGTGAAACCCGATGACATCCACATCAGTGAAATCGCGCAAGACCTCCAGATGCGCCGCCTCGATGACATGCGTCGCGGCCTGAACCTCGGGGCCTGACCATTTGCCGAAACCGGCAGCAATCACCATGCGTTCAACGCCGGAATATTCGCGGTAACCTGATGTGCCAAAGCCCATGATATCGTGGCCATCCGTGTCGATCACGGCCACATCGACCCCGTCCAGCGACGTCCCGCTCATCGCACCAGCGGCCCGCAGCACGCCTGTTTTCGCGATCCGATTTCCATGGGCCTTATTCATGGCCTTTTCCTTTGTCTGCTCAGCACATATAGAGTGCACCACCACCCAAGCTGAGGGCAAGCGCCATGACATACCACCCCAAATCCGAATTTATCCGCATCATGATGGAGCGCGGCTTTCTTGCCGACTGCACGGATTATCAAGGCCTTGACGAGGCGCTGCTCAAGGGGGCGCAACCCGGCTATATCGGATTTGACGCGACTGCCAAGTCCCTGCATGTCGGATCGCTGATCCAGATCATGATGTTGCGCTGGCTGCAAAAGACCGGCGGTAAACCGATCACCCTGATGGGCGGCGGCACCACCAAGGTGGGCGACCCGTCGTTTCGCGCCGATGAACGCCCGCTGCTGACGCCTGAACAGATCGACGATAACATCGCCGGCATTAAAAAAGTGTTCAGCGCCTACCTGACCTATGGCGACGCGCCGTCGGATGCCATGATGATCAACAACGCCGAATGGCTGGACGGGTTGAACTACCTCGATTTCCTGCGCGACATCGGGCGGCATTTTTCGATCAACCGGATGCTGTCGTTCGAAAGCGTCAAGTCCCGCCTTGACCGCGAACAGTCGCTATCCTTCCTCGAGTTCAATTACATGATCCTGCAAGCTTATGATTTCATGGAGCTTCACCGCCGCTATGGCTGCATCCTGCAAATGGGCGGATCGGACCAATGGGGCAATATCGTCAACGGTATCGACCTGACGCGCCGGGTCATTGACGGCGAAGTCTACGGTCTGACATCGCCCCTGCTGACGACCTCGGATGGCAAGAAGATGGGCAAATCGCAATCCGGTGCGATCTGGCTGAACCCCGACATGCTGAGCCCTTACGAATTCTGGCAGTTCTGGCGCAACACCACCGATGCCGACGTGGGCCGTTTCCTCAAGCTTTATACCGAACTACCGATTGAGGAATGCGACCGTCTGGGTGCCCTTGAAGGGGCCGAGATCAACGAAGCCAAGATCAGACTGGCAAACGAGGTCACAACCCTACTGCACGGGCTTGATGCTGCCAAAGCGGCCGAAGCCACCGCACGCGAAGTGTTCGAAAAAGGCGGCGTGGGCGATGACCTGCCAACCCTGACGCTGACAGCCGCCGACATAGGCGACGGCATGTCGATCGTGCAGCTGATCGTGAAATCGGGCCTCGCGGGTTCCGGCAAAGAGGCCAAGCGCCTGATCTCGGAAAACGGTGCGCGGATCAATGACGAACCGCTGACCGATGCTGGCATGATGATTGATACGGCCGCTTTGGCATCACCGATCAAGCTGAGCGCAGGCAAAAAGCGCCACGCACTCGTCCAACTGGGCTAAGCAAAAAGGGGGGCGGTTTACCCTGCCCCCCTCGCTTTAACTCTCGGCTTTATCCTCAAGCACCAGCCATTCGGCCTCGGCGTCTTGCAGCTTTTCGTTCCGCTCGATCAACGCATCGGTGGCTTTCTGGAACTTGACCGGATTGTCCGTGTACAGCGCCGGGTCACTCATCAACTCTTCCAGCTTAGCAATCTCGGCCTCAAGGCGCGAAATCTCGGCGGGCAATGCCTCAAGCCGGTGCTTTTCGGTAAAGCTAAGACCCTTTTGCGCAGATGCTTTCGGCTTTTCGCCCTTGGCCCCCGGCTTGGCCTTCGCCACAACGCTTTGGCCAAAGTCGTCCTGCTGGCGCTGTTCCAGATAATCCGTCCAACCGCCGGCATAAACAGTGGCCTTACCGTCGCCTTCCATCGCAATGGTGGTCGCGGCAACACGGTCAAGGAAGTCACGGTCGTGGCTGACCAGCAGCACAGTGCCATCATAGGTCGACAGCAATTCCTGCATCAAATCAAGGGTTTCGACGTCCAAATCGTTGGTAGGTTCATCGAGCACCAGCATATTGCTGGACCGCGCCATGATCTTGGCCAGTAGCAACCGTGCCTTTTCCCCGCCCGACAGCGACCGCACAGGCGCACGCGCTTGGGCTTCGTCGAACAGGAATTCTTTCAGATAGCCGACCACGTGTTTGGGTTGGCCACGCACCAAAATCTGGTCAGCTTTGCCTGAAACACGCATTTCCGGATCGCCGGTCAGGCTGTCCCACAGCGACATGTCGCCGTCCAACTGTGCACGCGCTTGGTCAAACAACGCAATCTCGAGGTTGGTGCCCAGTTTGATCGTCCCTGAATCGGGCTGTTCCTTGCCGATCAGCATGTTCAATAGCGTGGTTTTGCCCACACCGTTCGGCCCCACAAGCGCGATCCGGTCGCCGCGCTGGATGGTGATATCAAAGGGGCGCAGAATCGTCTTATCGCCAAAGGCTTTGGTAATGCCCACGGCCTCGACCACCTTGCGGCCCGACTTGGGTCCGGCTTCAAGCGCCATGGCAGCCGTGCCCTGCCGGTTGATCTGGCTGGCGCGTTCGGCACGCAGGTCTTGCAAGGCACGCACGCGGCCTTGGTTACGCTTGCGCCGCGCTGAAATGCCCTCGACAGCCCACCGTGCCTCCGCCTTGATCTTGCGGTTCAGCTTGTGGCGCTGCATGTCCTCTTCTTCCCACATCTGGTCACGCCATGCTTCGAATCCGCCAAAGCCGATTTCCTGCCGGCGCGTCACACCGCGGTCGATCCACAGGGTCGCACGGGTTAATTCACGCAAGAATGCCCTATCGTGAGAAATAATAACAAAAGCGGCGCGCGTGTTTTTCAGCTCGTCTTCCAACCAGCGGATTGCCTCGATGTCCAAGTGGTTGGTCGGTTCGTCCAACAACATCAACTCAGGCTCGGATGCCATCAACCGCGCCAAGGCCGCGCGGCGGCGCTCCCCACCAGACGCCGTGCTGACAGGGCGTGCCGGGTCGAACTTGAGCCCCTCGCCCGCGCGTTCAACCTTGTACATCTCGGATGGATCAAGCCCATGGGACGCGAAATCGCCCAAGGTCTCGAAACCGGTCAAATCCGGATCCTGCTCCATGTATCCGACTGAAACACCGGGGCCGACGATCACGTCGCCGCTGTCGGGTTCAACGATACCAGCCATGACTTTCATCAACGTCGACTTACCCGAGCCATTTCGCCCGACCAAAGCCAACCGATCGCCCGGTTGAACAACCAAGGACATATCTTCGAATACGGGATCGCCGCCGAAAGTCAGCGTAATCTCGTTCACTTGTAAAAGGGGTGCGCGTGCCATGGCTGCCAGCTATATCTGCGCCGCGTCGGGGTCAATGACCCTCGTTCCAAATGGCTTTAAATCCTCGCCGAAGGCATAGAATCTTTTCAAACCAACCCGCGCAGCAAGCGCTTGCGATTATCGGGGATCGCGTCGATCTCAAGGCCGGTGAACACATGCAGCGTATTCATATGCCGGTCCACGACCGCATGGTCGCTGACCCAGCCCCCCATCAACAGATAGGTACGCAGCAGCGGCGGCATGTGTTGTAGTGCATCCTTGCGGCCCAATCCATCGCTCGCGAGGTCGGCGAATCGCACCACTTCATCCGCGGCCTCGGTCGGGTGCCACGCACGCGGGGCAAGGTGATCCTGCGCCAACAACGCAAAAGTGCCTAGAAATGCACGGGGATCGGTCCCCTTGAAGGACGTGCAGCCAAACAGCAACCTGATGCCTTGAGAATCGACAAACCGGGTCAGTTCAGCCCAAGCGATGCGCACAATGTCGGGGTCAGCGGCATCGGGGTGCACACAAAAGCGCCCCAACTCCATCATCTTGCCCTCGAACCCGGCCAACCGCGCCAGCCCGTAATACTGCGCGGCATAGCTGTCCATGATCCCCGGCCCCTCAAAGACGCCGATCCGAAAGCAGCATACAAGACGCCCGCCCCCGCGTTCGCGCACCAGAACATGGCGTTGATGCGTATCAAAGGCGTCAGAATCAAACGGGGTTTTCAGCCCAAAGGCCAACGCCCTAAGCGCCTGTGCTGATTGGATATCTTGAGGCGTTTCAGCCGTAAACACATCATATCGGCCGTTGCTCATGGCGATCATGTCCTCACATGCATCCCCGCAAGGCCTGATGCCCTAGCCGGCAAGGCTGGCAGGATTGAACCGGCCGATATTGCCCAATAGCTGACGAATAAAGGCTTTGTCGCTGACCGACGAACTGGTCACGCGGCGATCCAGCGCGATGACGTTACCATCCTCCAGCCCGAACCGCTCTACATTCTGCACGGTGCCATTGGCGGCAAAACTGATGGCGACCACTTCACGTTCGATCTCTTTGGGCGCTAGAAAACCCACCGATCTGCGGCGTGACCGTACATAGTACAACGAAGAATCCACAATTCCAGACGCCGCTGGCATGCCCGCCATCGCCGTCACAGTATCGCGCGTGTCCTGACCAATGGTGATTTGGTCCAAGTCTTCTTGCAGCGGAATATACCCGTGGTTTTTATATTGCGGCGTACAAGCCCCAAGCATAAGACCCGCGCTCACGAGGGCGGCAGACATAAGTGTCTTTGTGACATGGCGATTGATACGCATTCTTGGTGCCCTCTTGCCCTTGGGGATCATGGCTTTTATCTCGCATACACCAAGCATGCCCTATGGTTCAAGAAACGAAAGCAATACATCATGTCTCGCACGCCCCCCACATCTACTGCATTGCGCGTTGCAGATCTGCCCCAAAACGCTGACACCCCTTTTTCCTTGCGCCCTGACGCCGACACCATGCGGCAGATTGCCGATGAACTGGGGCTGACCACGCTGCGTAAATTATCTTTTGAGGGAAAATTAACCGCCACTGGTAAATCGGATTGGCGGCTGGATGCCCGTCTTGGGGCCACTGTGGTGCAGCCTTGTGTCGTTACCCTTGAACCTGTGACGACTCGCATTGACGCAAACATCACGCGGTTTTTCATCAAAGACTATCAAGAGCCGGAAGAACCCGAAGCCGAAATGCCCGACGACGACCGGTCAGAACCCCTGACATCTTGGGTAGACCCCGCTGCCGTCATGATCGAGGCCTTGGCCCTTGAGGTGCCCGAATACCCGCGTGCAGACGGTGCAGAGCTGGGACAGGCCGTCTATGCCGAGCCGGGCATCGCGCCGATGACAGACGAAGACGCGCGCCCGTTCGCCGGGCTGGCGCAGCTGCGCGAAAAACTGGAAGACCCGAAAGAGTAGATAGATAGGGAAATAGGTGCAAAACGGGGTTGCATCGGCAAGGTTTCGCAGTATTTTGCGCCATTCACCCCAATTAAGGTTGGACATCGGATAGGCTTCGGCCTAAACGCACGTCACGCCCAAACCGGGAGTTGATCTGAAACACGGTCGTCTTTGGCATTTTGCCGCTGAACGACCCCGAAGGCAAAGGCACCAGACATGGCTGTCCAACAGAATAAAGTTTCCAAATCGCGTCGCAACAACCGTCGCGCGCACGACTCGCTAACCGCAGCGAACCCAAACGAATGCAACAACTGTGGTGAACTGAAACGTCCACACCACATTTGTGCAGCTTGCGGTCACTACGATGACAACGAAGTCATCGCTCAGAACGACGAGATCGACCTAGACGAAGACGCGGCGTAAGCTGTCATCGTTTACCGCAGTTTATAAAAGGCTTCGCACCAGATGACGGTTTCGTCCGATCAGCCTACAGCGAACGCTCAGCGCACCCTTATTTCAGTTGATGCAATGGGGGGCGATCAGGGCCCGGCAATCGTTGTTGCCGGGTGTTCTGAGTCTGCGGCGAAGAATCCCGATATCAGTTTTGTGCTGCACGGGCCTGCGGAAACGCTGGAACCCTTGGTCGCCAAGCGCCCCGAATTGGCGGGCCGCTGCGTTGTACGCAATGCCACTGGCGTTGTGTCCATGGGCGACAAGCCCAGCAATGTGCTGCGCAATGGCAAGGACACGTCGATGTGGTCTGCCATCGAATCTGTGCGCACCGGCGAAGCATCGGTTGCTGTCAGCTGCGGCAATACCGGCGCGTTGATGGCCATTTCGATGATCCGTCTTAAAAAATTGCCCGGCGTGAACCGCCCTGCGATTGCTGTGCTGTATCCGTCGACCGGCCCGCAGGGGTTTAATGTCATGCTGGATGTCGGCGCTGATATACGTGCCGACGCCGATGATCTGCTGCGTTTTGCATTGATGGGCAAATCATACGCCCGAAACGGTATGGATATCGAACGCCCCCGCATCGGGCTTTTGAATGTCGGCACCGAAGAACACAAAGGCCGCACCGAGCTGAAAGAAGCTTACGAGCTGATTCGTGACGCTGCGGATGAAGCCGAGTTCGATTTTGTCGGTTTCGTCGAAGGCGGCGATATATCCGGTGATGTGGCTGACGTTATCGTCACCGACGGTTTCACCGGAAATATCGCCATCAAGACCGGCGAAGGCACCGCCACGTTGATCGGCAACGGTCTGCGCGAAGCCTTTCAACATTCGATCTGGTCCCGCATTTCAGCGCTGCTTGCCTATGGATCGCTGAGCCGGGTCAGAAAACGGTTCGACCCGCGCCGTGTGAACGGTGGCGTGTTTCTCGGGCTGAATGGCACCGTCGTAAAATCTCATGGCGCTGCTGATGCCACCGGCGTATCGTCGGCCATCAAACTGGCCGCGCGTCTGGCGGAAAGTGAATTTACCAACCGGCTTGCGGCACGGGTTGCCGCCGCGCCGCCGGTGAAAGAGATCGAAGAATGACCATCCGAGCTGTTGTTACTGGTGCTGGGCACTATCTGCCCAAACGCGTCGTCGAAAACGTTGAGTTCGAAGGCAAAATTGACACCGATGACGAATGGATCAGGTCCCGCTCGGGTATCGAGCGCCGCCATTTTGTCGGCGAAGGTGAAACCACCTCGACGATGGCCACCGCCGCTGCGCGTATCGCCCTTGAAGAGGCCGGAAGAACCCCCGCGGATGTTGACGCGATCATTCTTGCGACATCGACTGCCGATCTGACCTTCCCCTCGGCTGCGACCATGGTGCAGGCCGAACTTGGCATGGAAAACGGTTTTGCCTTTGATGTGCAGGCCGTCTGCGCCGGGTTTATCTATGCCCTCGCTAACGCCAATGCGCTGATTCTGTCAGGCCAGGCCAAACGCGTTTTGGTCATCGGATCCGAGACATTTTCAAAGATCATGGACTGGACCGACCGCAGCACCAGCGTTTTGTTCGGCGATGGCGCAGGTGCACTGCTGCTTGAGGCCCAAGAAGGCACAGGCACCCCTGCCGATCGCGGCATCTTGTCGACGGATCTAAATTCCGACGGCCGTTATCGTGACCTGCTGTATGTCGATGGCGGCATCAGCACTGGAACAACCGGCTACCTCAGGATGCAGGGAAACCAGGTGTTTCGCCACGCGGTAGAAAAACTTGCCGCGACGGCAACAACCGCCATGGAACGCGCCGGCGTGACGTCGGATGACGTTGATTGGGTCGTGCCGCATCAGGCAAATATCCGTATTATTCAAGGCACTGCAAAGAAATTGAACCTGTCGATGGATCAGGTTGTCGTCACCGTTCAGGACCACGGCAACACCTCGGCAGCGTCCATTCCGCTTGCATTATCCGTCGGCAAACAGCGCGGACAAATCAAGCAAGGCGACCTGATTGTGACCGAAGCAATCGGCGGCGGGCTGGCATGGGGCGCGGTGGTCCTGCGCTGGTAATTTGGCTTTTCGCCGCGCAAACAGGGCCTTACGACCCATAGTTGTTGACAGGTGAAAACATCCCTGCCTATGCTTAAAAAAATACAAGGGATATAGAATGGCCGACAAAACGTTGACCCGCATGGATTTGAGCGAAGCTGTCTTTCGCGAAGTGGGATTATCCCGCAATGAAAGCGCCCAACTCGTAGAGGCCGTTCTTGAGCATATGTCTGACGCCCTGGTGCAGGGTGAGCAGGTTAAAATCTCCTCCTTCGGGACATTTTCCGTGCGTGATAAATCTGCACGGGTCGGTCGCAACCCAAAAACAGGCGAGGAAGTTCCGATTAACCCGCGCCGCGTTCTGACATTTCGCCCGTCCCATTTGATGAAGGACCGGGTCGCCGACGGGAACAAGCGTTAATCTGATGTCCAAGTCTCCGGACGCATTCCGTACCATCTCAGAAGTCGCCGATTGGCTGGGTATCCAAGCCCATGTCTTGCGCTTTTGGGAAAGCAAATTCACCCAGATCAAGCCCATCAAACGGGCCGGTGGTCGGCGGTATTACCGCCCCGCTGACATGCTGCTGTTGGGCGGCATAAAACGCATGCTCCACGAGGATGGCCTGACGATAAAAGGCGTCCAGAAAGTGTTGCGCGAAGAGGGCATGAACTATGTTGCGGCCCTATCTGCGCCTCTCGACGAGCTAGGCCACTCCGACGAGACCGAAGATGCGAGTGATACCGTAGACATGGCCACGCTGGCCGTTGACCCCGTCAAACCAGAAAGCGTCGTGCTCCCCTTCGAGAGCGCGCGCCCGACCGAGACGGCCCCTGAAGCAGCGCCGCAGGAAACGCCGCCTGAGCAAAATGCATCCCCTCAGGATGCTGCCCCAGTGACGAAACCAGAAACACCCGCGACCGATACGCCGCCAGCTTCCGAACCTGTGCGCGCCTCGGACACGTCAGAGAGTGAAGTCAAAAACACCGAGCAACCCGTTGAAAAAGAACCCGTAAATACGGGTTCGGCTATGGAAACAAAGCTGGATGCGGCCTCCGACATCGCTCCACAGGCCCCTGCAGATGTATCGCCCGCTCCCGCAGCAGTCACGCCCGAACCTGCGCAAGCCGCTGCGACGTCCAGCCCAACTGCGGAAACCAAACCAGCAGAAGAGACACCTGCCAGCGTAGAGCAAAGCACCCTGCCCGAGCAAAGCGAACCAGACGTGCCGTCCTCAGCTACGCCAGCGCCAAGCGCGCCCAAGCCACGCATTGTCGACGTCGTCATCCCGTCGGAAGCCGACATACCCGCCGTCGCAGGCACGCTCTCGTCGATCCTCAACACCCGAAAAATCAGCCCCGCCGCCGCAGCAAACATCGCGCCGGTTTTGTCTCGGCTTACCGCACTCCGCGATTCCATGGCTTCTGGGGTCTCAGACCACAGTCCAACAACAAAAGACTGAAACGCCATGCGCTTTGCGGCAATTCCCCCTTGCGCACCCGCAATTATCAGGTATTTACCGCCACATGTCGGGCTATGGCGCAGCCTGGTAGCGCGTCCGTCTGGGGGACGGAAGGTCGCAGGTTCGAGTCCTGCTAGCCCGACCAACCGACATAAAACAAACGCCCGCGCCTGTAACGGTGCGGGTGTTTGCATTTGAAAGGTTCTGTTATGGGCGGTGTTATCCCAAACCAGCAAATCAGCGACATGATCAACGCGGGCCAGATCACAGGCGACCTGCCCGTTGATCCCGCCCAAATCCAACCCGCTAGCCTTGATCTGCGCCTTGGTACCGTCGCCTACCGCGTCCGGGCCTCGTTTCTTGCTGGCCACGGGGCCAAAGTTGCAGACCGCCTGACCGAATTCGAAATGCACCGCGTTGATCTTACAAACGGGGCCGTGCTGGAAAAGGGCTGCGTTTATGTTGTCCCGCTGATGGAAGGGCTCGCCCTGCCCGATGATGTATCGGCCGTCGCCAACGCCAAAAGCTCGACCGGGCGGCTGGACCTGCTGACCCGTACGATCACCGATGGCGGTACCGAATTTGACCGCGTCAGCCCCGGCTATACAGGGCCACTTTATGCCGAAATCTGCCCGCGCTCTTTCTCGGTGCTGGTGCGCCCCGGCATGCGCCTGAACCAAATCCGCTTTTCAACTGGCAATGCCACACTGAATGACGACGCGCTGCGCGCCTTGCACGCAACGACCCCGCTTGTCGATGGCCATCCCGTTATCGACGATGGCTTGGGCTTTTCCGTCGATCTGCGCCTGCCCGGCACGACCTTGGTCGGTTACCGCGCCAAACCGCATACAGGCGTGATCGATCTGGATAAAATCGGCCACTATGCCCCCGCCGACTACTGGGAAGAAGTACACAGCGACAACGGCCAGATCATTCTTGATCCCGGCGCGTTCTACATCCTTGTCAGCCGCGAAGCCGTGACAATCCCACCGGAGTACGCCGCAGAAATGGCCCCATACCTAGCCATGGTCGGTGAATTTCGTGTGCATTATGCGGGCTTTTTTGACCCCGGTTTCGGGCACGACAAATCTGGCGGTGCCGGATCACGCGGCGTCCTCGAGGTCCGCTGCCACGAAGCACCTTTTGTGCTGGAACATGGTCAGGTCGTGGGCCGGCTGGTCTATGAAAAGATGGCGCATGTCCCAACCCAGCTTTATGGGGCCGGCATTGCCTCAAACTACCAAGGCCAAGGCCTGAAACTCAGCAAACATTTTGCTGCCCCCGGCTAAGCCGCTTCTCTGGCTTAAAAATATCCCGGGGGACGCCCCTTTTGGGGCGGGGGGCAGCGCCCCCGACCGAGGCTTAAAAACGTCCCAAACGCCGCATTGTTTTCAGCATCTGGCGGGATTGCTTGCCTTGCTCTCGTGCCGCACGGTTACGGCGCGCATCTTCCTCGGGTGACACGTCAGGCTGTTCGCCCGTGCCCCGTTTGCCTTTGCCGATTTTGGACGCCTGATCAAAACCAAAGTTCACACCACGGTTGATCAGTTGGCCCATAACGCGGCGCATAATCATATTCATCATCTGGTTCATTGTTCGACCTCGTAATTTCGCGTGAAATTTGTCTCTTGTCTCTAATATAGCAGGTTCTGCGGCAATTTTCAGGCCTCAAGGCGTTTAATCTTCAAAAAGCTCGCTTTGGCCTTCCACGTCTTCCTCGCCGTCGTCCTCGTCGCCCGCCATCAGTGGCAGCCCACCAAAGGCCGGACGGCTTTCCAATAGCCCAGCAGAGCGCAGTTCTTTCAGGCCCGGCAAATCGCGCGGGCTTTCCAACCCGAAATGCGCCAGAAACCCTTGCGTCACGACAAAGGTAACGGGTCGACCCGGTGTCATCTTGCGCCTGCCAAAGCGGATCCAATCCAGCTCGAGCAGTTGATCCAAGGTGCCCCGAGACACGGAAACACCGCGAATTTCTTCGATTTCGGCGCGGGTGGCGGGTTGGTGATAGGCGATGATGGCCAAGGTTTCGATCGCGGCACGCGACAGCTTGCGCACCTCAACCGTCTCTTTTTGCATCAAATATCCCAGATCAGCGGCGGTGCGCATCGCATAGGCATCACCGATCTTGGCCACCTGCACGCCGCGCCCCTCATAGCGTTTACGCAGATGTACCATCGCCTCGGCTGCATCGCAGCCATGGGGCATGCGCGTTGCGATGTCGCGCAGTGTGATGGGTTCAGCGGTGGCAAAAAGAATGGCCTCAAGCATGCGTTCCTGTTCGGCCACAGGTGGGGCCTCGAACAGGCTTTCTTCTTTATCTTCAATCCCTTCACTCACGACGTTGTTCCCTTTTCCGCAGCTCAATCGGGGCAAAAACGTCTGATTGGCGGATCTCCAAATGGCCCTCTTTGACCAGTTCAAGCGACGCCGCAAAGGTCGATGCCGTGGCCGAACGGCGCATGACCGGATCTTCGCCCCACCCTTCGGGCAGATAGCTGGTCAAATCGCCCCAATCGCCCGCAAAGCCGATCAGCCCGCGCATTCGTTCCAAGGCCTGTTCCATCGTAAAGACCTTTTCGCGGTCCATCACAAAGGGGCGGAATTCATCGCGTGTGCGGATGCGTGCATATCCTTGCATCAGGTCCAGCAAAGTCGCGCTATAGGTCACGCGCCGCGTGCGTTTAACTTCGTGGGTTTGACCACGGGCAAAGAAGTCACGCCCCAGCTGATCGCGCGCCATTAGCCGCGCCGCAGCATCACGCATCGCCTGCAAACGTTCCAACTGGAACGCCAGATGGGCGGCCAGTTCCTCGCCTGTCGGGCCTTCTTCGGTCGGATCGGGTGGCAATAATAAGCGGGATTTCAGAAATGCCAGCCATGCGGCCATCACCAGATAATCCGCCGCCAGTTCCAACCGCAGCGCCTTGGCCTTTTCCACAAACAGCAGATATTGCCGCGCCAGTTGCAGCACCGATATTTTGCGCAGATCGACTTTTTGGGTGCGGCTGAGGGTCAGCAAAAGGTCCAATGGCCCCTCGAACCCGTCAACATCAATAATCAACGCTTCTGCGGCCAGCCTTTCGGCGACCGTTGTCTGGTCTTCCTCAAAAAGGTTTTCAGCCATGAAGTTCCTCGCCCAAAAGCGCGTCAAGCTTCGCAGTCAGGGCGGAAATGTCAATCTCATCGGGGGGGACGCGCATAGAAAGCGCCCGTTCAGCACGGGTTTGCGCGGCATCGGTCATCTCGCCCGCCGCGTCAGCCACCAGACTGCGATCTGCAAGCAAGGCATTGCAGTACAAAATCACATCGCATCCCGCTGCCAATGCATCACGGCTGATCTGGTCAACGCTGCCGTCAAGCGCCTTCATCGAGATATCATCAGTCATGATCAGGTTATCAAACCCGATCTCGTCGCGGATCAGCTGCATCATCACCGGCGACAGCGTTGCAGGGCGCGGATCAATCGCGTCATACACCAGATGCGCCGTCATCCCCATCGGCAGGTCGTTCAACGCCTTGAAGGGCGCAAAATCACAGGTGGTCAGGTCGGCATGTGCGGCCCCGACCAAGGGCAGGTCAAAATGGCTGTCCATCGTCGCGCGCCCGTGACCGGGCATGTGTTTGACCACTGGCAGAACACCGCCTGCCAGCATCCCGTCAGCGGCAGCGCGGCCCAATGCGGTCACTTGCGCGGCATCTGTTCCATAGCACCGGTTGCGTAAAAATTCATGGGTTTGCGGGCCGGCAACATCGACCATGGGGGCGCAGTTGCTGTCGATGCCCACGGCATGCAATTCCTGCGCAATCAGGCGAAAGCGGATGTACATCGCCTGTGCCGCGTTGGCACCGGCAGCTTGTACAAAATCAAGAGGGGCTGTCCAATCGCGCCAGATCGGGCCACGCAGACGCTGCACACGTCCACCTTCCTGATCGACGGTAATCACAGCGTTATGGCCCGCCGCCTCGCGCATTTCATCGCACAGGGCGCGGACCTGATCAGGCGTATCGATATTGCGGGCGAACAGGATAAACCCAAACGGTTTCACGGCACGAAACAACGCCTTTTCCTGCGCAGTAAGACGTAGACCAGTCGCATCCAGTATCGTCGCGCCAAACCGCATTAGCGGGTCACGACTGGGATACAATCAGCGTTTTCGGCCACAAGTGCGGAACAAAAACGACGTGCGTCCGCGATGTCTTGGAACCCGTGTGCGCGCAGCCGGTAGAACGTGCGCCCGCCACTGCTGGCTTCTTGAACGATGCGGGATTTCCCCTCGAGGTACGCACCGAAACGGCCATTCAACTTGTCCCATTGACTGCGCGCGATCTCGGGCGTGTCAAAGGCACCAAGCTGCACCAACCGCGTGCCCGTGGGCAGGCTATCGGCGGAAAGCTCTTTTACCTCGGTCGCAGATGCGCTGTTGTCAAATGCCGCTTGGGTCACCACAGCACGCACAGCGGGCCGCGTTTTCGGGCGCAATGATGCCTTTACCCCAGGCTCAGCGACCATTGCCACTGCGATGGCATTTGAAACGGCCATATCGATCGCCGCAGCGTCGATTGAAACGCTAGCCTTGATCGGCTCCACCGCGCCAGTGTCCATCGGCTCCATATCTTCGGTCAATTGTGCGACCAAATCGTCAACATTACCGCTGTTAAGCGCCGCACTAACGTCAGGGGTTGTTGGAATAGGGGCTGCGGCCTGTGGCACAGGTGCAACCATTGATGCCAGAACCGGCTGGTCCTCTGCGTCAAGATCCAGAGGTCTGGGGGCCAGAATAACACGTTCCGCGACCTGATCTGCCGTCCCTTCGGACGCTACAGCATTGACCGACAGCCCCTGGTTTTGCGCCAGTTGACCACCGGGATTTTCGGGGCGCACACGCATGTCACCTTGGGCTGCGCGGACGATCGGGATACCGGTCACATCACGCACAAGCAGCTTGTAACCCCAAACACCGATACCAATAACAAGGGCCGCAGACAAAGCCGCCCCTGCGATATTGGTCATGTTCGCCAATGGGTTAGACCGCCGAGGGGCCACATCATACAAATCGGAATCTGCGTAGTATCCCCCATCTTGGGGGGAAGACCTGTAATCTGCCATCTTTGCCTCACTGCCCGCCACTCGTTAATCGGCGCGGGTCTGTACCTTGAATTTGCCTGTCCGGTAGGCGTGCGTTTAACGCATCTCTTCTGCCGGGGTTACGCCGAGAATACCAAGACCTGACGCAATTACAATCGCTGCGGCCTTTGCCAGTGCGATTTTTGCCTGAGACACGCCAGCATCGTCCTGCAAAAAGCGCAGCGATGTCACGTCATTGCCGCGGTTCCACAGCCCGTGGAAATCGCCCGCCAATTCGTACAGATAGAATGCAATCCGGTGTGGTTCGTTGCTGCGCGCCGCCGTTTCAACCAGACGCGGCCACTCTGCCAGCTTGCCCGCCAGCTTCAGCTCTGCCTCGTGGTCCAGCAGAGACAAATCAGCAGCTTGCAACGTGGCCATATCCGTGGCGATGCCTGCCTCGGCTGCTTTGCGCAAAACCGAATTCACCCGCGCATGGGCGTATTGCACGTAAAACACGGGGTTTTCGCGGGATTGCTCAAGAACCTTGGCAAAGTCGAAATCCAACATCGCATCGTTCTTGCGCGTGAGCATCACAAAACGCGTCACATCAGGGCCAACCTGATCGACCACATCGCGCAGGGTCACAAAGGTCCCTGCCCGCTTGGACATCTTGAATTCCTTGCCGTCCTTGAACAGCTTAACCAGCTGGGTCAGCTTGATATCCAGCGGCACGGTGCCACCGGACAACGCGGAAACCGCCGCCTTCATCCGTTTGACATAGCCGCCATGGTCGGCACCGAACACGTCAATCAACATGTCGAAACCGCGCTGCACCTTGTCATAGTGATAAGCGATATCGGGGGCAAAATACGTCCAGCCACCGTCGGATTTCATCACCGGGCGGTCAACATCGTCGCCATGTGCGGTCGACTTGAACAGCGTTTGTTCGCGCGGCTCCCAATCCTCGGGCAGCTTGCCCTTTGGCGGCTCAAGAACGCCTTCATAGATCAGGCCCTTGGATTTCAGATCATTAATCGCGGCTTCAATCCGGCCTGTGCCGTACAGCGACTTTTCGGAAAAGAACACGTCCATCTTGACGCCCAAGGACGCCAGATCAGCCCGGATCAGGTCCATCATCGCCTCGGTGGCAAAGTTGCGCACGTCTTCCAGCCAGACGTCTTCGTCCTTGCCAATATAGGCGTCACCGACTTTTGCTTTCAGCGCCTCGCCGACCTCGATCAGATAGTCACCGGGATAGGTGCCTTCGGGCCAATCGACCGACAGATCATGCGCCTCAAGATACCGATTATAGACGGACCGCGCCAGCACATCGACCTGCGCCCCGCCGTCGTTAATGTAATATTCACGCGTGACGTCAAAGCCCGCGAAATCAAGCAAAGACGCCAAAGCATCCCCAAAAACCGCGCCACGGGTGTGGCCCACGTGCAGCGGCCCTGTCGGGTTGGCGGACACATATTCGACGTTTACCCGCTTGCCCTTGCCCAGATCACCGCGACCGAAATCAGTGCCCTCGGCCAGAACAGCACCCACAACGCCCTGCCAGACAGACGGCGCAAGACGCAGGTTCAAGAACCCCGGCCCCGCAACCTCGGCAGATGTAATCCGCGGATCTTCGGCCAGTTTTTCCGCCAGTTTCTCGGCGATATCACGTGGTTTCATGCCTGCCGGTTTGGCCAGCACCATCGCCGCGTTGGTGGCCATATCGCCATGGGCCGCATCGCGGGGTGGTTCCACCGCAATGGCGTCAAAACTTAGGCCGTCGGGCAAAAACCCATCGGCAACAAGCGTATCAAGCGTGGACAGCACATGGGTGCGGATATCGGCAAATAGGTTCATTTGGGGCATTCCTTCGGCTTAGCCCCGTGTATCACCTGAAAAACCGCCAAACATCAAGAGCGCTTAGCCCTTGATCAGCCGTTCATGCTCCTGAAGCGCAAAGCGGTCAGTCATCCCAGAGATATAATCGCTCACGATCCGCGCAAGCGCCGTATCATCCTGCGCGTCCTCTACATCCTTACGCCATTGTTTCGGCAACTCTTCGGGATGCGCGCAGAAATGCGGGAACAGATCATTCACCACTTCCGTCACCTGTTTGCGCATGATCACAACCGATGGGGCGCGGTACATACGGTCAAACAAAAACGCCCGGATCACCTTGAGGTCCTGGAACACAGGGTCCGAAAACTGGATCAACGTGCGGCCCGCCATGCGAATATCAGTCGCGGACTGCGGCTGCATTTCGTCCAAACGGGTCCGTGCAACGGTAATCACGTCCTCGACCAGCACGCCAAAGAACCGGCGCAGCGCTTCGTGACGGCGGCGGTAATAGTTCAGACCGGGGTACAAACGGTCAACTTCGGCAAAGTTGCGGTCAAGAATGGGCAGCTCAGCCAACTCGTCGGTCGAAAACAGCTCGGCGCGCAGCCCGTCATGCAAATCATGGTGGTTATAGGCCACATCATCGGCAATCGCGGCCACCTGCGCCTCGGCGCTGGCATAGGTGCCCAGTTCCAGATCATGCTGGCGGCCGTAAACCTCTAGCGCCCAAGGCAGCGGGCCGGTCACCGGACCATTATGCTTGGCAATGCCTTCCAAGGTCTCCCACGTCAGGTTCAGCCCGTCGAATTCCGCGTAATGCCGCTCAAGATGTGTCACAATCCGGATCGCCTGCGCGTTGTGATCAAACCCGCCATAGGGCAACATCAACGCCTGCAATGCGTCCTCTCCGGTGTGGCCAAAGGGCGGATGGCCCAGATCGTGGGCCAAGGCAACGGCCTCGGTCAGCTCGGCGTTCAAGCCCAAAGCGCCCGAAATTGTGCGCGCCACCTGCGCCACCTCGATCGAATGGGTCAGACGTGTGCGATAATAATCGCCCTCATGTTCAATAAACACCTGCGTCTTGTGCTTAAGCCTGCGAAACGCGCTGGCGTGGATAATCCGGTCACGATCCCGCTGAAAGCAAGACCGGAATGTACTCTCCTCCTCCGGCATCAACCGTCCCCGGGTCGCTGCCGGATCAGAGGCAAAAGAAGCGCGCATGATCAGTGGTCCTTGTGGCCTGTCCTGTGGCTTTCTATATTGTAAGCAACGACAGATGGAAACCGATCACACCGGAGCCCGAAAATGAACCTGCCACCCAAAGTTACCTCCCGTGCTTTTGACCGTCTTGCCGAAATCGGCGCGGCGGCAGATGGCAAGGCCCTGCGCGTCGCAGTCGAAGGCGGCGGATGCTCTGGCTTCCAATATGAAATCATTCTGGATGATCCCAAAGACGACGACATGATCCTCGAAGGGGCCGGTCAAAAAGTCGTGGTCGACAGCATCTCCCTGCCGTTTCTGGCGAATGCGACAATCGACTTCTCCGAAGAACTCATCGGCGCGCGTTTCATCATTGAAAACCCCAACGCAACCAGCGCCTGCGGCTGTGGTACATCCTTCTCGATGTAGACTCCCGCTCCGGGGTTTCATTTTGCCAAAAAACTCCCGCCGGAGGCTGACCTCATGCCAATGAGGTCAATGCCCCGGAACACGCGCGCGAAAACCCTTGAAAAAATGCGTCGAACTTGGGGCTGGACTGTTCTGCCTGCGTAATCACGGTCTGCTCGACCCCGCTTAAATCCGGAAAAAGGCTGCGCCGCATGCGGGGCCAGTCGGGCAGTCGTTTCGACCCCAGCTCGAACAAGCATTCTGACAATCCGCGCAACGCCCCCTGCCCGGCCATCGACCCCTGAATGGTAACCTGCCCCGCCGGTATCGCCTGGTTGAACGCTGGGCGGTCTGTCAAATGCGCCAGCCAACCCGTGACAAGATAGCCATGGTAGGCATCCGTCGCCCCGGCCGCCCCGCCAATCATGGTACAGCTTGTGTGGGTTTGAACCACCAATCGTTCCCAGATCGGGCTAGGCACCACGCCAGCAAAGCGCAGCGCAGCGCAAATTTCCGACAGTAAATCAATATCTTGGTCCAAAAATGCCAAGAGGCCCGCATATTCAAGGCTGGTCAACGTCTCGGGTGACAAGGCCGGATCGTGGCGGCCATAATCGCTCAGATAGAAAATGATATGGGCCAGCTCATAGGCTGCTTTTTTATTGGGCAAGACAAAGGTTTCCGACCGCGCGATAAAGCTTTGCAATCTGTCACCAAGCGCTGCCGCGTGGCACTTTGTCTGCACGCCGCGCCGCGCCAACAATCGAGCCGCTTCAGCCCGCTGCAAATCCGACAGTTCAGCCTCGACCAACCCTTGGGTGGCGACCCAATGGCAAAGCGCCTCTCCCTGAGTACCGCCCGCGCCCAGATCCTCGAGATCCAGACAGATCGACAGGTAAAACCGGTAATACTGGGGGAAAAACTGCAGTTGGGTTCGGACCCCGTCATAAAACGCCCCGTAAGGTTCGAGGGCCAGATCGGAAATATCTGCCGACATGCTGGCCAGAATACCCAGCCATTCGGCGTTTTCTTTCAGCCAAAACACATCACCTCGAGCGCGGCGCTGATCCGCGAACATGGCGCTTATGGCATCAAACCCAGCCGGGCTGATCGCGTTGCGTGGCGTGAAGGAAAGAACATTGGACATCAACAGTCTCCGGAAAAGTTCTGCGCCGCATCAAGGGCGCAGAACAAGTTTCAACCTGGGCTCAGCAGCTGGTCGTAAACAGTTCGACCAAGTGGCCGGACGTCATTTCGGTACCGGCCGGGGCGCAGCTTGTGGTGAACAGTTCGGTGCCGCCGCCAGTCATCATCTGGATGGGCCCGGCGCTGGATCCGGTGGTGAACAATTCAGTGCCGCCCCCGGTCATCATTTGGACGGGTCCTGCGCTAGATCCGGTGGTAAACAGCTCTGTTCCCTGTCCAGCATGCATGGATGTCATCGCCGTTGGAATTGCAGCGGATTGTGTATCATCAACATAAGCAAATGCGGTCATTTTAGGTCCTCTTTGAGGTTAAGGTTTCTATGACTGCAACCGGTGGCAGCAGTCATTTACTAACTAATCGGCAAAGTGGTTACTCACGCGTTAATTCCCCTAGTGATGGAAATTTATAGGATTTGTCCACAGTTTTCATTTCTACGAATGAACGTTGATAACGGCGTTTAATGAAACAAATCCACATGTTATCCACAGATATTATCCCCATGCTTCAATCTCCACCTAGGATTGAATAGATCGTGTTTTACTAAAATTCGCGGGCCGAATCGTCCCAAACTGCCTTGGGTTTTGACGCGCGTTGCACTTGCCCCACTGCGCTGGATACGCGATAGCTGGACCTATCATTTGGATTGGGGGCAATCATGAAAATCGCGACGTTCAACATTAACGGCATCAAGGCCCGCATCGACGCATTGCCCCAGTGGCTGGATGAGGCGCAACCCGACGTGGTGGTGTTGCAAGAGATCAAATCAATCGACGAAAACTTCCCCCGCGAACTGTTTGAGGACCGTGGATATAATGTCGAAACCCACGGGCAAAAATCGTTTAACGGGGTCGCGATCCTGTCAAAGCTCCCCCTCGAAGACGTGACCCGCGGCTTGCCCGGCGATGACGATGATGAACAAGCCCGCTATATTGAGGCATCGGTGATGGGCGACAAACATGCCATCCGCATTTGCGGATTGTACCTGCCCAACGGAAATCCGGTGGAGTTGGACAGCGCGGGCACCCCGGTCGCCGGTGGTAAATACGCCTACAAGCTGGCGTGGATGCAGCGCCTGCAAGACCGCGCCAAAGCCCTGTTGGCCGAAGAGACACCGTTCTTGATGACCGGTGATTACAATATCATTCCCCAAGCCGAAGACGCAGCCAAACCCGATGCCTGGCGCGAGGATGCCTTGTTTCGCCTGGAATCGCGCACTGCCTGGCGGCGGTTGATCGCGCTTGGGCTGACAGACGCATTTCGCGCCCGCACCCAAGGGCCGGGGCATTACAGCTTTTGGGATTATCAGGCCGGGGCATGGAACCGCAATAACGGCATTCGCATCGACCATTTCCTGCTGAGCCCCGCCGTGGCCGATTGTTTGCGCGACTGCCAGATCGACAAGGATATACGCGGGCGGGAAAAGCCGTCGGACCACGTGCCGGTCTGGGTTGATCTGGATATCTAGGCGTTACTTTTGCCATACGCGGCGGGGGGCCAGCCCCCCGACCCCCGGGATATTTCAAAGCCAGAGAATAAAGGCATCACGCCTGAAGTTCGGCATCCCAATAGAGGAAATCCATCCAGCTTTCGTGCAAGTGGTTCGGTGGAAACTTGCGGCCCATATTGCGCAAAGCCTCGGCGTCGGGTTGGCGCGGCGGTTTGCGCAGCTGAAACCCGGTTTGGTGCAGCGCCTTGGAGCCTTTGCGCAGATTGCACGGGCTGCACGCTGCCACCACGTTTTGCCAGCTTGTGATACCACCCGATGCGCGCGGCACCACGTGGTCAAAGGTCAGATCACCCCGTGCGCCGCAGTATTGGCAGCAAAATTCATCCCTCAGAAATAAATTAAAGCGCGTGAAGGCCACGCGCTTTTGAGGTTTTACATAATCTTTGAGGACGACAACCGAGGGGATCCGTATCTCCATCGAGGGGCTGTGCACGTAGTCGTCGTATTCGGCGACGATATCCACCCTGTCCAGCCATTTCGCCTTGATCGCATCCTGCCAAGGCCACAGTGACAGCGGATAGTAGGACAATGGCCTGTAATCCGCATTCAGCACCAAGGCCGGTCTGTGTTTCAACCCTGCAGGGCTGCGTGTGAATTCTGTTCTGAAATCGCCGTCCATGTAACTTAAACCCTTTGCCGTTCCGCGTCCGGTCCGGCGGGAACAGCCCCGCCGATGGTTAAAACTATATCTCGTGTTTTGCGCCTGACAAGTCGCAAATAAACACAAGATGTCGCAGAAATGGTATGATGGTTAAGTAACAGGCATATGAAGAACCATTGCACACCGGGTGCAAAGGTCAAAATTCTGTCAACACAGGAGCGAGAGGATATGGAGTTTGACTGGCATGCGGATGAGATCAGCCGCGCGACCCCATTGAATACGGCGTACAAATCAACCCAGAATGTCAGGCGGTTTTTGCGCAGCCAGTGCGGCGAAGCGTTCAAGTTCGACCGCCCGTTCATGGCCTGGATCAGAAGCGGCGCGCCTAAAACAATGGGCGACGTGGCCGATGAATGGACACGCCGCCAAGGGGGCGCTTAAAGCCCCAGTTTGTCGCGCATGAAAGCCAGCGAGACGCTTAGCCCGTCGGGTGCGATGCCGTGGCCGGTGCCTTTCATGATATGGGCAAACACATCGGTCCAGCCGGCGTCTTGCAAGGCTTGCGCCGCTTCGGGCAGCGATTGTGTTGGCACCACATCATCTGCATCGCCATGGATCAACAGAACCGGCGGGCGCACAACAGTGTCGTCCTTAAGCGCGTCGGGGTTGAGCAAACGCCCCGAAAACGCGACAATACCCGCCACGGCGTCTTCGCGGCGCGGGGCCACGTGCAGCGCCATCATCGTGCCCTGGCTAAAGCCAAAGAGCACGACCTGTTCGGGCAACAAATCTTCGTCCACCATCAGCGCATCGAGAAACGCGTTCAGGTCCTGGACGGCCTGCATCATGCCGCGCTCGGATTCTTCTTCGGATGAGTTATCGATCCACGGGATCGGAAACCACTGGAACCCCATCGGGGCACCGGCGCAGGCCTCGGGCGCGTCGGGGGCAATAAACAGCGTGTCGGGCAGATGTTCGCCCAAGGGATCGGCCAACCCCAACAGGTCAGCGCCATTGGCCCCATAGCCGTGCAGGAACACGACGGCAGACCGCGTTTCCCCCGATACCGGTTCGCGGCGCTCTGCATTTAAGACGCGTGTCATGTGATCCCTTCCCTTTGTTTTACAACGCGGTAGTACGAAAACAGCGCACGGGCTGCAACCGACCTCCACGGTGACCAGTCTTCGGCCATAAGCGCCAGCTGTTTCGGCTTTGGCCGCTCGGGCAGATCAAAAAGCGTTTTTGCGGCCTCTTGCAAGGCCAGATCGCCCTCGGCAAACACATCGGCGCGGCCCAGCGAAAACATCGCATAGATTTGCGCCGTCCATGTGCCGACACCGGGGATCGCGACGAGGGTCTTGATCACGTCATCGTTGGGGGCATCGCGCAGGGCACCATAGTTAATGCCCGCCTGCGCCAACGCCAAACTATAGCGGATCTTCTGGCGGCTCAGCCCTGCCGCGCGCAAGCCCTCTTCGCCCGCCGCGACAATCGCCGCCTCGTGGGTCAGGCCCTGCGCATCCATCTTGGCGCGCATTGCGTTGGCCGACGCGACGGACACTTGCTGGCCGATAATCGCGCCGATAAGCGCGTCAAACCCATCGGCGCACAACCGCAGGGGCAACGGGCCGGTGGCCTGCAACGCCTGTGCAAATCGGGGGCTGGCCTCGGCCAGCCATGCCGCCCCTTCGGCCACATCCGCATCGCAGGTGATAATCCGACCGACGCTCATAGGGTATCCAACCATTCAAGTGCCGCCTGTGCCGAACCCAGTACTTGCGCGCCCGTTGGCGGCGCTGGTCGGTCGATCACGATGGTACGCAACCCCATCTCGCGCGCGGCATCCAGCTTGGGGCGGCTCGGGGCACCGCCCACGTTCCGACAAATCATCGTGTCGATGTTCAACTGCTCGAACAGCGCTATTTCCTGTGCCACCGTAAAGGGCGGGGTGCCAAACACCGGTTCCACAAAATCGGGCAACGCACTGCGGGTATTCGGGCTGTTCTGGCGCAGGAAAAGACGCGCGCCACTAAAGGGCGCGAATTGGGCCACGGTGCCCCTGCCCGTTGCGGCAAAAACCCGTGCGCCCGGTAATACCAATGCGCCAGCATCAGCAACCGATCCGGCGCGCAATAACGGCAGATCAACGGGCCAGACCGGCCGCAGCACCCGCGCGTAAGCCACCCCCAGATCGACGGCCGCGGCGGCTGCAAGATCGGATACATCGCTATCAAACCCGTGGCCCGCGTCGCAGATCGCGGTGATGCCCTGCTGTGTGAGAAAAAATTTCATATCCTCAAGCGACGCAGGTGCCCAGATTTGCGAGGCGACGGCCAAGGGGCCAAAACTGCGTTCCGGCGCGCGCAGGATCGCCTGCATTCTTTGCCCATTCTGCGCAATTCGGGTTGCGATATCATGCGCCTCGGCGCTGCCCGCGATCAACAATATATGAGAGGTCGGTTCCATGCTGCAATCGTCGCCCAGCCAGCGTGCAGACACAAGGGGCTTGCCGATCCCAAAACCTGAGTTTACCCCGTTGGCATGACAATGATTGATGACACCCGCGCCAAGCGCAACGTGGCCGTTCTGGTTACCGCGCAGGCATTCCTTGGCAGCCAGATGCCGATGTATTTTGTGATCGGCGGATTGGCGGGGCAGCAATTGTCGCCCAACGTTTGCCTTGCGACCTTGCCGATCTCGATGATCGTGTTCGGGTCCATGACAACCGCGCCTTGGTTGTCTGGCGTAATGCAGAAATTCGGGCGGCGTGCGGGTTTCGTGGTTGGTGCGTTTGGCGGCATGGCCGGGGCTGCAATCTGCGCCTATGCCCTGACGGTCCAAAGCTTTCTGATCTTCCTGCTGGGCAGCTATCTGATGGGCATCTACATGTCATCGCAGGGTTTTTTCCGTTTTGCCGCGACAGACACCGCATCAGATGAATTCCGCCCCAAGGCGATTTCCTATGTGATGGCAGGCGGGCTTTTGTCGGCTATATTGGGGCCGCAACTGGTGGGCCTGTTGACCGATGCCAGCCCTGACGCAACCGTCATGCGGTTTTTTCCCGTATACGTGGCGGCCATTGCGTTGAACGCGGTTGGCATGCTGTTGTTCGCGTTTCTGCAAATCCCCAAACCGCCCGTGCCGTCCGTTGATGCGCCCAAGGGTCGCACGCGGATGGAGCTTCTGAAGACGCCGCGCATTGCCGTCGCCGTGATCTGCGGGATGGTGTCTTATGCGTTGATGAACCTTGTCATGACATCGACGCCGCTGGCGGTTGTCGGCTGTGGCTATAACATTGTCGATGCGTCCCATGTGGTGACGGGTCACGTGTTGGCGATGTATGCGCCGTCGTTCTTTACCGGCCATCTGATCGCACGTTTCGGGGTCGAGAAAATCCTGGGCCTTGGCATTGCAATTCTGGCCGTTGCAGGAATGGTCGCCTTGCAAGGGGTTGAACTGGGCAATTTCTACATCGCGTTGATCTTGCTGGGGATCGGCTGGAACTTTGGCTTTATCGGGGCCACGTCGATGTTGGCTGGCGCACATGAACCCCATGAACGTGGACGGATGCAGGGATTGAACGATCTGTTGGTGTTCGGTGGCGTGACCTTTGCATCGCTGGCCAGTGGCGGATTGATGAACTGTTCAGGCGGCAGCGCTGTCGAAGGCTGGGCCGCCGTGAATATCGCGATGATCCCGTTTCTGGTGCTGGCCGGTGGTGCGTTGATCTGGCTTGTACTGCGTCAAAAACCTGAGCAGGCGTAACCTTACCAGCGACCGCTGAGCGCGCGCCACGGCAATGCAAACTGGTCCAACGGGGGCAAGGTACCGGACCCGACGCGCGACGGCGTCGCAATCGCGGCTTTTAGCACCGCCGCACTTGCCCCGATGCTTAACAGCGCGGGCCGCGCGGCCGCCGATACTTTGCCACGCGATTGACGGGCTTTATCCAACCGTGCCAATGCCTTGCGGGCCAATTCGGATACGCCGGCATCCGTGCCATCCAACAGCGGAATGCGCCCCTGTTCCACCAGTTCCGGGATCGCATGCAGCCATGCGGCCACGCCCGCGCCATAGCCCGCGTCGCGCACAACAGTCTCGTCCGCAGCACCCAAGCTTGAGGCGGCAACCCACATCAAGCTGCCCGCCGTTTGATCAATATAGGCGTCGAAATGCGCCGTATCCTCGAACGCATCGCGGTAAATATCCCATCGCCGCGCGCCGACCAGCGTATCCAGATGCTGCGCCCGATCCGCCGCAATGACAGCAGCCAAGGGCGTCGCAACCTCGTGCCTGCGCACCGGGCCGGATTGGCCGATTTCGTCGCACACATCGCGCCACCACTGCAGGCGCATTTCAGCGATCATCGCCTCTTGCGTAACCCAAGGCGCGCGCGCCACTTCGATATTGAACGCATAAAGCGGGAACAGAACCCGCCGCGCCGCAAGGGGTGCCGCCATAGCCGCGCGAAACCGCAACGGGTCCGCGCGTTCAACAATAGCGGCGCAGGCGGTCAGGTCGTCGTCAAATTGCATTCAGAAAATCCAATATAGCCTGAGCTGTTTCAGGGGCATCAACGATTGCCAGATGCCCGTATCCCGGCACGATCAGATAGGTGCCTTTGTCGTTCACAGGGGCCATCGTTTCCTCGTATTTATCCGCATAAAACGCACTGTCGTCGGACCCCGCAACCATCAAGAATGCCGGCAACGCAGCCACATCCGCCAGATAATCGCCGCGCGGCGCAAAGCCCCTGTTCATCCGGTAGCTATAGGCAGTGGTCGCAGTATCGCCCAAGGGGCCGTCCAACACCTGCTTGGGCATTGCGAACTGAATCACTGTTTTATCATTAAACGCAGTGATGCGGAAAGTGTTCAGGATCGACAGGCCGATAATCCGGCGCAACTGCACCTTTTCCCAGCCGCCCGAATTTTCCTGCGTTGTCGGCGCGTTATACTTGAGGAACGGGGCCAGCAGCACCGCGCCATCCAGCAGGGTGCCATATTCGCTGCCTGCAAACCGCGCGACCAAGCCGCCGCCAGACGAATGCCCGCCCATCACGATCTTTTGGCCCGGCACATGCACCGCGGTGATCAGATCAACCAGATCATCCCCCAGCTGGGCGATATAATCGATGTCGCCGCGCCGACCCGGTGCCGCGCCGTGGCCGCGCAGATCAGGGGCCAAGACTGTCGCCTTTTCGCTCAACTTTTGGGCAATCTCGACGAATTGCAGCCCGTGCCAACCCGATCCATGCACCAACACCAACAGCGGCGCGCCCGCAGGCCCGTCAAACCGGCGATATCTCAACCCATAGCCATCGCGCATGGCGGTGCTCCGCAAGGGCGGGATCACGGGCATTCCCGTATCTGACGACAGATATTCGTCGAAATCCAATACCTTAGCATCGGCGACAGGTTTGGCGGGATCGGTCACAACCAGCCCCACGGCGACAATCAATGTGATCATCACGCTTAACGCAATCGAAAGGGCGATCTTAATCAGCATGCTCGCCGCCCATTACGTCTTGATGTCCCGGATAAGCTTCCAGCGGATCGCATCCAGCAACGCCTCAAACGACGCGTCCACTATGTTTGCCGATACCCCGACAGTGGACCAACGCCGCCCCTGCCCGTCTTCGCTGTCGATGATGACGCGGGTCACCGCTTCCGTGCCGCCTTGGGTTATGCGCACCTTGAAATCTACCAGATGCATGTCTTCCAGTAGCGCAGAATACTGACCTAAATCCTTGACCAACGCCTTGGAAAGCGCGTTCACCGGGCCGCGATCACAGCCCTCGGCATCCATGCTTTCACTGACCGACAGCCGCTTTTCGCCGTCGACTTTCACCACCACAACCGCCTCGGACAGGCTGACCATCTGATCGTATTTGTTTTTGCGCCGCTCGACCGTCACGCGATATCGTTTGACCTCGAACAGGTCCGGCATCTGCCCCAAGGCCTGCCGCGCCAACAGCTCAAAGCTCGCCTGCGCAGTGTCATAGCTATAGCCATCCGCCTCGCGCGCCTTGACCTGATCCAGGATCAACCCAAGCGCCGGATCGCCCTTGGCAACCGTCAAACCCGCGCTTTCCAGACGGCGGCGCAGGTTGGATTGCCCAGCCTGGTTCGACATCGGAATGATCCGCGCATTGCCCACCAACTCGGGCTGGACATGTTCGTAGGTTGACGGGTCTTTCAGGATCGCGGACGCGTGCAGCCCCGCCTTGTGGGCAAAGGCTGACGACCCGACGAATGCCGCTTGCTTCATCGGCACACGGTTCAGTATTTCGTCAAGGCTGCGGCTGATCTGGGTCAGCCCCTCAAGCGCGGACAAGGTGATCCCGGTATCATAGGCGCTGGCATAGGGTTCTTTCAGCAGCAAAATCGGGATCAGCGTGGTAAGGTTCGCATTGCCACAGCGTTCGCCCAGCCCGTTCAACGTGCCTTGGATTTGCCGCGCGCCCGCATCCACGGCGGCCAGCGAACAGGCCACGGCGTTTTCGGTGTCATTATGCGTGTGAATGCCCAGATGGGTACCGGGAATACCGGCCGCAATCACTTCGCCCGTGATACGTCCCACCTCGGCTGGCATGGTGCCACCATTGGTGTCGCACAGCACAATCCAGCGCGCACCTGCGTCATAGGCCGCCTTGATCGCGGTCAGCGCATAGTCGGGGTTGGCGCGGTAACCGTCAAAGAAATGCTCAGCATCAAACAGCGCCTCGCGGCCTTGGGCGACCAGATAGGCGATGGATTTCGCGATGTTTTCGGTGTTTTCGGCCAGATCGATGCCGAGGGCTGCTGTGACGTGAAAATCATGGGTCTTGCCGACGAGGCAAACGGTATCCGTGCCCGCATTCATCACGGCGGCCAGCACATCATCGTTCTCGGCCGAGAACCCCGCGCGTTTGGTCATCCCGAAGGCCGTCATCTTGGCGCGGGTGCGCGGCGCATCGTCGAAAAACGCAGAGTCCGTCGGGTTCGCCCCCGGCCATCCGCCTTCGATATAATCCACGCCAAGGCTGTCTAAGGCGGTGGCAATGGTGATCTTCTCGGCGGTCGAGAACTGCACCCCTTGGGTCTGCTGCCCGTCGCGGAGGGTGGTGTCGTAGAGGTAAAGGCGTTCGCGGGTCACAGCTCTTCCAGTTTGTCGATGTCAAAGTTGTCGTTTAAAAATAATTGAGGACCTTCAGCTGTGTCGGACAATTCAAAACCTTTTGCATTTAAAAGTGCGCGCAATTCATCGGCCTTTGCGTAGTTTTTCTCTGCCTTAGCCAATTGTCGCTGCTCAACCATTTTCACAATACCTGCATTTTGAATAGCATTCATCGTACTAATCGTCAGTGTTGAGAACGGCTCATTCCGCAGAAGAGCCAACTCCGCTGGATACTCTGTTTCTAAGCGATCATAATACTTTCCAAGCCGCTTAATTCCTTCCAACACTTTGGGGTCGATGTTTGGAACATTGATTTTTGGAAGATTGGGGTTGAACTTTAGGGCGTCGAAGTTGGTCTTTGGGAAATTAAAGCTGAACTTTTGAGCACCAGCAATGCTAAACTTTTTTAGTCCTCCCTTTTCCACCTGTAGGGCATCAATTAGTGGCTTGGTGGCCTGCGCCAGCCAATCAGCTGATGGATGCCAAGCAGGCACATCCTCAAAGTCCTTTGCTGGTCGACGCTCCCAGCTCCAAGGACCCAATTCATCTTGCAACAAACCCAACAAATTTGCAGACGCTTTTAATGCTCCTGCATCCTTGCGTTCAGCAATCGCTTCCAATTCGGATAACGCTAGCGAAGTATTGAGGTCATCAGTTAAAGCTGCCAGTATTTTTTTTGTTGGCTTCGTGGGCTTCACAAATTCAGTAATCTGCCGCCAGCCCTGCAGCGTCTTCTTCGCTGTTTCTGCACTTTCTCGCGTCCAGTCCATCGGCTTGCGGTAATGCGTGCTTAGCATCACGAACCGGATCACCTCGCCCGGCACGCCCTGATCCAACAGATCGCGCACGGTAAAGAAGTTGCCCAAGGACTTGGACATTTTCTTGCCCTCAACCTGCAACATCTCGTTATGCAGCCAATAGCGCGCCATCTCATCGGTGCCATTTGCGCAGCAGCTTTGTGCGATCTCGTCTTCGTGGTGCGGGAATTGCAAATCCAAGCCGCCACCATGAATATCGAACACATGCGGGTGCTTTTTTGCCTCATCCGACAGGCGATCCTCGCTCAACGGTTTTTTCCAAAGCAGTTCATCGGCCATCGCCGAGCATTCGATATGCCAGCCCGGACGGCCACGCCCCCACGGGCTGTCCCAGCCCGGCGTCGCATCATCCGACGGTTTCCACAGCACGAAATCCATCGGGTTGCGCTTGTAGGGGGCGACTTCGACCCGCGCGCCGGCGATCATGTCATCAATCGACCGCCCCGACAGCGCGCCATATTCTTTGTAGCTTTCGACGGCGAACAGCACATGCCCCTCGGCAGCATAAGCATGTCCGCTGGCAATCAACCCCTCGATCATCGCGATCATCTGCGGAATATACGCCGTTGCGCGCGGCATCTCGTTCGGCTCAAGCGCACCGACAGCCGCCATATCGTCCAGAAACCACTGTGTCGTCTCGGCAGTGATCTCTCCGATCGACCGGCCACTTTCAGCGGCGCGTGCGTTGATCTTGTCATCCACATCCGTGAAATTGCGCACATAGGTCACGTGATCCGGCCCATAAACATGGCGCAGCAACCGGTACAGCACGTCAAACACGATCACAGGCCGCGCGTTGCCCAGATGCGCACGGTCATAGACCGTAGGCCCGCAGACATACATCCGCACGTTTTCAGGATCGATGGGAACGAATTTCTCGCGTTTGCGGGTTTTCGTGTTGTGCAGCTTGATCGTCGTCATATGGCGCGTCCTTACGCAAGTATGGCGCGGGCATGGCACATTTGGTTTGAAAAGAAAACGCTATGAACAGGCCCGCTGGAAAGTCTCAGCAGGAAATACAGCAAATAATTGATGTGTTCATTTTCATAACACGTGCCTAGCGCGGGGGGCCCCTACGGGTCAAGCTTGATTGACAAAGGCTGCCACCTCTGCGCCCCTGCGCCCCAAACAGGTTAATCGGAGATAACTAATGCAGCTTTCCTCTCGCATCACAGGTCTTTTGGGTGGCGGATCAGATGGTTGGGGCGTGTTCATGCGCGCCCGCCAGATGATCGCTGACGGCACCCCTGTCACCGAATTAACCATCGGAGAGCATGACATCCGCACCGCCGCACCCATATTGCAGGAAATGCACCGGGCGGCCCTTGCGGGGCACACGGGCTATGCGTCTGTTCCGGGCACGACGACGTTGCGCGATACGGTCGCCCAGCGCGTGCAAGACCGCACAGGCGTGCCCACGACCCGTGATAACGTGGTGATCACCCCCGGCGGCCAAGCCGCCCTGTTCGCCGCCCATGCTGCCGTCACCAACCCCGGTGACACGGCGCTGTTTATCGATCCCTATTATGCCACTTACCCCGGCACGATCCGCGGCGTCAGCGCTGTGCCCAAAGCGGTGCCCGCCCATGCCGATGACGCCTTTCAGCCCCGCGCTGACGTGATTGCAGCCGTTGCACCGGGGGCAAAATCGCTGCTGGTCAATTCGCCCAACAACCCCACCGGCGTGGTTTACACTCGCTCAACGCTGGATGGCATCGCGCGCACCTGTCAGGATCACGACCTGTGGCTGATCTCTGACGAAGTATACGACACGCAAGTCTGGAAAGGCGCACATATTTCACCACGTGCCCTGCCTGATATGGCGGATCGCACCCTTGTTGTGGGATCCATGTCGAAAAGCCACGCAATGACGGGGTCGCGCTGCGGCTGGATCGTGGGGCCAATGGATGCAATCGACCATCTGACCAACCTTGCCACCCATACGACCTATGGCGTGCCCGGCTTTATCCAAGACGCTGCACAATTTGCCTTGAACCAAGGGCCCGAGTTCGAAACTGAAATCGCAGCCCCGTTCCAGCGTCGCCGCGTATTGGCGCAAGACATCATTGCCCAGCAAAACGCCGTGACCTTGGTGCCCGCCGATGGCGCGATGTACCTGATGCTGGATATCCGCAGCACCGGAATGTCGGGCGAAGACTTTGCCTATGCGCTTCTTGAGGCGCACCATATCGCGGTGATGCCAGGCGAAAGCTTTGGCACCGCTGCAGCTGGCCATATCAGGGTCGCCATGACGATCGAGGATAGCGCCTTTGCACAGGCCCTGAGAACCTTGTGTACCTTCGCTGAAAGCCGCGCGCAGTAACACCAGAAGATCACAACTAAAAAAGGGCCGAGGTATAATCCCCGGCCCCTTTTCTCTGGCTTTTAAATATCCCCGCCGGAGGCGTCTTTTTCCAGACGCCCCCGAACGGCACACCGCCAGTATTATTTATACGTGTCGCTTAGAAGCGGTAGGAACCGCGCAGGGTAAAGGTTGTCGCATCCAGATCGTTACCGGCCGTGCCGCCGATGTCCTTGAACTTGTGCTCCAGCAATTCTGCACCCACTGTGTATTGCTCCGACACTTTATAGCTCATGCCGATACCGTAGAACCCACCGTCTTCGTCACCACCGGATGTGTCAGCCAAAGCATAACCACCGGTCGCATAGATCAATGTGTTACCAAGGTCGTAACCGCCCTTGATTTTCGCACGTGCAACGGAATCAATCGTTGCGGCACCACCGTTCAGATCGATATCTGTTTTGTCGTAATCAAGCTCACCACCCAGGACAAACTTGCCAAAGTCATAGTCATACCCGGCGTGGAAACCGTAGGATCCATTGTCACCGTCCAGCGCGCCCGGGCCGTCTGCGTCACCGTAACCCAGCTGCAAACCGGTATAGAAACCTGTCCAGTTGCCGCCCATATCAGGCACCACAACAGGCGCAGTCATCACGGGCTCAACGATCGGCTCTTCCAGGCTACCGGCAAGGACGGAACCGCCCATCGCAAAAGTGGCAGCAGTGGCAAGCATTGTATATTTCATTGAACGTTTCATGATCATAACTCCTTGATCTCTCGTAATTACTCAGCAGGTCATCCCGCTTCGGTTACACAACGCTGCATCTAGGCATTGGGTTCACCTGATCCCAGTAACGGCTTGGTGATCGGAATTTTGTTGCTGATTTGCGCCACTCCATCGGCGGTGAATTGCCGCCCTCACCCAACAATCATTGGGTCGCAAACAGAATAGGCGTCGCAAACAAGACAGATGGCCGAAATTTATCTGCGCAGCATTGGAACCATTCGGAGGGGAGCTGCATGAAAACAGAGCATTGCATCATCATCTGTATCATCCGCACAATCGGGGCTGAACGGGGCCGCGCCGCACGGGGCGCGCCGGCAGGGGTCTAGATACGTCCCCCCCTTATTCTTCAATTGCTGGAACCCCTTATGACCGTACAAACACCTCTCCGCTCTGGTGGTCGCGCTGCACGACGTGCTGCCCGTGCCGCCCCCCTTGCCGATCATCTGCGCCCTGTCCGCCCGGGCATGTCCGGCGGCACCTTTAATCCGCTGTCCCCCGCCGCGATGGACCGCATCCACCGCGCCGCCTTGGATGCATTGGAACAGATCGGCCTTGCTGATGCGCCGCCTTCTGGCATTGCCTATATGACGGCGGCTGGTGCGATCTTGGGCGATGATGGCAGGCTCCGCTTTCCGCGTGCATTGATCGAAGATACCATTGCCCGTGCAAACCGGTCCGTCACCTTGCATGGCCGTGATCCCAAACATGATCTGGAACTGTCCGGCACACGGGTTCACTACGGCACTGCCGGCGCGGCCGTGCATCTGGTTGACGTTGACGGGCGCACCTACCGCGAATGCGGTGTGCAAGACTTACATGATGCCGCCCGTATCGCTGACCAGTTGGACAACCTGCATTTCGTACAGCGCCCTATGGTGTGCCGCGACATCCCCGACAACCTCGAGATGGATTTGAACTCGATCTATGCCTGCTGTGCGGGCACGACCAAACATGTGGGCGTTTCCTTTACCGAACCGTCCTTTGTACCGCACGGTCTGGAACTGCTGCACATGATTGCGGGCGGCGAAGACAAATGGCGCGAACGGCCGTTTGTGTCTAACTCAAACTGCTTTGTCGTTCCCCCGATGAAATTCGCCACCGAAAGCTGCGAGGTGATGGAGGCCTTGATCGAAGGCGGTATGCCCATCTTGCTGCTGTCAGCGGGTCAGGCGGGTGCAACCGCCCCTGCCCCCATTGCCGGCGCTATCGTTCAGGCCGTTGCGGAATGTCTGGCGGGTCTTGTCTATGTCAACGCGGTCAAGCCGGGGCATCCCGCGATCTTTGGCACATGGCCCTTTGTCAGCGACCTGCGCACCGGTGCCATGTCGGGCGGGTCCGGCGAACAGGCGCTGCTGACCGCAGGCTGCGCGCAAATGCACCGCTATTACGATCTGCCCGGCGGGGCTGCGGCAGGCATTGCCGATGCCAAGCTGCCTGACATGCAAGCGGGTTGGGAACAGGCGATGTCGAATGTGATGGCAGGCATGTCCGGTCTGAACATGGTCTACGAGGCCGCCGGCATGCATGCATCCCTGTTGGGGTTCTGTCTTGAATCGCTGATCTTGGGGGATGATCTGATCGGTCAGGCCTTGCGTTGTGTGCGTGGTATCGAAGTGACTGAAGACAGCGTCAGCCTTGAGGTCATACGCGCCACCTGCATTGGCGGGCCGGGGCATTATCTGGGGTCCGAGCAAACACTGGGCCTGATGCAAACCGAATATATCTACCCAGCGCTGGCCGACCGGACCTCGCCCAAGGAATGGGCGGAACTGGGCAAGCCCGACCTGCTGGCCCGCGCCACCGCCCGCAAAGAGGAAATCCTGGCACAACGTGCCGCCGCGCGATTTGACCCTCAGACAGACCGCCTGATCCGCGAAAGGTTCAACATCCACCTCCCCGCCTAAGATACAACTCTCTCCGTGACTTCATAAGTTGCTCTGCTAAGTCTGGGTAAGCGGGGGCTGCATCGCGGCCCCAAGCCCGGACCATAGGCGGAGACATCAATGATCGACTACCTCATTACCCATATCGAAGTGGTCGGCATCACCCTGTTGACGCTGATGGTTGCCTTTATCCTGCTGCAACAACGGCGCAGCCCGCAATCCACCGCAGCGTGGATCCTTTTTCTTGTCTTGCTCCCCTATGTGGCTGCGCCGGTCTTTGCCGCATTGGGGTTTCGCAAACAGGGCAAACGCTATGCGCCGATCCGGTTCACCCGCCGTGAGCACCACCAGACCCCGGTGCATGACCTTGATCACACCTTTCAGAACTTCGAAATGCCCCCGGCCCTAGAGGCACAGCACTTCAAGCTGCTGGACACCCCGCAAGCGGCATTCGCGGCGGTCATGCAAATGATCGACAGCGCTGAACACAGCATTGAGTGCCTGTTCTACATCGTCGCCGATGACGACACCGGGAAACGCTTTGTCGACGCTTTGACGACCAAGGCCAAGGCTGGCGTCAAAGTGCGCCTGTTGATGGACCGGTTCGGCACCATGCGCGGCCCGCACAAAGCCCTTGATGCGCTTAAACGGGCTGGCGGCGACGTGCTGTTTTTCTCTCCGTTTCTGCAATTGCCCGGCTCTGGCCACCTGAACCTGCGCAACCACCGCAAAATCATCATCGCCGACAATGCGCGCGTGTTTTCGGGCGGTATGAATATCGGATGCCACTACATGACCGACGCGCCTGCTGATGATCACTGGGATGATCTGGCAGTCACGATCGAAGGCATGAGCGTTCAGGCCTTTTGCGACGTCTACCGCTCGGATTGGGAGGTCGCGAGTGGTCAGGACATCAAGGCCGTCACCCACGCGCCGGACACCGCAGGCAATGCAACGCTGCAATTTATCCCCTCTGGCCCCGATATCGTCGAAGACCCGCTGCATGACGGGCTGATCCGTGCGCTGCATCTGGCCCATACCCGTATCTGGATTGCGACCCCCTATTTCGTGCCCACAGAACCGCTGGCCAATGCGATCCGTATCGCCGCGCTGCGCGGTGTTGATGTGCGGATCATCGTGCCGCATAAATCCAACCAGCATGTCGCGGATTTTGCCCGTGGCGGATTTCTGCGCGACGCCGAGGCGGCAGGCGCAAAGATATACTATTTCACGCCCCGCATGATCCACGCCAAAGCGGCGGTAATTGATGATGTGGCCGTCGTCGGTTCGGCCAATTTTGACGTGCGCAGTATGCTTTTGAACTTTGAGGCGATGATATTTTTGTATGACGCCGGGTCTGTCACCCAACTTGCAGACTGGTTTCTGACCCGTCAAAAAGACTGCCACAACAACAGCCCCCACCCCCACCTTCCGCGCCGTCTGGCCGAAGGTGTCTTTCGCATCGGAGCGCCTATCCTGTGATCCTACCAACGCTACGTATCGCCAGCTATAACATGCGCAAAGCCAAAGGCACGGACCGCCAGCGCGATCCCGAACGGATCATGCGCATCATCCGTGATCTGGACGCAGAGATTGTTGTGCTGCAAGAGGCCGACATGCGCCTAGGAAAGCGCCCCTCGGCCCTGCCGCTGGACATACTGACAGCTGAAACAGGTCTGGTCGCCGTGCCCGTCCCCAGCCCCGTCAGCATCGGCTGGCATGGCAATGCGATTTTGCTAACGCCGCGTGCCGACATACAAGACGTACACCACATCAATCTGCCCGGCGCTGAACCGCGTGGTGCCATGGTGGTTGATGCCGATATCGGCGGGGTCGAACTGCGCGTGATTGCCACACATCTGGGATTGATGCGGTGGGCACGCCGCGCGCAACTGACCGCGTTGATCACCCATCTGGATCTGCGCGACCGCCGCCCGACGTTGATCGCGGGCGATATGAACGAATGGTCGCAAACCGTCGGCCTTGGCCGTTTAGCGCATCACTTTACCATCCACGCCCCGGGCAAAAGCTTTCATGCGCGCATGCCCGTTGCCGCGCTAGACCGCATCGCAATCGATGATGACCTGACCGTCGTCGGCGGCGGCGTGGTTGAGACACAGGATGCACAACGCGGGTCGGATCATCTGCCGATCTGGCTGGATTTCACACGATCAAAGTAGGGCGATCACGCTTGCGCAATCACCCCAGCGTCTTGTGCCGCCGCACCACCGAGTTCGGGCGCCCTGGAATGCTCAGCGATGCATCCGACCGTGGCCCCCGTGCGATCACCTTGCCCTTGGCGATAACGCACAACCGGTTGGCGCGCAGGCGCAAGGCCTCGATCGGGTCGCCGGCATCCAGCAGCACCAGCGATGCCTTGGCCCCCACGTGCAAGCCATAGTCCTGCAAGCCCATCGTACGTGCATTGGCCGTGGTCACCATGTCGAAACATTTGCGCATCTCGTCGGGGCTGGTCATTTGCGCCACGTGCAAGCCCATGAATGCCACATCCAGCATGTCGCCCGTCCCCAGTGAATACCACGGGTCCAGCACGCAATCCTGCCCCCACCCGACATTGATCCCCATGGCCAGCATTTCCTTGACCCGCGTCAGGCCACGGCGTTTGGGAAATGTATCATGCCGCCCCTGCAGCACGATGTTGATCAGCGGGTTCGGGATCGCGTTGATCTGCGCCTCTGCCATCAAAGGCAGCAGCTTGGACACATAGTAGTTATCCATCGAATGCATCGAGGTCAGATGCGACCCGGTCACGCGCCCCTCAAGGCCCAGACGAGTGGTCTCGTAGGCCAGTGTTTCAATATGGCGCGACATCGGATCATCGGTCTCGTCGCAATGCATGTCGACCATCAGGCCGCGTGCCTCGGCGATCTCGCATAGTTCGCGCACCGATGCGGCCCCGTCGGCCATGGTGCGTTCAAAATGCGGGATGCCGCCCACCACATCCACGCCCATCTCGAGCGCGCGGATCGTATTTTCGCGGGCGGTCGGATCGCGGTAGAACCCGTCTTGCGGAAAGGCGACCAGCTGCAGGTCGATGTAATCCTTGACCTGCTCGCGCACCTGCAACAGGGCCTCGACCCCCAGCAACCTGTCATCACAGGTGTCCACGTGGCTACGGATCGCCAGCAGCCCCATGGACGCCGCCCAATCGCAATAGGTCAGCGCGCGGGCGACGACCTCATCTTGGGTCATCACCTGCTTTAGCTCACCCCACAGCCCGATCCCCTCAAGCAGGGTGCCCGACGCGTTAATGCGCGGGATGCCATAGCTTAGGGTCGCATCCATGTGAAAATGCGGATCGACAAACGGCGGGCTGACCAGATCACCGCTGGCGTCAATCACTTCGCCCGCCTGCGCATCGCCAAGCTGATCCATCGCGGTGATTGTGCCGCCCGCAATGCCAATGTCCGTCACACGTCCATCGGGCAGCGTGCCGCCCTTTACGATCAGATCAAACATCAGCGTTCTCCTTTGTTGAATGGTACCATCAAGGCGGCAGGCACCTGCGCACGGCGTGACACCAGCACCAAGGCGACGATGGACAAGATATAAGGCGCCATCAGGAAGATTTGATAGGGGATATCCGCGCCAAAGCTGGTTTGCTGCACCCGGATTTGAAGCGCGTCAAAGGCTGCGAACAGCACCGCGCCCAGCAATGCCTTACCCGGCATCCACGATCCGAACACCACCAAAGCGATACAAATCCAGCCGCGCCCGTTCACCATCTCGAAGAAAAAGCTGTCGAATGCCGACATGGTCAGGAACGCGCCGCCCATGGCCATGAACCCGCTGCCCACGATCACAGCACCCATGCGGATTGCCGTCACCGACAACCCCTGCGCTGCCACCGCCGCCGGGCTTTCCCCCGCTGCGCGCACGGCCAACCCAAGCGGCGTGCGGTACAGCATCACGCTGGTCGCAGCGACCAAAGCAAAGGCCAGATAGGTAAAGGGCGTTTGCGAAAACAACGCCTGCCCCAGCAGCGGGATGTCCGACAGGATCGGGATTTCATAGGGCTGGAACGCCGCGATCTTGGGCGGGCTTGTCACCTGTGGCAGCGCCAAGCGGTACGCATAATAGGTCGAGGACGTGGCCAGCAACGTCACCCCCAGCCCCACCACATGCTGCGACAACCCGAACGGCACGGTCAGCACGCTGTGCAACAGGCCAAAGCCCATGCCGACCACCATCGCCACGGCCACGCCAACCCATAGCCCTGTCCCGGAATAAACCGCCATCCACCCCGCAAAGGCCCCCGCGACCATGATCCCTTCGATGCCAAGGTTCAGCACGCCCGCACGTTCGCAGATCAATTCGCCCATCGTGGCAAGGATCAGCGGCGTCGCGATGCGGATTGCGGCGGCCCAAAAACTGGCCGAGATCAGGATATCCAGAATTTCCATCAGTCGCGCACCACCCGAAACCGTGTCAGCATGATCGCCAACACCATCAGCAACAGCGCCGTGGCCAGCATCATGTCCGCCAGATAGGTGGGCACACCGGCCGCGCGGCTCATGCTGTCAGCGCCGACGAAAATGCCGGCGACAAACAGCGCCGACACGATGACACCCAGCGGGTTCAGCAGCGCCAGCATCGCCACGATGATGCCCGTGTACCCGAACCCCGGCGACAGATCGAGCGTCAGACTCCCCTTGAGGCCCGCCACTTCGGAAAACCCTGCCAAGGCGGCCAAGCCACCCGACAGCAGCGCCGTTTTCACCAACACCGTGTTCACCGGAATGCCCGCAAACGCCGCCGCCTCACGGTTCAGACCAACAGCGCGCATCTCGTACCCCAAGGTGCTGCGCGTCTGGATCACCCACACCGCACAGGCGCAAAGTATCGCCAGCGCAAAGCCCCAATGCAGCCGCAAGCCCTCGAAAATTCGTGGCAGGCGGGCCTCGCTGATCAGGCGTGCAGATTTGGGCCAGCCCATGCCCATCGGGTCTTTAAGCGGCCCTTCCAGCAGCATCGAAATGAACAACAGAAAGATGAAGTTGAACAATAATGTCGTCACGACCTCGTCCACGCCGAAACGGGTTTTAAGCATCGCCGGCACCAGCAGCACAATCGCACCGGCCAGCACCGCACCAATCGCCAGCGCAGGGATCAAGGCAAAGCTGGGCCATGGCAACGCGCCCGTGCCCAAAACCACCGTCATCAAAGCGCCCGCATATAGCTGCGCCTCGGCCCCGATGTTCCAGAACTTGGCCTTGAACGCGACCGCAATGGCCAAGCCGGTAAAGATCAGCGGCGTTGCGCGGTTCAACGTCTCCAACAGGGCGAACTGCGACCCGAACGCGCCTTTCAATATCAACCCGAGCACGGAAAACGGGTTTGCCCCGGCGACCATCGCCAAAAGCGACGCAATTACCACCGTTGCGGTGATCGCTATTGCCGGCGGCGCAATGCTGCGTGCCAAAGACGGGTTCGCGATGGGTTCAAGACGCATGGGCTACCTGCGCGTCAAACCCTTGGCCTGCCATCCAAATGCCCAGCTCTGCCGGCGTCATCGTCCCGCGGGCAAACGCAGGCGACAGACGCCCCCCCGCAATAACATGAATAACATCCGATAAGCCCATGATTTCATCCAAGTCTTCCGAGATCAGCAACGCCGCTGCACCTCGGTCTCGTGCGGCCAACAACTGACTGTGCACATAGTTCACCGCGCCGATATCAAGGCCGCGGACGGGTTGATTGGCCAGCACGATCTGCGGATCGGCCTCAAGCACGCGGCCAAGGATCAGCTTTTGCATATTCCCGCCTGACAGCAACCTGATACGGGTGTCGGCACCGGGGCATCGCACATCATATTTCTTAATAATATCAGCGGCAAACGCCTTGGCTCTAATCCAAGATATCCATCCGCCTTTGCTGAACGGCGCGGTTGAATACCCCTCAAGAATAGCGTTCTCGGTCAGGTCAAAGTCAGCGATGGTGCCGGTCTTGTGACGGTCTTCGGGAATGCGCGCGATGCCATTTTGAACAGCAGCGCGCGGCGACCATTGCGTCAGCGTCTTACCATTCAGCACCAACGCCCCTTGGGATGGCATCCGCATCCCGCCAACCACATCGGCCAATGCCGCTTGGCCGTTGCCTGATACCCCCGCCAATCCGACAATCTGTCCTGCCTTAAGCTCAAGCGAAACCGACTTTAGCCCGGGGTTGTTGGCGATATCTGGCGTGCTAACATCTTTAAGTGAAAGCAATGCCTTACCCGGCGTTGTTGCGGTAATATCAGGGGCCTTAGCAGCCGCGCCCATCATCAAAGCCGACAGCGCGTTTTTATCCGTTTCGGCGGTCAGGGTCTCGGCGACCAATTTGCCATGGCGCAGCACCGCGACACGGTCAGAGATCGCCATAACCTCATGTAATTTATGGGAAATAAATATGATCGAAAGCCCGTTTTGAATGCCCAACCGGAGGGTCGCAAACAAATCATCTGCCTCTTGCGGGGTTAAAACCGCAGTAGGTTCATCCAAGATCAGGATTTTCACATCCCGGTACAGCGCCTTGAGGATTTCAACCCTTTGGCGTTCGCCAACTGTCAGGCTGCCAACCCGTGCCGATGGGTCAACCATTAGGTTAAACTCATCAGACAGTCTTTTGATTTTATTGCATGTTTCTTGCTTTCTCAGGCGCATGTCTTTCAACGGCTGCACACCAAGTGCGATGTTTTCAAGCACCGTCAGATTGTCCGCCAAGGTGAAATGCTGATGCACCATGCCCACGCCCGCGTCCAATGCGGCGCGTGAATTGCCCGGTGGCAGGGTTTGGCCAAACACCTGAACAGACCCGCTGTCGGCTGTGTAGCCGCCAAATAGGATGTTCATCAGCGTCGTTTTACCCGCGCCATTTTCACCCAGCAGCGCCACGACTTCCCCCCGATGCAAAGACAAACTGATCGCGTCATTCGCGACCAGTTTGCCAAATCGTTTGGTGATGGCGTCAAGGCGCAGAACGACCTCTGCCTTGCCGGTCATGGGTTTACGACGATGTCGGTTCGGAATCGTTGATCTCGACCACGAAGTCGCCTGACATGATGTCAGCCTCGCGTTTTTTGACCAGCTCAAGCGCCCCTTGGGGTACTTTACCGTCAAATGTGCCCAGCGGGGCCAACACGGTGCCGCCTTCCTTCATAAAGGAATACATACCGTAATCGGCCGCTGTGAACGTGCCTGCCTGCACTTCGGCAATTGCCTTGTCCAAGGTCGGCTCAAAGTTCCAGATCGCCGAGGCCACCACCGTTTCGGGATATTCGGCCTGCGTATCGATCACGTTGCCAATCGCCAGAACGCCCTTTTCCTTGGCCGCGTCCGACACGCCAAAGCGTTCGGCGTAGAGCATGTCTGCGCCGTTTTCGATCATCGCAAATGCGGTTTCCTTGGCCTTGGGCGGATCAAACCACGACCCGATAAAGCTGACCTGGAATTTGATGTCAGGGTTCATTTCCTTTGCACCCGCCATAAAGGCATGCATCAGGCGGTTCACTTCGGGGATGGGAAAGCCACCAACCATGCCGATATTGCCGTTTTCTGACATGGAACCTGCAATGATACCAGATAGATAGGACGCGTCCTGAATGTAATTGTCGAAGACAGAAAAGTTTGGCAGCGCCGCGTCTTCCTTAAAGCTTGATCCCATCAAAAACGCGATCTCGGGGTAGTCGGCAGCGACCTCGCGGGCCTCTTGCTCGGCACCGAAAACCTCGCCGATGATCAGGGTGTTCCCTGCCTCGGCATATTCACGCATGACGCGGGCATAGTCAGTGTTGCTGACGTTTTCCGAATAGACATATTCGATATCGCCACGGGTTTGGGCCGCCATCGCCGCCTTGTGAATGCGGCTGACCCATTGCTGTTCAACTGGCACCGTATAGATGCCAGCGACCTTGATCGGCCCGGCTGCAAAGGCGGGCGCGCCAAGCGTTCCAGCCAGTACAGCCGCCGCAGCGGTTGTCGCCATAAAGCCGCGCCGACCGATCCGAGAATTCAGTTTTGCCATCGTAATAGACCCCCATTGGTGTTTGATTGCCCAAAGCCTGCTTTGGAAGCGATGGATCGGTCAAGCTATATTCTACCAAATGGTCAAAATTACTGACGGCATAACACGCTAGGGTTTAGGCGGAATGGCCCGCCCGCCTAAAAAACAAGCAGCAGGTCATTCCAAGCGGAACGCGTTTAGCATCCCGACACATACAAAGCCGTCCGGTGGTTAGCCGTCGATGTAGCGTTGCATCGCAGCAGTAGCGCCCTGCGCCCAGATCGCCCTTAGCCAACGATCAAAAGCCGCTGCAAAGACCGGATTTTGGCCCAGATCGCCATATAGCCGCGCCTGATCAAGCCACGCTTGCGGGTTGGTTTTCGCCGCCTGCGCTGCGGTTTGCAGATCAGTCCAATAAGGATCGTTGGGGATAATCTCGGTCCGGTCTTCACGCGTCCCCTCGCACATCCGCGCCCAAAGCGCCTCGACCAGGGCCAGCCCGTCGATGTCAGCCCCCGCCGCCAGCGCGTCACGGATGATAGGCAGCACAAATCCGGGATGGCGCGATGTGCCGTCAAAGGCTACCCGGCGCACGGTGTCGCGGATTTCGGGGTTGCTGAACCGTGTGTCGATCAAATCGATATAGGCTGTCGCGCTCATCCCCGGCACGGCATCCACATGGGGCGCGCTTTCGGTCAGGCTGACCTTGCGCAGGAATGCGCGAATGGTCGGGTTCGCCATACATCCGGAAATGGTTTCGATGTTCAAAATCTCGCCGGGGTTTGCGATGATCTGATGGCCGGCATTCAACAAGCGCAGCTTCATCGCCTCGAAGGCGTGCACATCGTCGGTAAAGGTCGCACCTGCAAGATCCCAATCAGGGCGACCGGCGCAAAAATCGTCTTCGATCACCCATTGGCGGAAATTTTCGTGGGTCACAGGCGCGCTGTCGATCACGCCAAATTCACGGGCAAGCGCCAGTTCGGCAGGACCCGTTGCAGGCACGATGCAATCCACCATCGCATTGGGAAAGGTGCACTGCGTATCGATCCACGCCGCCAGATCAGGGTCAGACAGTTTCGCCAAACCCACCACAGCGCGGCGCAGGATCGCGCCGTTGCCTTGGAGGTTGTCACACGACTGGCAGGTAAAAGGGCCATGGCCCGCATCGCGCCGCAGTTTCAACGCGGCAATCATCGCGCCAAAGGCGGTTTTGGGCGTCGCGGGATGCGCTGCGTCATGCGCGATATCTGGATGGGCGGTGTCGAACCCGCCTGCCCCGTTTTGATAGTACCCGCCTTCGGTCACGGTCAGCGATACAATGCGGATCGCGGGGTCGGCCATCTGCGCAATCAACGCGGCGTTATCTGCCTCGACCGGGACGAAACCGATCATCGATCCGGTGATCTCTGCCGATTTCCCCTTGGGGTCCAGTTCGATCAAGGTCGACAGGTAATCCTGCGTCTTCAGGCGTTCACGCTGTGCTGTATCGGCGGCGCGCACACCTGCCCCGATGATCGCCCAATCATGGGCTTGGCCCATGTCCATCAGACGGTGCAAATACCACGCCTGATGGCCGCGGTGAAAATTACCAAGGCCAATATGAACGATCCCCGGGGACAGGTCTGCGCGCGCATAGGACGGGACGCGGATGTCGGAAGGCAGGTCTTTAAGAGTATCAAGAGTTAACGGCTGGGCCATCAAAGTCTCCGGTTCGAGGGGATGGGGAAAGGATGGGTCGACCGACACGATTAGCTCATCCACTGGCCACCATCGACGTTATATGTCTGTGACACGATGTAATTGGCGTCAGGCGACGCAAGGAAGACCGCCATGCCTGTCAAATCCGCAGGAACAGCAAAGCGGCCCGCAGGCACCCCAGCTGCGACTTCGGCCTTTTTCTGACCGGGTTTTTTGTTTTCCAGCTTGGCAAACATCGCATCGACATGATCCCAATGCGCGCCGTCCACCACACCGGGGGCGATGGCGTTGACGTTGATGCCGTGGCGGATCAAATCCAGCCCCGCCGATTGCGTCATCGAGATAACGGCCGCCTTGGTCGAGCAATAGACCAGCACCAGCGGTTCACCCCTGCGGCCCGCTTGAGATGCCATGTTAATGATTTTGCCGCCGTGGCCCTGTTTTATCATCTGCGCGGCAGCGGCCTGCATGGTAAACAACGTGCCGGCCACATTCACCGCATACAGCTTGTCAAAACTGTCGCGTGTGATGTCGACGGTCTCAGCCGCATCAAAAAGTGCCGCGTTATTCACCAGAATATCCAGCTTGCCCGCCTGCGACACCACAGACGCCACCGCCGCATCAATGCTGGCCTGATCGGTCACGTCGATCTGCACGGCATAGGCAGCATCGCCCAGTTCAGCGACCGCTGCCTGCGCCGCTTCCAGATCGATATCGGCGATCGCCACCTGCGCGCCCTCAGCGACGAATGCCGCTGCAAAGCCACGGCCAATGCCGCGTGCAGCCCCGGTGATCAGGGCCGATTTTCCGGAAAGACGTTTCATCCGATGCGCAAACCTTGGGCGTCAAACCGGTGCATCTGATCCGCCATCGGCGTCAGATAGATGGTGTCGCCGTGGCGCGCTTCGATATCGCCCGTGATGCGGACGGTCATCATGTCCATCAGCCCGGTGTCATGCACGTGGATAAAGGTGTCAGAGCCAAGATGCTCGGCCACGCCAACGCGGCCTTTCCATGCGCCTTCGGTCTTGGAAACAGTCAGATGTTCGGGGCGGATACCGATGGTGGTCGCGTCATGTTTTGCGGCCTCAGCCCCTTCGATCAGGTTCATCTTGGGCGACCCGATAAATCCCGCAACGAATTTGTTGCGCGGGCTGTGATAAAGTTCGAGCGGAGAGCCGACCTGTTCGATCACACCGGCTTGCAGCACGACGATTTTATCGGCCATTGTCATGGCTTCGACCTGATCGTGGGTCACGTAGATCATTGTTGTTTCGAGCTTTTTATGAAGCTCCATAATCTCGAGGCGCATGCCGACGCGCAGGGCAGCATCAAGGTTCGACAGCGGTTCATCGAACAAAAACGCTGCCGGTTCGCGCACAATCGCACGGCCAATGGCCACGCGCTGACGCTGCCCGCCTGACAACTGGCCGGGCTTGCGGTCAAGATAATCGGTCAAGTTCAGGGCCGCTGCTGCTGCGTCGATCTTGGCCTTTTGCGTTGCCTCGTCCACACCTGCCATACGCATCGGAAACGCGATGTTCTTGCGTACTGACATATGCGGATAAAGCGCGTAAGACTGGAACACCATCGCAAGACCGCGCTTGGCCGGGGGCAAGGTGGTCGCGTCTTGGTCATCGATGCTGATATGGCCCGATGTGGTATCTTCAAGCCCTGCAATCAGACGCAGCAATGTGGATTTACCGCAGCCCGATGGGCCGACAAAAACCACGAATTCACCTTCGTTGATATCAAGATCAAGCGGTGGGATGACTTGCACATCGCCAAAACTTTTGGTGACTTGGTTCAGGGATATCTTGCCCATTATGAAAGTTCTCCCGTTAGGTGGGGCCCGGCACAGACCCCAAGTCGGTCACAGACCGACGTGGATTTGAATTGATGGCGTGGTAACATCACTTGACCGCACCGAAAGTCAGGCCGCGCACAAGCTGCTTTTGGCTGAACCAGCCCATGATCAAAATCGGCGCAATCGCCATCATCGAAGCCGCCGATAGTTTGGCATAGAACAACCCTTCGGGGGCGGAAAAGCTGGCGATAAAGGCGGTCAAAGGCGCTGCATTCACCGTGGTCAGCAGGATCGTCCAGAACGCCTCGTTCCAAGCCAGAATGATATTCAGCAATATGGTCGATGCAATGCCCGGCAACGCCATCGGCGTCAGCACATAGATGATCTCGGACCGCAGGCCCGCACCATCCATACGCGCGGCCTCTAGGATCTCGCCCGGGATTTCGCGGAAATAGGTGTAGAGCATCCACACAATGATCGGCAGGTTGATCAGCATCAGCACCACGATCAGCAAAATGCGGCTGTCCATGACGCCCAGCCATTTTGCCAGCAACACCAGCGGATACAGAACACCAACGGCGGGCAGCATCTTGGTCGACAACATCCAAAGCAGGATATCCTTGGTCTTGCGACCGGGCACAAAGGCCATCGCCCAAGCGGCAGGCACAGCGATCAAGATGCCCAGCAAGGTCGACCCCACCGCAATGATGATCGAATTCATCAACGCCTTGGGATAGTTCGACCGTTCCTGAACGGCGGCATAGTTTTCAAACGTCCAGTCAAAGAACAACCACACCGGCGGGTCCGAAATTGCCGCGGCTTCGGTTTTGAACGACGTCAGGAACGTCCAGAGGATCGGAAAGAACATCATCAGGCCGAACGCCCATGCAAGCGCGGTCCACATGACCTTTTTCTGAGTGGTGATGGCGCGGGCCATTGGGCTCTCCTTTTCCTCAGTTATCGAGGTTCTTGCCAACGATCCGCATCAAGAAGATCGCGACGATGTTGGCCAGGATGACAGCGACGATACCACCAGCGGACCCAAGCCCGATGTTCTGGCTTTCCAGCACCCGCTGATAGACCAGATAGGTCAATGTGCGGGTCCCGAATGCGCCGTTGGTGGTGACAAAAATTTCCGCAAAGATCGACAAAAGAAAGATCGTTTGGATCAAGATCACAACGGTGATCGCGCGGCTGAGATGCGGCAGAATGATAAAGCGGAACCGCGCCAGCGCCGGGGCACCGTCCATCTCCGCCGCCTCAAGCTGTTCGCTGTCCAGCGATTGCACGGCGGTCAGCAAAATCAGCGTCGCGAAAGGCAACCACTGCCAGGCAACAATCACGATGATCGACAGCAGCGGTGCTTGGCTCAGGAAATCATAAGGTTGCAGGCCAAAGAACTTGTACCCGTAGGAAAACAGGCCGTTGTCGACGTTAAAGAACATGTTTTTCCACACCAGCGCCGACACCGTGGGCATCACAAAAAACGGTGCGATCACCAGAATACGCACAATCCCCTGCCCGAACATCGGCTTGTCCAACAGCAGCGCCATCATAACCCCGCCAGTGATCGTGATCAGCAAGATGCTGCCCACCATCCAAAGCGTCGTCACCAGCGATTTGATAAATGAACTTGAGCTGAAAAAGCGCACGTAGTTATCGAACCCGATCCATGCCTCGAACACGCCGCGCATCGGGCGGTAGTCGGCAAACGAGAAATAGAGCGTCATGCACAGCGGGATCAGCATCCACACCAGCAAGACAAAAACAGCGGGCGCGATCATGAAACGGGCTGCGGATTTTGAATGTGCTGTCGCCATAACAAAGCTCCTTACGTTTGGATGAGATGAACAGATGGGGGGCGCTTGCGACAGGTCACGGGGACCTCACGAAAAAGCCAGCCTTCAGATACGTGGTGCGTGAGATAGGCAGGCGGCGCGCCGAACGCGCCGCCTGCCCCGACAGCGCGGCTTAGTAGCCGGCTGCTTCCATTTCTTCTGTGGTCAGTTCTTGTGCGTTTGCAAGGGCTTGCGCGGCTGTTTGGTTGCCCGCCAGAGCATCCGAGAACTGCTGACCGACTTGGTTCGCGATACCTGCAAATTCCGGGATCGCAACAAACTGGACACCTGTGTATGGCACGGGCTTTACCGTTGGGTTTGTTGGGTCGGCGGCCAGGATGCTATCCAGTGTCATCTGCGCAAAGGGAGCAGCGGCAAGGTAGTCGGCATTTTCGTACAAGGATGTACGTGTGCCCGGAGGCACGTTTGCCCACCCTTCGTTACCCGCAACCAGTTCAGCATAGGCCGGGCCAGTTGCCCAGGAAATGAACGTCTTGGCGGCGTCCTGCTTTTCCGAGGAAGACGGGATCGCCAAGGACCATGCCCAGAGCCAGTTGCCGCGCTTGCCCAAACCGTTGTCCGGTGCCAGTGCGAAACCGACCTTGTCCGCAACGGTTGAATCTGCGCCAGTTACGAAAGATGCCGCAACAGTCGCGTCAATCCACATGCCGCATTTGCCCTGTTGGAACAGCGTCAGGTTTTCGTTGAAACCGTTGTTTGCTGCACCCGCTGGGCCGGATTCATTCATCATATCCAGATAGAAATCCAGCGTTGCGGCCCATTCTGGGCTGTCGAACTGTGCGTTCCAGTCTTCGTCGAACCAGCGTGCGCCGAAAGAGTTAGCCATCGCAGTGAGGAAAGCACCGTTCTCGCCCCAGCCCGCTTTGCCGCGTACACAGATGCCGTTGATGTCGTTTTCACGGTCGGTCATTGCCGCTGCCGCTTCGCGGATGAACGTCCATGTTGGCGCGTCGGGCATTTCAAGGCCGGCTTTTTCCATCAGGTCTGTGCGGTACATAACCATCGAGGATTCACCATAAAACGGCGATGCATATAGCTCTCCGTCGACGGTCAAACCGCCCGCGATGGCAGGCAACAGGTCTTCTTTGTTGAAATCGTCAGCCATGCCTTCGTTCAAGGACACCAGCCAGCCGTTATTGGCCCAGATTGGCACTTCGTAGGTGCCGATCGTCATCACGTCATACGCTCCACCGCCGGTGGAAATATCTGTCGTCAGGTTTTGACGCAGTACGTTTTCTTCCAGCGTGACCCACTCGACTTTGATGTCGGGGTGCTTCGCGTTAAAATCTTCGGTCAGACCCTGCATGCGGATCATATCGCCGTTGTTAACGGTTGCGATTGTAATGGTCGTGCCGTGCGCATCCGCGGCTGCGATGCCAGCAGACAGGCCAAAGCCGACCGCAGAGGTCAGCAAAAGTTGCTTGAGTTTCATGGTTGTCCTCCCAAAGACGTTTTTACACGTGTTAAGAATAGAGGCTCGATTAGCATTCCGTCAACTTAATATTTCACGCGCAAACGCCGCAACGCAGCAATTAAAAGCGATTAAGCAGAGTCGCGCACCTTTAAAACACCGTCCATAAGTTGAACCGTTTGATTGGCTTGAAACTTTTCCACGCGCAACTTTTCAATCAATCGGTCGACAGCAGCCTGCCCGATCGCCTCAACATTCTGGGCAACGGTGGTCAATGTGGGGATCATGAACTGGGAAAGTGGGTAATCATCATGACCAGCGATTCGCAAACCACCGCGGCGCAAGCCGCCCGATTCCAGCCCATGATGCGCTGCAGCCCGCAACGCGCCAATCGCCACGCGGTCATTGGCGCACAAGATCGAAGAGTTAATGAAATCACCCTTGGAAAAATAGCGATCCAGCACCGCCAGACCATGCGCCTCAAAATGCCCCTCGGCATTTAGGGGCTCTACACCGATGATAGTCGGCTCAAGCCCCAGCTCCTCCATCTTCGCAATATACGCGACTTCGCGCTCTAGCGCGTTAAAGTTCACCCGAGGCATCGCCAAAAACACCGGTGGTCCGCCCACCCGCGCCAGATATTCCGTAATAAGTCCAGTGCTTTGAATATGATCGGTGCCGACAAAGTCCACGCCGGACAGCCGCGCAGGGCGCGAATCCATCAGCACAAAAGGAAGCCGCGCATTCAGCCTCTCATACACCTTAAGATCACTGTGGTTTCCCAGCGGGGCCACCACGGCCCCGTCCACATTCATCGATAAGAACGTCTCGGCTGCGCGGGCTTCGATCTCGGGATCTGAATGCGAGCATTGCGTAATGACGGTATACCCTGCCCGCATCGCTGCGCGTTCAATCGATTCAAGCAAGCGTGTGAAAAATAGGTCATTCAGGTAAGGAATGATCACGCCGATCATCCCGGTCGTCTTTCTATTCATCCGGGTCGCAAAGAAATTCGGGATATACTCTACCCGCTCCAATCCGCGACGTATCCGCTCAACCGAGGATTTGCTGACCTTAGTAGGGTCCTGAAAATACCGCGACAACGTCGGCCGCGACACGCCAATTGCAGCCGACAATTCCTCCATCGTATGAATTTCGGGTTTTGCCATGGACACCATTCCTCGTCTTAACTGTGATCAACTGAACACTAGGGTAAAGAAATGCGAATGTCGCCACCCTGATTTTAACGCGCGGAAAATTGCACCAGTGGTGCCCGGAACCTTTGGATGATGTTCTGTCAAATTGCGGCGGCCCTTGGGCGCGTTGTAAAAATCCGTTGATTCCTAGTGGGACCAGTATCTGGATTTTGAACTGCGCCGCTGGCGCTACGGTCTGGACAGATCCGCTCTGAAGGCCCGCACCTTTCGATCCCCCGTGCCTATCCCGTCAAGTATTAGGATACGCAGCGGATGAACACCGGAGAGATTGACCTGCACTGGAAAGTACTGGGTGATGTTTTCCATCGGCAGCACGCCGCATGTGCGGACTAAGGCGATTAGCCCGCACCCTGCTTGATATCATGAAAGCGTAATCCCCCACGCCCGGGTCGCAAGACAAACGATACAGACCTGCGGCCTACCACTTCAGCAATCAAACCTGTCATTGAGGATGCTGCGTGGCGTTCGCATCTCCAACTCAACTTGGATAATGGCGCACCACAATCTGGTACAACAACGGCTTACATCCGCATGGTGATATCAGCCGCTTCTAAGCTACTCGCAGACTCCCCGTTTCTGCTTTTGAGGTTTGAAAGCGTTCAGTCAGTTCCCGCAAGGTGCTGGCATTTTGGGCCAAGCTTAGGCAAGCCGCGTTCGTTTGCTCAAACCGAGCGGCATTTCGTTGTGTCGCGGTGCCCAAATCTCCCACCGACACGTTGACCGACGATATTTCTGCACTTTGTTGTTGCGTGCTGCCCGCAATAAGTTCCATTTTTTCGGTTATCACCTGCACGCCAGCCACGACTTTCTCCAACGCCGAAACGCTGTCTGAAATTTTATTCGATCCATTCGCAACCTGTTCTTCTGAGCGGCTGATTATTGTGCGGATATCCGTTGCGCTTTCCGCTGAACGCTGCGCAAGCGCACGCACCTCTGACGCAACAACGGCAAAGCCGCGCCCCGCGTCCCCGGCCCGCGCGGCCTCGACCCCCGCATTCAAAGCAAGAAGGTTGGTCTGAAAAGAGATAGCATCAATGACCTCTACGATCTTCGCTATTTCTTGGGCCTCTGCCATAATCAACTGCATCGCGACAGACGCATCCAATACGATCTCTCCACTTTGCTTGGCACTCAGCTGTGCAGTTTGCGAGGAACCGTTCACCTCTTTTACGCTATCGGCATTTTCTTTTACGATCCGCGTCAACGCTTCCAACGCCAAAGACGTGCTGCCAAGTGTCATGGCCTGCTGCTCAGTCTGAAGCGCCAAATCATTGGTGGATATCGAAATTTCATGAATTTCCGCATCCATCTGCATCGACCGCACCGCAACTTCGGACACCATTTCCTCGAGCGAGCGTACGGCGGCGTTAAATCCGTCCCTAAGTTCGTCGTATTCTTTCGGCAGCGACCTAGAAATCCGCGCAGTCAAGTCGCCTGTCTCAAGTCGCCTCAATCCCACGCGTAATGCCTCGACAACTTGGGCCTGCTCTTGTGACTTCGCTTGGTCGTGTTCGATATGATCCTTCTGGATTTTGCGCTTTTCAGCCTCGGCAGACAGCCGCGTCACCTCTGCCGCCTCCAGTTGAAGCACAGTTGCTTCGGCCCTTTCCTGCGCCAATTGCGCTTCCTGCTTGGCACATTCAGCTTGTTTCTGAGAGAGTTGCGCCTCTCTACGCGCAGCGTCGGACAATGCTAAGCTTGCCAAAAGCTCATCCGCCTTTAGTGCCATCGCTTTTTGAAGGCGCATAAGTTGTTGAACCGTGATCACAAGCGCCATGGTTTCCAACAGGACAATTCCCGCGTGAAGTAAGGTGCGTTCAATATTGTCCCAAATCCCTCCGGAAGGGTAAATCAAGGTTGGCATCAATACAGACAGAGACGCATGGTGAATTGCGATGACACCTGCCGCAAAAATCAACGCCGGCACACTGCGCAGGATAACCAAAGACGCAAGCAACGCAAAGTACAGCATATGGCTATCAATTTGCCACGGATGCCCCTGAAAAGCGCCATTTAAAGCAATTGATTGCCCAATCAGCGCCATCGCCGCACCGATCGTTGTTAACAAGCGCTGGCCGCGCGCCATAATGGCACCCAGCAGTAAGAAGCACAGCGAAACCGAGATCGCCCAAATATAGTTGCCCCCGACCATAATCGCAGCGATTGCAACACAAGGTACCAAGGCAATCGCAAGACCAAAGACCATTTTCACCGAGGTCGCCAACGAATTCATTTCCATTTTCATTAACTCCGTACCGTCTGCGGCGATAAATCAACTGAGACGCCACAAATATCGGCCAACATGCTGGCTGGCAGTAGGCGGTACCCCGCCAAGTTCAGTTGCGAATGACCGTCGGGAGGCACAGTTATCAGCCGCGAGAAAATCGCGCGCAACGGCCCCAGCACCCGGCCGCCTGCCAAATCAAGATCCTCTTGGAAGTTGCTGGAAGGGTTGAAAGATAGGACGACGTACAGATCTCCCCTATCAAGCTGCCCCGAGTGTGATTGAATTGCACTCAAAGGTCCGATAACTGCGACAATACAGAAGCTGATAAGAACCCACGGCGCGCAGGTGAGAAATCTACGTACTGTAGCGCGGTAAACCCCTCGCAAGGTTTCTGGATGATCAGCCAATTTATCCAACGCCTTACAAGCTCCCATTCCTTAAAATATCCTCGGCAGATCGACACACCGATTGCGATACAATCGACCTGTGCCGGGCAGTAATCGAGGACAAAAGCAATCCCGCATCGCCAACGCACATTTCCACCAGCATTAGGCCAAAAGAGTTTAGAAATAGTAGAGAGGGGCTTTCAGAAGAGGGTAACCTGCCCATGATCAGTTTTTTTTTCATGTTCAATCTGACTAAAACTGTTCAGAACGCGATCAAGACGCAGGGCTTCTAGAGCGTAACCAATTTCAACGCTCTGCCCGTCGGGAATCTGCTCACCCAAACGTGCAGCAAAATTTCTGATGTCTTCTACTGTCTGTATTAGTATATCCATCTCCTGAAATACTGCTCTTTGTTCGTTGGTAGGTTTGCCGCCCTCGATGAATGTAGACGCCAATGCCAGATCGACCTGGCGCGCCATTCGTTCAATACTAGTCAGCTCATTTTCGAGACCATGCAAAATCTCGGGCCAAGTCGATTTCACCGAGCTCATAGGCGGCCAATCACTGTTTCGACGCATGTTTTCATTTTTACGGTATCAAATGGTTTAGTAAGAAAGTTATTCAACCCCCATTTCTGGGCAGCTGAGAGAATATCTCTACTCATAGCACCACTTATTAATATAAAACCGATACGCGCGGTGCTTTTTTGCGACCTCAGGTTCGCCAGAAGCTCTAACCCCGACATCCCAGGCATATTATGGTCCGAAATCACCAAGTGAAATCCTTCTCGAGTAGCCTTGACAAACGCGACATCACCAGAGTTGCAAACGTCAACATTTGTAATCCCAATTTCATACAGGGAATTACAGATAAGCCCACGGCTTACGCTTGTATCATCAGCGACTAATACTTTGATTGTTTCACGTAGTGACATCGCCGCTCTCCTTATGCTTGATACTCTGCCTCAAAAAACTTGATGGTCGGCGAAACGACGTCGGACCAAACAGTTCTAGTTGAAGATCCAAATCAGCGCCAATCCTTTCCGAGTGCCCAATAAATAGCGTACCATCTTGATCCAAAACGTTTTCTAAACCTTTCCAAATTCCTGATTGCGTCTCCGGATCCATATAAATTGCGACATTTCGACAGAAGATCACCTGAAACGGGCCACGAACCGGCCACGGCTCCACAAAATTCAAATACCGGAATGTCGTCATATTTTTTAACGGTTGCCGGACGTGAATCTTGCCGTCATCCCTATCCGGATCGAATAGTACATCGGTATAGCCGTCTGGCATACCATTCATTGATCCGCTTGAATAAATTCCGGACTTTGCACGCTGTAACGTGTTCGTATCAATATCAGTTCCCAAAATCCGAATATCGAAATCTAACGCATCAGGAAAACACTTAAGAACGAGTGCCGCAATACTATATGCTTCTTCACCGCTGGAGCATGCCGCCGACCAAAGCCTGATCCGCTCCCCTCTTTTCGCCTTTTCAATCAATTTCGGCAGCACATCGGTTTCAAGAAGATCGAAATGACCCGGCTCACGGAAAAAGCGCGTCGTATTGGTAGTCAATGCATTAATCATCTGAATAAGCTCTTGCGCGCCCTTATCGGTACAAACATACGCAAGATACGCGTCAAAATCGGGCAGCCTTTGGCGACGAACACGGGAAGAAAGTCGCGAAAGTATCATACTATTGGAACTTTCCTCCAATTGAATACCCGTTTTTCTTTTAAGAAGTGTGCGAATGCCGTTAAAGGCAGCCGTCGACAATAGAATTTCGCCATGGCTCATTGCGATCGATGTACCTTCTTTAGTCATGCAATTTCACGCGCCTCTGCCATGGTTGCTGCGATGTTGTTTATGTCCAAAACACGAAGGGTCTTATTATTTTTTGTTACAATTCCTTTTACGAACATATTTTCGGATCCTCCGCCCATATTCGGCATTGGCTGAACATCATCGTGCACCAATCCAACAATGTCAGACACGGCCGTCACAACAAAACCGACCGTCTGATCCCCAATCAGTGTAATGATAATCACGTCGCGGTCGGTGGGTTCGTATCGCCCCAACCCCAATCGCGCAGATAAATCAACGATAGGAACAACAGCACCGCGCAAATTCATTACGCCCAATACATCCGACGAAGAATGGGGAAGCGTTGTTACTTTCGTCCAACCGCGGATTTCTCTCACGAGGATAATGTCCATACAAAAATCTTGCGCGCCGATTGAAAACGTAATGAATTCAGTCTTTTTCAAAGATTTCCTTCGTTCTTCAAAACTCATGCGTATGCCCTCTTGTGCGTAACAGAAGCCGACGTTGTGCTAGATATCCCGTGGGTAATTTCGTCTAAATCGATAATTAGAGCGATCTGACCATCCCCTAATATTGTCGCCGCAGCAACAAAAGGAACATGGCCGTAATTCGATTCAAGGCTTTTAATAACAACTTGCCGTTGATCCCGTATTTGATCCACGGCGAGCGCAAAATGCTCGCCTTTTTCGTCTTCAACAACAATAAGGATATGGCTATTGGGAGGGGCAGACCTGCCTTCATACCCAAATACCTGCCCGAGCTCGATTATGGGAACCATCATATCACGCGCTGCGATCATCCGGGAGGACGGGCCAATTTGATGAATTTGCGATGCATCAGGACGGATGGTTTCGACGATTGTCGATATGGGTACCACCATGCTTTCGTCACCGACATCAACGATCATGCCATCAAGAACCGCAAGCGTTAGCGGCAGACTAATTGAAATTGTTGTCCCTTTCCCCGGGCTAGAAATGATCGCAACCCGACCGCCGAGACGACGAATTTCACTGTTAACAACGTCCATCCCGACACCACGTCCAGACAGGTTGGTAACGGCTTCCACGGTCGAAAATCCGGGCATGAAAAGCAATCGGTCAATTTCACCGTCACTTAGTTGAGCCGTCTTTGGTATCAGCCCCTTGGCGATGGCCGAAGCCAAAACTTTATCTCGGCGCACGCCGGCACCGTCATCACTAACTTCTATCACGACGCGGCCGGACCGGTGCGCTGCGGACAGCGTTATGCTTCCCGCTTCTTCTTTTCCTGCTTGAACACGGTGCGGTCCTGTCTCTACTCCGTGATCGACGGCGTTTCTTAATATGTGGGTCAACGGGTCGACCAAGCGTTCGATCATAATGCGGTCTACTTCCGTATCCTCTCCCTCCACTTTAAACCGGACCTCTTTGCCGGCGACCTGTGCTGTTTCCCGCACGATACGCGCCATCCGCTGGAACAGCGGCTTCACTGATTGGGCACGAATTGCCATGATCCCCTCTTGAATAGTTCGGGTCAGGGATTTGAAATCATCAAGCGTCGCTGCAACCTTCCGACTGACCACGCCGCTGTGTTCAGTAAGGGATTGGCTCATCACTGATTGGGTGATCACCAACTCGCCTACCAAATTGATCAGTTCATCAACTTGGTCCAAGTCGACACGAACCGTCGATTTGCGTGGCGCGTGCGGTTTTGACGTCTGATTGGGCAGTATTACGATTGGGCTTTCCGTCTCACCGCTGCCCAGCTGATCTTTATCCGCCACCGTTTCGACTGCAGCCATATCATCTGCTGCTGCCATGGGATGAGGAAGCACGGGGTTGGCACGCTGACTACATAGAATTTGGAAGTTGGCGTATGGCTCCGCGAACTCAAATATCTCGCGAATTTCATTCTCTGGGCGATCGGTGGCGAGGTTCAAATGCCAGGTCACTGCCGGATCGGACTGGTCCCAGGCCGCATTTATGTCTAACTCAACGTTAACCTTCAACGGCCCGAATGTTTCAAGTTCCCGAAACAAATGCGCGGGCTCATGCCCGTTTGCGTATAATTCAGCGGTCGGCGCGAATGTGATATCGAAATGCGGGATTTTCATTCCAACATCGGCTGGCGCGGGCCCCTCGGCCCCCATGGCCAGAGGTACGAATGCTGCAAGGAAGTCATCTGTTTGCGCTGGCTTAAGTCCCGTCTCCGACAAGGATTCAATCTCGGAAATCTGACGCGTGAGAGCGTCGGGATCAGGGTCTGTGCCCGCAGCACCACAAGATATCAGATCCGCAAGATGATCTGCCGCACGATAGAAAACAGCCAAAATTTCGCGGGTTATTACCAACTTACCGCTGCGCAGTTCATCCAGGATGGCTTCATATGCATGGGCAAATTCCGCTATCGCATCGAGGGAGAACGACGCGGCCCCTCCCTTGATTGAATGCACGGCGCGGAACATTCTATTAATTTGATCAGGATCTGCATCTTCTGGTGCCGCATCCAGCGCATTCAATCCATCGGTAAGGTCTTCAAGCTGTTCCTCACATTCCTGAAAAAATATTTCGCGTAGCTCGATCAGTGATGACATGTTCAAAGCCTCGCAACGCGTCGGATCGCCGAAACAAGCCGCGTATCGTTGAAAGGCTTCACAATCCAACCAGTAGCACCAACGGTTCGCGCCCGATCCTTAAGCTCGGCGCTGTTTTCGGTACTCAATACAAGAATTGGGACCGACGCGTTCCGGCCAGAACCGCGGACGGTTTCAATAAACTCGAACCCATCCATCACCGGCATATTTATATCCGTGATAATGACATCAGGGTTTACGTCGGTTAATTTTTGCACGCCATCTGCACCGTCTTCTGCAGTTGTTACGAAAAATCCCGCTTCCTCCAAAGTCAAACGCAACAGGTCGCGCATCGTCCGGGAATCATCAATCGTGAGAATACTAATACTCATTGTGGTTGTTCCTTTCCCAGAAGTGTCTCGGCCATTCCCAAAAGCCTTAGATCATCCTCAAAATGTGAAGAGGCCTCAATTTGGAATGTGTATCCGGAAAACTGGCAAAACCCTTGAAAGCGCAAGAGAATTTCTGCGGCTAGAGCGCCCACAGAGAGGACTTTTCGACCATCTATCGTGATATCTTGCCCACTGTTGCTGGAAAGCAGTTGGATTAGATCATCTGCCTTGCCTGAATGCAGTCTATCGGGGAGCATTATTGTACATGTCATCACATCATTTCCCGAAAAACTGGATATCGTCGTGAGACCGCTTTGCAGCGGGCGGGATAAAAACGTCGGTTTCTTCATCGTCGACCAAAAGTTGACTGACCCGGCCCGTGGTGGGTGTAAAACGTATCGCGCGCGCCTGCCCCCCGCCCAGACTGCTTGCAACAACAGGCATTCCTTCCAACTCAAGGAAACCAATCGCAAATTCGCAATTTTTTGCGCCTATATGGCCCATTCGTCCCGACATTGTTGCACCGCCGAAAATTTTGGCGCGCAATCGCGACTTTCTTGCCCCAAGTTTCAGCAATCCGTTGATCAATATCTCCATAGCAAAAAGCCCATATCGCTCTGAATGGGCGTCGCTATCCGGTCCCGTCGCGAGCAAAAAATGGTTCATCCCACCAACGCGCGCGACAGGGTCAAACAGGCAAGTGGCCACGCAGGAACCCAGCAAGGTTTTCAAGACAACATCGGGTGCATCACTGACTTGGAATTCACCCTGAGCGACAAACATCTCGTCCGCATGATCAGGCCACGCGGGAGCCTCGCTTAAATGGAGCGCCATTGAGCGATCCCCCCGTGAAATCCTATGCGAGTGTTCACTAACAACATCAAAAATCTGTCCATGTTCCGGTGGCCGAGCATGCAATTTCTTGTTTCAACGGCACCCGTACCCGTTCAGTTTCTTCCCTTGCCGATGCCTGAACTATTTCGCTGCCGTTTCTTCGATCGGCAAAATCAACAATTTGTTCCGCCAGTTGAAAGTGATAGATGGTCTCAACCAATGCGGCAGCTTCGCGCTTAAGGGCATCACTTGCCGCGGTAGTTTCCTCCAATCGCGCGGCATTCTGCTGTGTCGATTGATCAAGTTTCGTGACTGAACTGTTTATTTCTTCGAGGTTCAGTGATTGTTGACTGGCCGAAATCGCGATTTCCGAAACCTGTGTTGAAATGTCGTGTACAGAGGTAGCGATCTCTTCCAAAGACCTCCCTGTTTCGCCAACCAAATCGACGCCAATTTTGACTTGAGCAACCGACTGCGCAATAAGGCCATTAATCTCGGTTGCAGCCTCAGATGATCTTTGGGCCAACGCCCTGACCTCAGATGCGACAACGGCGAATCCGCGCCCCGCCTCGCCGGCTCTGGCCGCTTCGACACCGGCGTTCAGCGCCAACAAGTTGGTTTGAAAAGCAATGTCATCAATGACTTTGACAATAGACGCCACCTTTTTGGAAGACGTCGAAATTTCGTCCATCGCGGTGACCGTTTTCAGAACCACAACGCCGCTCTTCTGCGCATTTATCTTTGCTTCCGCGACGATACTATCCGCTTTCTGGGCACCTTCTGCGGTGCCTCGAACAGCGGCTGTCAGGTCGTCCAACGCGGAGGCTGCCTGCTCCAATGTGGCAGCCGTCCCTTCGGTTCTACGCGACAATACCTCAGTCGTTCCGCTGATGTCCTGGGATTCGTTACGGATGGTTTCGGCGCGACTGGCAATACCGCGAAGCGCTTGGCATAATTGCCCTACTGCATTGTTATAGTCTTGTCTCAATTCCTCAAATCGATCCGCGAACGGTTCAGATAGATTCACGTGCAGATGGCCATCACGCAGCCGCTTAAAGGCGACGCGCAGCGCATCAACGACCTTCGCCCGCTCGTGACTTAGCTCTGCACGATCCCATTGGGCTTGCTCGGCCGCCTGAGTTACCTCGGTGATATCCCGCCCCAACAAGAACAGCCGATAAGGCTTTTTGTCGGTACCGATAACTGCCGTAATGCTGCCTTCGACGATAACATCGCTGCCATCTATGCCTCGAAACACCATTTTCCCAATGAAAGAGCGGCCCTTCTTTAACTTAGAAACCAAATCTTCGGCGTCACTCGACATCAAAGACGCTAATGTCGCGCTTCCTTGCATGCCTTTGGGCCTGCCAATTGTCGCAGAGAAAATCTTGTTTTCATCCAGCAGCAGTCCTTCTGGGGAAAACTCAGCCCGAAGCTGGGTCGCGTTGATTTCGTTGATCAGCGCAGTGCTTTTCCACACATTTGTGACGTCCTGCCATTCAAGGACAAAACCAATCTTGTTGTCTTCGCCATCGCGTATGGGTTTAATTTTAAGGGAGATGCGGACGTCATCCATTGTAATCGTTGTCGCAAATGCCGCGCCGTCAACAGCCCCGATATCCTCCAACATTTTGTTAGAGAGAACATGAAAGAGCTCAAGTGGCCGCCCGACCACGTCTTTGGGGTCGAAGTCAGGAAAGTAGCTTTGAAACTGAGTGATCCGATTTTGGCAAAGCTCTTCGAAAGCCGGATTGACCGCAAATATCTCTCCCGTTTGATACGCAAGCACCAAGGCCGCCGATGAATTGTTGAACGCTTCACGCTTAAAGCTTGCTTCACGTGCCCCTTCAGCCGCGTTTTCGAGGTCTGCGCGCAGATGCTCGACCGCTTTACCCATCGTGCCAAATTCATCATGGCGGGCTGCGCTCACAACCTCTGCCTTGAAATCACCGTGCCGCAACGCCTCGACCGTTTTGGTTAACGCGGACATTGGCCTGAGAATAATACCGTGGAATGCCAAAAACGTCGCGACGACGGCGATCAGTCCGATAATACCGGTGGCAATCAAGGATTTAAGCTGGGTGTCAGCCAGAAAATCAACCAGCGGATCAGCCGACCAACACATTGCAAACGCGCCGACATTTCGCGTCTTTCCAAATAAAAGCGGGAAAGCGATCTCTTGGGTTTGCTTTGAAACCAACCGGGTTTCTGCACCAATTGCACTGCGCGCGAAATCGGCCAAGGCCGCATCTGTGTCGGGGCCATATTCAGCGACGGTTGTGCCATCGGTGCGCACCACCACATAGCTGATAAACGAACCTTCAGCGCCCTCTTCGAATTGACTGAACAAGTCGTTGATATCGCCGTATTTCTGATAAACGACCGGCGCGGGCAACGCAGAGGCCAGTAATTGGCCGCGATCTTCGGCTTGGGTTCCCATGGTTTCATGTGCGAGGTGACCAAGCGATGCCGTTTGCAAAATGAGCAACGGCAGCACCACAATTGAAATAGAAAGCACAGCGGCAAGGGCAAACTTGGTCGCAATTGAATGCAGGATACTCACGCGTTTTGGCATCGACATTTTCTTACTCTCACAAACTCGGGAACTAAGGGAATGCAGCGGCATCAACGCCGAAAGTCACTGCGCCGACTGGGGTCCGCATGATCGGGTCAACCAAGGTAACCGAGATTTGCCGCTGATAGGTATTGGCCGATTCATCAAATTCGATTTCTCCTTGATGAATTGCCCAAGCCCCTTTTGGAAACGTCTCAAGGAATTTGGCTTCGTCCCCTTGCCAGTAGTCGGTGGTGACGTTGCTGATGGCGGCGTTCGAACCTGTCGCATCCATCACAATAATTTCGGTAATCCGGCCTTCGGATTCAGCGACCACTGTACGCAGATAGGCCGAAGCCGCTGTTGCGCTGATGAGGCCGATCAGTTCAGGATCGCTGGTTCCAATTTCTGCGCGCCACAGCTCGTCTTGGGAGAGTATTTCACGCTCTTCCAAATTCATGTTGCGGTAGTTACTTTTCGCCAGTGCAGCCCAGATCGTCCCTTCGTGTTCGAGGTTAACGATCTGTTTCAGAACATATACCAAAGCATTTTCTTCGGCAGTGTTTGCAGCAAACGCAGCCCCACCGACAAAACCAAAGATCAACGTGAACGCGCGCAGTACAGTCAGCACTAGAAAGGCCTCTTGTTGGTCGACCGACCCAATTGCCGGCCACCCCCTTTAAGAGGAAAAGTCTTTGTAAGCTGTTAAGCCCCGCCACAAGTTCTTGCCGATTTTAAACATTACGCCCCTGATCATTAACGCCTGACACTGCCGGTTTTCATATGATCCAGCCCCGCGGCGACGCCAATATGCGCTTGTGGGGTCTATCACCAATACAGACCATATTTGATGGATAGACCGCCGTGAAATCTGCGCCCGGCTTGATATGCATCAAGGCGGCACGATGGGGCACGGTGTTACGAAGCCTAGGTCCCCTCATCGGAGCGTAACTATGGCCGACAAGCAAAGTGAAATCGAAGCAACACTGGGGGTTGGTGACAGTCGGCATCCGATCCCGCGCTGGATTTACTACATCGCGATTTTGCTCGTCCTTGGGGGTGGTCTTTATTGGTGGAACACCGAGGCAGCGACACGGCGCGCCGTTACCTATCAGACCGAGGCCGTGACCCGCGCCGATTTGCAGGTCACAGTTACCGCGACAGGCTCCATTGAACCCACGAACCTGGTCGAGATTTCATCGGAATTGTCCGGGACGATGGAAAAGGTGCTTGTTGATTACAACGATACCGTGGCGGCCGGGCAAATTTTGGCCCAGCTCGACACAACCCAGCTTGAGGCGCAACTGGCTGTGCAAAAGGCATCCCACGCCGTGGCCGAAGCGCAGGTTGCCAACGCCAAAGCAAGTCTGTTGGAAGCTGAATTGAATTACGACACAGTCCGAAAGCTGGATGAACGCGGCGTTACCACACGCACAAACATGAACGCAGCCGAGGCAAAGCTGGCCCGCGCAAAGGCAGATTTGGCTAGCGCAAACGCGAATAGGGATTTGACCAAGGCCCAGCTTGATGCGCAACAGGCCGAGCTGGACAAAGCCTGCATCTGTTCGCCAATCAAGGGGCTGGTGCTGCGCCGCGATGTCGATGAAGGGCAGATCGTGGCCGCAATGCTATCCGCGCCGGTCTTGTTCACGATCGCCGAGGATTTGACCAAGATGGAGCTTCAGGTTGACGTATCCGAGGCTGATATCGGTCGTGTCGCACCGGGTGAACTGGCGCGCTTTACCGTCGATGCCTATGACGATCAGACCTTTCCGGCGGTCATTTCCATGGTGCGCTATGCCTCTGAAACCATTGACGGGCTGGTCACTTACAAGGCGATCCTGTCCATCGATAATGCGGCCCTGATGCTGCGCCCCGGCATGACTGCGACGGCTGATATCACGGTCGCAGAACATAACGACGCGCTTGTGGTGCCCAACGCTGCGCTGCGCTTTGCACCGCCGCAAGTGGTCGAAGAAGCCGACGACGACAACACCCAAGGCGGCGGCCTGCTTGGCCTGCTTATTCCATCCCGTGACGATGCGAATGCCAACACGGGGTCGACCCGCACCGTTTGGGTGCTGCGCGACGGTGCCGCCATCGAAGTGCCTGTCGAAAAGGGTGATACCGATGGCCAGATGACCCACATCCTGTCAGGCGACATCGTCGAGGGTGATATGGTGATCGTCGACATGAACGAGGGATCGTGACGTGGTCGATGCCGCACCGTTGATCGAATTCCGCGAAGTTGCAAAGATCTATGGCAAAGGCGAGGCTGAAGTCCGCGCCTTGGACGGGGCCAGCTTTAAGATAGAAACCGGGGAATTTGTCGCGATCATGGGCCCTTCGGGGTCGGGCAAATCCACCGCGATGAACCTGATAGGGTGCCTCGACAGCCCTACGTCGGGGGAATACCTGTTCCACGGTGTGCCGGTCGCCAGCCTTGACCGCGAGCAGCGCGCCCTGCTGCGCCGGAACTATCTTGGGTTTGTGTTTCAAGGCTACAACCTGCTGGCTCGGGCCTCGGCGCTGGAAAACGTGGAACTGCCCCTGATCTACAAGGGCGTTGGCCGCGCCGAACGCAAGCAGCGCGCGCTGGACGCGCTCAGCAAGGTCGGCCTGAAGGGGCGCGAGCATCATACGCCCTCTGAGTTGTCGGGCGGGCAGCAACAACGTGTGGCCATCGCGCGGGCGCTGATCGGCAATCCGGATGTGATCCTTGCCGATGAACCCACAGGCAACCTTGATACGAAAATGTCACTTGAAATCATGGATTTACTGTGCGATCTTAATGATAACGAGGGGATGACAATCATCATGGTCACCCACGAAGAAGACATGGCCGAATATGCCCATCGTTTGATCTGGATGGTCGATGGCAAGGTGGAACGAGACGGGAAACCGACCGGCGGAGGTGGCAAACGATGATCTGGGAAACCATACGGCTGGCAGTTCAAGCGATCTTTCGCAACACAATGCGGTCGGTTTTGACCGTGCTGGGGATCGTTATCGGGGTCGCCGCTGTGATCGCAATGGTCACGGTCGGCGAAGGATCGTCAAGCCAGGTCACGGAGGATGTTGAAAAGTTGGGCACCAACATTTTGATGGTTATGCCCGGCGGCATGGATCAGGGACCGGGCACACAATCGGTCGCCAAAGCGTTCAAACTGAAAGATGTCGAAGCGATTATTGACCAGATTGGCAGTGTCGACACCGCTGCCCCCTATGCGCAAACATCGATGACAGCGATCTTTGGACCCGAAAGCACGACGACGCAGGTGGTCGGCACCGACAACCGATACCTTGACGCGGTGGATTGGCCACTGGTGATGGGGCGGCAGTTCCTAAGCACCGAGGAAACCTCGGGCAGAGCGGTCTGTATCATTGGTGAAACAGTGCGCCAGAAACTCTTCGGCAACACCAACCCCGTCGGTGAAACCATCCGCCTCAGCTCGCTAACCTGCGAGGTCGTAGGCCTGCTGGAAGCCAAGGGCGCGTCGTCTTTTGGCACGGATCAGGACGATGTGATTGGCCTGCCGATAAAAACATTTCAGCGGCGTATTTCCGGAAATAGCGACGTCGCGATGATGTTTGTGTCGGTGCAGGATGGGAAATCAACAGAACGCGCCAAGACCGACATCGAAGCGCTGATGCGCGAACGCCGCCGCATCAGCGAAGGCGAGGATGATGATTTCACGGTCATGGACATGAAGCAGATCGCCGCGATGCTGTCGGGGATCACCAATGTGCTGACCGGCCTTTTGTCGGCGGTGGCGGCGGTCAGTCTGCTGGTCGGTGGCATCGGCATCATGAATATCATGCTGGTGTCCGTCACCGAACGCACCCGCGAAATCGGCATTCGCTTGGCCGTGGGTGCGCAATCAGGCCAAGTGTTGATGCAGTTTTTGGTCGAGGCCATCGTTCTGTCGGTGATCGGTGGCCTGATCGGCATCGTTCTTGGTCTGATGCTGGCCATTTTCGCGTCGAACCTGATGGCCATCCCCTTTGCCCCTAACCCCGCTGTTGTGGGCGGCGCATTCCTGTTTTCGGCGGTGGTCGGGGTGATCTTTGGCTATTTCCCCGCGCGCCGTGCGGCACAGCTCGACCCGATCGAAGCGTTGCGGCACCAGTAACCGCGATCAACGACCGTATCAGCCGCGCGCCTTACGCGACGTTTTCGATGGTGATGCTCGTTTCTCCGGCGCTTTTGGTACCCTCTGCCACGCCTTCGCTGCTTGGCATTTTCAGGGTAAACGTGCTGCCATGACCAATTTTGCTGGTCAGCGACAACGTACCGCCATGCAGTGCTGCCAGTTGTTCCGAAATCGCCAGCCCAAGGCCAAGACCGCCGCTTTTGCGCGACATTGATCCGTCAACCTGTTGAAACCGTTGAAATACCCGTTCAAGGTTCTCCTCAGAGATGCCATGACCTGTATCTGTCACATTAAAGACGACCTGCCCGTCTTCTTTGGCCATCGCCAGATGGATGGAGCCTTTGTCGGTGAACTTGATCGCGTTGTTGATCAGGTTGTACAGAATTTGCTTGAGCCTGACCTTGTCGGCGATTGCCTCCGCGGTGCTGTCACCTGAATAAGTCAGCTTTAACCCTTTGGCTTTGGCATTGGGTTGCAGATCCTCAACAACAGAGAACGCCAGTTCATCCAGCTTCAAAAGCTGCATGTCCAGTTCCAGCTTGCCACGGGCGACTTTTGTCCAGTCCAGCAGATCTTCGACCAGCCGGATCATGTGCTGTGCGGAATCTGCAATCCCCGCCCCCTGCTCCGAGATGAAGTCTTGATATGTTTTGACCGCGCCGGCGATTTCAGCGCTTGGCGTACCTCCGGCGCTGATCGCCATTGCAAGTTTCTTGGATTGGGGCAGCCGGTCACTGTTACGCATAAACGTCGCGCGGCCAAAAATCACCGTCAAAGGGGTGCGCAGTTCATGCGACACGTTGTTCAGGAAATCGGTCTTTTCACGGTCTGCCGCCTCAGCGGCGTCTTGCGCGTGCTTTTCAGTACTTACGTCCGTCCAGATGCCGACAGTATAGCCATGTGGCGTCTTGGCCTCGGTGACCTTTAACCAAAGCTCCTCACCGACTTGTTGAATGAAGGATTCACCAGGGTTGCGGAATTTGTCCATCCGCGATGCAATCCATGCCGTTTTTTCATCGGCATCAAGCGGCGTTGGTTGATGGGCCGCGGCGATGCGTGCCAGTTCATCCATTTTCATTCCAGGGACAACAAGATCGGCAATATCCGAATGGTAATCGAGGTATTTCTCATTCACGATCATCAACCGTTCCTTGTCGTCGAAGGCAATGAAACCTTCGCTGATACAGCCGACGGCTTCGGACAGCAGCGCATGCGCATTATCCTTTTTCACCGCAAGCCTGCGATAGGCCAACAACACGACCAACAACACCATGGCCGAGAACAGTGAAAAACCCACCAAATAGCTGCTTTGCGGTGAATAAGAAGGCCAGCCATCCGTGGGCCGTGCCTTGGCTTGCCATCTGTTGCCCAGCATACTGAATTCAACAACGACGGGTTCGAAACGCCACGAAATGTCGCCGTTACCAGCCGAGGCCGCAGGCAATCCGGAGGCTGGTATCTCTTTCAGCTCGAACAGATATTTTGATGCATCGCCAAAATCGTGGCGTTCCGCGCTTAACAAGCTGTCCGCCTCGACCACGATCGAAATGATTCCCCAAAAACGATCCAGATCCCGATCCGAGCGGGGCAAAAACACAGGGTAACGCAGGATATAGCCTGCCTTGCCGCCCAGCAGCGAAACAGGCCCGTCGACGACGGCGCTTTGCCCGCGATATGCCCGTGCAACACTGGCCATTTGTTCGGGCACTTGCCAGTATTTCAGGCCGATCGCGGTTTTATCGTCGCCCTGCGGAAAACTGTGGGTGACCTGCAGCCCCGGTGCCAGTGCAACAGCAACAATTGCCGGGGCTTCCTTTTGAAATTCCTCGACCGCCCGGACGATTTTCGCATCAACAACCCCGCCTGACGTGCTGAGTATGTTTTCAATTTTCTTCGCGATCAGAACCGTCTCGAAAAAGCGCAACTGAACTTGCTCTGCTGTCGCATACAGCCCGTTTTCAACGTCACGCTTTACGGTTGCTAGATGATTATCACGGTCCAGCTTGATGATCGTATAGCCAATGCCAGACACGCCGCCGATAACAATGACGGCCATCAAAAGAAATGATTTTGACGATAGATAATTTCTGATTCTGCTGATCATATTTTTAGAATTCCCCCGAAGAAACTATGAACACCTAGTCGTCTTGTCTGATGAGCTGACGATCTATTTTTTGTTCCGTAGTCTCCCTCGTTTCACCATCATTGAGGCACGAGCCAAATTGTGGGCGCATTTGTGGCGATTTTCGGACCAGGTCGATAATGCGCATCTCAGTACATTTAACAATCTGTTTTATCGGTATTTTTGCTGTCCCGGCAGATTATCTCCATTGGGGTGCTTTTCCCATCCGCGTCTGCACGCGGCGTGAAAAGCACCCCTTGCATAGCATTGAGAAGCAACTTGGTTCAGATTGCAACCAGAACACGAAACGTGCAGATGTCTAGGACAGCTTAAAATCTGCAACCGATGGTGAATTTATAGCATCCAACTGGTCCAACCCCGAAACACATTCAGGCGTTTGGCATCGTTAGCACGGGACGTGTTATTGATATCGAACCTAAGAATCGCCTAGCGCGCGATGACAATGTCAGCCCGCAGGCCGCCCAACCGTTCGGACACACCCAACCGCAACACGCCACCATGGGCGCGGGTGATGTCGGTCGCGATGGCAAGGCCCAGACCAACGCCGCCTCCGCCTTTGTTCTGGCTTCGGGCGGGGTCCAGCCGCGAAAACGGGCGCACGGCCTCTAGGCGGCGTTCTTCGGGGATGCCGGGGCCATCGTCCTCGACGCGGATGCGCAACGTCTTATCGGTTAACATCACCGAAACTTCGGCTTGGGTGCCATAGCGGACCGCGTTCGAGATCAGGTTATCCACCGCCCGCAAGATCGCCCCCTTGCGCAAACGCACCGTGCCTTCGCCATCCCCTTCCGAGGGCAGCAACGTCACGTTGCGCCCTGCCCGCTGGGCCTCGGCCACGGCGTTTTTCAACAAGACATGCGGGTCCAGTTTTTCAAATTCGCCCTCGGCGGCCCCTTTGGCGAAATCAAGGAACTCATCCAACATCCGCTGCATATCGCTGACGTCCTGCAACAAGGGGCCGACCTCATCGTCGTCCATCATCGACAGGCTTAACCGCATACGTGTCAGGGGGGTGCGTAGATCGTGGCTGACACCCGATAGCATCAATGTACGTTGCTCGATATGCCGCTCGATCCGGGCGCGCATATCGACAAACGCACTGCCTGCGGCCCGTACTTCGACCGCACCGGCAGGGGTATAGGGGATGTGACGGCCACGCCCGAATGCTTCGGCGGCGCGGGCCAGACGTTTGATCGGGCGCAATTGATTACGCAGATAAACGAACGAAATCAACGTCATCAAGAAACCAAAGGTAAAGGTATAGACGAATAGCTGATGCGGATTCGCCGCTGAAATGCGCCGCCGGTCAAAGCTGATCTTGATCGGGCCACGATCTGTATTGGTGAACAAATGCACCGTCCCCGGGTCGGTCAGATCAAGCGCCAGAAAGCCGGGCAAACGGGCGTTGAACAGCTTGATCATCACACGGCCCGAATAATCATACCATGACAGGCTGTTCTTGTCGGGCAATTCATCTGGCGATACCGACATCACCCCCATCATCAAAGGGGCCAACCGTTCGGTGACCATCGGCGCAATGTCGTCAGGCGACGCTGCATCCTCTGCCACGTCCAACACCAATGCCACCTCGCGCAGCACGGTTTCGGTCATCTGGGTTGTCACCCCTTCATAGTTGCGCTGCGCAAAGATCACCGTCACCACCAGCTGCAAAATCACAACCGGCAACAGCAGGATCAAGGCCGCGCGCCCGTAAATGCCTCGGGGCATATATCGTTTGAGCCAGGTAAAGAACATGTTGTAGACCTTAGCCAGACACCTGCCCCTACGAAAGGCCAAACAATGCTGCCCCCCGATGACTTTGACCCGCCCGTAGGCCTTGCGCAGGATTTGGAACCCGGTTTGCGCAGAATTGTGGCGGACAACCCCTCGCCCATGACCTATCGCGGCACAAACACTTATCTGCTTGGCAACCGCGGCCTTGCGGTCATCGATCCCGGTCCGGCATCGTCGACGCATCTGGATGCGATTCTGGCCGCCGTCGGTTCAGACCAACACATCAGCCATATCATCGTCACACATACCCACCTCGATCACTCCCCCCTCGCGCGCGATCTGTCCCAAGCAAGCGGCGCACCGATCCTTGCATTTGGCGATGCGTCTGCGGGGCGCTCGTCCGTCATGACGCAGCTGGCCAAAGGCGCACAGATCGGCGGCGGTGAGGGCATCGACGAAGATTTCCGCGCCGACCAGATCGTGCAGGACGGCGACCATATCAAAGGCGACAGTTGGTCATTAGAGGTCATCCACACCCCCGGCCATATCGGCAACCACATCAGCCTTGGCTGGCAGGATGCCTGCTTTACCGCCGATCATGTAATGGGCTGGGCCAGCTCGCTTGTGTCGCCGCCCGATGGTGATCTGACCGATTTCATGGCCTCGTGCGCGCGGTTGCAAGAACGGAACTGGCGGACGTTTTATCCCGGCCACGGTAGCGCGATTGAAGATCCACAGGACCGTTTGGCATGGCTTGTCGCGCACCGCCAATCCAGAGAGGCGGATATTTTATCAGCCCTTGCCTCTGGCCCGGCAACCGCACATGCGCTTGCGGCACAGATATATACACAGACACCGCCCGCCCTTCTGGGGGCCGCCACCCGAAACGTCCTGGCACACCTCGTTGATCTTACTGGAAAAAACCAAGTTGCGCCTGTGGATACCCTATCCGTTGACGCCGAATTTCTGCTGATCTGAAATCAATTTCGAAAAAGCTGCAAAAAAACTGCCCTAACCCACTGGACGGCACAAAATACCACTGCTATATCGCCCAGACCGTTCCGACGTAGCTCAGCGGTAGAGCAGTTGACTGTTAATCAATTGGTCGTAGGTTCGATCCCTACCGTCGGAGCCATAAAAAGCCACTAAGCTCAATAGCTTGGTGGCTTTTTTGGTTTTAGCGATCCGCGCAATGGCCAATGAGCTGTAACGGCTTCACCTCCGTGGAGATCATTAGAGACTATTCCAAAAACCCCAAGCATACACGCACAGCAGACGGGCCAACTCAGTGACCGTCTCTAAGCAGTTTCACGGCCTCCAACGCGACTGTGGCTCTGAGGTCTAGATGATGCTGCTTGAGCTTCGGCCTCTCCGAGCTCCATCGTGTTGAAGATCAACAAACAATAAGGTGCAGCGACCGCCAGAGTTCAAACTTTGGCGGTCGCTCGCTGATTTCCCAACCGCCTGCGTTGTTCCGTTTCAGCTCCTTTGCTTCATCGGCAACCGGCGACAGCATGCCGTTGTTTGTGCGCCTTCCTGTCAGGTTGCAAAACATCCCGATGCATCGTTTGCCTGAGCCTAGCAGCGGACCTCTTCCGCGGGAGAAGAACAACGGCGCTGCCTCCGGCGTGATCTGGTGCCTAAAGCGCGGGGATCACACGCTCGGTCAGACTGTCGCTAACGAAGGCTCCGCGCATCGACACAGATCCGATCCTCCAATCCATCGAGCTTTCTGCAAGCTCACTGCTGGGAAAAAGCGTTTGCAGATGAAGGTCGGCTCCATGGCGATCCAGTACAGCATGAACCATGCCAATATCGACAACCGTAACGACCCCCGTGCGCACCGCGGGGATGACCTGCCGCCGCTTAATCGTTTTGATATATGCGCCGGTCTTACTATTGGTGACAACGAAATCGACGAGAGTTTCACTGGCCGGGGTGACGTGGATGTTGGATTCCTGCATCGTCAGGTTGCCGGTCATGTGGCTCAGGGCCTTTAGATTTAAATAGTGAACTGCGATGCGGCGCACCCCAAGATCAAGATTGTTCAGTGCGGCTTGACCGATCCGGGAATTTAGCATCTCGCACAGCAGCATGGACATGTCGCCCTTGCCCAGCCAAACAGAGCTAACATTGCCCGCAGCATCAAGGAACCTGTCGCGAAAATCAGCCGTGGTTACACCGTTGCCCAAGGCACCGGGCGCGCTTGACAACAAGTGCCGTCCAATCGCATGCGCGCCTTTCGAGGGGTCCTCACCGGCGGCGGCCGGGGTCTGCAGGCGCCCATCGCGCACCAGATGATCCTCTGACCTGTTGATTAGTTTTATGGTGTCTGACGGGAACCATTCGCGTTTCAAAGCCATCTCAATCTCCATATCGGGCGGAACCCGCCTTTGTATCGACCGCACGACCCACTGGCGCATGACGCAACGGCATATTCTCGCAAAGAGTGTGCAGGCTCCGTGCCATTATGGCAATGCCGAAGACATCCCCACTTGTGAAAAACCAGCCAAGCGAAGCTTCAGTCGCCCTTGTGGATCGGGCGCACAAGCTTCCGAGTTCCAGACATCAGGTCGTGAGCGCGCTGCACCCAAACACATGACTGCTTGTCGGTGTCGGCAGACGCACAAACCCCGCTCGCGTTTAGCGCTTTGTTTAGGCGCCCAGAGCGGCTTTGCGATTTGCCTGAATTTTACCCAGCACCCCGGATTATGCCCGCATTTTAAGCAAGTCATCAAACGATCACGTCGCCGCCGCCATCCCGCTATTGAGAATTCCATGTTCGCAGCAGCAGTAATGACGGTGCACAAAAATCTCAAAATTCTGGTTGTCGAACCTGACCAATCCAAAGCGAAAGACATCATTGATGCGCTTGTCGAGAGCGGTTGGTCCGAAGTGATCGTCATCGCGACTGTCACGCAGCTTGACCGTACGCTTCAACAGCAAAATCCCGACATCATTTTGATTGATCTTGCCAATCCTGACAGGGACACGCTTGAACATATTAGCGTCGTCTCCCAAGCGAAAGAGCGGCCAGTCGCAATGTTTGTGGACCGCACGGACGAGGCCATGACGCAGGCCGCCATCGCCGCGGGTTTAAGCGCCTATGTGGTGAACGGATTGCAAATGGATCGGATTAAACCGGTTCTCGAAACGGCGATCGCGCGCTTTCGGCTTCTGTCGAAAATGCAGTCGGAACTGGACGCGGCCAAGCTGGCCTTGTCAGACCGCAAGACAATTGACCGCGCCAAAGGGCTGCTGATGCGGGCCCGCGGGCTGTCAGAGGATGAAGCGTATAAATTGATGCGCAAAACGGCCATGGATCAAGGCCGGAAAGTGATAGACGTCGCTACTTCGTTGGTGACTGCGGCGGATCTTTTGCAATGACAAAAAGACATGTCGAATGTGGATATCTACCACTCGTGGACAGCGCCCCCTTGATCATCGCCAAGGAATTGCAATTTGCCGCCGAAGAAGGATTGGACCTTTCATTGGTGCGCCAACCCTCTTGGTCGGCATTACGAGACATGCTCGCCCTCGGGCATCTGGATTTTGCGCATATGTTGTCTCCGATGCCGGTTGCAATGTCACTGGGATTAGGCGGCATGCCAGCCCAGATTGATGCGCTGATGGTCTTGTCGGTTAATGGAACGGTGATCGGGGTTTCCGCTGAGTTGAATGCGAAAATGCAAGCAACGGGCTGGCGCAATACATTCGATAACCCCAGAAAAACAGCAACGGCCCTTTTCGCATCTCGCAGCAAACCGTTGCGCGTTGGCGTTCCGTTTCCCTTTTCAATGCACCGGTTGTTGCTGGATTATTGGCTGACACGCGACCCTGGCTTTCATTCTGATCATGTTGAGATCATTACCGTGCCGCCACCTCAAATGGCTGCGGCCGTGCAGGCCGGCACGTTGGATATCTTCTGCGTAGGAGAACCTTGGGGCAGCGTTGCCGTGCAACAAAGCGAGGCAGTGCTTATTTTGCCGGGCAATGCGATATGGCAATTCGCCCCCGAAAAGGTACTGGGCGCACGGCACGAATGGGTTGACGAAAACCCCGACATCTGCCGCGCGATGATCCGCGCGGTCTACAAGGCAACGACCTGGCTAGAGCAACCACAAAACGCCCCGCTTGCCATCGAAATACTAACCCGCAGCCAGCATCTTGGGTTGCCCGATCATGCGATTGACCCCGCTTTGACTGGCGACATGACGCTAAAACTCGGCGATGCGCCGAAACAGATCGAACGATTTGTGACGTTTTATGGCGGGGCGGCGAACTTCCCTTGGCGCAGTCAGGCAAGCTGGATCGCACAATATTTAGCAAGTCTGCATAACCTTGATCCAAAAGATGCCGATACTGTCGCGCGACGGTGTTTTCGCAGTGATCTCTATCGCAGTGCGATTGCAGCCCTTGGCGCTGATCTGCCCGGCGCGTCCGAGAAAGTTGAGGGCGCGTTGGCCCAACCGACGGCAGTTGCGTCCACCCGAGGCGAAATGATTCTGGGGCCTGATACATTTTTTGATGGCGCGGTTTTCGACAACCACCTCTTATTTCCGCCCAAAAACTAGGCATTTTCTGCATTGCAGCAAAAATTACTGCATGCGCGAATGATTGATGTAGCGCGGTGCAGGTGATTGGGGCACGCTGTAAACAAGGCAAAGATGCCTACTCGGCCAGCAACGATGCCAGCCAAAGATTTCAAGAGCAAAGCCGCTCGATTGTTCATGCATCCTCCTCCCGCATGGATCAATCGTGCGGTTTTTTTCGTTCCAACGGGGAAAAACACAAATGAACACGATCAAATGGCTTCTCGCCTCTTCAGTCTTCTGTGCCAGCCCGGTCATGGCCGAAATGCTGGACCTAGAAAAAGACGAACTGACTTTTGGGTTTATTAAACTCACGGATATGGCCCCCTTGGCGGTCGCCTACGAAAATGGCTACTTCGAAGACGAGGGCCTTTTTGTAACGCTCGAAGCACAAGCAAACTGGAAAGTTTTGCTGGACGGTGTCATCGACGGGCAACTTGACGGCGCGCATATGCTTGCGGGGCAACCGCTTGCCGCGACCATCGGATACGGCACCCAGGCACATATCATCACACCCTTCTCGATGGACCTGAACGGCAACGCGATCACCGTGTCCAATGACATCTGGGAACAGATGAAGCCGCACGTCCCCCTGATGGACGATGGCCGCCCCCAGCACCCGATCAGTGCAGCGGCACTTGCCCCTGTTGTTGAAAGCTACAAAGACAAGGGCATCCCGTTCAACATGGGCATGGTTTTCCCCGTGTCGACGCATAACTACGAATTGCGCTACTGGCTTGCCGCCGGAGGGTTGCAGCCCGGCTACTATTCTCCGGCAGACGTCAGCGGCCAGATTGGCGCAGATGTATACCTAAGCGTAACACCACCGCCCCAGATGCCCTCCACAATGGAAGCCGGCACCATCTTTGGCTATTGCGTAGGCGAGCCATGGAACCAGCAAGCCGTGTTCAAAGGCATTGGCGTGCCGGTGGTCACCGACTACGAGCTTTGGAAGAACAACCCAGAAAAAGTGTTCGGTCTCTCGGCCGAGTTTGCCGAAGCTAACCCGAACACAACCAAGGCCGTGACCAAGGCGCTGATCCGCGCCGCGATCTGGCTGGACGAAAACGACAACGCCAACCGCGAAGCTGCCGTCGAAATTTTGGCACGCTCTGAATATGTCGGTGCGGATTTTGACGTGATCGCCAACTCTATGACGGGCACATTCGAATACGAAAAAGGCGACGTCCGCGACGTGCCCGATTTCAACGTGTTCTTCCGCTATAACGCAACATACCCGTTCTACTCCGACGCGATCTGGTATCTGTCCCAGATGCGCCGCTGGGGCCAAATCGCTGAACCGCAAACCGATGAATGGTTCATTGATACCGCGAAATCCGTCTATCGCCCCGACATCTATCTAGAAGCAGCACGGCTTCTGGTTGACGAAGGCATGGCAGACGCGGCGGACTTCCCTTGGGACAGCGATGGCTTCAAGGCAGCGACACCAGCCGAGGATGTTATTGACGGCATCGCCTATGATGGCCGCACACCCAACGCCTATCTTGAGAGCCTGCCAATCGGCCTCAAGGGCACTCAGGTGATCTCGGGATCTAAAATCCAGAACTAAAGCCCTTGCCCGCTGCATGAACTGTGGCGGGCACACTCACTGCAAACCCCTTCTTATCACAGGTTGCGAAATGACTGTCATTGACCCAGATACACTCGAATCCGAAGCCCGGCGCGCCCGCCTTTTCACGCGGATCAACAAAGCTGACGCATGGTTCCAAGTCTTGGGTCTGGCGTGGCTGACCCCGATGCTGAAAGCCGTCGCAGGCGACAATCCCAAGGCACAAATGTCAGAGATCTGGCGGCTGCTTGGCGTACCGCTTTTGGCAATCGCCATTTTCATCGGCGCTTGGGCCACATTGGCCCCCACAGTACAGACATCGCTAGGTGCCATCCCCGGCCCCGTCCAGGTCTGGGAACAAGCCATCAGCCTGAATGCCGACGCGGTGCGCGAACGCGAAAAAGAAGCGGCTTTTTACGAACGCCAAGACGCACGTAACGCCAAGCTGGTTGCCAGCGGTAAGGCCGACAAGGTCAAAGAGCGTGTCTATACCGGCAAGCCCACCTATTACCAACAAATCTGGACATCGATCAAAACGGTTTTCTTCGGCTTCTTAATCGGTTCGTTGATCGCCATTCCATTGGGGATTTTGGCCGGTCTATCCGCAACAGCCAACGCCGCAATCAACCCGATTATCCAGATTTTCAAACCCGTCAGCCCGCTCGCTTGGTTGCCCATCGTCACCATGGTTGTATCTGCAGTCTATGCGACCAACGACGGTATGTTCACCAAGTCCTTCCTCGTCTCCGCGATCACAGTAACGCTGTGCTCGCTCTGGCCGACGCTGATCAACACAGCCCTTGGCGTGTCCTCGATCGACAAGGATTTGGTCAGCGTTTCCAAAGTTCTCAAGATGAGCACCTATTCCAAAATCACCAAGTTGGTTCTGCCATCCGCCCTGCCCCTGATCTTTACCGGTCTCCGCCTGTCCTTGGGTGTTGGCTGGATGGTTCTGATTGCCGCCGAAATGCTGGCGCAGAACCCCGGTCTTGGCAAATTCGTCTGGGATGAATTCCAGAATGGATCGTCACAATCGCTCGCGAAAATCATGGTGGCGGTCTTTACCATCGGCATCATCGGCTTCTTGCTGGATCGCGTGATGTACGCCCTGCAATCCATGTTCACCTTTTCAGAGAACCGGTAGGCCAACATGAGCATTCTCAAGTTCGAAAACGTCTCTAAAAGCTTTGGCCAAGGTGCCAGTCACATTGATGTTCTCAAAGACATCAACCTCGAGATCAAAGAGGGAGAGTTCGTAGCCATCCTGGGGTTTTCCGGCACCGGAAAATCCACGCTGATGAACCTGATCGCGGGTCTTGAAATGCCGGACACGGGCCGCGTGACCTTCAAGGGTGCGCCCATCACCGGTCCAGGCCCCGAACGCGGCTTGGTCTTTCAAAGCTATTCCTTGATGCCGTGGCTGACCGTTGGCGGTAATGTCGGCCTTGCGGTTGACGCGGTGTTTCCCAAGCTGAGCCGCACCGAGCGACAAGCGAAAATCGATCACTACATCGGTATGGTCGGGCTGTCCCACGCCACATCGCGCCGCCCGTCGGAATTGTCCGGCGGCATGCGCCAGCGCGTGTCTGTGGCCCGCGCTTTGGCGATGAACCCGGAAATGCTTTTGCTGGATGAGCCCCTTAGTGCCCTGGATGCGCTGACACGCGCCAATCTTGCCGATGAAATTCTGGATATCTGGGAAACCGATAAAAAGACCTGTATCCTGATCACCAATGACGTGGACGAAGCAATCTTGCTGGCCGATCGGATCATTCCGCTGAACCCGGATGGAACTTTGGCTGATCCTATCCCCGTCAACATTTCCCGCCCGCGCGACCGGGCAGCGATGAATGACGACGCCACCTTCAAGGCGCTGCGTGTCAAAGTGACCAACTATCTGATGGACGTGGGCATCGCAGCCAAGGTCGAGGAAACGCACCAACTGCCCAACGTGACACCAATCCATTCCGTACCCGCCGCCGTGGCCAAGGCCCAAGAAAGCGGCATCGAAGAACGGTATCTGACCTTCTCGCAACTGCACAAAATCTACCCGACCCCGAAAGGGCCTTTGACCGTCGTCGAGAATTTTGACCTGAAGGTGAAGAAAGGCGAATTCATCAGCCTGATCGGTCACTCGGGCTGCGGTAAATCCACGGTTCTGACGATGGCTGCCGGCCTTAACCCCATCTCAAAAGGGGCGATCCGTCTGGATGGCTGGAACGTTGAAGGGGCCGATCCGGAACGCGCCGTTGTTTTTCAATCGCCCAACCTGTTCCCATGGTTAACCGCCAAGGAAAACGTCGCGATTGGCGTCGACAAGGTCTATCCCCGCGCGTCACAAGCCGAGCGTCAGGATGTCATCGAATACTACCTTGAGCGGGTCGGCCTGGCCGATAGCATGGACAAACGCGCGTCTTCTTTGTCCAACGGCATGAAGCAACGCGTCGGGATCGCACGCGCCTTTGCCCTTTCCCCAAAACTGCTGCTTCTGGACGAACCTTTCGGCATGCTTGACAGCCTCACCCGCTGGGAGCTGCAAGAGGTGTTGATGGAAGTCTGGTCGCGCACCAAGGTAACGGCCGTTTGTGTGACACATGACGTGGACGAAGCAATCCTCCTCGCTGATCGCGTGGTCATGATGACCAACGGGCCACAAGCAACGATCGGTAAAATCACCGATGTAAACCTGCCGCGTCCGCGCACCCGCAAGGCACTGCTAGAGCATCCTGATTATTACACCTACCGCGCCGAAGTTCTGGATTTCCTTGAGGAATACGAACACGGCGCAAAGCCTAAACCCAAACCGCAACCCCAAGCAGCAGTGGCAGCAGAATAATGACACAAAAACTGATCATCATCGGCGCTGGCATGGCGACTGGCCGCGCGCTGGAACATCTTTTGGACGCAGACGGCGACTTTGACGTCACCCTGTTCAACACCGAACCGCGTGGCAACTATAACCGCATCATGCTGTCCCCGGTATTGTCGGGCGAAAAAACCTATGACGAAATCGTCACGCATACGCCCGAGTGGTACGAAGAAAACGGCGTCACCTGCCGGTTTGGCGAAAAGATCAGCCAGATCGATCGCACGGCCAAAACGGTCACAGCGGACAACGGCGATGTGCTGCCCTATGACAAACTGCTGTTTGGCACGGGCTCGAACCCCTTTATCATTCCGCTTCCCGGTCATGATCTGGAAGGCGTGATCGCCTACCGTGATCTGGAAGACACCCAACGCATGATGGGCCTTGGCGAGGGCAATAAATGCGTCGTCATCGGCGGCGGGTTGTTGGGCCTTGAGGCCGCAGCAGGCATGGCCGCGCGCGGTGTCGACGTCACGGTTATTCACATCATGCCGCACTTGATGGAACGCCAATTGGACGAGGCCGCAGGTTACCTGCTCCGCAAAGCCTTGGTTGATAAAAACATCACCGTGAAATGCTCTGCCAACTCCAAGGAAATCTTGGGCGAGAACGGCAAAGTCAAAGCGCTGTTGCTGGATGACGGAACAGAACTACCGTGTGACCTTCTGGTTATGGCCGTGGGCATTCGCCCCAATACCCAGCTTGCCGCGGACACTGGCTTGGCTGTCGGGAAAGGCATCCATGTTGATGACCAAATGCGCACCTCTGACGATGATATTCTGGCGGTCGGCGAATGTGTTGAACATGACGGGGCGATCTTTGGCCTCGTTGCACCGCTATATGACCAAGCCAAAGTTGTTGCCAAAACCTTGCTTGGCGAAGACGCGGCGTTTGTTCAGAAAGAGCTGTCTACCAAACTAAAGGTCACGGGCTGTGATCTGTTTAGCGCGGGGGATTTTGCCGAAGGTGAAGGGCGCGAAGACATCGTCTTTCGTGATCCGGCGCGCGGTGTCTATCGCCGCCTAGTGATCGAGGGAAACTGCATCATTGGTGCGGTGATGTATGGCGACACAGCCGACAGCAATTGGTTCTTTGGCCTGATCCGCGACAAAACTGACATCGCGGACATGCGCGATACGTTGATCTTTGGACCGGCCTATCAGGGGGGTGGTGCGTCGGACCCGCTCTCAGCCGTTGCAGCCTTACCGCGTGATGCGGAAATTTGTGGCTGTAACGGCATTTGCAAAGGACAGATTGAAGACGCCATCGCGGCCGGGTCCACCGACCTTGCTGCAATCCGTGCAACAACCAAAGCATCGGGGTCTTGCGGAACATGCACCGGACTGGTCGAGCAAGTCTTGGCCGTCACTTTGGGCGATGACTTTGTCATTCCGGCAGCGGCAACTGTGTGCGGCTGCACGGACATGACCCACGAGGACGTACGCCGCATGATCAAAAGCCGCGCGTTAAAATCCATGCCAGCGGTCTGGCAGGAATGCGGGTGGAAAACATCCTGCGGGTGCCATGTCTGCCGCCCTGCCCTGAATTTTTACCTGCTCGCGGATTGGCCACTGGAATATCAAGACGACCCGCAGTCGCGTTTCATCAACGAACGCAAGCATGCCAACATCCAGAAAGACGGCACGTTCAGCGTTGTGCCACGCATGTGGGGCGGGATCACCACGCCGGATGAATTGCGTGCGATTGCCGACGCCGCCGACAAATTCGCCGTGCCGACTGTTAAGGTCACAGGCGGCCAGCGCATCGACTTGTTGGGCGTCAAAGGTGAAGACCTGCCCGCGATTTGGGATGATCTGAACAAGGCTGGTATGGTCTCGGGCCACGCCTATTCCAAAGGTCTGCGCACGGTGAAAACATGCGTCGGCACCGATCATTGCCGCTTTGGCACCCAAGACAGCACCGGTCTGGGCATCAAGCTTGAGAAAACGCTGTGGGGGTCATGGACACCCCATAAACTAAAGCTGGGTGTATCCGGTTGCCCGCGCAATTGCGCCGAAGCCACCTGCAAAGACATCGGCGTCATCTGCGTTGATAGCGGGTATCAGATTAGCATTGGCGGTGCCGCTGGTATGGACGTGCGTGAAACCGAATTTCTGTGTCAGGTGACCACCGAAGAAGAGGTGATTGATGTGATCAAAGCGGTCACGCAATCGTACCGCGAGAACGCCAAATATCTGGACCGCATCTATAAATGGATGGCCAAAGTGGGTCTTGAGTGGATTCAGGAACAGGTGGCTGATCTTGAAAACCGCGCCGCATTGGCTGCCCGTTTCGATCTGTCGCAGACGATCTACCGCAAAGACCCTTGGGCCCAGCATGTCCAAAAAGCTGAAACGTATCAGCCGCTTGCCAATCTTTCCCTGGAGGCCGCAGAATGAGCAACTGGATTGATATTGCCGCCCTTGACGCGGTCCCGCAACGCGGTGCGCGTTTGGTGAAATCGGTTCATGGCTGCGTGGCCGTGTTCCGAACCGGTGCCGACGAGGTCTTTGCCTTGGACAACGCCTGCCCGCACAAACAAGGGCCGCTGGCCGAAGGGATCGTACACGGCAATGCAGTGACCTGCCCCTTGCACAACTGGGTGATCTCGTTGGAAACAGGATTGGTTCAAGGTCCCGATGACGGCCAAGTCGCCACCTATCCAGCAAAGGTAGAGAACGGGCGCATTCTTTTGGATGCAGCGTTCCTGAAACATCGAGCCATCGCATGAGCTTGACGAAAACAGTCTGCCCCTATTGCGGCGTTGGATGCGGCGTGCTCGCGGGGGCGGATGGCACAATCAAAGGCGATCCCGACCATCCGGCGAACTTCGGGCGGCTGTGCTCAAAGGGCTCTGCCCTTGGGGAAACGATCGATCTGGACGGGCGGTTGCTGCGCCCGCAGATCGCCGGGAAAGACGCAGATTGGGATGACGCGCTTGATCTGATGGCTGAAAAATTCAGCGCAGCCATCCGCGATCATGGGCCCGATAGCGTAGCCTTCTATGTCTCGGGCCAGATCCTGACCGAAGACTATTATATCGCGAACAAGCTGATGAAAGGCTTTATCGGGTCTGCGAATATCGACACGAATTCAAGGCTTTGCATGGCCTCTTCCGTTGCAGGCCACAAACGCGCCTTTGGCACTGACACCGTGCCCGGCACCTATGAAGATCTGGAACAAGCCGATCTCATTGTACTCGTCGGCTCGAACCTTGCGTGGTGCCATCCGGTGCTGCACCAACGGATATCTGCAGCCAAGGCGGCGCGTCCAGAAATGAAAGTCGTGAACATCGACCCGCGCAAAACGGCAACGAGCGCGCTGGCGGATCACCACTTTCGGATCGTTCCGGATGGCGACATCGCCCTGTTCAACGGCTTGCTTGCCTATCTGGCAGACACGGGCGCGGTGAATACCCGCTACGTGCGCGATCATGTTGCCGGGATGATGTCCGCAATCACGCAGGCGCGTTTGGATACCCCCGCCGAATGCGGCCTTACCCAAGAAGAGCTCGCGCAGTTCTATCAGCTTTGGGCTGGCACGCAGAAAGTCGTGACAGTTTATTCGCAGGGGGTGAACCAATCGGTCTGCGGCACCGACAAGGTCAACGCGATCCTCAACTGCCATCTTGCCACCGGACGCATCGGCACCCCCGGCTGCGGCCCGTTTTCCGTAACAGGTCAACCCAATGCGATGGGCGGCCGCGAGGTCGGCGGGCTGGCCAATATGCTAGCCAACCACTTGGATATCGAAAACCCGGACCACCGCGACCGTGTCCAAGGGTTTTGGAATAGCCCGACAATCTGCGCGACACCCGGCCTAAAAGCCGTCGACATGTTCCAAGCCTGCGCTGACGGCAAGATCAAGGCGTTGTGGGTGATGTCTACCAATCCCGCGGTAAGCCTGCCAAATGCGCAAGACGTCGCAAAAGCCATCGCGAATGTGCCCTTTGTCGCCGTGTCCGACATCATGGCGCGCACAGATACGGGCGATCTGGCCGACGTTCTTTTGCCCGCGACCGGATGGGGCGAAAAGGACGGGACAGTCACCAATTCAGAACGCCGCATTTCGCGTCAACGCGCCTTTCTACCCGTTCCTGGCGAAGCCCGGCCCGACTGGAAAACGCTGTGCGACGTCGGCAAACGCATGGGCTGGGACGCGGCGTTCGACTTCGAAACACCTGCCGAGATTTTTGCCGAATACGTGGCGCTGTCAGAGGCCACTATGGATTTTGGCCGCGATCTGGACCTGAGTATTTTCGCCGATGTCGATTATGCGAACCTCATTCCGACGCAATGGCCAAAGAATGGCAAACGCTTCTTTTCAGATGGCCGGTTTTTTCACGCCGACGGCAAGGCGCGGATGCTGCCTGTTTCTGCGCCAGCCCCCGCACCAAACGATACATTTACGCTGAATACCGGACGCAACCGCGATCAATGGCACACGATGACCCGCAGTGGAAAAGCCCCCCGCCTTGGCGCGCATCTGGCTGAACCTTACGGCGAATTGCACCCCGATGACGCGGCCAAGATGAAAATCCGCGCTGGCGATCTTATTGAGGTACAAAGCAGGTATGGACAGGCCATTCTGCGCGCGCTGATCACTGATCGCGGCCCCAAAGGCCAGATTTTCGCGCCCATCCATTGGACCCGCCAACAAAGCAGCGCGGGGACGATCAACACCTTGATCCCGCCTGTCGTTGATCCGTTTTCAGGTCAGCCCGCGACAAAGAATAACGCGGTCACTGCTCGCAAATATCGCGCCAATTGGTTCGGCTTTGCCGCCGCGCTCGCCCCTATGCGCGCGGACAGTGAATATGCCGCCGTGGCACGGTCCCTGACAGGATGGCAGGGCGAATATGCAGGCGTTGAAACACCCGATGACTGGGAAGAATTCGCGCGTCGTGTGATGGATGTAGAGGGATGCGTTGCCTCCGAAGTCCGCGACCAATCTGGAAACACCACGCGGCTTGCCTTTTACAACGGCGATATTCTGGTCGGGTTGTTCTTTGCCAGCACCGCGCCGGTATCGCTCGCTCGTAACACGGCTATTTCGATTATCGGGACATCAACGCCGCCCTTGCAGGCGCTGGCGGGCCGCAACGGTGCGGATCAACCCGATCCGGGAACCACTATTTGCGCCTGTTTGAACGTGGGGATCAACACCTTGCGCGCAGCGATTGCGGACGGGGCCACAACCGTCGAAGCCTTGGGCGAAGTCACCTGCGCGGGCACCAATTGCGGGTCTTGCAAGCCTGAACTTGCCAGCCTGCTTGAACACATGCGCATACCGATGGCCGCCGAATGACCCTGGCCCCCTTTGTTCGCATTGTCGCCCAAGGCAAGGGCCGCGCCCGTCCCCTGACACAGGACGAGGCACTGCAGGCCATGACGATTATGCTGTCGGGGACTGCAGCCCCCGAAGCGGTTGGCGCGCTTCTTATGGTGCTGCGATTGCGCGGCGAAACGGATGCAGAGATCGCAGGCTTTACCGCCGCTTTGCGCGCCAGCACGACGCATTTACCGCGCGCCGATCTGGATTGGCCGTCCTACGCCGCGGGTCGCACGCGCGGATCGCCCTTGTTCCTATTGGCCGCCCGGTTGGTTTGTGATGCAGGCTACACCGTGTCGATGCATGGCTGGAATTCGCATCAAAACGCCTTTGCTGACGTGCGCGGCGTGATGGACAACTTGGGGCTCGCGGGACGGGGTTTGACATACACCTCTCTCGAAAACCTTAACCCCGTTGCGTTTGATCTGCTCAGATTGCGCGACACCTTTGGGCTTAGGTCCTGCATCAATACGGTTTTGCGCATGTTCAACCCGTCTGGTGCCAAGGCATCGGTACAAGGTGTGTTCCACCCCTCTTATCGAGGTTTGCAATCGCGGGCGGCAGCATTGCTTGGCGACGAAAACCTGACCGTCATCAAAGGTGGCGGCGGAGAGTTTGAGCGCAACCCGGCGAAAGATGCGGCCCTGTTTGGTCTGCGCGCGGGTGTTGAACTTGATGCCGTTGCGCGTGCGCTCGTCAGCGATACGCGCCGCCTGCACGAGCCAACGCACGACATTGATTTGAGCGCACTGTGGAACGGTGATCTGGACGATCCTTTTGCGACCGCCACCGTCACCGGAACAGCCGCCCTTGCGCTTTGGACGTTGGGGCTGCGCGCGGAAGTTCGCGACTGCGAAGACATGGCCAAAACCCTTTGGTTCGAGCGTCTTACACCCGAAAGGAGACTAGCATGAAAACCTTTCCCATGTTCCTTCAAATGCGAGGCCGACGCGTTGTTATTGCAGGCGGCGGCGAACAGGCCGCGCAGAAATGTCGCTTGATCCTCAAGACAGAGGCCAAGATCACGATCCTCGCGGCGGCGCTGGATCCCGAGCTTGCTGATCTGCATGCAACGGGTCGCATCGACTGGCAAACAGGGCCCATTACGCCGGACAGTTTCGCCGACACCGCTTTGGTCTTTATTGCCAGCGGTTGTCCGGGTCTTGACGCCAGCCTGCACAAGCTGGCCAAGGCTGGGGGCGCGACTGTCAACGTCGTGGATCAGCCAGACCTGTGCGACGCGCTGACGCCCTCGATCGTTGATCGCAGTCCGGTCGTTGTCGCGATCGGCACCGAAGGCACAGCGCCCGTTCTGGCCCGTCAAATCAAAACCAAACTGGAAACTCTGCTGGAACCGCGTCTGGGTGATCTTGCCTCGATCACGGGCCGCCTAAGAGACCGCGCCGCGATGCGTCTTGGGTCAAGGGATCGCCGTGATCTGTGGCGTTGGGTTTTTAACGGCCCCGTTCGCGACGCCCATGCAACCGGTGCAGAGCGTAAAGCAGCGATGATGATCAAAGAGGCCATCGACACAGGCAGTTTCAAAGAACCCCAGACCGGATCGGTCGCATTGGTCGGTGCCGGGCCAGGTGCGAAAGATTTGATCACCTTGCGCGGTGTCCAGCGTCTGCAAGAAGCAGATGTGATTTACTATGACCGGCTTGTTGATCCCGAAATCCTTGATCTGGCACGGCGCGATGCGGAACGTGTTTACGTGGGCAAGGCCCCGGGCTGTCATCACTGGCCCCAAGACAAGATTTGCAACGTCATCGTATCTGCCGCGCAACAGGGCAAACGCGTTGTGCGCTTGAAATGCGGCGATCCGGGGGTGTTTGCCCGCGGCCGCGAAGAAGCCGATGCGCTGAATGCAGCCAATATCCCCTATGAAATTGTCCCCGGTGTGACATCCGCCAGTGCGGCATCGGCAGCAATTGGCGGTTTCCTGACCGAGCGCGGAACCTGCGACACACTTGTTTTCGCAACAGGCCAGTCCGAAGACCCGAACAAGGCACCCGGTTGGGTCGCAACCTTGCGCCCCGGTACGCGTGTTGCTGTCTACATGGGCGTCGGTTCGGCGGAAAAGATCGTGACCCATTTGCAGGCCGCGGGCCTTGCGAACCGCATAGAGGTGGACATTGTTGCCAATGCCCAAAGGCCTGAACAAGTTGTCGCACAATGCCGCGTCAACACGTTGCTCGACACTCTAGCGCGCGATAGCATTTCCAACCCAGCAATCCTTTTCCTCACGTGGCCATCGCAACCAGCCCTGCGGGTGGCAATCTCTTAGGGTCTGCGAAAGGGAAACGATGGTAACGTTATATCCTTGCTCCAGCGCCTTCTCTAGCCGCCGTTTGAGAAACCGCACAGGAGCAAATAGACGCTCGGCCCCTGTTCGTGATCGTTCAATCTATGGCCCAAGCCTGCAGGTACCCTGTAATCAGGGTCACAAGCGTTTCATGGATATCAGCACGGCTTTGCCCGCCCGCATCGTCGCATAATGGATCCATCTCTCCTTCGTTCTCTAATATTCGGGCACCTGCCGCTTTGCATTCAGCGAGGAAGCTGAAATGCGTCGCGTCAGGGACGATGGCATATGTCGACCCCGCGATCTGTTCTGCTGCGGGGCGGGCGTAGACGCCTGCGGGCACTTTATCTTCGTCGCCCAGATTTATCATCAGCATCGGGATATCGATCGCGGCCAAGCTGGTCTTGGTGAGGGTGCTGACAATACCCGGGTCGATAACCACCGCGTTTGATATCCTTGGATCACGCAAATCCTGCGATGCAGGCGACAGATCCATCGCATGCAGATCAACCCCGAAATGCGCAAGAAAGGCGCAATCGGACATGCCGTGATCCGTGTCATCGCAAAACCCCTGCAACCGGTCCGGATCAACCCGCACACCGGACACAGCCAGTGCCGTATACCCCCCGGCCGAAAACCCGAGCATCGAAATGCGGCCCGTGTCGATATAGGGATAGGCATCGCTGTTGGTGGTAATCTCGTCCAGAACAGCAGAGATATCCGCCGGACGTTCCCAAACGCGCACAGCCGCCTGCGCCGAGGCATTGCCCGTCGTCGTGCCGGGATGGTTGGGCAGGACAACGACAAACCCCGCCTGTGCCAGTTCGGACGCGATCCAGCCAAATTGCCCGGCATTGCCGCCCGCCCCATGGGATATGATAACCAGCGGAAACGACCCCTGTTGATGCGGTGCGCGACGCCCCGCTGGCGTTCCATAGAACACGCCGTTGCCACCAGCCGTGACCGCTTTTCCGCCCGATGTTGCGGGGTACCAGATGTGGAACGAAATCGTATCCTCGCGGATCGGCGCATAGGCTTTGCCATAGGTGATCCCGGCGTTGCCGTCATAGGTGGGGCGCAAAACCTCATAGGTCCCCCATCCGGCGAGGCCAAGCACGGCGGCGCAAGCAGTGGCTTTGAGAATGGTTCTGAACTTTGACATCGGGGCTCTCCGGTTCCTGAGTTTGTGATGCACCAGATATGGTACACTCGCCCGGAACCCGCGTCCTGAAACGCGATAGAGGTCGTCCTGATACGCGATCAAGTATATCGTCGGGCCTATCTGAAACGATCGAAGTCCAGACAATATGCTATTCGTCCCCCTGCCCTTGTTCGCCACGCTAGTGTTGGCGTTCGTGTTCGCGCGCTTTGTGTCGAACCGCGATATGACCGCGCGCCCGCATCAGCTGTTCGCGGGGTTGATCGCGCTTTATGCCATACAATCACTGCTCACCTCACTACGCTGGGGCTATGGCATCAGTGGCGCGGCAATCGTAATGGCCGTGCTTGCACCGGTTCTGCCAGCGGTGGCTTATCTGGCATATCAAACACTGTCGGGGCGGCAACGCGGCCTGCAATGGTGGCCCTTGGCTGTGGTTGCCGTCAATTGGGCCGTGTTCGCCGTCGCGCCATCCCTCGCTGATCCGTTGATCCTGATGACATATCTTGGCTTTGGGGCGGTGTTGGTGCGGCTTTACTGGCGGGGCGAAGACCAGCTGAAACTGTCGCCGATCAATGATGCGCGTGAAATCTTGATGGCGATGGGGCTGACGGGGGCCATGCTCATCGCCTCGGGGCTGACGGATGTCTATGTGATCTATGATTTTATCAAAACCGACGGGCGTAATGCCGGCCTTGTTTTGACCTTTGCCCAAACATTCTTTGTTCTGGTGATCGGCGTGTCAGCATTGTTTGGCAAGGCTGCTGCTGCGCCCGACAAGGAAATAGAAACGCCCCAGTTGCCAATGCAGGATGTGACGGAGGCGGATGAAGAGATTTTGAAACGTCTCGAAACGCTTTTTGCCCGCGACCGGCTGCATACCACCGAAGATCTCAGCCTGCGACGGTTGTCCCGGCGTCTTGGCGTTTCGGATCGGCACGTCTCGAACGCGGTGAACCGCATCAAACACATGAGCGTTTCGCAATTCGTAAACGAGTACCTTATCACGGAGGCCTGCAGGCTGCTGCGCGAGACAGACGAAACCGTTCTGGCCATTTCGCTGGCGGCAGGATTTGCGACGAAATCCAATTTTAACCGCGAATTTCCACGTGTCACCGGGCAAACACCGTCGCAATGGCGGTCAGCAAACAAAGCATCCTGACAGATCGGCACAGCCTGTCCAGCGCCTTACACGTCGGGCGCGGATCAACTGTTCAAGCAAACGGTTCTGAGCGCGTAGACGTTATTCACATCCCCGCGCCCCATTTACCTATGCGTTTTGCGGGCTTTATGCTGTGTCATCTACCAATTCGAATTCAACATGAAACGTCGAACCAACACCGACTTGGCTGTCATAGAAAACATCCCCCGACATCTGTTGAGCAAGCTTTTTCGAAATGTGCAGGCCAAGCCCGGACCCTTGGGTCGAGAACTGTCCGCCATTTTTCACCTGCTCGAAATGGCCGAAAACCTGGCTTTCCATCCCCCCGGGAATACCGCGACCTGAATCCTTGATCGACAGTCTGGCGCGCCCATTTTCAATCGCCAATGCGCCTTCGACCACGCCGTTTTCCTTTGAAAACTTGATGGCGTTCGAAACGAGGTTATCAACGATCTGACGCAGAGCAAAGGCGTCGCCCACAATGATCGCCGAGCTATCAATTTTTGCGGTGACAAAACGCACGCCCCGCGTCGATGCGAACATCTTGTTTTCCTCAAGGCTCTCATCCAGCAGATCGCCCAGATCCACGGGTTTTTCGTCCAAGGGCAACGCGCCAATATCGATTTTCTGGGCCAAAAGGATGTTATCCACCAACCGCGACAGCCGGACCCCGTTCCTGTGCGCGATCTCAAGCAAAGATTTCATAGGGGCAGAGACATCGCCGAAACGGTCACTCAGCGCCAGCGCCAAACCACCGGTAAGCGACGTCAATGGCGTCCGCATTTCATGGCTCACAACCGAGATAAATTCGTCTTTCGCTTGGTTCGCCTCGTCTGCCGCTTGAAGCGCTGTCTCTAACGCCGCGCTGATCGCCATGCTCTCTGTGATGTCGACGAAAGTGACGCTCCACCCCAGAATGGCACGATCGGGATCAAGGGGGTTTGCGACTTCCTGCATTCTTGCTTCGTAAAACCGCTGGCCGATCTTGAAATTCCCAACTTTTGCCGAGGCATTGGATCGGTCGATATTCTTCAACACCTCGCTTAACAGGTGCCCTGCCCCATCGTGCAATTCGCTGTTCTTTGCCGCTGTGTTCATTTGTACGATATTGTGCGCCCGGTCGATCAAAACGACAGGTTCGCTCATTGTGTCGAACAGGATCGACGGCCCGACAGTCGCCATATCCAACGTTTTGTTCATCACCAGCAGCGAACTAAAGGCGATGACGGCAACTGTGAACATAAACGCCGTGGGATCGAGGCCGAAAATCGTGAAGCCCACAGTGACATAGGCCGCGTTCGTCGCAAGCGGGGTTATGGTCACCACAACCAACGTCCCCAGCAACGGCCAAGCTGAGTAATTTGAGCGCAGAAAGGCCCGGAAAAGGCACCAAAGGGTCGCGATCACGAAAGAGTATAAGGTCGCGATGATCGCATAAAACCCCGGCCCGTGAACATAGGTGACATGGTTTTGGCCCGGCAACATGCCTGTCGCTTCATCATAAACAAGGTGGTGCCACTGGTTTGTCGCCGCAAAGGTAAAGACCGCGACAGTGACGATGACGGGCACCAAATAAACGCTGCGTTTTTTCGTCCAGGATGCATTATCGACGTAGCCAAAAACAAAGAAGCACCAAGCAACCGGTACTGTCGCGTTGCCCAACCAAGCCAGAATCGCCAATCGGTACTGACATAGAAAACTGTCCGAAGCAGCTTCTGCGCCAACGACAACGAGGGTCCAAATCAACGCCACGAAGGCGATTGCGTAATAGGGTTTGGCGTTAAAACTTTGGTATTTCAGCATCCAGACCATGACAAAAGCAGCCACCGCGCCGACACCCAGAACACCTAAAAAAATAGGGTTCATTAGTATTCCGTCAAAGCATGTTATCATCGTCTCTGCCTAAGCCTCAATTTTACAGGCGATAAAAATCACGCGGTTGTGGTGAAAGTTTGTCCTAACCAAGACGTTAGCAATGCTCTCGCTTGCACGGAAAACTGGTTCGAACGATCACCTCACCGATTGGTCCTAGCATAAGTCGACCAAGTTAACCAAGTTGCAAGCGTTAATAAAATCAATCTGCAGTTGATTTTTTAATATCTCAACATCTGGCGAAAACTGACGCATCCCGTAACGCCGCACGCCAGTCGCGTTGTAGCGCTATCCTTCCGGTCTCACCCGACATCTCATTTTCACGACAACCCAGCCGTGGACAGGTTCCTTAAGGCCAAAAGGCTGACCTGATCAGGCACCCGTCCGGACGGGTGCGCAGGTCGGCTGGGATGTCCCGTCGAATTCCTTAACGGCTTGCACATAATACGACGCCGCGACGCCCCCTTTGGTTCGCAAATGCCCCGTCGCAACCGCGCTTTTCCCCGGTTCCGGAACTACGAGGCAAAGCCTCTCCAAATCCAAGGGTACCTCAATTTACTGCGGCTTTATCGCTAGGTTTATAAGCCGAAAGCTTAACCCGCGATCCAAAAGTATAGGACGATGATACCTACGGGAGCCGTGTCTACGCTCCTGCCGACTTATCCATCCGACTGTTTCAGTACAACTATAAGGACACGCCTCACAGAAAAACGATGAACAACCTACGAGCGCAGAACCGGCGTTCACTTACATGAAACAGGATGACTACCAATGAAGATCACATCGCGCACACCTGACGTGACGGACATCGCCCAGAAGGGCGAGACATCAGTCGTAACCTTTGACGCCGCAGCGACAGAGCATGCGCGCGTAACAGTGCATGAAAGCGTTGAAGATATCGCAAAGATGAGACGCAGCGGTACCGCTTTGGTGATCGAGATGCGCAATGGCGAAATCATCTCCATTGAAGACTACTATTCCTCCCCAGAAGAGATCACCATTTACTTCAGAGAAGACGATGGTGCCATTTTCACGCTGGAGCTTCTGTCCGCCGGAGGTTTCGCTCTCGTCCCCGCGAGCGAAGCAGTATTGGGCGGCGCAGGCCTCGCCGCGTTGGGCTTAGCCGGGGTTGGCGCTGCAGTAGCAGCTGCCAGTGCTGGTGGTGACGACGCCGCGAGCGGCGCTGCCGCTTCCCAAGACCAGTTAAACACGTTGAGCACGTTGAGCACGGGCACCGGAGACGGTTCTGCCAACAGCCGTATCATAAGCGGCGATGCCAGTGACGGCGGCACGACCGCTTCCCAAGCAACATTAGACGCGTCGAACACCAACGATGCAACACCGGGGCTGACCGGCACCGTGGATGATCCTGCCGCAACTGTGGTGGTGACCGTTGATGGCATCGACTACCCCGCCACGAACAATGGTGACGGCACTTGGACGCTGGCCGATGACACGCTGCCTACACTCGCCGAGGGCGATTACACCGTCACCGTAACCGATGCGGCGGGCAATACGTCCACCAGCGCGCCTTTGACCATCACTATCGATACAGCGGCACCCAATGCCGCGGTCGACGCGCTTAGCACCAATGATGCGACACCGGAGCTGACCGGCACGGTCGACGATCCTGCCGCCACTATCGTTGTGACGGTCGATGGCATCGACTATCCTGCCACGAACAACGGCGACGGCACATGGACGCTGGCCGATGATACGCTGCCGACCCTTGCCGATGGCGACTACCCTGTCACCGTCACCGCAACCGACGTGGCGGGCAACACATCGACAAGCGCGCCTTTGACCATCAGCATCGATACAGCGGCACCCAATGCC
>TARA_R110002126_G_scaffold30259_4_pt1 | contig 155667 bp, 169 predicted proteins | sample TARA_R110002126 | Tara Oceans TARA_R110002126 (sample SAMEA4397536) | marine metagenome | biome: Polar Biome; feature: [DCM] deep chlorophyll maximum layer (ENVO:01000326); material: water (ENVO:00002006), including particulate matter (ENVO:01000060) such as... | depth 30 m
GTTCGCACTGCCAAAGAAGTTCGTCGTGACGATGGCACAGCCATCCGTTTCGATCGCAACGCAGCAGTTATCCTGAACAACTCGAACGAGCCCGTAGGTACACGTATCTTCGGACCAGTTGTTCGCGAATTGCGCGCCAAAAACTTCATGAAGATTATCTCGCTTGCGCCGGAGGTGCTGTAATGGCTGCTAAACTTCGCAAAGGTGACAAAGTCATCGTGCTTGCTGGCAAGGACAAGGGCAAGACGGGTTCCATCTCGTCTGTTGACCCAAAAGCCAACAAAGCAATCGTAGACGGTATCAACATGGCAATCCGCGCCACGCGTCAGTCCCAGACGTCGCAAGGTGGTCGTATTCCCAAAGCGATGCCGATCGATCTGAGCAACCTGTCGCTGGTTGATGCCAACGGCAAGGCAACTCGCGTTGGCTTTAAGATTGAAGGCGACAAGAAAGTGCGCTTTGCAAAAACCACGGGGGACGTAATCGATGCTTGATACTGCAACATATACACCCCGCCTGAAGGGCGTTTACAACGACACAATCCGTGCCGCCCTTAAGGAAGAGTTCGGTTACAAGAACGAAATGATGATCCCTCGTTTGGATAAAATCGTTCTGAACATCGGCTGTGGCGCTGAAGCTGTCCGTGACAGCAAGAAAGCAAAATCCGCTCAGGAAGATCTGACAACGATTGCCGGCCAAAAAGCGCTGACAACCATTGCCAAGAAATCCATCGCTGGTTTCCGCGTTCGTGAAGACATGCCTTTGGGTGCGAAAGTTACCCTGCGTGGCGAGCGGATGTATGAATTCCTGGATCGTCTGATCACGATCGCAATGCCACGTATCCGCGACTTCCGCGGCATCAACGGCAAAAGCTTTGACGGTCGTGGCAACTATGCCATGGGCCTGAAAGAGCACATCGTGTTCCCCGAAATCGACTTTGATAAAGTTGATGAGACTTGGGGAATGGACATCGTGATCGCCACAACGGCGAAAACCGACGCTGAAGCGAAGGCACTGTTGAAAGCATTCAACATGCCCTTCAACTCATAAGCGCGGGGAGGATTTAGATATGGCTAAGAAATCCATGATCGCACGCGAAAAGAAGCGTGAAGCACTGGTCAAGAAGTTCGCTGCAAAGCGCGCTGCCTTGAAAGAGATCGTAAGCGATCAAGAAAAGCCCATGGAAGAGCGTTTCCGCGCTTCCTTGGCTTTGGCGAAACTGCCTCGCAACTCCAGCGCCGTGCGTTTGCACAACCGCTGCCAGCTGACAGGTCGTCCGCACGCTTATTATCGTAAACTGAAAATTTCGCGGATCGCGTTGCGGGATCTTGGCTCAAGCGGCCAAATCCCCGGCATGGTCAAGTCGAGCTGGTAAGGAGCGCATCACATGAACGATCCTATCGCAGATATGCTGACACGCATCCGTAACTCCTCGTTGCGCGGTAAATCCACAGTCATGACCCCAGCTTCCAAGCTGCGTGCATGGGTATTGGACGTACTTGCCGACGAAGGTTACATCCGCGGCTATGAAAAGACGACGGGCGCCGACGGCCACCCCGCCATCGAAATCAGCCTCAAGTATTACGAGGGCGAACCTGTTATTCGCGAATTGAAGCGGGTTTCCAAACCCGGTCGTCGCGTCTACATGGGCGTCAATGACATTCCCGTTGTCCGTCAGGGCCTTGGTGTGTCGATTGTCTCCACCCCCAAGGGTGTGATGTCGGATCAGAATGCACGGCACGCCAACGTTGGCGGCGAAGTGCTCTGCACCGTATTCTAAGGAGAACAAAATGTCTCGTATTGGTAAAAAACCGGTCGACCTGCCCAGCGGTGTTTCTGCATCGGTCAGCGGTCAGACCATCGAAGTCAAAGGCCCAAAGGGTACACGTACCTTTAAAGCAACTGACGACGTTACAATGAGTGTCGAAGACAACGTGGTGACAATTACACCACGTGGCAAATCCAAGCGTGCCCGTCAGCAGTGGGGCATGAGCCGCACAATGATCGGCAACTTGGTTACAGGTGTCACCGAAGGTTTCAAGAAAGAGCTTGAGATCCAAGGTGTTGGTTATCGTGCTGCCATGACTGGCAACTCGCTGAAACTGAACCTGGGCCTGTCGCACGACGTTGACTACACACCGCCAGCCGGTGTGACCGTCACGGTACCGAAACAGACCGAGATTGTGGTAGAAGGCATTGACGAACAGCTAGTTGGTCAAGTCGCCGCGAACATCCGCCAATGGCGCAAACCCGAGCCTTATAAAGGCAAAGGTATCCGCTATAAAGGTGAGTTCGTCTTCCGCAAAGAAGGCAAGAAGAAGTAAGGATAGCTCAGATGGCAAACAGCAAAAGACAACTGTTTCTGAAACGCCGCCTGCGCGTTCGGAACAAGCTTCGTCGGGTCAACGCAGGGCGTCTTCGCCTTTCGGTTCACCGTTCGAACAAAAACATCAGCGCCCAGCTGATCGACGATGTCAAAGGGGTCACATTGGCCTCCGCGTCCTCGCTCGAAAAAGACTTGGGCGTTGTTGGCAAGAACAACATCGACGCAGCGACCAAAGTGGGTTCGGCCATTGCCGAGCGTGCTAAAAAGGCCGGTGTAACCGAAGCATATTTTGACCGTGGCGGTTTCCTGTTCCACGGCAAAGTAAAAGCTTTGGCCGATGCAGCCCGCGAAGGCGGTCTGAAGATCTAAGACAACGTAGGCGGCACGCGATGTGCCGCCTCGATGATCCGGGGGCCTTTGTGACCCACTAGGATTGACCAAGAAAGGCGCTTGCGCCGTACCAAAAGGATGATGCCGCATGGCAAGAGATGACAACCGGGGTGGTAACCGCCGCAACCAGCGCGAAGAGACCCCAGAATTCGCCGACCGCCTAGTGGCGATCAACCGTGTTTCCAAGACCGTTAAGGGTGGTAAGCGTTTTGGCTTCGCCGCACTTGTGGTTGTTGGTGACCAAAAAGGCCGCGTAGGCTTTGGCAAAGGTAAAGCGAAAGAGGTTCCTGAAGCCATTCGCAAAGCCACCGAGCAAGCTAAGCGCCAAATGATCCGCGTTCAGCTGCGCGAAGGCCGTACACTGCACCACGACATGGAAGGCCGTCACGGCGCCGGTAAAGTGGTTATGCGTACAGCACCAGAAGGTACCGGTATCATCGCCGGTGGTCCAATGCGTGCCGTTTTCGAAATGCTGGGCATCAAGGACGTTGTGTCCAAGTCCATCGGTTCGCAAAACCCTTACAACATGATCCGCGCCACTATGGACGGTCTGAAAAAAGAATCCTCCCCTCGTTCGGTCGCGCAGCGTCGCGGCAAGAAGGTTGCGGACATTCTGCCCAAGCGTGAGGACAATGTTGAATCGTCCGCACAAGTGGCTGAGGAGGCATAAGCATGGCTAAGACGATTGTAATCAAGCAGGTTGGTTCGCCAATCCGCCGCCCCGCCGACCAGCGCGCTACGTTGATCGGTCTGGGTCTGAACAAAATGCACCGTGTACGCGAGCTGGAAGACACACCTTCCGTCCGCGGCATGATCCGCAAGATCTCTCACATGGTAGAGATCCTCGAAGAAAAAGGCTGAGGTTACGGTGGGTTTCACCCACCCTACCAACACGCCGTAGGGTGGGTGATAACCCACCTTGAATAGAACGCCTCGCAGGAAACTGCGGGGCGTTTTTTATGGACAATGGTTAATAAGAGGTTAACGCTTGGGTTGTGCGATCTATTTCGACGCATCTTTTAGTCCATGGATATATTATGAAGCTTATACCCAAATCGTTTTCGTTTGCTATTTTGCTTAACATCCTTTGCTTTCCCGTCACCGCAGCGCCTTTTGCTACGGTGGGCGTAGGCCAGACCATGATCGAACATGGAGGCGGGTGTAGAAAATCATCACCGGCAGGCCAATGTTGTCATGCGGGTTCTAAGCCACTGCATTGCCACTAGGGCATCGCCAGCCGTGGTTCGGTGCGGCTTGCTGGTCAGCGATGCTAAGTAATCGAAACACGGTGCTCGCGGCTTGATAACTCTGCTGGAGGTGGTTATACGCCCCCAGTGGCCACCAATCCGCCACAAGAATCATGAAACGCCGCGTTTGGCCGCTCCCGTCGCTGGGGGCCACATCCGGCAAAAGGAGAAGCGACATGAAACTGCATGAACTGTCTGATAACGAAGGTGCCACCAAGAAACGCAAGCGCGTTGGCCGTGGTCCCGGTTCGGGCACCGGTAAGATGGGTGGCCGTGGTATCAAAGGTCAGAAATCCCGTTCGGGTGTAGCGATCAACGGTTACGAAGGCGGTCAAATGCCATTGTACCAACGTCTGCCAAAGCGCGGCTTTACCAAGCCGAACCGCAAAGCATACGCAGTTGTGAACTTGGGCCTGATCCAGAAATTCATCGACGACAAAAAGATCGACGCCGGTGCTGCAATCACCGAAGACGCTCTGATCTCTTCGGGTCTGGTACGTCGCAAGCTGGACGGTATTCGCGTTCTGGCAAAGGGCGATTTCACCACCAAGGTCGACCTGCAGGTCACCGGTGCGTCCAAGTCCGCAGTCGAAGCCGTAGAGAAAGCGGGCGGCAAATTGACCGTCACAGCACCTGCCGCGGCGAACGCAGACGCGTAACCTACCCTTTTGCCTTGTGAGCGGGCCGCGTCCCGCTTACATAGTCAATCGAGTTTTCCCAAATGCCGCCCGCCGGAAAACGGCTCGGGCGGCGTTTTTGCAAAGAAAGAGCCCTAATCATGGTATCAGCCGTCGAAAGCATGGCCGCCAACACCAGTTGGTCCGCGTTGGGCAAGGCCACAGACCTTCGCAACCGGATTCTATTCACACTGGGTTTGCTGATCGTTTATCGCCTTGGCACGTTCATCCCGGTTCCCGGCATTGACGGCACCGCCCTACGCCAGTTCATGGAAAGCGCAGGGCAGGGCATCGGCGGCATGGTTTCGATGTTTACCGGTGGTGCGCTTGGCCGCATGGGCATCTTTGCCTTGGGTATCATGCCTTATATTTCGGCCTCGATCATCGTTCAGTTGATGACGTCGATGGTGCCCGCGCTTGAGCAGCTCAAGAAAGAGGGCGAGCAGGGCCGTAAGAAAATTAACCAATATACACGGTTCGGTACGGTGGCTTTGGCGACCTTGCAGGCCTACGGTCTGGCTGTCTCGCTTGAGGCGGGCGATATCGCGGCCGATCCCGGCATGTATTTCCGTATTGCGTGTATGATCACGCTGGTCGGCGGCACGATGTTCCTGATGTGGCTGGGTGAGCAAATTACTGCACGCGGCATCGGTAACGGTATTTCATTGATCATCTTCGTTGGCATCATCGCCGAAGTTCCCGCCGCCATTGCGCAGTTCTTTTCCTCCGGTCGTTCCGGTGCGATCAGCCCTGCGGTGATTGTTGGCGTGTTGGTCATGGTGATCGTGACGATCATGTTCGTCGTGTTTATGGAGCGCGCCCTGCGTAAGATCCATATCCAGTACCCGCGCCGTCAGGTCGGCCAAAAGATGTACGACGGTGGCTCTTCGCACCTTCCGGTCAAGGTAAACCCAGCCGGTGTTATCCCTGCGATCTTCGCCAGCTCGCTGCTGTTGTTGCCAGTCACGATCAGCACGTTCTCGGGCAATTCCACGGGTCCGATTATGTCGGTCTTGTTGGCAAACTTTGGGCCGGGGCAGCCGCTTTACCTGCTGTTCTTCGTCGCGATGATCGTTTTCTTTGCGTATTTCTACACCTTCAACGTCAGCTTTAAGCCTGACGAGGTTGCGGACAACCTTAAGAACCAGAACGGTTTTGTGCCCGGCATTCGCCCTGGCAAGAAGACAGCCGAATATCTGGAATATGTCGTTAACCGCATCTTGGTACTCGGCGCGGCATATCTTGCTGCGGTATGTATTCTTCCCGAGATTCTGCGCGGTCAGTTCGCCATCCCATTCTACTTTGGTGGTACTTCCGTCCTAATTGTTGTGTCGGTAACGATGGACACCATTCAACAAGTGCAAAGCCATCTGCTTGCACATCAATACGAGGGGTTGCTTGAGCGGTCACAGTTGCGTGGCAAAACAGGTAAATCCCGCAAAAAACGGAGCCCAGCACGTAAATGAATATTATTCTGCTTGGACCGCCCGGAGCGGGCAAAGGAACACAGGCGCGTCACTTGGTTGAGACACGCAATATGGTTCAGCTTTCGACCGGCGACATGCTGCGCGAAGCAAAAGATAGCGGCACTGAGATGGGCAATATGGTTGCCGATGTCATGGCGCGCGGTGACTTGGTCACCGACGAGATCGTAATCGGGCTGATCCGCGAAAAGCTGGAAGACAAGACCGAACACGGCGGTTTCATCTTTGACGGCTTCCCACGTACGCTGGCGCAAGCCACCGCCTTGGATGAGCTGATGAAAGCGACCGGGAAAACGCTGGACTGCGTGATCGAACTGCGGGTGAACGATGAGGCCTTGGTTAAGCGTATTGCTGGCCGGTCGACATGCGGCAACTGCGGTGAAGTTTACCACGACGTGACAAAGCCCCAGCCAGCCGATGGCAAGTGCGTCAAATGCGGGGCGTCTGATTTTAAACGCCGGGCCGATGACAACGAAGAAAGCCTGCGCAACCGTCTGATGGAATACTACAAGAAGACGTCGCCATTGCTGGGTTATTATTACGCACATGACTTGCTCAAGCGGGTTGACGGCTTGGCAGACATCAAGGTTGTCCAAGCGAGCATCGCTGCAATTCTGGACGCTTAATTAGCTACCTTGCGTATCTAGTTTTCAAAACGGCACCGCTGCATCGCACCGGTGCCGTTTTCATTAGAGGCCGCGATTTCAGCAACGCGGACGCCCCCGTATCAGCCTGAATGCAGCCAACAAGACCAATGGTGGGTTGACGCTTGATGTAAATGGCAATAACCAGCCGTATCTCGCAAGAGAATCGAATTGCAACGGGTCTAGATCAAACCCCGCGCATGAACACCTGATCAGCTGCAGCCCGATGGCAATTATCGCCTCGGGCTTCACGTTGTGAAAAAAGGGTCTGGTATCACGGACCCGCAACGAAAAAGGAATAGCACACGTGGCACGTATTGCCGGCGTAAACATCCCGACTGCAAAGCGGGTTCCAATCGCCCTCACATATATCACTGGTATCGGTAACTCTTCGGCTGCGCAAATCTGCGAAGCGGTTGGCATCGACATCACCCGTCGTATCAACGAACTTTCGGATGCTGAAATCCTGAAGATTCGTGAATACATCGACGAAAACTTCTCTGTTGAAGGCGACCTGCGTCGCGAGACACAGATGAACATCAAGCGTCTGATGGACCTTGGTTGCTACCGTGGCCTGCGTCACCGTCGTAACCTGCCGGTTCGTGGTCAGCGTACCCACACCAACGCTCGCACTCGCAAAGGCCCTGCAAAGGCCATTGCTGGTAAGAAGAAATAAGGGGGTCTGATCAATGGCACGCGAAAAGACAAAAACAAAGCGTAAGGTCAGCAAGAACATCGCCGCAGGTGTGGCGCATGTTAATAGCTCCTTCAACAACACAAAAATTCTGATCTCTGACGTTCAGGGCAATGCGATCGCATGGTCTTCGGCAGGCACAATGGGTTTCAAAGGGTCGCGTAAATCGACACCTTACGCAGCCCAGATGGCAGCAGAAGATGTGGGCAAGAAAGCACAAGATCACGGCGTGAAAACGCTGGAAGTCGAAGTGCAAGGCCCAGGTTCGGGCCGTGAAAGCGCATTGCGCGCTTTGGCTGCTGCAGGTTTCAACATCACATCGATCCGTGACGTGACACCTATGGCCCACAACGGCTGCCGCCCACCAAAGCGTCGCCGCGTCTAAGGACATATATTATTTATGGGGTCGCGCCTTTGCGTGCGGCCCCGTTCTGCTTTTCTGAAACCTCGGGAGTTTCTTCGCCGTTTGGACATGGGGCAAGAGACAAGAATGGAGGGACGTATGATCCACAAAAATTGGGCTGAATTGATTAAACCACAGCAGCTGGACGTGAAGCCGGGCAATGACCCAGCACGTCAGGCGACTGTGATCGCAGAACCGCTTGAGCGTGGTTTTGGTTTGACCATGGGCAACGCGCTGCGTCGCGTTCTGATGTCGTCGCTGCAAGGCGCGGCCATCACATCTGTACAAATTGACAATGTTCTGCACGAATTCTCCAGCGTTGCTGGTGTGCGTGAAGACGTTACCGACATCGTTTTGAACCTCAAGGGTGTTTCTTTGCGCATGGAAGTCGAAGGGCCAAAGCGCCTGTCGATTTCTGCAAAAGGCCCTGGCGTTGTTACCGCTGGCGACATTTCTGAAAGCGCCGGGATCGAGATCCTGAACCGCGATCACGTAATCTGCCACCTGGATGACGGTGCCGACGTGTACATGGAGCTGACCGTAAACACGGGCAAGGGCTATGTTGCGGCGGACAAGAACAAGCCGGAAGACGCACCAATCGGGTTGATCCCAATCGATGCGATCTATTCGCCAGTGAAAAAAGTGTCCTATGACGTGCAGCCGACCCGCGAAGGTCAGGTGCTGGATTATGACAAGCTGACGATGAAGGTTGAAACCGACGGTTCGATCACGCCAGACGATGCAGTCGCATTTGCGGCGCGCATTCTGCAAGACCAGCTGGGCATCTTCGTCAACTTCGACGAGCCTGAATCTGCGTCGCGTCAGGATGATGACGATGGTCTGGAATTCAACCCGCTGCTGCTTAAGAAAGTAGACGAGTTGGAACTGTCTGTTCGTTCCGCGAACTGCCTGAAGAACGACAATATCGTATATATTGGCGATCTGATCCAGAAGACCGAAGCCGAAATGCTGCGGACACCAAACTTTGGCCGCAAGTCCTTGAATGAAATCAAGGAAGTGCTGTCGGGTATGGGTTTGCACCTTGGTATGGACGTCGAGGATTGGCCACCGGACAACATCGAAGACCTTGCCAAGAAGTTCGAGGATTCGTTCTAAGAATTCATGCGGTGGGGAGCGATCCCCACCACATGCAAGACTGGGCCAAGAGGGCCCCAAGGAGAGTTGGCGCTACGCACGCCAACCGGACAAAGCAAAACCGCCCGTAGAGGGCATATCGTTGGAGACTAGAAAATGCGTCACGCACGTGGTTACCGCCGCCTGAACCGTACTCATGAACACCGCAAGGCGTTGTTCGCGAACATGGCAGGCTCGCTCATCGAACATGAGCAAATCAAAACAACCTTGCCAAAAGCAAAAGAATTGAAGCCGATCATTGAAAAAATGATCACGCTTGCCAAGCGCGGCGATCTGCACGCGCGCCGTCAGGCAGCAAGCAAGCTGAAGCAGGACCAGTATGTCGCGAAATTGTTCGACATCCTTGGACCACGCTACAAAGACCGTCAGGGCGGCTATGTTCGCGTTCTGAAAGCGGGCTTCCGTTACGGCGACATGGCACCAATGGCCATCATCGAATTCGTAGATCGCGACCGCGACGCGAAGGGTGCAAACGACAAGGCACGCGTTGCGGCCTATGAGGTTGCCGAAGACTAAAGCCATCTGCTTTATCTAAGATTTTAAGGCCCCTGCTTCTGCAGGGGCTTTTTTTTATGCCTTCGGCGAGGATTTTATTCCATTTGGAATATGGGTGTTGCGAAAGCCACTTTGGCTGCGCATATCTTGGGTATGAAATATATCCTTGTCCTGCTCGCCCTGATTTCACTGCCCGCCCATGCGCAGACTATTCCGACCTCTGCGGTTCAAATGCAGCTTAGCTTTGCGCCTTTGGTGAAAAAGGCGGTGCCAGCTGTTGTGAACATTTATGCGCGCACCATTGTGCAAAGTAGCCGCACGCCACTGCAATCTGATCCGTTTTTTGAGCGTTTCTTTCAAAGCCCTGATGCGGGACGGCCGCGTGTTCAAAATTCGCTGGGTTCGGGTGTGATCCTGTCCGAGGACGGGATTGTCGTATCGAATTATCACGTGGTCGGGATGGCGACGGACATTCGTATTGTCCTTGCTGACCGGCGTGAATTCTCGGCCCGCGTGATGCTGAGCGATGCGGACAGTGATCTTGCGATCCTCAAGATTGATGATGTGGCGGGTCTGCCGTTTCTTTCTTTGCGCGACAGTGACGGGGTTGAGGTCGGCGAATTGGCTTTGGCCATCGGGAACCCGTTCGGCGTGGGCCAGACTGTCAGCAGCGGGATCGTATCTGGCCTTGCGCGGTCCGGCGGTATGAACGGGGGCGGGCAGGGGTATTTCATTCAGACGGATGCCCCCATCAATCCGGGCAATTCCGGCGGTGCGTTGATTGATATGCAGGGCGATCTGATCGGTATCAACACATCCATCCTGACCAGTTCAGGCGGATCAAACGGTATCGGTTTTGCGATCCCGGCCAATTTGGTCGGTGCGTTTATGGATCAGGCGCGCAGCGGTGCGACGCGTTTTGCGCGGCCTTGGGCGGGGTTAAGCGGCCAGGCGGTAGATGCCGATATGGCGGCACCGTTGGGCCTAGACCGGCCCGGCGGCATTATTCTATCGGGGTTGCATCCGGTCAGCCCGTTTTTGGCCGCGGGGTTTCGTGTCGGTGATGTGATCATCGCCGTCGATGGGCTGGATGTGCATTCCCCCGCCGAGATGATTTACCGGATGAGCGTTGCCGGTCTGGGCAAGCAAGCCGTGATTACGCGCCTGCGCGAGGGGGAGCAAACGGATCTGGTGGTACGGTTGATCGAGGCACCGGAAGAGCCTCCGCGTGAGACGGTCATCTTGGGTGATGAGGAACTGCTACCCGGTCTGGAACTGTCACGGATCAATCCTGCGGTCCTGTCCGAGCTGAACCTGTCGCTTGAAGTAGAGGGCGTCGCCGTGATGGATGTTGGGCCCTTTGGTATGCGCGTTGGTTTGCGTCCGGGCGACGTCATTCTGGGGGTTAACGGCCAGGATGTGCAAAGCCCCGATCAAGTACGCAAAGCATTCAGGGGCCAGCGGCAGGCCGAATTGTCCGTGCAGCGCGGCGGACAACGATTGTCACTGAGGTTTCGGATCTAACCGGTGAGCGATCTATTTGGCAGCACCCAAACGATAGCGGAGGGGGGGCATCGCCCCCTTGCGGACCGGCTGCGCCCTAAAACGCTGGCCGAGGTGATCGGGCAAAATCAGGTGCTTGGCCCTGAGGCACCGCTGACGGTGATGCTGGAATCGGGTTCTTTGGGCTCGTTGATTTTCTGGGGGCCGCCCGGCGTTGGAAAGACAACGATCGCGCGGCTATTGGCCGATGAAACCGATCTGCATTTTGTCCAGATAAGTGCGATTTTCAGCGGTGTTCCCGAATTGCGCAAGGTGTTCGAGGCGGCCAAGATCAGGCGGCAAAACGGGCAGGGGACATTGCTGTTCGTCGACGAAATCCACCGTTTCAACAAGGCGCAGCAAGATGGTTTTCTTCCGCATATGGAGGATGGCACGATTTTGCTGGTGGGCGCGACTACGGAGAACCCGTCGTTCGAGTTGAACGCCGCTGTGTTGAGCCGTTCGCAGGTCTTGGTGTTAGAGCGTTTGCCGCACACCGATCTTGAGCGATTGGCAGCGCGGGCCGAAGCAGAACTGGGCCGCCCCTTGCCCTTGGACGCTGCGGCGCGGGAAAACCTGCTTGAGATGGCCGATGGTGACGGGCGCGCCTTGCTGAACCTGATCGAACAGGTCGCGGCGTGGAAGGTCGAAGGTGCCTTGGATGGCAAGGCGTTATCGGCCCGGTTGATGCGCCGGGCCGCACAATACGACAAGGGCGGGGACGCACATTACAATCTGATCTCGGCGTTGCATAAATCGGTGCGCGGTTCCGATCCGGATGCGTCGCTATATTGGCTGGCGCGGATGCTTGAGGGCGGCGAAGACCCGCGGTATCTGATGCGCCGGATCACCCGCATGGCCGTCGAAGACATCGGGCTTGCCGACCCTCAAGCCCAAGCGATCTGCCTGCAATCGTGGGAAGCCTACGAACGGTTGGGGTCGCCCGAGGGCGAATTGGCGCTGGCGCAGGCTGTGACGTATTTGGCCTTGGCCCCGAAATCGAACGCAGCCTATGTGGCCTATAAATCCGCGCGGCGTGCCGCAAAGCAGACCGGGTCTGCTCCGCCGCCCAAACATATTTTGAATGCCCCCACGGGAATGATGAAGGATCAGGGGTATGGCGCTGGCTATGCCTATGATCACGACGCGGAAGACGGATTTTCTGGGCAGAACTACTTTCCTGACGGGATGGATCGCCCTCAACTCTATCAGCCCGTGGAACGCGGCTTTGAGCGCGACCTGAAAAAACGGTTGGATTATTTCGAAAAGCTGCGTGCGGCGCGCAAAACTTGACAATCCGCGCACAAAGCGTGACAGACCGCAGATGATTTCTACCCTGTTCTTTGTGGCCCTTGGTGGTGCTATCGGCGCGTCATTGCGATACCTTTGGGGTGTCGGCATTACGCGTGCTTTTGGCATTCTGGATTTTCCGGTGGCTGTGTTGACAGTGAATATTCTGGGATCGTTCATTATGGGGCTGTTCATTGTGGTGGCCGCACAAAAGGGGCTGACCCATCTGAACCCGTTCATTGCGACGGGTATCTTGGGCGGCTTTACGACGTTCTCATCGTTTTCGCTGGAAACGGTAACACTGATCGAGCGCGGCCAGATCGCATCGGCAGGGATATATGTGGCACTGTCAGTCGGACTGTCGGTGCTAGGATTAATGCTGGGCCTGTTGATGGCCAGAGGAGTATTTGCATGAGCCGGGTTCAAAACCTGATCATTGAACAGGGCGACGGGGATCAGCGGTTGGACCGCTGGTTCAAACGTATGTTCCCGCTGATCAGTCAGGGGCGCATCGAAAAGATGTGCCGCAAGGGTGAAATTCGCGTCGATGGGGGGCGGGTCAAAGCGTCTACTCGGCTAGAGGTGGGGCAGGAAATTCGCATTCCGCCGCTGCCCGATACCGAGGCCCCGCCGCCACCAAAACGCACGCGGATTTCCGATGCGGATGCCAAATTCATCCGGTCATGCGTGATTTACCGTGACGATTATATCATCGCGCTGAACAAACCCCCCGGCTTGCCGGTGCAGGGCGGGTCAGGCCAATCTGATCGCCACGTTGATGCGTTGGCGGATGCGCTGATGTTCGATCTGGATGAAAAGCCACGACTGGTTCACCGTCTTGATAAAGACACCTCTGGTGTGTTGATCATGGCGCGGACGCGGTCGATTGCGGCTGATCTGACATCGTCCTTCCGGCATCGCCAAACCCGCAAGATCTATTGGGCGGCTGTCGCGGGTGTTCCGCACCCCAAGAACGGCACGATCAAGTTCGGCTTGGTCAAAGCGTTCGGTCACGGTGCGCGCGGTGAAGGCGAAAAGATGTATTGTGTCCACCCCAAGGATATGGACACAACCGAAGGGGCCAAGCGCGCTACGACCGACTATGCGACATTGGCGCAAGCGGGCAATCGCACCTGTTGGGTTGCCCTGATTCCGGTGACGGGCCGCACGCACCAGCTGCGCGCGCATATGGCCGAGATCGGGCATCCTATTGTTGGCGATGGTAAATACGGCGGTTCTGGTCAGGAAAACATGGGCGACGGTTGGGGCGCGCAACTGGGCGGCGACATCTCGAAAAAGCTGCATTTGCATGCGCGGTCCTTGACGCTAGAGCATCCGGTGACCAAGGCAACGTTGAACCTGATTGCGCCAATGCCAGAGCATATGGTCCGCACGTGGAACACGTTCCAATGGTCACCATCGGATGTACCCGCTGACCCATTCGAGGAAGACTGGGCGTAAGAGCAGCAGCGCACCTGATCAATCTACCCGATCAGGTGCCTGCAGTGCCGACCCAAATCTGGAGCATTGAAAAATGAGTGATTGGAAAGCCAAACGCTTTTGGAAAGAGGCAGATGTTGTCCCCTGTGACGGGGGGCATTCAGTCGAGCTTGATGGTCGCCCGATCAAAACGCCGGCAAAGCAGTTGCTGGTGTTGCCCACCGCCAAAATGGCCGATGCAATTGCCGCTGAATGGCAGGCGCAGGACGGGGTGATCAATCCGCTTACTATGCCTTGCACAAAAACGGCCAATGCGGCGATCGACAAGGTTGCAGTTCAGCACGCCGAGGTTGCAGATATGCTCGCCGCTTATGGCGATTGCGATCTGCTGTGTTATCGCGCGGACAGCCCGCAAGAGCTGGTTGACCGGCAAAGCGCCGCTTGGGACCCGATGCTTGACTGGGCAGAGGATGCCTTGGGCGCGAGGTTGCAGCCGCGCACGGGTATCATGCATGTGCCGCAAGACCCGGATGTGTTCGCTGGTCTGGTGCGCCGGACACATGCCTTGGATCACTTTGAACTGGCGGCATTCCACGACCTTGTCAGCCTCTCCGGGTCATTGGTTTTGGGCTTCGCCGCGGCGATGAATGCCCGCGATATGGAATCGCTTTGGGACATGTCGCGCCTGGATGAGATCTGGCAGGCCGAATTATGGGGAAAAGACGACGATGCCGAGGCCCTCGCTGCAGCCAAAAAGGGCAGTTTTCTTCACGCAAAGTTGATGTTTGACCTGAGTAACAGCGACGAGCTGGTAAACTAGGCAATTGCCGTTTGGTCGAGGCTGTTTTTTAGGCATATAGCCTTGACGCGCTGGCATAAATTCGCCCAAACTCAGAACCACTAATGGGATCAATCCATTAAAATGGCCTCCGACCCAAAAAAGGTGTCGGATAAACCGCCCATGAACGTGGCGGAATTCAGGAAGAGGTAACTATGAATAAATCCGTATTTTTCGGTGCGCTGACAGTTGCTGGCGTTCTCGCCGGTGCGTCTGCTGCCGCAACACTTGACGACGTGAAAGCGCGCGGCAAGCTGAACTGTGGTGTAACAACTGGTCTCGTCGGCTTTGCCGCACCAAACGCCAATGGCGAATGGGAAGGTTTTGACGTCGCGGTATGCCGCGCTGTCGCAGCCGCCGTTTTCGGTGATCCAACAGCCGTTGAATTCATTCCTACAACCGGCAAAACACGCTTTACTGCGCTTGCCTCGGGCGAGATCGACTTTCTCGCGCGTAACACAACATGGACGTTCTCCCGCGATGTCGACCTGAAGTTCGACTTCATCGGTGTGAACTACTATGACGGCCAAGGCTTCATGGTTCCAAAATCCTTGGGCGTTTCTTCCGCCAAGGATCTGGATGGCGCGACTGTCTGCATTCAGACCGGTACAACAACCGAACTGAACCTTGCTGACTTCTTCCGCTCCAACAACATCTCGTATGAGCCCGTGCCAATCGAGACAAACGCCGAAGGCCAGCAGCAGTACCTTGCCGGTGCATGTGACACCTACACAACTGACGCATCCGGCCTGGCATCTACACGTGCCACATTCGAGACACCTGGCGACCACATCATCCTGCCAGAAATCATCTCGAAAGAGCCGTTGGGCCCGCTGGTTCGTCACGGCGACAACGACTGGGGCGACGTAACACGTTGGGTTCTGTACGCTCTGATCGCAGCTGAAGAACTGGGTGTTACATCGGCAAACGTCGAAGAAATGTCCATGAACACAACCAACCCCGAAGTTGCCCGTCTGTTGGGTTCCGAAGGTACGTTGGGTGAAATGCTGGGTCTGGACGCCGCATGGGCCAAGAACGCAATCGCGTCTCAAGGCAACTACGGTGAAATCTTTGCCAAGAACATCGGCGAAGAAACACCAATCGGTCTGGCCCGTGGCCTGAACGCTCAGTGGACAGATGGCGGCCTGATGTACGCGCCTCCTTTCCGCTAAGAACTTTGTCAAAGGGCGTGGATTTTTTCACGCCCTTTGCGCCTTCCAAGACAAAAAAACAAAACCGGCCAGCGATATCGAATGATGCGCATGAATGGATCCGGAACACAGGGATAATCTGATGACGACAATGTCCGACCCTCAACAGGGCTCGTTCCGGCTGTCGATGTTGCTGAACGACACCCGCTATAGATCCTACACATTCCAATTTATTGCTTTGATGCTGCTGATCGCGTTGATGGCGTTTTTGGGTGTCAATCTGATGCGCAACCTCGCCGAAGCAGGCCTGAATATCTCGTATGATTTCTTGGGCGTTCCGGCGGGTTACGACATCAACCAAACGCTGATCGACTATAACAGCCAATCGTCGAACCTGCGGGCGGCAATGGTTGGCATCATCAACACGTTGCTGGTTGCGTTTCTGGCCTGTCTGACGGCGACTGTGATCGGCGTGATCGCCGGCGTTGCGCGCCTGTCGCAAAACTGGCTCGTATCCAAGCTGATGTCCGTTTACGTCGAGATTTTTCGCAACATCCCCGTGCTGATCTGGATCTTGATGATCTATACGTTGATGACGGCGGTCCTGCCTGCGCCCAACGCGTTCCGCGGTGACAATGCTACGTCCAGCATGTTGTTTGATGCCTTCGCCTTTACCAACCGTGGGGTCTATATCCCTGCGCCAGTTTGGGGCCCGGGATCGATGATGGTCGTTGCGACCTTCCTTTTGTCGATTGTTGCGGTGTTTTTCTACCGTCGCTATGCCGTTAAACTGTTGTTTGAAACCGGCAAGCTGTTGCCGACAGGCTGGCCGACATTGGCGATTCTGATCGTACCTACCATTTTGATGTTCTTCGTGATGGGCAGCCCGGTTGGGTTGGACCTGCCCGAGCTTAAAGGCTTTAACTTTCGTGGCGGTATCCAAATTGGCGCACCGTTGATCGCACTTTGGCTGGCGTTGTCAGTTTATACAGGTGCATTTATTGCGGAAAACGTGCGGGCAGGGATTCAAGCAATTCCAAAAGGCCAAACCGAGGCTGCTGCATCGCTGGGCCTGCGCCCCAAGCGTGTAATGAACTTGGTTATCTTGCCACAAGCGTTGCGCGTGATCATCCCGCCGCTGATTTCACAATATCTGAACATCACCAAAAACTCGTCACTTGCGATTGCTGTTGGCTATGCTGATATCACGGCGACGCTGGGCGGGATCACCTTGAACCAGACGGGCCGCGCCATCGAGTGTGTGCTGTTGCTGATGCTGTTCTATCTCACGATCTCTCTTTCGATCTCGGCGATCATGAACGTCTACAACAACAACGTCAGCCTGAAGGAGCGGTAATATGTCAGATACACATGCCCAAACCGTTACCTATGTCCGCGATACGATGCTGCCTCAGGCCGCACCGCCATCTACGGCACAAGGCCCGGTCAAATGGCTCCGCGAAAGCCTCTTTTCGTCGATCCCGTACACGATCCTGACCATCGCAGCGCTTTACGTGATCTACGTGCTGCTTTCCGGTTTCCTACCTTGGTTGCTGGGCGGCGTCTGGACGACGGCCAACATCCGTGAATGCCGCGAAGTGTTGGACGGCGGGGCGGGGGGCTGTTTCTCGGTTCTGTCCGAGCGTTGGAACCAGCTGTTGTTCGGTATTTCATATCCCCAAGACGGGTATTGGCGCCCGACATTGGCCTTTGTGCTGCTCTTCGTTGCGGTTGCTCCGGTCTTGTTTTCGTCACTGCCGCGCCAGTTGCTGATCGTTACGGCGCTGTACCCTTTCATCGCTTTCTGGTTGATCTGGGGTGGTTCGCTATTGGTGCCGCTTTCGGCGTTGGCCAGCATTGGCATCGGCTATTTCGTCTATAGCAAACTTGTAAAAACAAGCTTTGCGGCGGGATTGGCGAGTGGTGTCATTGCCGCAGCGGTGATCTGGTTTATCCTTGGCTTCATCACACCCAGTTTGTCAGGCGTTCTTGCGCTTGAGGAAGTGGTTTCACGGAACATGGGTGGCTTTATGCTGAACATGATCCTCGGGGTGATCTGCGTGTCCCTATCGCTGCCTTTGGGTATTGTGCTGGCCCTTGGCCGTCAGTCCAGCCTGCCAATCATCAAGATGATCTGCGTGGTCTTTATCGAATTCATCCGCGGCGTGCCGTTGATCACCTTGCTGTTCGTGGCGAACGTGGTCTTGGCGTATTTCTTGCCACCGGGAACAAGCTTTGACCTGATCTTGCGCGTGATCATCATGATCACAATGTTCGCATCAGCCTATATCGCCGAAGTTATCCGTGGCGGTCTGGCAGCGTTGCCGCGCGGCCAATACGAGGGTGCCGAAAGCCTTGGCCTTGATTACGCACAATCCATGCGTTTGATCATCTTGCCGCAGGCGTTGAAGATCTCGATCCCGGGTATCGTTAACGTCGCCGTGGGTCTGTTCAAAGACACCACGCTGGTGTCGATCATTTCGATGTTTGATCTCGTGGGCATGATCCGTGGTCCGATCCTCGCCTCGACGGATTGGAACGGCGTGTATTGGGAATTGTGGGGCTTTGCCGCCCTTCTGTTCTTCATCGTTTGCTACGGCATCTCGCAATATTCACAATGGCTGGAACGTCAACTCCAGACCGACCACCATTAAGGAAAGGCTGTTATTATGGCTGAACAAGCAAAAGCACTACAGGTCTCGGACGAGGTCGCCATTAGCATTCAAGGCATGAACAAGTGGTACGGCACATTCCACGTGCTGCGCGACATTGATCTGACCGTGTACCGTGGTGAACGCATCGTTATTGCCGGCCCATCGGGTTCCGGCAAATCGACGCTGATCCGCTGCATCAACGCATTGGAAGAGCACCAAAAAGGCCGCATCGAAGTGGACGGTACGGTGTTGTCTTCGGATGTGAAAAACATCGACAAGATCCGGTCAGAGGTTGGCATGTGTTTCCAGCACTTTAACCTGTTCCCGCATCTGACGATCCTCGAGAACTGTACGCTGGCCCCGATCTGGGTGCGTAAAACCCCCAAGAAAGAAGCCGAAGAAATCGCGATGCATTTCCTTGAAAAGGTTAAGATTCCGGATCAAGCGGACAAGTATCCCGGCCAGTTGTCCGGTGGCCAGCAGCAGCGTGTGGCGATTGCGCGCAGCTTGTGTATGCGCCCGCGCATCATGCTGTTTGATGAACCAACATCCGCGCTTGACCCCGAGATGATCAAAGAAGTCTTGGACACCATGGTCGAGCTGGCCGAAGAAGGCATGACCATGCTTTGCGTGACCCACGAGATGGGTTTTGCTCGTCAGGTCGCCAACCGCGTGATCTTTATGGATGAGGGTCAGATTGTTGAGCAGAACGAACCTGAAGAGTTCTTTAACAATCCACAAAGCCCACGGACCAAGCTGTTTCTCAGCCAGATCTTGGGTCACTAAAAATACCAGTGGGGCGGGGGAAACCTCGCCTTACTGCGACGCGGGTAAATCGCGGGGCACGACCATCTGGATCATCTTGCCCGTCCGCCATTTGACGTCCGCCCAATCCTTAACATCAAACGTCGCAACAAGCGTTGCACCTGTGGGATAGTGATCGATCCCGCCGTTCGCCGGCATTTCGACGATCATTTCGGCCATGGTTCCGATGCCCGGATTATGGCCGACGATCAAAACCGTATCACCCGACGCTTCCCGCAGCTTGGCCAAGATACGCTCTGCTTCTGCCAGATACAGATCGCGCGTAAAATGCACCTCAGCGCCGGGGGCAAGCGCCAGACCTTCCAACGTCTCGGCTGCACGTGTGGCGGTCGAACATAACACGGTATCGGGTGCTATCTTTTGCTGCCTGAGCCAATCGCCAAGCGCTGTCGCACTGGTGCGGCCACGTGTATTTAGCGGACGATCATGGTCGGATGTCGCCCCGGACCAATCCGACTTTGCATGCCGCATCAGGACCAGACGTTTCATCCTAACCCTTGCGGATGATGCTGCCGGCACCGTGTTCGGTAAAGAGTTCCAGCAAACACGCGTTGGGGGCACGGCCATCAAGGATGACGGCGGCGCGTACGCCCCCTTCAATCGCGTTCAGGGCTGTTTCTGTCTTGGGGATCATACCGCCCGCAATGGTGCCATCTGCGATCATCTCGCGAATTTGGGCCGCCGTCAGTTCGGTCAGAACCTCGCCGTCCGCATTCTTCACGCCTGCGACATCTGTCAACAGCAGCAGGCGATCCGCCTTAAGTGCCGCGGCAATGGCACCGGCTGCAGTGTCGCCATTGATGTTAAATGTCTCGCCGTTACGGCCCATGCCCAAGGGCGCGATGACCGGAATGATGCCCTTGTCCGCCAGATCGCGCAGAAGACGGGGGTTAACCTCTGTAGGGGCCCCAACGAGGCCCAATTCGGGGTCTTCCTGGTCGCAGATGATCAATCCGCTGTCCTTGCCTGACACGCCCACACAGCGCCCGCCTTGGGCTGTTATGGCCTGTACGATACGTGCGTTGACGAGGCCCGACAAAACCATCTCGACCACTTCCATGGTCGCCGCGTCGGTCACACGTTTGCCGTTAATAAATTCGGACTTGATATCAAGCCGCTTGAGCATGCTGTTGATCATCGGGCCACCGCCATGAATGATCACAGGGTTCACCCCTACCTGACGCATCAGGGCGACATCGCGCGCGAATTCTTCCATCGCTTCGTCGCTGCCCATGGCATGGCCGCCCAGCTTGATAACCACCGTGGCGTCGGCATAGCGTTGAAGGTAGGGCAAAGCCTGGCTAAGGGTTTGCGCTGTGGCGATCCAGTCGCGGTTCATCTCTTGTTTTCTCATTCTATGCCTAAGGTACCCAAGGGTGTCTTCTACTTTAACGTGCTGATAATCGCACGCAATGTGGGAATTCCCCAACCCTTTTCCGACGATGTCACGACGATTTCCGGATAGGCGGCGGGGTGTTTGGCGAGCGCAGCACGTACTTGATCAAGTATTTTGGCGCGCTCGACTTCTTTCACTTTGTCAGCTTTGGTCAAAACGCATTGAAAGGTCACGGCTGAACTATCCAGCAGCGACATGATTTCATCATCTACTTTTTTGACCCCGTGGCGCGCATCGATCAAAACAAACGCCCGGCGCAGGGTTTGGCGGCCGGATAGATATTGTTTCAGCAAACGCTGCCATTTCTCGACCACAGGAAGGGGCGCATTCGCATAGCCATAGCCCGGCAAATCGACGAGGTAATGATCGTCGCCTGCGGTGAAAAAGTTAATTTCCTGCGTCCGTCCCGGTGTGTTCGAGGCGCGCGCCAGTGCCTTCATCCCTGTCAATGCATTGATCAAGGTTGATTTACCCACGTTCGAACGCCCGGCAAAGCAGACCTCCATCCGGTCGGCGGGGGGCAACCCGTCCATAGCGACGACACCTTTAACGAACTCGGTTTCGCCGGCGAACAACAGTCGACCCTTTTCTGCGGTCAGTGCATCGGGTTCTTCTGCGATATTAAATTGGATTTGCATCAGATTACCTCTGCTTTTGTGCCAAGCGCGATATCGCCTGATTTGATGACCTCAGCATACACGCCAAAATTCTGATGTCCAAATGCGCTGTTCAAGATATCCAGCGTTGCTGTGTCGCGTTCGCCCGTTATCGGGTTCGTGTTGGTGACCGGGCATCGTTTGATGGGCTCACGGATGCGCAATACGGCATCCCCGATTTTGACGTCGCGGCCGATCCAGCCGAATTCGGCCCAGGCTGCGATATCATCCAGCCAGATATTTCCGCGCCACCGTTCTTTGGTGATCTCAACCCCCAAAGCATCCGCAACAGCGTGATGCGAGGCGGTGTTCATGATCGAGATCGACGGATAGGCGCTGTCGGTCATGCCGCGGTCTGGCACCGCAACGATGGCCGTCGGTGCCGCACGGCTGGCGGGGCAAAGCGGGGCAACCCAGTCCAAGAAACATGCCACGTCGGCAGCAACATCGGGCCGGAAGGTCAACGGGGCAAGATCCTGATGCGTCAACGTGACTGCCCGTTCGGACGCGTCCAGCGTGGCCCAGATACCGGCAAGGCCGGGGGTGCGTGACCCGATCATAAAGTTGTGGCAGCTCGCCCATGCGGGCTGGCCTGCATCAAACTTGGTCGCCTCGTGGGTCACGGCCCAGACCCGATCCCACGGCATGGTCTGGCCCTGGGTCAGGTGCACCCGTTCAATTGCCTCGCGCCCATGGCTTTTTATCGGGTGCCGGTAAAGGGCGCGGACCTGCATTACTTTTTGCCTTTGGACGGCGCCTTAGAATCGTTGGCAGCTGCCTTGTTTTTGCGTTTCAGCCCGCTTGTGATGTTCCCAAGCAGATCCGGTTTATACCCTTGGCTGCGCATGATCAGGTACTGTTGCGTAAAGGTGATGGTGTTGTTCGCGATCCAGTAGACGACCAGACCCGACGCAAAACCACCAAGCATGAACATGAAGACCCATGGCATCCAGGCAAAAATCATCTGTTGGGTTGGGTCTGTGGGTGCCGGGTTCAGCTTTTGCTGAAGGAACATCGAGATGCCCAAGAGCAGCGGCAAAATACCGATAAAGACCAACGCCATGACCGAACCCGCATCGGGTGACGCCCAAGGCAGCAAACCGTAGAAGTTGAAGATCGACGTCGGATCGGGCGCGCTAAGATCTTGGAACGGGCCAAAGAAAGGTGCGTGGCGCAGCTCGAGTGTGACAAAGATCACCTTGTAGAGCGAGAAAAAGATCGGGATCTGCATCACGATGGGCAAACAGCCCGCGGCCGGGTTCACCTTTTCACGCTTGTACAGTTCCATCATGCCTTGCTGAAGCTTTTGACGGTCTTCGCCGGCGTCTTTCTTCAGCTTTTCCATCTGCGGCTGAAGCTCTTTCATCTTCGCCATCGAGACATATGATTTATAGGCAAGCGGGAACAACAACGCCTTGATCAGCAGTGTAAGTCCGATGATCGCGATGCCCATGTTGCCGATCAGCAGATTCAGGTGGTGCAGCACCCAGAAAATCGGTTTGGTCAGGAAGAAGAACCAGCCCCAGTCGATCGAGTCGATGAACTTGTAGACGCCCTTTGCTTCATACTCGCGCAGAATTTCCCATTCCTTGGCACCGGCAAACAATTGGGTGGTTACGGTCGCGGTCGTACCCGATGCAATCGTTTGGGTCGGCAACACGGCCTCGGTTTGGAAGATTTCGGTGTTAGGCAGATATTTCACGGTCAGACGAGACGCTTGCGCGGGGTCCGGAATAAGGTTGGTCATGAAATAGTGGCCGGTGAAACCGATCCAGCCGTTCGTGACGCCGTCGATGCGTTCGGATGGGACACCATTAATCGGGTCAAGATCAGGGATGTCGTCCCAACCGGTTTCAAGGAGTTCACCATTGTTCATGGCGACCATACCCTCGTGAAGAATAAAGAAGTTTTGTGCGTCAGACGGAATACCGTGCCGGGCAATGATCCCGTAGGGGGCCATAGTCACTGATGTTTCAGATGTGTTTTCGACGGATTGTTCGATGTTAAACATGTAGTTTTCATCTATGGAGATAACCCGAGAAAAGATCTGGCCTGCGCCATTGTCCCACGCCATCGCCACAGGGGTGTCGACGGTAAGGGTTTCACCTTCGATCAACGACCAAAGAGTGTTGGGGCCTGGTACCTGTTCAGGGGCGATACCCGCGCCAGCAGCCCAGCCATAAAGCGCGTAATACGCATCCTCAGTGCCGGCGGGCGACAAGAGCGTCACGATCGGTGCATCGTCGTCAATTGTGGTCCGGTAGTCCTTGAGCATCAAGTCGTCGACCCGGCCACCCAAAAGCGAGATAGATCCCGTCAGGCGTCCCGTTTCGACAGGAATGCGTGGCGCTTGTTCAAGGGCATCCGCGCGGGTTTCTGCGGGATTGGGGGACGTTGCCGTATCGGTGCCGGTTGGAACCGTCGCGATTGGCGCGGTTGCGTCCGCCGCGGTTGTCGACGTGGGTTGGTCAACGGTGGGGGCGGTTTCCGGAGGTGGAAACATCACAAACCACCCAAGAATCACTATGAAACTGAGAACCGTCGCTATAATGAGATTCTTGTTCTGATCGTCCATATGACCGCCACCTGATGTCTATAATATCAGCGTGGGTTCAACAGAGTGCAGCGCCAAAGGTCAAGCGGATTCGGCCTTGCGCGTGTAGTATTGGGGTTGGTTATCTGCTGCGGAACTAGGCTTTTCCACCCATAATCCTTGGAACATCATGCAGTTTGCCGTTGTGCGCTTCGATCCAGGCAATCGTTTGATCGACAGGCATCGGGTGTGCAATCCCGAAACCTTGGACATGGTCGCAGCCAAGCTGGGCAAGAATGACGTGTTCTCCGACGGTTTCGACCCCCTCTGCCAAAGTCTCAACTCCGAGCCGTTCGGCCATGGTAAGGATGGCGCTGATCATGCGCTGTTGTTCGGGGTCCCGGTCTGCCTTCAGTACAAAGGAGCGGTCAATTTTGATGCGGTTTACACCAAAGCGACGGATCGACGTGATCGAAGCATGGCCCGTGCCAAAGTCGTCCAGATCGATGCGGCAGCCCAACTCTCCCAGGGCATTGATATTCCGAGTTATCATATCATCGGGTGCGCTTGCGACAACCGTCTCTAGGACCTCTATCGCGAGCCTATCCGGTGTGAGGTCAAAACGATCCAGTTCCCAGCTGATTTTCTTGATCAAAAGCGGATTGCTGAGTTCAGAGCCGGCAAAGTTCACGCCGATTTGTGGCACGTGCAATCCCGCCGCGTCCCAGCTTTGTACTGCTGCAAACGCGTGATACATCATCATCTCGGCAAGCCGCTCTGACAATTCTGCCTGTTCCAGCGCGGGCAGAAAATCTGACGGCAGCAGCATCCCGCGGGTGGGATGAGACCACCTTGCCAATGCCTCGAATCCGCTGATCTGTCCGGTTTCTGTCGATATTTGCGGCTGGAACCACGGCATAATCTGACCGTTTTCCAGCGCTTGGGCGACTTCGTCAATCAGGGCCGCAGATTGACCCGTTGGCGGTATCATCCGATCGGTAAAGGCCCGGATACCGGATGGCCCATGGCGGGTCGCCTCTTTCAGCGCGGTGAGCGCGGCCCCTAACCAGCCGTCACCAGTGCTGCTGGGGGATCGCGCGTGCTGGCAGAACCCAACAGAGACCGAGACGTAAATTGCCGTTCCATCAATTGAAATCGGGTCTTCCGACGCGCGTTGCAACCGGGCAGCCATTTGGATGCACAGTTCAAGGTCAAGATGCCTTACGGGATCAAGGCAGACGGCAAAGGTAACATCGTCGATGATCCCCACGCTGTCTTTGTCACGAAGGGAGGAAATAAGACGTTCTGAAACTTCCGTTCGCACTTGATCGGCTGCTGATTTGCCAAAGCGGTTTTGCAGCTCGGTAAAATCCTCAATCTCGAATGAAAAAATCGCTGATTTCCACCCAATCTCGGTCGCTTTTCGAAATACCTGATTGGCCAAGTCTTTGAATGCGTCAGGCTGTAGAAGGCCAGTCACCCCTTCGCGTGCGAGCAGCAGTTGGTTGGTCGACCCGTAGAAGCTGCCCAGGAAGAGATAGATAATGGGGATGGCAACAGCGCAGATCAGCAGCGCCCCTTCACCCCCGAACCAATACGTAGACAGGCAAAGAGCGGGTAAAAACGCCAAAGCCGGCGGGCCGGTCATGATCGTTGAAATACTGCGTCCCAAGTGTAGAACTGTTGCCTGCAAACTGCGCGCCATCGTTAAACCCCCATCTGACGCGGCTTGCGCGTCGGTGGATCAGCACTAGGGGCTTGCTGGTATCTGTCAGGTTAATGTTCCTGTTTTCTTCCAGCCTGAATGAGTAAGATTCGACGAAATTCTGCTAGGTATTTCTGGTCAACGCAGCAAAATCGAACAGTTTTGGGTCCAAGAGGTGTGAGGGCCTGGCGTTCATCAGGGCCCGAAACATGACCTGTCGGCGTCCGGGGCTGTTTGCTTCCCAGCCGTCTAGAATCGCCTTGACCTGCTGGCGTTGCAGCCCATCTTGCGATCCGCATAGATCACAAGGAATAATGGGGTAATTCATAGCGTTAGAGAATTTCTCGCAGTCGGCTTCGGCGACATGGGCGAGGGGCCGATACACAAAAACATCGCCTTCTTCATTCAGCAATTTCGGCGGCATTGTCGCAAGGCGACCGCCGTGAAACAAATTCATGAAAAATGTCTCTAGAATATCATCACGGTGATGACCCAACACAACCGCACTGCAGCCTTCCTCGCGGGCGATACGATACAAATGACCGCGGCGCAGACGGCTGCACAGCGCGCAAAATGTCCGACCCGCAGGTATTTTATCCATCACGATGGAATACGTGTCTTGATATTCGATGCGATGCGGAACGCCCATTTTCTCAAGGAATGCGGGTAAAACAGTCGCGGGAAAGTTCGGTTGGCCCTGATCCAGATTACAGGCAATAAGCTCAACCGGGAGCAACCCGCGCCACTTCAATTCGTAAAGAATCGCCAGCAAGGTATAGCTGTCCTTGCCGCCAGACATACAAACCAGCCACTTGGTCCCCGGTTCAATCATGCCATATTGTTCAATCGTCTCGCGCGTGTGCCGCACAAGCCGCTTGCGCAGTTTGCGAAATTCGGTGCTTTGGGGGGCACCGTAAAAAAGCGGGTGAATATCGTCAGGTTGATCCAGCATGGACTTGGCTTAGATCAACTGCATGCGCCGATCAAGCGGCGGTTTGACCGTGGGGCTTATCGGCGTAGGTTTTTTATTAGATAATATAGTTGCGATCCGTGCGGGCCGCGCGCGCAATGAACGCTAGTCCGGGACGTTATCAATGCCGCTGCTGCCCCAAGGGTGGCAGCGTGCAATACGGCGAACGGCAAGCCAGCCGCCTTTGATGCCGCCGTGTTTGTTTAAAGCCTCAAGCGCGTAGGCGCTGCATGTTGGCTGATACCGGCAATTCTGGCCAATCCACGGGCTGAAAACCAATCGGTACGTATGCACCGGAACAGCAAGAAGACGTGCAAATATGGTCATTTCGCTTTGCCGTGTAGAATATCAAGGGCTTTGATCAGATCAGCTTGCAACTGGGAGAAGGGAATGCTGGCCGTGGCACCTTGCCGCCCGACCAACACGTAATCCATCCCGTCTCGCCCGTGATCTGGCAAAGCCAAACGGGCGATTTCGCGCAGACGGCGCTTGGCGCGGTTACGGGCAACGGCATTCCCGACCTTTTTTGAGCAGGTGAACCCAACGCGGACGCCCTCTGCTTCGTCTGGGGCGCGTTTTCGCATCTGCAGGATAAACCCCGGCATGGCGACGCGGGGCGATCTGGTGGCCCGTTGGAAATCCGGTCTGTTCTTAAGCGTTGTCAAACGCAAAGAAACCGTCGGATGCGTTTCCCTTGGGGTGGCTGCTGTGCCATCCATGGGTGCCTCCGACGGTGTCATATTTTGCAAGAACTGAAAGCGCGAATTACGCGCTCAGTTTGGCCCGGCCTTGTGCGCGGCGCGAGTTGATGATCTTACGGCCCGCTTTTGTTGCCATACGTGCACGAAAACCGTGGCGCCGCTTGCGCACAAGGTTTGAAGGTTGAAAGGTGCGTTTCATCGCTCCGGCTCCACATAATACGTTAGATCAGCACCAGATTCGGCGCGTCACTGTTAATTCAAGCCCTGCCTCTAAAGCTGCTGCGCCCGCAAGTCAAACCCTTGAAGCGGCTAATTTGGCGAAGCTGCAATAAAAACGGCGATTTTTACCGCGTGGTGTTTCAATCCGGTGTTATAACGCCGGTTTTCTGCAACATACAGGGCTTTGCGATCAAGCGCGCGTGAGGTCCCTATCTGATAGCGGCGTAGTGGCCCATCTATAGGGCAGGCGGCGACATTGGCCGAGATAAAGGGTGACCCGAGATATGGTAGATCAGACAAACGACAAACCCGCATGGCTTGGATATCTGCCAATCGCTGTGATCGTCCTTGTGGCGGTGGTAGGGTTTTTCACCCTGCGCGATTACCTGAGCTTTGAAACGTTACGCGACAATCACGAGGCGCTGATTGCGTTTCGGGATTCTCATTACGTGCTGACTGTCATTGCGTTTATTGCGACCTATATCCTGATTGTGGGGTTTTCGTTGCCGGGGGCAGGGATCACCACAATCACCGGGGGGTTCCTGTTTGGCACCCTGTTTGGTGTGATTTTCAATGTGACAGGGGCCACCCTTGGGGCCGTTGTGATCTTTTTGGCGGCGCGTATGGGGTTTGGCGAAAAGCTGAAGGCGCGCATGGATGCGTCAGAGGGTATGGTGCGTAAAATTAAAGACGGGATCGATAATAACCAGTGGTCAATGTTGTTCTTTATCCGGTTGGTACCTGCGGTGCCGTTTTTCGTGGCCAATCTGATACCGGCATTTCTGGGCGTGATGCTGTACCGTTTCGTGATCTCGACATTCTTGGGAATTATCCCCGGCTCGTTGGTCTATACGTCGGTCGGTGCGGGGTTAGGCGCGGTGTTTGCCCGTGGTGAGACACCGAATTTCGGCATCATATTCGAGCCATATATATTGCTACCCATCCTCGGCCTCTGCGCCCTGTCACTTCTTCCCGTCGTACTGAAAGCCGTCACCGGCAAAAAGGAACTGCTGAAATGAACCGTATTAAAACCGACCTTTTAATCATTGGCGCAGGCTCTGGCGGGCTGTCTGTCGCTGCGGGTGCCGCGCAGATGGGGGCGGATGTTGTCCTACTTGAGGGGCATAAGATGGGCGGTGATTGCCTGAACTACGGGTGCGTGCCGTCAAAAGCGTTGATCGCGACGGGCAAGGCGGCATATGGCCAGCGCCATTCCGAACAGTTTGGTGTCGCCAACGCAGCGGGTGGTGTGGATTATGCTGCAGCCAAAGATCACGTGGCCGATGTAATTGCACAGATTGCCCCGGTGGACAGCCAAGAACGATTCGAGGGGTTCGGGATCAACGTGATCCGCGAGTTCGGGCGCTTTATCTCGAAGGATGAGGTGCAGGCGGGGGACACGATCATCAAGGCGCGCCGTATCGTTATTGCGACGGGATCGTCCCCCTTGGTGCCGCCGATTCCCGGGTTGGACAAAACCCCGCACGAAACAAATGAAACCCTGTTTGAACTGCGCGAAAAACCCGATCATCTGCTGATTATTGGCGGTGGCCCTATCGGAATCGAAATGGCCCAGGCGCATATCCGTATGGGCTGCCAAGTGACTGTGATCGAAGGCCGCAAGGCGCTGGCCAAGGATGACCCTGAAACGGCTGCAATCGTGCTGCAATCGCTAAAAGACGAGGGCGTCGAGATTGCAGAAGATGCCGAGGCTGCAGAGATCAGCGGCGATGTCGGTGCGATTGAGGTCAAAGCCAAGGATGGCCGGGTGTTCAGGGGCTCGCATCTGCTGGTCGCCGTCGGGCGCAAAACGAATACGGATAAACTGGATCTGGACAAAGCCGGGATTGAGCCCAGCAAGAACGGTATCAAGGTGGACGCATCCCTGCGCACCACGAATCGCAAAGTTTATGCCATTGGCGACGTGGCTGGCGGGATGCAATTCACCCATGTCGCGGGATATCACGCAGGTGTTGTGATCAGATCGCTGATGTTTGCGATCCCGTCCAAGGCGAAAACCGCGCATATCCCCTGGGCGACATATACGGATCCCGAATTGTCGCAGGTCGGTCTGACCGAGGCACAAGCCAAGGATGAACACGGCGACAAGGTCGAGGTGGTCCGCTTTCATTACAATCACAATGATCGCGCGATTGCAGAGCGTAAAACCAAGGGGTTTATCAAGGTGATGGTGGTCAAAGGACGCCCCGTTGGCGTCAGTATTGTCGGCTATCAGGCGGGCGAGCTGATCAACCTGTGGGCATTGGCGCTGGCAAATAACATGAAAATGAGCCAGATTGCCGGTATGGTTGCGCCTTATCCTACGATTGGCGAAGTCAACAAACGCGCGGCAGGGGCCTATTTCTCGCCGCGGCTGTTTGAAAGCGATCTGGTCAAAACCGTCGTGCGATTGGTGCAACGGTTCATCCCCTAGGGCACGCCGCGCATGTTGAAATCCTTTTCAGGCCGACTGCTTATTCTGACCACCATCTTTGTGATGTTGGCCGAGGTTCTGATTTTTGTCCCGACCATCGCGCGTTTCCGCGAAGAATATCTGATGAACCGGCTTGAACGGGCGCAGATTGCATCGTTGACGCTGTTGGCGAATGACATGATCGATCCGGCGCTCGAGGCTGAATTGCTAAGAACAGCCGAGGTGTTCAACGTGGTGTTGCGACGTGATGAGGTACGGCAACTGGTGCTGTCATCGCCCATGCCGCAGTCAATTATGAACACCTATGATCTGCGCGATTCGACGGCGCTGATGCTGATCAAAGACGCATTCATGCAGTTGGCCGATACGCGGGACGGGGTGATCCGGGTGATCGGGGCACCGGTGCAGGATGCAGGGTCTTCGATTGAAATCACCATGCAAACCGTGCCGTTGCGCGACGCGATGATTGATTACGGCATTCGGATTTTGCTGTTGTCTGCCGTGATCTCGATCATCACCGCGTCATTGTTGTTTGTTGCTTTGCGCGCCTTGTTGTTGAAGCCGATCAAAGGCGTGGTTGGCCATATGCAAAACTATGCGCTGGCCCCAGAAGATGCGCGCCGCATTATCACGCCCTCGGCCGGTGTGACAGAAGTGCGCGAGGCGGAAGAAGCCTTGATGAAGCTTGAGACGGATCTGACCCAAGCCCTGCGCCAGAAAGAACGGTTGGCGCAGCTCGGGCAGGCGGTTAGTAAAATCAGCCATGATTTACGCAACATCCTAACCACGGCGCAGCTGTTTACCGACCGTATCGAGATGTCAGAAGACCCTAGTGTGAAACGGATGGCCCCCAAGCTGGTCAGTTCGATCACCCGCGCCGTACATCTGTGCGAATCGACGCTGGCCTTTGGCAAGGCCGAAGAACCGAGCCCGACACTGACTGTCACCGCGTTGGATCACATCATTCAGGACGTCGTGGACAGCGAGCGACTTGCTGCGGACGGGACTGATATCAAATTTGTGCTGGATGTACCTGCGGACCTGAAAGTGCGTGCCGATCCCGAACAGTTGTTTCGTGTGCTGTCTAATCTGGCGCGCAATGCACGTCAGGCAATTGCCGCCACAGGGCAGGGCGGGCAGATTCGGTTAACAGCGACAGATCAGCCCAAACATTGGGTGATCGAGGTGCAAGATGACGGGCCAGGCCTGCCTGCAAAGGCCCGTGAGCATCTGTTCACAGCCTTTCGTGGCGGCGCGCGCAAGGGCGGCTCTGGCCTTGGCCTTGCGATTGCTGCCGAATTGGTGCGCGGACATGGTGGTACGCTTGAGTTAACGGAAACAGGCGCGTCCGGGACCGTTTTCCGGATATTGCTGCCCAAAGGCGACGGTACTTTTTAGGTCAATTGCAGGAAATTGCAGTTCAGGCCAAACAAGGGGTTGCAAAGCTCAGCGCCCAGAACTAAACCGCGCCGTAGTGCACCCGTAGCTCAGCTGGATAGAGTACCTGACTACGAATCAGGGGGTCAGAGGTTCGAATCCTCTCGGGTGCACCATTACTCTCTCAGACATATCCAGCACGGTCAGGCTATCGTCGTAGCATGTGCCGAAAATGAGAATCGTAGCAAAGCTGCCGTTCGTGTCGTTAGCAACCGATGACCGCTTGCGGGTCTATCGTTGCCGCTTCTCAGACTAGACAACCGCCCCAAAAATGATGACGCCGCCGATGACAAAACGGCAGGCAATGCGGCGATTGCGCAGTGGGAGCAGACGCAAAAACACGGCACCGTATCGACCAAAGATATCTAGGTTTCCGGTCCGAGGTACCGCTTCAAACCCGGTCAGGGTTCATCGAACACTACAACGGCCTATTGCGCGACGCTATCAGTTGCCGCGAAATATCCGCGATTCGCCGATCATCTGTTCAAGGGCTGCGATGCGTTCAGCGCTTTGATCGGAACTGCGCGACTGGACTTCGGCAACCAGTGCTTCGATCAGGAAATTGATCGCAAGGGTCGAATCCCAGCTTGAGGGGACCTCGACCATTGACCGGAAACAGAACCGCGCGTGTTTCTCGATGGGCGATCCCCACGCGTCGGTGAATAGTACGATGCTGGCCCCCTGTTTCACGGCAAGGTTGGCCAGTTTTTCTAGCTCTTTCTCGTAGCGGCGAATGTCAAAGATCACCAAAACAGCGCCGGCATCCATATCCAGCAAGGATTGCGGCCAAACGCTTGGCGACGAATCCAGCAGCGTCACCTGAGGGCGGATGATTTGCAGGTGGTTGAAAAAGTAATGCGCATTGGACCGTGTGATACGTCCGCCCAGCAAATAAAGGCGATGCGCGGGGTCGGACAGCAGCTCGGCGACTTGGTTGAACTCGGCCAGATCAAGCCGGTCCAGGGTGCGGTTGATGTTGTCAGACACCGCTTCGATAAAGCGCGACACGATATGATCGCGGCTGTCAGACGGGGGCGCGGCCTCCAGCTTGGCCAGCGGTTGTTTCATCCGTGCGCCGATTTCCTCGCGGATGGCGTCTTGCATATCCGAGAAACCGTCGAACCCCAGTTTGCGTGCCAATCGGATGATGGTGGGCGATGACACCTCGGCGCATTCGGCCAGACGGTTGATGGATTGCAGTCCGGTCAACAAGGAATCGTCGAGCAGAACAGCCGATAATTTACGCTCCGCTGCGGTAAGTTCTGTCTGCTTCTCTTTTAGCAAATCGCGGACGAGTGCTTTTTTGTGCAATAGCTGTTCCTTTTGGTACAGAATTTCAATTTGTGAAGTAAAGGTTACAGGAAAAATCTTGACAGGCTAGAAAAATCTGTAGTGATGGGGGTCAGTCAAAAAGGTTATTTTCGTTTTGAACAACAATTGGACAGCAGCGCAGGTGATCAACAGCAAGGGGCAGGCCCCTGTGTTGTTGATCTGCGAACACGCATCCAGTTTTGTCCCTGACGAATTCGAACTCGGGCTTAGTGCAGATGCGCAGGCGTCCCATGCCGCTTGGGATATCGGCGCGCTGGATGTCGCGGCCTTGCTGTCCGACGCACTGGATGCGCCATTGGTGGCCGGTGGTGTTTCGCGTCTGATCTATGATTGTAACAGGCCCCTTACTGCGCGCGATTGCATTCCGGCACGCAGCGAAGTTTTCGATATTCCGGGGAATGCTGGCCTGTCAGATGAGTCAAAGCAAAGCCGCTATGACCGGGTGCATACGCCATTTCATGACGCCGTGGATAAACAGCGCGCGCAGACAGCGCCGCAACTGATGGTGACGATTCACAGCTTTACTCCGATCTATAACGGCAAAAAACGCGATGTCGAACTGGGGTATCTGTATCATTCCGATCCGTCCGCCGCACAGGCGCTTTTGGCGCAAGAGCAGACAACAAGCACCTACCGCGCCGCGTTGAACGAACCATACGCGGCCACGGATGGCGTGACCTATTCCCTAGAAAAGCACGGCGAGGCTTGCGGGCTGCCCGCCGTGATGATCGAAATCAGGAATGACCTGATCGATACGGATCAAAAGGCACAAGCAATGGCGCAACACCTAACCGGGTCGCTCACCGCTGCGTTCCCCACGCTTTTTCAAGAGGCAGATGAATGAACGCGATGCGCAAATATATCTCGGTTGTGGATGGGTTTAACCACGGGCTGGGACGCATCGCGATGTATGGCATCTTTGTCCTGATGGGCATTTTGCTGTGGTCGTCCTATAACAAGACCTTTGCATCGCCCCAGCTTTGGACGCTGGAAATGGCACAATTTGTAATGGTGGGCTATTATATTCTGGGCGGTCCATATGCGATGCAAATGGGCGCGAATGTGCGGATGGATCTGTTCTATGCCGAACTGACCCCGCGCAAAAAAGCGTGGACAGATTGCATTACCGTAGTGTTTTTGCTGATTTATCTGGTCGTCCTGCTGTGGGGCGGTATCGAATCCACGATGTATTCCTTTAAGTATGGTGGCGAACGCAGTCCGACCGCGTGGCGCCCCTATATGTGGCCGGTCAAGGTCACCATGTGCATCGGCATATCGCTGATGCTGCTTCAAGCTGTCTCTGAGCTGTTCAAGGACATCCTTTTCCTCAAATCCGGTGAGGACACACGCGATGCCCTATGAACTGATCGCCATATTGATGTTTTCGACCATGATGCTGATGCTGCTGACAGGGCAGCGGGTATTTGGTGCTATCGGGTTTGTCGCCGTGATTGCTGCGCTGTTTTTGTGGGGCGACCGCGGTGGCTATGACATCGGGTTTTCCGCCGCGATCAAGCTGATGCGCTGGTATCCGTTGCTGACACTGCCGATGTTCATCTTCATGGGGTATGTACTGTCCGAGTCCAAAATCGCGGATGACCTCTATAAGATGTTTCACGTCTTTATGGGTGGTGTGCGCGGTGGTTTGGCCATCGGGACGATTGGCTTGATGGTGCTGATCTCCGCGATGAATGGTCTGTCTGTTGCAGGTATGGCGATTGGTGCCACTATTGCGCTGCCTGAATTGCTGAAACGGAATTATGACAAGCTGATGGTGACAGGCGTTATTCAGGCCGGATCAAGCTTGGGTATTCTGGTGCCGCCATCCGTGGTGTTGGTGCTGTATGCGATGATCGCGCGGCAACCCGTTGGGCAATTGTGGCTGGCGGGGGCCATTCCGGGTCTGATGATGGCGACGATGTTCATTATTTACATCGCCATTCGCTGCCGGATTAACCCCGAGCTTGGCCCGGCACTATCCGAAGAAGAACGCGATGTCGGCTGGCCCGAAAAACTGCGCCTGCTGCGCGCTGGGCTGCTGCCTGTCGTAATCTTTGCCGTGATGATGGTGCCGTTTGTGAACGGGTGGACATCGCTGGTCGAAAGCTCGGCGATTGGGGCCATCGCCGCGTTTCTTGCGGCTATCCTTAAGGGGCGCATGACGCGTCAGGTGTTTGAAACATCAGTGCGCCAGACGCTGGCGATCACCTGTATGTTCATGTGGATCATTCTGGCGGCGCTGGCCTTTGGCGCGGTGTTTGACGGGTTGGGCGCGGTCAAGGCGATCGAGAACCTGTTTACCGAACAATGGGGCCTTAACCCGTGGGTGATCCTGATCCTGATGCAGCTGTCATTTTTGGTCATGGGCACGTTTCTGGATGACACGGCGATGCTGGTCATTGTGGCCCCGCTTTATGTGCCGCTGGTTGGCGCGTTGGGTTTTGATCTGGTGTGGTATGGTGTGCTTTATACGATCACCTGCCAGATCGCCTATATGACCCCGCCGTTCGGGTATAACCTGTTCTTGATGCGCGCGATGGCCCCGCCCGAGATTACGATTACCGATATCTACCGTTCCATCATTCCGTTTGTGGGTGTGATGATACTGGCCTTGGCCGTTGTGATGCTGTTCCCGCAAATAGCGCTTTGGCTACCCAACTATGTCTACGGAAAATAACCGAAATAATTACCACGTGGCCGGATGAACCGGCCCTTCAAATCCGAAACCCAACAAGGAGTATGTCAGATGACAACTAGACGTAAGTTTCTTAAGGGGGCCGCAATCGCAGGTCCCGCAGCCATTGCCACACCATCGATCCTGCACGCGCAGGAACCGATCCGCTGGCGCTTTCAAACCTATGCCGGTGCGGCGCTTGGTGAAGAAGTAACAAAACCCGCCATTGATGCGATCAACGCGGCTTGCCAAGGCGAGCTTGAGATTGAATTGTTCTACGCCGACCAGATCGTACCAACTGGCGAGCTGTTCCAAGCGTTGCAGCGCGGCACCATTGATGGCGTGCATTCGGACGACGATTCCATGGCGTCGCCAACACCTGTGCGGTCCTTTGGCGGGTATTTCCCGCTGGCGACCAAGCACGCGTTGGACGTGCCTGTGCTGTTCAACCAATACGGTCTGGCCGATATCTGGCGCGAGGAATACGCCAAGGTTGGTGTGCATTGGCTGTCTGCTGCGGGTCAGGATCCGTGCAACTTTAACACGGTCAAACCGATCACATCGCTTGCCGATATGGACGGTCTGAAGCTCTATACCTTCCCGACTGCTGGCCGCTTCCTGTCGCAGTTCGGTGTTGTTCCGGTGAACATCCCCTATGAGGACGCCGAAGTTGCCGTTCAAACAGGCGAGCTGGACGGTATGGCGTGGTCGGGCATCACCGAAGACTACACCGTGGGCTGGGCCGATGTGACCAACTATTTCTGCACCAACAACATTTCGGGTGCATGGATCGGGTCGTTCTTTGTGAACGCCGAGAAATGGGCAGAGCTGCCTGATCACCTGAAACAGATCGTGTCGTCCGCAATCGAGGCAAGCCACACCTACCGCAACCAGTGGTATTGGGGCGGCGAGGCGCGTCTGCGCGCGTCCGGCGAAAAGCTGAAGCTGACATCGGTTCCGCAAGAAGAATGGAAGGTCGTCGAAGAGGCAGCCGTCAAGTTCTGGGACGAGATGGCCGAGGAAGGCGAAACCGCCGCGAAGATCGTCCAGATTTTCCGCGACTATAACGAAGTGACATCGAAAGCGGGCCCGCCCTATACCTTTGGCTGATCGCTTCTAAACTCAGGATAAACGGGGCGGCGCGGTTGTGCCGCCCTCACACATGCAAAAGGAACGTCTGCACATGGGCAACTTAACATTCGATACGCTCAGGGAAATGGCCGATAACGGCGAGGTCGACACCGTATTGGTGGCCCTTGTCGACATGCAGGGCCGTCTGATGGGCAAGCGTTTCCACGTCACCAATTTCATCGACCATTCCCATACGGAAACCCATTGCTGCAATTACTTGCTGGCAACGGATCTGGTGATGTCCACACCCGAAGGGTTCGCATCGACCAGTTGGCAAACCGGCTATGGCGACTATGTCTTGCGCCCCGATATGTCGACAATGCGTCAGGTACCATGGCTGGATAAAACCGTTCTGGTGCTGGGTGATGTCCTTGATCACCACACCCATGAACCCGTGCCCCATTCGCCCCGTTCGATGCTGAAAAAGCAGATTGCGCGGCTCGATGCCTTGGGCTTTGACGCGATGATGGCGACCGAGCTTGAGTTCTTTTTGTTCGAGGGCGATTACCGCACCCTCCAGAAAGAGAAATACGCAAACCTCGTGCCACTGAATGGCCATAACGAGGATTATTGCCTGTTCCAAACGTCCAAAGAGGAAGCGTTCCTACAGCCGTTACGCAACCATCTGGTTGCCGCAGGTGTGCCGATTGAATGCACCAAGGGCGAGGCCGAGACCGGCCAGCAAGAGCTGAACATCCGCTATGCCGCCGCCCTTGATTGCGCGGATAACCACACGATTGCGAAACAGGCGACCAAGGAAATCGCCTTTCAGCAGGGGTTCTCGGCATCGTTCCTGCCAAAATGGTCGGCGGATAAGGTCGGATCGTCCAGCCACGTGCATATGTCGCTGTGGAAAGACGGCACACCTGCGTTTTTCGACAAAGACGCCAAGCTGGGCATGTCCGAACTGATGAGCCATTTCATGGCGGGGCTGATCAAATACGCGCCTGACTTTACCTATTTTCTGGCCCCCTACATCAACAGCTACAAACGGTTCGCCAAAGGCACCTTTGCGCCGACGAAAACGGTTTGGTCCGTTGATAACCGCACCGCCGGTTTTCGGCTGTGTGGCGATGGCACCAAGGGCATTCGCGTTGAATGTCGTATCGGCGGATCGGACCTGAACCCCTATCTGGCGCAGGCTGTTTTGCTAGCGGCGGGCCTCAAGGGCATCGAGGAAAAGCTGCCCCTGCAAGAACCCACAATGGGCGATGCCTATGAAGACGCAAGCGTGACAGAAATCCCGCGCACCTTGCGGGCTGCAACCGAAACCTTGCGCAACTCTGCCATGCTGCGCGAGGCCCTGGGCGACGATGTGGTTGACCATTACACCCGCGCAGCCGAATGGGAGCAAGAGGAATACGACAAGGTCGTAACCGACTGGGAAATCAACCGCGGATTTGAGCGAGCATAAGCAATGACAAAGACCCTGAAATGTATCTCACCGATTGACGGATCGGTTTATCTGGAACGCCCTGTTCTGTCGCTGGATGTCGCCCGTGACGTATGTGCGCAGGCGAAATCGGCGCAGGTTCTGTGGGCTGCACGCCCGCTGGCCGAGCGTATTGATCTGGTGCGCGCCGCCATCGCCGAAGTCGGCAAAACGACAGACCGTATGGCGGTTGAGCTGGCGCATCAGATGGGTCGCCCCGTCCGCTATGGTGGTGAATTCGGCGGGTTCAACGAACGTGCCAGCTATATGGCCGACATCGCCGAACAGGCGCTGGCCCCGATGATCATCGAGGACAGCGAAAAAGCCACCCGCAAAATCACCCGCGAGGCACGCGGCGTTGTGCTGGTCGTGGCCCCGTGGAACTATCCTTATATGACGGCGATCAACACCGTTGCCCCTGCATTGATTGCGGGCAACACCGTTGTGCTGAAACACGCCACGCAGACCTTGCAAGTGGGTGAACGTCTGGCCGAAGCGTTCCACGCCGCGGGCATTCCCGATGATGTATTCCAGAACGTGTTTCTGGACCACGACACCACATCGGCCCTGATTTCTGAACGCCAGTTCGGTTTCGTCAATTTCACCGGTTCGGTCGGTGGCGGCAAGGCGATGGAAGTGGCCGCAGCAGGCACATTCACCCCCGTGGCGACGGAATTGGGCGGTAAAGATCCCGGTTATGTGCGGGCAGACGCGAATGTGGATGCGGCGGTTGACGGGTTGATGGATGGCGCGATGTTCAACGCGGGGCAATGTTGCTGTGGGATTGAACGGATTTATGTCCACGAAAGCCTGTATGATGCATTCGTCGAAAAAGCGGTGGCGTGGGTGAACGCCCTGAAACTGGGCAACCCGTTGGAGCAGGAAACCACTATTGGCCCGATGGCCAACGTCCGCTTTGCCGCCGAAGTGCGCGCGCAGATTGCCGAAGCCGTGGCCGACGGTGCGACCGCGTTGATCGAACCCTTTGCGCAGGATGACGGTGCCGCCTATCTGACCCCGCAAATCCTGACAAACGTGACCCACAACATGCGGGTCATGCGCGACGAAAGTTTCGGCCCCGTGGTCGGCATCATGCCGGTCAAGGACGACGCCGAAGCGATTGCGTTGATGAACGATTGCCAGTTCGGTCTGACCGCTGCGATCTTTACCAAGGACGCCGACGCCGCTGACGCCATCGGCGCGCAGCTGGAAACCGGCACCGTGTTTATGAACCGCTGCGATTACCTTGATCCCGCGTTGTGCTGGACGGGCTGCAAAGACACCGGCCAAGGCACAGGATTGTCCGTGCTTGGCTTTCAGGCGCTGACGCGTCCCAAATCTTACCATCTTAAAAAGGCTTGATCCTATGGAGCTGAAAAACAACTGGTCCTACCCCACTGCGATGCGTTTTGGTGCGGGCCGTATTTCCGAGATCGGCGAGGCCTGCGCGGCCGCTGGTATCAAAAAACCATTGCTGGTGACCGACAAAGGTTTGGCCACGATGGACATCACCAAAAACACGCTTGATCTGCTCGAGGCCGCAGGTCTTGGCCGTGCGATGTTTTCCGAAGTCGACGCCAACCCGACCGAGATTAACCTTGCCGCCGGGCTTCAGGTGTACCGTGACGGTGGCCATGACGGCGTTATCGCCTTTGGCGGCGGGTCCGGCCTTGATCTGGGTAAGATGGTTGCGTTCATGGCGGGTCAGACGCGTCCCGTTTGGGATTACGAAGATGTCGGCGACTGGTGGACCCGTGCCGATGCAGACGCCATTGCGCCGATCATCGCCGTGCCCACAACGGCTGGCACCGGATCCGAAGTCGGTCGCGCGTCGGTGCTGACCAACTCTGAAACCCATGTGAAAAAGATCATTTTCCACCCCAAGGTTCTGCCAACGGTCGTGATCTGTGACCCTGAGTTGACGGTTGGGATGCCCAAACACATCACGGCGGGCACCGGTCTTGATGCCTTTGCACACTGTGTCGAGGCGTTCAGCAGCCCGTTCTACCACCCCATGAGCCAAGGTATCGCGCTTGAGGGGATGCGTTTGGTCATCGACTATCTGCCCCGCGCCTATGCGGATGGCACCGATATCGAGGCGCGCGCGCAGATGATGTCAGCCGCCGCGATGGGGGCCACGGCCTTTCAAAAAGGTCTGGGCGCGATTCACGCGATGAGCCACCCGATCGGGGCGGTGTTCAACACTCACCACGGCACCACCAACGCCGTGTGTATGCCTGCCGTGCTGGACCTGAACGAAAGCATGATCCGCGAACGGTTTGATCGCGCGGCCGGATATCTGCGGATTGATGGCGGCTATGACGGGTTCCGCAGCTTTGTTCAGGAATTCAACGACAGCTTTGCCATTCCGCGCAAACTGTCCGAGATGGGCGTGACCGCGGATCGTATGGATGATCTGGTCGCCATGGCGTTGGAGGACCCGTCTTGCGGCGGTAATCCGGTGACCTTGACTGCCGATAACCTGCGCAAGCTGTTCGAAGCGACCATTTAAACCGAAAAAATGCCCCGATAGATTATCTATCGGGGCATTCAGGCGGGGAGTGTGGCTGCCTGATCGGGCGAGGGGAAGCCCGCCAGCAGCTCGGTTATGCGTCTTTTGCGGCCAAGGTGCCGATCTTGACGGCGCGGGTCACTTCCTTGCCTCTGTGCAAAACGACCACATCAGCCGTTTGATCAGGGTCTGTGTCCGCCACAGCGCGGGTTAGATCGCGCAGCTCGTCAATGGCGGTGCCGTTGAACGACAAGATGATATCGCCCTTCTTCAGTCCGGCTTTTTGCGCGGGGCTATCGTCGCTAATGGCTTCGATCACGGCCCCTTTGGGCGCGTCATAGCCAAGAACCTGCGCGACCTCGTCGGTCATCGGACGGATTTGAACGCCCAGCCAGCCGCGTGTGATCGCGCCGTCATCGGCCAAATCGGCAACGATGTTTTGGACCAGATCGGACGGCACGGAAAAGCCGATACCGACCGATCCGCCACCGGGGGACAGGATCGCGGTGTTCACGCCAATCACTTCGCCAGCGTTGTTGAACAGCGGGCCGCCGGAATTGCCACGGTTGATTGCCGCGTCAGTCTGGATGAAATCATCATAAGGGCCCGCGTTGATGTTGCGCGATTTGGCCGAGATGATACCGGTGGTCACTGTACCGCCAAGGCCAAAGGGGTTGCCCATCGCCACGACTTCGTCGCCCACACGCATGCTGTCAGACGATCCGAATTTCACGGCGGGCAGATCAACATCAGTTTCGATTTTCAGCAGGGCAATATCTGTCAAAGGGTCGTTGCCCACCACTTTGGCCTCAAAGCTGCGCCCGTCCGATAGTTTCACTGTGACTTTATCAGCGCCTTCTACCACATGGTTATTGGTCACGATCTGACCGTCGGTCGAAACAATAAAGCCGGACCCAAGACCGTGAACAGGCTGCGCCTCGGCACCTTGGCCGGGCATCATCTGTTCAAAACGCTTGCGCAGTTCTTCGGGCATGCCTTGGGGCATTTCCATCTGCTGGACGGGTTTTGTGGATGTGCCCGAAACTTCGATAAACACGACCGAAGGGGATATGGTTTCAACCAGATCGGCATATCCGCCAGCGGGGACAGCCAATGCGGTGGTCGGTGCAATCGCCACAAGCGAGGTCGACGCCAAGGCAGCGGCCAATACAAATGGCATCGCGCGGCGGGGTGATTTCATTAGAGATGTCATGTTTGCTTCCTTACATCATCGGTATGAGACCCAAATGGCAGCCCGTTGTTACAGGGTGTTTTTGCCCCATATACAAATCTGTTAGATTGCTTTGCAGGGCTGCCAGACGTCGGATTTTAGGGTATCGCCGTGGCATGGCTCAGACGGAACGGATGAAATGAAACTGCTTGTAGTAGAAGACGATGCCACCACCGGAACCTATATCGCCCGCGGCTTGCGCGAAGAGGGGCACACGGTTGATTTGGTGACGGAAGGCCGCGAAGGGCTGTTTCAGGCAACGTCAGGCAGCTATGATGTGCTGATCGTCGACCGGATGCTGCCAGAGGTCGACGGGCTGACGCTGGTCAAGACATTGCGGGGTGCGGGCAATACCACGCCGGTGTTGTTTCTGACTGCGATGGGCAGTGTGGATGACCGGATCAGCGGATTGAATGCGGGCGGGGATGATTATCTGGTCAAGCCGTTTGCCTTTGGCGAACTGTCGGCGCGGGTCGCGGCATTGGCGCGACGCCCGCAAGCGATGGAACAGGAAACCGTTCTGCGTGCAGGTGACCTTGAGATGCATTTGATCACGCGCAAGGTTACGCGTGGCGGTCAAAACATTGACCTGCTGCCCCGCGAATTTGCATTGCTGGAACATCTGCTGCGCCGCAAGGGCAGGGTGCAGACCCGCACCATGCTGCTAGAGGCCGTATGGGACATCAGTTTCGATCCCATGACCAATGTCGTTGAAACCCACATCAGCCGGTTGCGTGCCAAAGTGGACAAGCCGTTTGAGCGCGAGTTGATCCAGACCGTGCGCGGTGCCGGCTACAGGATTGATGCATGAGGGCCCGCATCCGGCAGCTTTGGCGGTCCATGCCGGTTCGGTTGGCGCTGCTGCTGGTGCTGCTGTTTTCGACCGTCAGTTTGATCAGCCTTTTGGCCAGCTACGCGGTGACACAAAATTCGTTTGAAACGGCTATCCGCGCCGATCTGGAACAAGACATCGCCGGGTTTCGGGCCGCCCCGAATGCGCGGGCGGTTTCGCTGCTGGTGGATGCTGAATCGCGCGATACGGACCCGAGCCGCGTGATCCTAAGCTATATCACGCCGAACGGGCAGATATTCGGCAACGGGGCCATCGCGCGCGACGATGAAGGGTATCACATCGTGTCGCTTGCCGAGAGCCGGACAGAATATGACGGTGATTATTTGTCCCTCACCATCAGGCTGTATGGCGGGCAGCTGACCGTCGCACGCAGCCTTGCCCAAGTCGAAGCGCTGCGGGTTGTGTTCTTTAACATTTTGTTGCTCAGTCTGTTGCCAACCGTTCTGATTGCTTTGTCAGGCGGGCTATACCTTGCGCGGCGCAGCAAACGCCATGTTGAGGTCATCGGCGGGATGCTGGATGATCTGACCAATGGCGATCTGTCGGCGCGGGTGACAATGGGGCCGCGTTGGGCCGATGATTTGGTCCGCATTGGCGGCAAGTTAAACCAGATGGCCAGCGCGCAAGAGGCACAGACCCAGATGTTGCGGCAGGTATCATCGGATATTGCGCATGATCTGAAAACCCCGATCCAACGGGTCGCCGTACATCTGGATGATCTGGCCCGCACCGTCCCGCCCACATCGGACGAAGGCGTGTTGCTGGGCAAAGCCCAAGACGAGGTTGCGGGCATCGCATCGGTGTTCCAGTCGTTGCTACAGATTGCCTCGGTCGAAACGGAATCGCCCAAGGCGCATTTCAAACCCGTCGATCTGAACCAGCTCTGCCAGACGATGACCGAGGTTTACGAACCTGCGGCCTTTGCCAATGACCAGTCGTTGATATGCGCCGTTCCCCCCCAAACGGTTCAGGTGTCGGGCGACAAAAACCTGTTGGGGCAGGTGCTGGCTAATCTGGTGGAAAACGCCATGCGCCACACCCCCAAGGGCAGTGAGATCACGGTAAACCTTGAGCAAAACGCAGGCCATGCGGTGTTAGAGGTCGCGGATGACGGCCCAGGTATTCCGGCATCCGAGCGGGAAAACGTGGTGCGCCGTCTGTACCGGCTGGACCGCAGCAGGCACACCCCCGGCAACGGTTTGGGCCTAAGCTTGGTCGAGGGGGTGGTGAATCTGCACGGCGGAAGTTTAACGCTACTGGACAATGCGCCGGGCCTGAAAGTCAGGATTGAATTTCAGACGCCTTCACCTGCGGCAATTTGATATTGTGACACTGGCCAGGATTTAGATTAGATCTAAGTTGATTAATGCAAAGCGAGTCCTTTGCGTTCAATGACGAAAGGTTTGATATGCTAGACGGGTTTTCAGCCGAAGTTTTGGCGCGGGTCCAATTCGCCTTTACCATTTCGTTTCACATTATCTTTCCGGCATTCTCGATCGGGTTGGCCAGCTTTCTGGCCGTTCTGAACGCGCTGTGGCTGTGGACCAAGGACGATACCTATCAGGTGCTGTTCGATTACTGGAAAAAGATATTTGCCGTGGCATTCGGGATGGGCGTCGTGTCGGGCATCGTCATGTCCTATCAATTCGGCACCAACTGGGCAGTGTTTTCCGACAAAGCGGGTCCGGTAATCGGGCCGTTGATGGCCTACGAGGTCCTTTCGGCATTCTTTCTTGAGGCTGGATTTCTGGGCATCATGCTGTTTGGCCTGAAACGCGTGGGGCCGGGGCTGCACATGTTCGCGACCGCGATGGTGGCCTTTGGCACATTGCTATCGGCCACCTGGATTCTGTCGGTGAACAGCTGGATGCAGACGCCAGCGGGCTACGGCATCAACGAGGTCGGGCAATATATCCCGCTTGATTGGTGGAAAATCGTCTTTAACCCGTCCTTCCCCTACCGGTTGCTGCACATGGTGCTTGCGGCCTATCTGACGACTGCGCTTGTGGTCGGTGCAGTCGGCGCATGGCATCTGTTAAAAGACAACAAAGGCCCGGCATCCCAACGCATGTTTTCGATGGCCATGTGGATGTTGCTGTTTGTGACGCCGCTGCAAATCGCGGCTGGGGATTTCCACGGCATCAACACGTTGGAACACCAGCCCGCAAAAGTTATGGCGATGGAAGGCCACTTTGACAGCCATCCGGACGGTGCGCCGCTGATCCTGTTCGGCATCCCGAATCAAGCGGAAAAGCGCGTCGATTATGCGATCGAGGTGCCCAAGCTATCTTCGCTGATCCTCAAGCATGATTTGAATGCGCCCCTTGCCGGTCTGGATACCATCCCCGACGAGGACGAGCCGCCCGTGGCCATCGTGTTCTTTTCTTTCCGCGTGATGGTCGGGCTTGGCTTTGCGATGCTGGGCTTGGGTCTGTGGGGTGCGATTGCACGGTGGCGCGGTAAATTGCACGCCACCCCGATGCTGCACCGCGCGGCCATCTTGATGGGGCCGATGGGATTTGTTGCGGTTCTGGCCGGGTGGATCACCACCGAAGTCGGCAGGCAGCCGTTCACGATTTACGGCCTTTTGCGGACCTCGGACAGCCTTGCACCGGTTGGCGCACCAGCCGTTGCCGCGTCGCTTACCGCGTTTATCATCGTCTACTTTTTCGTCTTTGGCGCGGGGGTCTATTACATCCTGCGTTTGATGGGGAAACGGCCCAAGGTTGGTGCCAGTGACGACATTACGGACGGACCAATCCGGGCTGCCGGCACAACCCAAGTCGCGCATGAAGGCCACAAAAACCAGCGCCCAGCGGAATAGGAGAGACACCATGTTTGGACTTGAACTTTCTTTCATCTGGGCGGGGCTCATCGCGCTGTCAGTTTTGATCTATGTGATCCTTGACGGGTTTGATCTGGGCGTCGGCCTGCTGTTCCCGCTGTCCAAGGACGAAGAAGAACGCAACCTGATGATGAATTCGGTCGCGCCGATTTGGGACGGCAATGAAACGTGGCTGGTGTTGGGCGGTGGCGGCTTGTTCGCGGTTTTTCCGCTGGCCTATGCCACGATTATGCCCGCGCTCTACATGCCGATCATCCTGATGCTGCTGGGGCTGGTGTTTCGCGGCGTGGCGTTTGAATACCGCTGGCGGACGACACGGTGGAAAGGGCTTTGGGATATCTCGTTCTTTGGCGGGTCTTTCGTTGCGGCTTTCTGTCAGGGCATCGCCTTGGGCGCGCTGGTGCAGGGGATCGAGATTGAAAACCGTGCCTATGCGGGCGGTTGGTGGGATTGGCTGACGCCGTTCTCGATCCTGACCGGCGTTGCGGTGACGATGGGCTATGCCATGCTGGGTGCCACCTGGCTGAACATGAAGCTCGAGGGCCGCATTCAAACCCACATGCGTCGGCTGGCGTGGCCCTTTGCCATTGCTACGGTGGTGTTCATGGGCATTTTCAGCATTTGGACGCCGTTTCTGGATGGCGAATATTACGTCCGCTGGTTCGCATTCCCTACGGCGATCTTTACGTTTTTGGTGCCCGCGCTGGTCGCGGTTGCAATCTATGGGCTGTTCCACGGGCTGCGACGTCATTGGGATGTGACGCCGTTCCTATGTGCCCTTGCCTTGTTTGTGCTTGGCTTTATCGGGATCGGTATCAGCTTTTATCCGCATATCGTGCCGCCATCATTGACCATCGCCGAAGCGGCGGCACCCGACAGCAGTCTAAAATTCGCGCTGGTCGGCACGTTGGTATTGTTGCCGATGATCCTGTCCTACACTGCCTACACCTATTGGGTGTTTCGCGGTAAGATCAATCCCGCTGAAGGATACCACTGATGGGGGAAAACTGGCTTTCAAGGACCGGTTGGTTCGTCCTGATTTGGGTGCTGAGCGTGCTGGCCCTTGGTATTGTCGCCTATGCGATCCGGCTGGCGATTGTGCCGTAACGCAAGGTAATCGCGCTGATTGCCAGCGGCCCAGCGGAGAGGGTTGCAATATCGCCGATCCTCTGGCCCTTTTGCGCCCAGCTTTATCGACAGATCAATCCAAGGATTTTCCCCATGCGCGCTATGCAAGTCACAGCCTATGATCAGCCTCTCAAGATGCAAGACCTTGAGATGCCGATGCCTGGCCCGGGAGAGGTCTTGGTCAAGGTTGAAACCTGCGGTTTGAACTTTGGCGATCTGCTGCTGATCAAGGGGACCTATCAGGAAAAGCCACCGCTGCCGTTTACCTTGGGCATGGAACTGGCAGGCACCGTGACTGCGGTAGGCAAGGGGGTGCAGGGCGTCGCAAAGGGCCAGCGCATCGCGGCCTACAGCGGTTTTCACGGATTGGCGGAATATGCCGTGGTGCCCGCCGATATCTGCGTGGCAATCCCGGATGAGATGAACGCCGTCGACGCGGCCGCCTTTCTGATCGCCTACGGGACCAGCCACGTGGCGCTAGAGTATAAGGCGCGGTTGCAGCCCGGCGAACGCCTGCTTGTGCTGGGCGCATCGGGCGGTGTGGGCCTGACGGCGGTCGAGCTGGGCAAACTGATGGGGGCCGAGGTGATCGCCTGTGCCCGTGGTCAGGCCAAGCTTGATATCTGCCGCGCGGCAGGGGCCGACCATCTGATCGATTCCGAAGTTGATGACATCCGCGAGGTCGTCAAATCGCTGGGTGGGGCTGATGTGGTCTATGACCCGATTGGCGGCGACCAGTTCAAGGCCGCCATGCGCGCCTGCAACCCCGAGGCGCGGTTACTGCCGCTTGGGTTTGCATCGGGCGAGGTGCCGCAGATCCCGGCGAATATCGTCATGGTGAAAAACCTGAATATCCTCGGCCTGTTCTGGGGCGGCTACAAGAAATTTAACCCCAAGGTGCTGACCGACAGCTTTAGAACGCTGATTGATTGGTATGTGGCAGGGCAGTTGAAGCCCCATGTCAGCCATGTCTTGCCGTTGGAACAGGCGAACGAGGCGCTGGACCTGCTGCGCACCCGCAAGGCAACCGGCAAGGTCATTGTGCGCGTGTCTGGCTAAAGGCCGCGCGTGGGCTGGGCGCGCAAGGACGCGCGGGCCTTTTGACGTTCGCGCAAAAACACGAACAACCCCGACCCCAAGATCAAGGCGATGCCGACCCAGACTTCCCATACGGGCATGTCGCCAAAGATCACCAGCCCCCAGAACACCGCAAGCGGCAGGCCGACGTATTCGAAGGGTGCAACGGTGGCAGCATCGGCGATACGGTACGCTTGGCTTAGGCAATAGCCGATCACCGCGGCATTCAGGCCAAGACCCAAAAACACCCAGATGTCGCCCCGCGCCGGCCAGACCCATTCCCGCAGCAAGAACAGCATCGACGGGGCACTGTCGTCGGTGGCAAAGCGGCCATCGCCCGCGACCAGAAAAAACCCGATCGAGACGACCAGAAACGTACCTTGAATATAGATGGCCAACGCCGATGCCTTGCTGTGCACGCCCAGCTTGCGGGTCATCAGCTGGTTCAACGCATAGGTCAGCGCCGCCACAACAGGCAGCAAAAGCACCAGCCGCGAGGCCTGCAAACTGTCAGCGCTCGCCCACGGGCGCTGCATAATAATGACCCCTAAAAAACCAACTGCCACGGCGCTTAAGCGCATGATGCCTACTTTTTCGCCAAGGATCGGGATCGACAGCAATGTGATAAACAGCGGCGCCACAAAAAACAGCGCGGTCGCATCGGCCAAGGGCAGGGCGGCCAAGGCCAGAAAAAATGTCATATTGGCGATCACGACGAACAACCCGCGCAACACATGCCAGTGCCACTGCGAGGTTTTCAAAATGCGCCATCCGCCCTCGAGCTGAACCAAGCCAAGGCCGAACAGGATACCGATCAAGGCGCGTGCAAAGACGATTTCATGCAAAGGATAGCCACCCGACAATTGCTTGATCAGCATGTCGTTGATCGAAATTGCGAACACCCCCGCAAAGATAAAGGCGATGGCTGCGCTGGATTGGCTGTGTGCATTTGCATTCATATCGCAGACCTATCAGCTACACACATCCTGTCCAGCGTGTTTCCATCTTGGCGTCCGCATCGCAACTGCGCTAGGCTGGTGGAAATATCGCCCCAGGAGGATACGCAAATGCAAATGTCAGACACGCGCCAGATCGCCGCCAGCCCAGAAGAGGTGTACGCAGCATTGCTGGACCCCGATATGCTGATCAAATGTGTGCCCGGCGCGACCGAAGTGACCGGATCGCCCGAAGACGGCTTTGAGGCGACCGTGGTGCAAAAGGTCGGCCCCGTGAAGGCAACCTTTAAGGGGCAGGTGGCAATGACCGATCTGGTGCCGGGGCAATCGCTGACGATCAGCGGCGAGGGCAAAGGCGGCGCTGCGGGCTTTGCCAAGGGCGGTGCAGATGTCCGGTTGTCGGCCAAGGATGGCGGCACCGAATTAACCTATGACGTCGAGGCCAAAGTAGGCGGCAAGCTGGCGCAGCTTGGCAGCCGGATCATTGACGGCTTTGCCAAGAAAATGGCGGATCAGTTCTTTAACAACTTGCAAGAAACCCTTGAAGGGCCCGGCGATGCGGATGCGGCGGACGGCGAAGAGGTCGCGGCAGACGCACCTAAAAAGAAAGGTTGGTTCGGTCGGGAAAAGTCCTGAACTAGCCCCCTGTTATCTCGGCTCTAATCAGTTTAGCGTCCGGAAAAAATTATCCGGAGGCTTTGATGCCAGATATTGTCGAAATCCATGACTTGCGCAAAGCCTATAGCGACGGTTTCGAGGCCCTGAAAGGCGTCACGCTAAACATCAAGAAGGGCGAGATTTTGGCCCTCCTTGGTCCGAATGGCGCGGGGAAAACAACCCTTATTTCAACAGTTTGTGGCATCACCACTGCGACCGGTGGGTCGGTCAAAGTAGGCGGCCATGACACGGTGGTCGATTACCGCGCGGCCCGTTCGATGATCGGTTTGGTCCCCCAGGAAATCAACCTAGAGCCATTCGAGACGGTGATGAGCACAGTCCGCTTTTCGCGGGGATTATTTGGTAAGCCCAAAAATGCCGCGGCGTTAGAGAAGATCCTCAAGCAGCTGTCGCTATGGGACAAAAAAGATACCCAGATCCGCGCATTGTCAGGTGGCATGAAGCGCCGCGTGTTGATTGCAAAGGCGCTTGCCCATGATCCGCGTGTGTTGTTTCTGGATGAACCAACGGCAGGCGTCGACGTCGAATTGCGCCGCGACATGTGGGAGATCGTGGCCGAGCTGAAAGCAGACGGCGTGACGATTATCCTGACCACCCACTACATCGAGGAAGCGGAAGCGATTGCAGACCGTATCGGCGTGATCGCCCACGGTGAATTGCTGCTGGTCGAGGACAAAGACAAGCTGATGGCGCGCATGGGTAAAAAGCAACTTACCGTGCAACTGTCCAAGCCGATTGACGCGCTGCCCGCCAGCCTGACCTCGGATACGCTGGCGCTGTCGCCTGATGGTGAAAGCCTGATCTACACATATGACACGCGGGCCGAACGCACTGGCATCACCAAACTGCTGTCCGATGTTGCGGCGGCTGGCCTTGTGTTGACCGATATTGAAACGTCTCAAAGCAGTCTGGAAGACATCTTTGTGGATCTTGTAAAGGAGGGTGCGGTATGAACTGGATCGCTGTTTCATCCATCTATAAATTCGAAATGACCCGCTTTTTCCGGACGATCACCCAAAGCTTTGTATCGCCGGTTTTGTCGACATCGCTATATTTTGTCGTCTTCGGGGCCGCGATCGGCAGCCGCATCCAAGAGGTCGAAGGCATCAGCTATGGGGCGTTTATCGTACCGGGCCTGATCATGCTGAGCGTTATCACGCAGTCGATTTCGAACGCGTCTTTTGGTATCTATTTCCCCAAGTTCATTGGCACCGTGTTTGAATTGCTCTCTGCGCCGATCAATTTTATCGAGATCGTGCTGGGCTATGTCGGGGCCGCTGCGACCAAGGCGCTGTTCATCGGGGTTATCATTCTGGGCACGGCGTTTTTCTTTGTCGATATCACGATCCAACACCCTGTTTGGATGGTTGTGTTCTTGGTGCTGACTTGTGTCAGCTTTTCCCTGTTCGGCTTTATTATCGGGATTTGGGCCGGCAATTTTGAACAGCTTCAACTGGTGCCGTTGTTGATCATCACGCCGCTCGTTTTCCTTGGCGGGTCGTTTTATTCGATTTCGATGTTGCCGCCGGTCTGGCAGGTGATCTCGCACTTTAACCCGGTTGTTTATTTGATCTCGGGGTTCCGCTGGTCCTTCTTTGGGGCAGCCGATGTGCCGATCCTCACCAGCCTTTTCGCGATTGCGGGCTTCACCGCGCTGTGCCTCGCCGTGATTTGGTGGATTTTCCGCACCGGGTGGCGGATTAGGCAATAACTATCGCGAGGTCCTCCTTGTTTGAGAACGAAACGCATTCTACATGGAAGAGTATGAGAAAATACATTCCCTTTATGGCGTCGCATCCAGTCGTGGCGGTCGTCCGTTTGTCTGGCGTGATCGGCGGACGTGGCCGGACCGGTCTGACCGACGAAAGCATCGGACCCGTCCTTGAAAAAGCATTCCGTCGCGGGAAACCAGCGGCGGTCGCTCTTGAGATCAGCTCTCCAGGCGGTAGCCCGGTGCAGTCGTCCTTGATCGGGGCCCGGATCAGACGGCTGGCCGCGGAAAAAGACATTCCCGTCATTGCGTTCGTCGAAGATGTGGCCGCTTCGGGTGGTTATTGGCTGGCGGCGGCGGCGGATGAAATTTACGGCGACCCAAGTTCGATTGTTGGATCAATCGGGGTTATCTCGTCCTCCTTTGGGGTGAACGAACTGATCAGCCGCTACGGTATCGAACGCCGTGTCTATACGGCTGGGCAGTCGAAATCGATGCTTGACCCGTTTCGCCCCGAAAAGGCCGAAGATGTTGACCGGTTAAAGGCCTTGTTAGGCGATATTCACACCAATTTCATCGACCACGTCAAAGAACGGCGCGGCGACAAGCTGGATACGGACACTGATCTGTTCACAGGCGAGATCTGGCTGGCAAAACGCGCCACTGAATTAGGGTTGATCGATGGCATCGGCCATCTGAACCCGATGCTAAAAGAACGGTTTGGCGACAAAGTAAAATTCGCACGCTACGGCAGCAAAAAGGGTCTGTTGTCGCGCTTTGGTGCACAGATTATCGGCGATGCCGTCGACAGCATCGAAGAACGCGCCGCCTATGCGAAATTCGGCCTATAGAGATGGTGCTTAAGATCGTACTGCTGTTTCTGGTCGCTATGGGTATATTGGCCTGGTTTGGTAAAATGCATTGGCTGGGCGGTAAACGGTTCAATCAATCAAAGTGTCAGTTCTGCGGTCGTTACCGCATTGGTAAAGGCCCCTGTGGCTGTAGGGGTAAAAGCGGATGATCATGCCATGGCTACTAAGTATTCTGGGGCTGGTGATCCTGCTTTTGGCAGGCGATGCCCTGGTTAAAGGTGCGGTGAACCTGTCGCTACGTTTGGGTGTGCCAGCCTTGATTGTCAGTTTGACGATTGTGGCCTTCGGAACCTCTGCGCCGGAACTGCTGATTTCAATCAAAGCCATCTTGGACGATGCGCCGGGCATCGCGCTTGGGAATGTTGTCGGGTCCAACACTGCCAATATTTTGTTGGTGCTTGGGGTGCCCGCGCTTTTGGCGACGATGCACACATCGGAATGCAACACACGTAAGACATTTAATATGATGATCGCTGCATCGGTCATCTTTATCCTATTGGCCCTGCGTGGGGTATATGATGCCTATGCTGGGTTCGTTTTGCTGGCGTGTCTTGTCTATGTGTTGTTCGATGCGGTCTGCGACACACGAAAGCACCGCCGTGATAGCAAAGGCATGTGCGCGGCCGGTGTTGAAGAACCCGAAGGGGCAGACCCCGATATGCCGGGCTGGCGCATCGCCGTTTTCCTTGTCTTGGGTCTGGTCGGGCTGCCGTTAGGGGCGGGCCTGTTGGTGGACAATGCATCGGTGATCGCCCGGGCATACGGCATCAGCGATACGGTCATCGGCTTGACCCTTGTTGCGATTGGCACGTCCCTTCCCGAGCTTGCAACAACGGTCATGGCCGCATTGCGCCGTCAGGCGGATGTGGCATTGGGCAATGTCATCGGATCGAACATGTTCAACCTGTTGGGCATCATCGGCGTGGCAAGTCTGGTTGGCCCGATTGAGGTTGATCCGCAGTTTATGCGCTTTGATTTCTGGGTGATGTTAGGCGCGTCTTTGCTGCTGATCCCCTTTGTTTATTTGCGTCGCGATATCACACGGGTTTGGGGTATCGTGCTTTGCGGACTATATGTGCTGTACCTAGGCGCTATCCTGATCTGAGAAAGGCCGCATGATGAAGACTGCATTGGTAACGGGTGCCGGTGCGCGGCTGGGCCGTGCAATGGCGTTATATCTGGGCGCGCGCGGCTATGATGTCGCGGTGCACTACAATACATCCTCGAAGGGCGCAGATGACGTTGTTGCCGCGCTCGAGGCGATGGGCCAGCGCGGCGCTGCAGTTCAGGCCGATCTGTTGAACGAGGATGAGACACAAAGCCTGTTCTCGCGTGCGGTGGCAGCACTGGGCGCGCCGATTACCTGTTTGGTGAATAACGCGTCGATATTCGATGACGACAGGGTCACCACCGCAACATCCGAGAGCTGGGACCGTCATATCGGCAGCAACCTGCGCGCGCCGTTCATCTTGACCCAAGCCATGGCGCGGCAGGGCCTTGCGCCGCTGACCGACGAAAATGGCGAACCAAAAGCGCGCGGATTGATTGTGAATATGCTGGATCAGCGGGTCCGCAATCTGACCCCCGAATTCATGACCTATACAATTGCCAAAATGGGGCTGTGGGCGATGACGCAGACCACAGCGCAGGCGTTGGCCCCGGCCATCAGGGTCAACGCGATTGGTCCGGGCCCGACGCTGCAAGGCACCCATCAAACCGCCGAAATTTTTGCAAAACAGCGTAAGCGGGCGATTTTGGAACGCGGGGCGAACCCTGACGATATCACGGCGGCGCTTGGCTATTTTATCGACGCATCATCGGTCACAGGGCAGCTATTGTGCACGGACGGAGGCGAGCATCTGGTGTGGAAAACGCCGGAAGCACAAGGGTTTGAGTAGACCCGACCAAGAAAGTTTTGCACTTTGTCATGTGTGTTTACAAATCTGTAACAAATAATGTCGTGTTTTCAGTAGTTTGGGTGGTCATGACTAAAATGTGGCGTAATTACAGGCATTTGGGCGAGCGCCTAAAAAGTAGGCATTCGGTGGAAGTCCGCTGAAAACAAGGGAAAACGCGACTTCGCAGAAAGTTATCTGCAAGGTTATCCACAGGAGTCGGGGGTATGTTTTACCTTGTCCCTGATGCCCAACCATTGCAGCACGAGAGCCAGAGATTAGCGAATCGATGACGGATATATCTGAAACACCCAAGACCGGTTACGAGGTCATCCAAGGCTACCTGAAGACCATTGATGGGTCTCCGGGGGTGTACCGCATGCTGGATTCCGAAAGCCGGGTTTTATACGTGGGCAAGGCGCGCAACCTGCGGGCGCGGGTCAGCAACTATGCCCGGCCATCGGGGCATTCGGGGCGTATCACGCGGATGATATCGAACACCGCGTCGATGATGTTTCTGACGACCAAAACCGAAACCGAAGCGTTGCTGCTGGAACAGAATCTGATCAAGCAGCTGAAGCCCAAATTTAACGTTCTGCTGCGCGACGATAAAAGCTTTCCCAATATCCTCGTTACCGACGATCAGGACTATCCGCAGATTAAAAAGCATCGCGGCGCGAAGAAAGAAAAGGGCAGCTATTACGGGCCCTTTGCCAGTGCCGGGGCTGTGAACCGCACGCTGAATCAGTTGCAGCGGGTGTTCTTGTTGCGCGACTGTTCCAATGCGATGTTTGAAAGCCGGACGCGTCCGTGTTTGCAACATCAGATCAAGCGGTGTTCGGCCCCGTGTGTGGGCAAGATCAGCCCCGAGGAGTACCAAAAAACCGTTCAGGACGCGCAGAAATTTCTGAATGGTAAATCCACGGACATTCAAGGCCGGCTTGCCGCCGAAATGGCCAAGGCCTCCGAGGAGATGGAGTTTGAACGCGCGGCCGCTTTGCGCGACCGGATCAAGGCGCTGACACAGGTGCAGACGGCGCAGGGGATCAACCCGCAAGGGGTGTCCGAGGCTGACATCATCGCCTTGCACATGGCGCAGGGGCAGGCGTGTGTTCAGGTGTTCTTTATCCGGGCGAACCAGAACTGGGGCAACCGTGACTATTATCCGCGCGTTGGCCCGGATGTGGACGCCGCCGAGGTTCTAGAGGCCTTTATCGGCCAGTTCTATGACACCCGCGAACCGCCCCGCCTGTTGATCCTGTCAAACGAGATCGAGAACATGGATCTGATGGCGGATGCCCTGTCGGGCAAATTGGGTCGCAAGGTCGAACTGCTGGTGCCCCAACGGGGCGAAAAGGCCGAACTGGTAGATGGTGCCTTGCGCAATGCGCGCGAATCCCTTGCGCGCAAGATGGCCGAGACCGCAACCCAGACGAACCTGCTAAAAGGGCTCGCGGAAGCGTTTGATCTGGACGGCCCGCCGCAGCGGATCGAGGTTTACGACAACTCGCATATTCAGGGCACCAATGCCGTGGGGGGCATGATTGTTGCCGGTCCTGACGGGATGATGAAAAACCAGTACCGCAAGTTCAACATTCGCGGCGAAGACCTGACGCCCGGGGATGACTTTGGCATGATGAAAGAGGTGCTGACGCGCCGGTTCAAGCGGCTGCTGAAAGAAGACCCCGACCGTAAGCTGGGCATGTGGCCCGAGCTGCTGCTGATTGATGGCGGGGCAGGGCAGGTCAGTGCGGTTGCGTCGATCATGCGCGAATACGGGGTAGAGGACATCCCGATGGTGGGCGTTGCCAAGGGTATCGATCGTGATGCCGGCAAGGAAGAATTCTACCGTGTCGGCAAACGCCCCATGGCCCTGCGGCATAACGATCCGGTGCTGTATTTCATTCAGCGCTTGCGCGACGAGGCACACCGCTTTGCGATTGGGACACACCGGGCCAAAAGGGCCAAAGCCGTGGGCGCAACGCCGCTGGACGATGTGCCCGGCGTAGGTGCGGCACGCAAGCGTGCTTTGCTGGCGCATTTCGGGTCAGCCAAGGCCGTGGGCCGCGCGAACCTGAGCGATCTGTTGGCGGTTGATGGCGTGTCTCGCGCATTGGCGGAACGGATTTATGCATTCTTTCACGAACGGGGCTGATCAGGCAGTCACGGCTGTTCCTGTCTTAGGGGCGCGGACGCTCCGCGGGGAGTTTATTCGGCAAAATGAATACGATATCTTGGTGCTTCCCCCTCGCTGGTTCGCGCTGTAGAGTGCGGAAATGAAGTGGAATATCCCGAATACCTTGACGTTACTACGTCTGATCGCAGCGCCCGGTATTGCCGTGCTGTTTTTGTTTCTGTCACGGCCCTATGCGGACGTATTTGCGATGCTGCTGTTTATCTCGGCAGCCGTGACAGATTGGTTCGATGGCTATCTTGCCCGCGCATGGAAGCAGGAAACCAAGCTGGGCGCGATGTTGGACCCGATTGCCGACAAGGCAATGGTGGTGATTGCATTGATGGTGATCGTCGCGTTTTCAAGCTGGTCCCCATGGTTGGTTTTGCCGGCGACCGTGATCCTGTTTCGCGAAGTGTTCGTATCCGGTTTGCGGGAGTTTCTGGGGGATGTGTCAGGGACGTTGAAGGTCACCAAGCTTGCCAAATGGAAGACCACCGCGCAGATGGTCGCGATTGCGGTTCTATTCAGCCAAGGTGTTTTCGAGCATTACTTTGGGATATCCGACATGGGCGTAGATATGATCACGGGCGAGGTGACAGGGATCGGGCTTGAGCACGAGTTGACCGGCGTCGATCTGGACCTTGAGATATGGGCCGGTTTTGTCGGGCTTGTTCTGTTGTGGATCGCTGCCGCCCTGACCGCGATTACCGGCGTTGATTATCTGCGCAAGGCCTTGCCACATTTGACGGAGCCGAAGTGATGGACGTTCTGTATTTCGCCTGGGTGCGTGAACGCATCGGTTTGCCGCGTGAACAGATTGAAACAGCTGCTGCGACAGTGATGGATCTGGTGGAAGAGTTGCGGGCGCGGGAAGAACGCTATGCGTTGGCGTTCTCGGATCTGAGCAGCCTTAGGGTCGCCGTAGATCAAGAGCTTGTTGATTTTGACGCGGCTTTGGCCGGTGTGCGCGAGGTTGCGTTTTTCCCACCGATGACCGGGGGCTGAGATGCATATTTCGGTTCAGCAGGAGGCCTTTGATCTGGGTGCTGTATCGGCCGATTTTGCGCGCGGTCACACAGACATGGGCGCGATCGTGACCTTTACAGGTATTGTGCGCGATCTGCCCGATGACCCGCTGCAAGCGATGGAGATCGAGCATTATCCCGGCATGACGGAACAGGCGTTGCGCGGCATGGCTGAACAGGCAATCGCGCGGTTTTCACTGGGCGATGCATTGGTTATTCACCGCTATGGGACATTGGTGCCTGGCGAAATGATCATGATGGTCGCAACTGCGGCGCGGCACCGCAAAGATGCGTTTGAGGCCGCCGAATTCCTGATGGATTATCTGAAGTCCCGTGCACCATTCTGGAAGCGTGAGATCACCAAGAACGGCTCGGAATGGGTTGCATCCAAAGACGAAGATGAAGACGCGCTGGCGCGCTGGTAATCAGTCGGGCTGTTCGCGTTCGATATAGGCGCGCATTTCTTCGGCCTCGTGGCGCGCGTCGCGCAAACCATCCATTGCCGCACGCAATTCCGCCTCGGTCTGGCTAAGCTGATTGGTCAACTCTGCCTCGCGTTGCTGTAGATAGGTAATCGCCTGATCGCGGGTTTCTTCGGCTTCGTGCAGTTCCTGGCTCATCCGGTCAAGTTCGGCAACATCGCCTGCGGCAACCCGTGTAAAACGGTGCAACAGCCAGTTGGCAAACCAGCCCAGACTAAAGGCGACGAACAGGACAATTGCAGTGGCGATAATAAACTCGGTTCTGCTCATGTCAGTTGCCTTCCTGCGTGGTCGTTGATGCGTCGGGCTTTGTATCGCCTGTATCCTCGGCGTTTTCCAGCGTTGTTTCGTCTGTTTCTTGAGGGATCAGTCGGAACTCAATCCGGCGGTTGGCTTCGCGGCCCTCTTCCGTCCCGTTCGACGCAATCGGGTTTTCTTCGCCAAATCCCTTTGCGACAAATGATGCTGTCAGCACGCGGCGGGCACGCAGTTCATTCAGTACGGATTGGGCGCGTGACTGGCTCAGGGCAAGGTTCATTTCCTCGCGGCCCTGACTGTCAGTATACCCTTGGACCTCAAGCGCGATACCGCCGCATTCTTTCAGAATTTCGGCAATCTGATCCATCGTCCCCAAGGCGGATGCGTCAATGGTGGCGCTGCCCGGTTCAAAGGTGATTTTCCCCTTGGCAATCACGGCACCAATCTGGGCTTCGCATTCTTCGGGGGTCGGCAGGCCAAGCACAGGATCAAGCCGCTCTTGATAGACAACGGCAACATCGTAGTCCTGGCCTTCGCCTAGCTTGCCGGCCAGTAAGGTCGCGATTTGAGAGCCGGCATCGGGGTTGCCGGTATTGCCCGTGACGCGAATGGCGTCCGGGCTGACAATGACGGAACCGTTTTCCAGCTTTGACAGGGCATCAAGTCCGGACAACACGCGTGTGGGCCAATCACTGGGCAGATCATCAACGATGCGTGCAGCGGTATAGACCTTGTCGGATCCAAACTTGGCCTTGGCGTAGCTGTCGGCCAAGTTGCGCAAAGCGTCATCGCTAAGCCGGCCACGCAATTGCACATCGCCTGTGGGTGACAAGGTTGCGACGAATTCCGGTGGCCCTGCATTGGGGTCTGATGCGACGGGCAGTGTCGCTGTCAGGGCGAAAACATCCGGCAACGAGGTTTCAAGTTCGCCAATCACGCGGTCGAAAAGCGCCTGATCGGCACCTTCTTTTGCGATCAGATGAATGTCAGCATCGACAAAACTGACCGACCCGCCACCAATCTTGGAAAGTGCTGCAATCGCAGTTTCAACGGCATCGGCCCAACGCGGTGTGGGCACACCCATTCCCACGGTGCAGCGTTGTCCTTCGGGGGCCCCTGCTTTTACCGCAGCATTAAGAATCTGATCGCGTGCCGCTTCGGTGTCGGCGCTACATCCGTCGAAATCGGTCTCTTCTTCGCTGATCTGAAAACGCAGGGTAAAAGGCGTGATGACCGGGCGCGGGGCCGAAATGTTCAATGTCACATTCAAACCGGGCGGGGTCGCACGGCGGAGCTGTGTTTCCAGACGCGCCTTGGCCTCTGCGCTGTCAGAGATGGCCGTGATGATCACACGCCCTGCGGATACCGATACCTTGGCGCGGGGCAGTTTTGCCATCGCCGAAATGGCAAAGCCAAATGCGTCTTCCCAACCATGCGGGGACGGGTAGTTTGCAGATTCAAGAAAATCGGCGACATGATCCTTGCCGGCCATTGCGTTAAAGCTTTGGATGGCAGCGTCGCGGTCTGTGGTGGTCGGGATCAAGCCGCTGATCGACACGCCGGAATCGTTGCGCAGGATTTCAGCTGAAAACCGTGGGGCCGCGATTGCCGCCTGCGATTCCACAGCCATCTGATCAATCACACGCGCCGCGTCGACCACCGTTCCCGCAGCGCTCAGCGCGTTAAAGCGTACAACCTCGTTCGGGGCGGTTCCCGATAAAGCAACCTGAAGCCCGTCTGCCTCGACTTCTGCCCATGACATGTCTTGTTCATCCAGCACGTTGCGGACGGCGATTTCAGAGTTGTCTTCGATCAATTTGACCGAGAAATTAGCCGCAACAAGGGAAAGCGTTGCAGCGACTGAAAATGTCAGCGCGATGATCAGAATGGCAGACAAACGCATAAGTTCATTTCTGAGATCGTTAATGTTAAACAAGGTGATACGCGTGGGGGCCGATCTGTGCAATCAGACCAGCAGTGCCGCTGCGAAAAATAACAGCGGAATTATGCCAGTATCGCGGTTAACGTGAAACAGCTTTAACAACTTATCGTTATTGTTGATATCCAAGCCGCGCAATTGCCACGTCATGTGCCAGCCCATTGCCCATGGTCCTGCTATTGCCAGAACCATCGCCAGAAACGAGTCGTTGTCGCGTAGGGCAAAGATAACTGCCACCCCCATCAGCCCGACGGTCGCCACCAGAAAACGGCGCATCCATTGCGGTGTTTCGTCGCCAAACAGCCGCGCCGTGGATTTAATCCCGATCAAGGCATCGTCTTCGGTGTCGAGATGCGCATAGATCGTATCGTAAAAGAGCGTCCACGCGATGCCAGCCATATAAAGAACGACCGCAGGGGCACCCAGCGATCCGGTATGCGCAGTCCACGCCAGCAATGCGCCCCAGTTGAAGGCGATGCCCAGAAATACCTGAGGCCACCACGTAAAACGCTTGGCGAACGGATAGATCGCAACCGGCAAGAGCGCCAGAATGCCCAAGGCAATTGCAGCGTAGTTAAAGCTAAGCAAAATGAAAAATGCGATCAGGGCCTGCGCAACCATCCATGCGACCGCGCCTTTTACACTGACTTGGCCAGACGGGATCGGGCGGGAACGCGTGCGCGCCACCTGCGCATCAAAGTCGCGGTCGGTGATGTCATTCCATGTGCAGCCCGCCCCGCGCATCAGCCACGCGCCCAAGGCGCAGCCGATGAAAATCCACAGATCGAACCAGCGGGGTTGCTGATCTGACAGCATGGCCAGCATCAGACCCCACCAACATGGCAACAACAAAAGCCACGTCCCAATCGGGCGATCTGCACGGCTAAGCCGCAGATAGGGGCGGGTAAAGGCAGGCGCAAAGCGATCAACCCAATTGCCTGCGACGGCATCCGCCACAGGTTCATTTTCGGTGCCATCTGGTACAGTTGGATCGTCTTGCATATATCCGTGCCTATGAATGCGAAAATTAGACTTTATGTAGAGCATCCCTTGGGGCCGGGGCAATCGGTTCCTTTGGACAAGGCGCAGGCGCATTACCTGTTCGGGGTGATGCGGCAGGCCGAAGGTGCGCATGTATTGCTGTTCAACGGCACCGATGGCGAATGGTTGGCGCAGGTCAGCCAAGCGGGCAAACGTGGCGGGGTTTTAACATGTGTCGAGGCGACGAAACCTTTGCATGTGCCGCCAGACCTGTGGCTGATCTTTGCGCCGATCAAAAAGGCCCGCACAGATTTTATCGTCGAAAAAGCCGCCGAAATGGGCGCGCGCCGGATCGTGCCGGTGCAGACTGATTTCACCAATTCGGGCCGTGTTCAGCGCGACCGGTTGCAGGCCCACGCGGTCGAGGCGGCAGAGCAATGCGGCGGGACATTCGTGCCGGAAGTGGCCGAGATGATCAAACTTGACCGTCTGTTGGATCAATGGACGCCCGAGCGGTCACTGATGTTTTGTGACGAGGCGTTGGTGGGACAAGAGGCCGGGTTGGGCGCGGCAAAGCCCGGACCATGGGGGATTTTGATCGGGCCTGAGGGCGGGTTTTCGGATCGCGAGCGGGCCCGGTTGCAACGGTTGGAGTACACCCGGCCTGTTACCTTGGGGCCACGTATCCTGAGGGCGGATACGGCTGCGGTTGCTGCGATGACAGTTTGGCAGCAGGCTTTGGGGGATTGGTCTTGAGCGTGGAACCCGCTGTAACCGATACCCAAGTGGGGGTTGCACACCCCCACACCCCCGTGGAGTTTACTTGGCAAAATGAAGGTGGGATGAAGCCATGAGTTTTTTGCGGCCTGAGGCGAAAGCCGAGTTGTGGCGGTGGCGCGAGGTTCTCGGCGGCGCGGCTGTCATTCTGTTGGGATGGTGGTTGGTCGCGGGGCCGGGGCTTTTGTTGGCGGTGCCGGGGTATGCGTTGATTGCTGCCGGCGTGGCGTTTGTTTGGCTGGGTGTCCAGCGTGTCCGGTTTCGTAAATCTGGCCATGGGGCTGGTGCCGTGCAGGTGGACGAAGGGCAGATCGCCTATTTCGGGCCCCTGACCGGCGGGATCGTGGCGCTGCGCGAGATGGAACGGCTGAGCCTTGTACGCGGATCATATCCCGCCCATTGGAAACTGGAGCAGCCTGGACAAAATGCCGTGATGATCCCGGTGGATGCCGCTGGCACTGAGGCGTTATTTGATGCTTTTGCGGTCTTGCCGGGGTTGAAAACCGAACGGATGCTAGCCGAACTAGCCGATGACAAGACGCTTTCGGTCGTAATCTGGGAGCGACAACCAATGCGCCCTGCAAGCGTCCTGTTGCATTGACACCCCCGAGAATTCGCACCATCCCTAACGAGCACGTGAACTATTTTCTCCCTGAAACCTAACGAAACAAACCCGGAGCCACCCCCTTATGTCTATCCCTCAATCCGGCGGCGGCCCGATCGAAAACCATGCGCAGCTGGCGCAGTATCTGGCTGACGGCTGCAAGCCCAAAGAAGACTGGCGCATCGGCACAGAGCACGAGAAATTCGGCTATAACAAAGAAACGCTTTTGCCGCTGCCCTATGAGGGGGCGTGTTCCATTCGCGCAATGCTTGAGGGTTTGCGCGATGGCCATGGTTGGGGCCCCGTCGAAGAGGGTGGCAAGCTGATTGGTTTGGTCAAGGATGGCGCGAATGTATCGTTGGAACCGGGCGGCCAGCTTGAGCTGTCAGGCGCGCCCGTCGAGACCATTCACGAGACATGTGACGAGGTAAACGTGCATCTGCGCGAAGTCCGCGATGTGGCGGACCGTATCGGCGCAGGGTTCATCGGGCTGGGTGCCGCACCAGTATGGACCCATGAGCAGATGGATCTGATGCCCAAGGGGCGTTACAAACTGATGAATGAATACATGACCAAGGTCGGCACGATGGGCCGGGTCATGATGCGCCGGACCTGTACCGTGCAGGTAAACCTTGATTTCGGATCCGAGGCCGACATGGTGCAAAAGCTGCGCGTTGCATTGGCGTTGCAGCCGGTTGCGACGGCGCTGTTTGCGAATTCCCCGTTCTTTGAGGGTAAGCCGAACGGTCATAAATCCTGGCGCAGCCGGGTGTGGCGTGATCTGGACCCTGCGCGCACCGGCATGTTGCCTTGGGCGTTCGAGGACGGCATGGGGTTTGAACGCTGGGTCGAATACGCGTTGGATGTCCCGATGTATTTCGTCTACCGCGACGGGCAGTATATTGACGCATTGGGGCAGTCGTTCCGTGATTTCCTGAAGGGCAAGCTGCCCGCACTGCCGGGTGAAATGCCGACGCTTAGCGATTGGGCGGACCATCTGACAACCGCATTCCCCGAAGCGCGGATCAAGAAATTCATCGAAATGCGTGGCGCGGATGGCGGGCCTTGGCGGCGTCTATGTGCCTTGCCCGCGTTTTGGGTCGGCTTGATGTATGATCAAACCGCGCTGGATGGCGCGTGGGATCTGGCCAAGGGCTGGGATGCAGAGACCCGCGAAGGGTTGCGGGTCGCGGCATCTGTCGACGGTTTGCAGGCTGAATTCAACGGCGTGAAAATGCATGATCTGGCCCGCGAAGCTGTGGCACTGTCCGAGCATGGGTTGAAAGCCCGCGCGCGTAAGGGTGCCGGTGGCATGGTCCCGGACGAGACCCATTTCCTGAACGCGCTGAAGGAAAGCATCGAGACCGGCAAGGTCCCGGCGGATGAGCTGCTGGATGATTATAACGGTAAATGGAATGGCGATCTAAGCCGGATTTATGCTGAATACTCGTACTAAAAATCAGATGGCCGCAGGCAGTGCTGTCTGCGGCTTTGATGCATAGAAACGCTATCGACGACGGTGATCAAGCGTATCCGCGATAACCTGTTGGCAGTTGCGCCTAGGCTTTCTTTGCGCCGATCTTGGGCTCGGTGCCTGCTCTGATCCGTTTGATGTTCTCGCGGTGGCGCCAAAAGATCAGCAGGGTCAAAAGCACCCCAAGGAAAAACGCGCTTCCGTAGCCCAGGACAAGCAAGAACACGGTCGAAGTGGATGCTGCGGCAATCGCGCCCATCGACGAAATACGGGTGACAAGCGCGCCGATGAGCCACGCCAGACAACAGGCCAGACCGGCGGGCCATGCCAGCGCCAAGATCACACCGAGGAATGTTGCAACGCCTTTGCCGCCTTTGAATTTCAGCCACACCGGGTAACAATGCCCGATCATTGCGGCAAGCCCGGCAATCTGCGCGGCGTCTTCACCAGCAAAGAAACGGGCCAGCAGAACGGCCACCGCCCCTTTGGCCCCGTCCAGCAGCAAGGTCAGGGCGGCCGCGGTTTTGTTTCCGGTGCGCAGAACATTGGTTGCCCCGATATTGCCCGACCCGATGGTGCGCAAATCGCCCAAATTCATGGCGCGCGCCAATAGCAGGCCAAATGCGATTGAGCCGATAAGATAGCCCAGCACGGCCCAAAGAGAGAGCACGGCGAGCGATGAATCGATGATGGGCATGGTTACGAGGCCTTATAAATACATTTACCGGAAACATAGGTTTCCAAGACCTTACCCTGCATGCGCATCCCGTCAAAGGGCGTATTGCGCGATTTTGAGCGCAGGGTTTCACGGTCCATCACAAAGGGCGCGCCATCGTCAAACAGCACCAGATCGGCGGGCGCACCGGCGGTCAGGCGACCCCCGGGCAGGCCCAGCCGTTTTGCGGGGTTAAACGACAACGCCCGCCACAGGGTTGCGATATCCATCATATCCGAATGTACCAACCGCAGGGCGGCGGGCAGCAAAGTCTCAAGACCGACGGCACCTGATGCGGCTTCCTCGAACGGCAAGCGTTTGGATTCCTCGTCTTGGGGGGTGTGCATGGAACAGATGATATCAATCAGCCCCGATGCGACAGCCTCGACCACGGCGATGCGGTCGTCTTCGTCACGCAACGGGGGCTTGAGCTTGAAGAACGTGCGGTAGTCAGCCACGTCGAGCGCGTTCAAAGTCAGGTGGTGGATGCCCACACCTGCGGTAATATCCAGCCCGTTGTTTTTGGCACGTTTCAGTGCGGGCAGGGCGCGGGCGGTGGTGATTTGATCGGCGTGATAGCGGGCACCGGTCATCTCGACCAAGGCGATGTCGCGGTCCAGCCCCATCCGTTCGGCCATCGGTGATACGGCGGGCAACCCGCGCAATGACGCGAATTTGCCCGATGTTGCGGCGGCACCTTTGCTCAGGATCGGTTCTTGGGGGTGGGCGATAACCAACGCGCCCAGACTGCGCGCATAGGTCAGGGCGCGCGAGAATACTTTGGTGTCGGTGATCACCCGGTCGCAATCGGTAAAGGCGATTGCCCCTGCGTCCATGAGAAAGCCGATCTCGGTCATCTCGCGGCCTTCGCGGCCTTTGGTCAGCGCGGCCATGGGCACCACGTTAACGGGCGCTGCCTCGTTTGCGCGGCGGGTGACAAATTCCAACACTTCGGGGCTGTCGATTGTCGGGTTGGTATCCGGGCGCGTGACCATCGTGGTGACGCCGCCCGCTGCTGCGGCCAATCCGGCGGAACGAAAGCTTTCCTTGTGACGTTCGCCCGGTTCGCAAACCTTGACGCCCAGATCGACAATGCCCGGGGCCAGATATTTGCCGCGACAATCCACAACCGTACTGTCACCCGGAATTGGGGCATCTTCGGGCAGGATCGCCGTGATCTGACCGCCCTCGACCCGCAGCGTGCCGTGGGTCACAGTGCCCGCTTCGGGGTCGATCAGTTTCGCGTTCACAAAGTGCAGCATGACGTTACTATCTTTCACAAAGGGCTATCCGCCGATCCACACCATCATCGCCACGACGCCAAAGGCAACGAGCAGGGCAACGGTGGCCACACGGCCGGACATTTTCGGATCAGGTTTTGGTTCTTTCACAACAGCCACCATAAGATCAGGCCAAGCGCTACGATCAGCGCCAGCAATATCACCGCCCCGCCTGCGCGGCCACGCGGTGGTGTTGTGGGGGTCATATTCGGCACGCCGGTATAGGGCTGCGCTGCGTCGGCGGTCAGGGGCGCGGTGGCCATGGTGGGTTGTTCTTCGCCATAGGTGCCGATCAGGGTCAGGTCGGGCCCGATGCGCAGCGTGGTTTCGGCCCCGTCAAAGGCGGATGAAAACAGCAGCAAGACATAGCCTTCCAAGGCATCAAGGCGGGCGCGGTCCGCGTTAATCTGTGCCTCGGTCACGGTATAGCCGTCCGTCAGATACCGTGGCAGACCCACGCCTGTCAGATCGGATACGGCAAACAGTTCGGCAGTGCCGGAAGGCACGGCAAACCCGAGGAGATCGGAAATAACCGCCGCTTTGTCATTGTCTTGCAACGTGCGGGCCATGGCATCAACGGGTCGGTTCACGGCGAACAGCCTGATCTGGCCATGTTCGGCTGCGGGGATTGTAAGTGTGGTCATTGTTTTGCACCTTTGTACGCGGTTGCCATCAGACTACATAAACTGGTGCTGTCCTGAACATATTCAAATCCGAGATGAGCCGCGAGCGCTGGATTGTCACCGCGTTCTTGCCGAATGAAAAACACCGATGGCGGGCTGGTCGGTTTGACGTCGGGGGCGGTTTCGAGGCTGCGGGAAAACGCTTTGACGCGGGTTTCGCCCTTGTGCAGACGAAAGAACAGCGCGCGGTGGTTTGTCAACGCATACCGCGTGCGGGTCAGTTCGGTCCAGCGGTTCAGGCCCTTGACCAGCGACAAAACGACCAAACCGATCACCACGGCCAACACCACGGATTGCGACACGGGCAGGCTGTTATAGGTCAGCAACACTCCACCCGCGATCACGGTACCCGCAGCCCCGATAAACGGCCCCAGCAGTTGAAAGTTTCGAAGCGAAATGCGTGGCTTGGGACGACCTGTCCAAAGCAGCTTTTCGTCATCCTCAAGAACATTTTGCCAAAAGTCATCGGTCATAGCGCTGCCTCGCGTGCGGCGGCGATCCGTGCTTTGGTCTCGCGCAGGTTCGGCACCAGAGGGAGCGTGATGCTTTGACGGTTGGGCAAACGCAAGGTGATCGACCAAAGCGACAGCTTGCCGATGGCCGCGATATCGGTCAGCGCCAGTTCCAGGGGGGCGGCAACGTCAGGTTCATCGATATAAAGAGCACGATTTGTCAGACGCCAGACTGTTTTGCGGTTCGCATACCAGATTTGAAATTCTTCGAAAATCCACATGTAAAACAAGGCTGTGATGGCCGATGCCACTGTCCATGTCAGAACATTGAAATATGGCAGGATCGGAGAGCACACCAGCATCGTCAACACCATCAACACCGCAGTCCGCGACACAAACGCGCCCCACGAAATGCGCCAGCTTAGCAGTTCACGCTCGTCTGCTGGTGAAGACGTCACGCGGCCCCCTTGCGGCGGTCGCTGAGGTTCTGCGCCAAAAGATCCATCGCGGCCATCCGCACCGCGACGCCCATTTCCACCTGATCCTGAATAACGCTGCGGTTGATGTCGTCGGCAAGGGTGCCATCGATTTCAACGCCGCGGTTCATCGGGCCGGGGTGCATGACGATAGCATCGGGCTTGGCGTGGCTCAGTTTTTCGGCATCCAAGCCAAAGCGGTGATAATACTCACGCTCAGAGGGGATAAAACCGCCGTCCATGCGTTCTTTTTGCAGGCGGAGCATCATCACCACGTCGACGTCTTTCAGCCCCTCTTCCATGTCATCGAACACCTCGACGCCGAATTCGCTGATCTGCGAGGGCATCAACGTGGGCGGGCCAATCATGCGAATGCGGTTTTCCATCTTGCCCAGCAGCATGATGTTGGACCGTGCCACGCGGCTGTGTGCGATGTCACCGCAAATGGCGATGGACAGGCGGTGCAAGCGGCCCTTGGCACGGCGAATGGTCAGCGCGTCCAGCAACGCCTGTGTGGGGTGTTCGTGCCGCCCGTCACCGGCGTTCAGCACGGCGCAGTTTACCTTTTGGGCGAGCAGATCAACGGCACCGGATTGCGGGTGGCGCACGACCAGCAAATCAGGGTGCATCGCATTCAGGGTCATCGCGGTGTCAATCAGGGTCTCGCCCTTCTTGATCGACGACGCCTGCATTGCCATGTTCATCACATCCGCGCCAAGACGTTTGCCCGCGATCTCAAAGCTTGCCTGCGTGCGCGTCGAGTTCTCAAAGAACATGTTGATCTGGGTCAGACCCTTGAGAGCATCACTGTGCTTGTGCGGTTGTCTGTTCAGATCGGCATAGGTGTCGGCCAGATCCAGCAGCGTTGTGATGTCATCTTGCGACAGCGGCTCAATACCAAGAAGATGTTGGTGTGCGAAACTCATAAGGCGACCCCACGCTATTTGTGGCGTTATAGGCGGCGCGGCGAGGCTGGGCAAGTCATCTGACGGCGCATCTGACTGTGACGGAGGAATGGATTTAAGACCATTTGGAAGTTGGGATTTTTATTAGCCACGTCAGCGCGTAAGTTGGAAACATGGAATCAGTGGAATATCATCAAGCGCTCGCGCTTTTGCATTGGCAGATCGAGCTTGGCGCGACCGAAGCGATTTGTGATGCGCCGGTTAACAGGTACGAAGTGCCCGCCGCGGTTGAGAAACCAAAGGCTGCCAAACAAGGCGGCCCGCGTATCGTACCCATGGCGGCGGGCATTGATCCTGTAGCCGAGGCTGAACGCATCGCGGCGGGGGTCGGATCGCTGGACGAATTGCGCGCCGCCATGGAAAGCTTTGAGCATTGCGAGCTGAAACGCGGCGCGCGTAATATGGTGTTCAGTGGTGGCACACCGGGTGCGCGGGTGATGATTATCGGCGAAGCACCGGGCCGTGATGAAGACCGCGAGGGCAAGCCTTTTGTCGGGCGGGCGGGGCAATTGCTGGACAAGATGCTGGCCACGATTGACATGGGGCGGACCCATGAAACAGCGCCGGTGTATATCACCAACGTGTTGCCGTGGCGGCCGCCGCAGAACCGTGATCCCAAGCCGATCGAGATCGCGATGATGAAGCCGTTTCTTAAAAAGCATATAGCCTTGGCCAAGCCCGAGGTGTTGGTGATTGTGGGCAATTGGTCAGCGCAGGCCTTGCTAGGCAAGCGCGGGATCACCCGCTTGCGTGGCCAGTGGACCGAAGCGCAAGGCCTGCCTGCGTTGCCAATGTTCCACCCGGCTTATTTGCTGCGCAGCCCCGAATTCAAACGCGAGGCTTGGGCCGATTTGCTGGAGCTGAAGGCAAAGTTGAACCGTGGTTGATCCCCTGACGCTTTTGGCATTCGTGCCCGCTGCCATGGCGCTGAACCTGACGCCGGGGGCGGATATGATGTTTTGTTTGGGGCAGGGCATGCGCTTTGGCCCCCGGGCATCTGTCGCGGCAAGTGCGGGCATTTCGTTGGGCGGCATGGTGCATGTGACGCTTGCAGGGTTGGGGCTGGGGGCGCTGGTGGCTGCGGTGCCTTGGGCCTTTGACGTGATCCGCTGGGTTGGTGTCGCGTATCTGCTGTGGCTTGCGGCGCAGACGTTTCGCGGGGGGCGGAATACCCAAACCGGTGCCGTGCCCCCATCGGCGTTTCGCGGTGCCCTGATCGTGAGCCTGACCAACCCAAAGGTGATTTTATTCGTGCTGGCTTTTGTGCCACAATTCGTGGTGCCCGAAGCGGGGCCGGTTTTGATGCAATTCCTGATCTTTGGCGCGGTTCTGTCGCTTGGCGGATTTGTGATCAATGCCTTGGTTGGCGTTTTTGCCGGTGGGCTGGGGCGCAAATTGGCCAAGGGTGGGCAAGCGCTGCGCTGGATCAGCAGTGGCATATTCGTCGCTCTTGCAGCGCGGTTAGCAGTATTGGAGCGGGCATGAGCCGTATCGACGAAACCAAAGAATTTATCCCTGTGCGCATTGCGGTGTTAACCGTCTCGGACACACGGGCCTTGGCGGATGATCGGTCTGGCGATGTCTTGGCCGCGCGGATTGCCGAGGCGGGGCACGATCTGGCGCATCGCGCAATCATCCGCGATGAACGGGCACAGATTGCGGACCAGCTGCGCACGTGGTGTGCGGATGACACGGTTGACGTGATCATCAGCACGGGTGGCACTGGATTGACTGGCCGCGATGTTACCGTCGAGGCACACCGTGATGTGTACGAGAAAGAGATCGACGCGTTCGGGACTGTTTTTACGATTGTGTCGATGCAAAAGATCGGCACCTCGGCCGTGCAAAGCCGCGCGACAGCCGGTGTGGCCCAAGGTACGTATCTATTCGCGTTGCCCGGATCGCCCGGCGCTTGCAAGGATGCGTGGGACGAGATCCTGCTGAAGCAGCTGGATTACCGGCACAAGCCCTGTAACTTCGTCGAGATTATGCCCCGTTTGGACGAGCATCAGCGGCGAAAGTAAAGAAACACATATTTTTCTGGCAACCCCGCGACGGAAAGCCATAGTACATCCGTATCATAACTGTGTTTTTGTATTTTTAATGGGTGGGTTACCTTGCGCCACAGTGGTTTTGAGATCGGACAAAGATGCGTTTTCTAAGACAAAGTATGATTGGCCTGTTCTTGGTTGCGACTGCCATGGGTCTTTTGGTGTTTGCCGCTGACAGAATTGGTGGTGCCTTGCAAAAACGCATGGCAGACGCACCCGCCCCGCAGGCCCCGCGCGAACGGGTTTTTTCAGTCAATGTTGTTCTTGCCACCCCAAGCAATGAGATACCAGTTTTAGAGAGTTTCGGCGCGATTCAAAGCCGGCGACAGCTTGAACTGCGGGCGGCTGTTGGGGGGCGTGTGGTCGAACTTGCCCCTGAGTTTGAGGATGGCGGCAAGGTGCGGGCGGGTCAGGTTCTGGTCCGGCTGGATCGCGCGGATGCGCTGGCCGAGGTCGAGCGTGCCAAAAGCGATGTGCAGGATGCCGAGGCAGAGGGGCGCGATGCCGCGCGTGCGTTGGAACTGGCCCTTGATGAACAAGCAGCCGCCGAGGAACAAGCAGTTCTGCGGTCCCGCGCTTTTCAACGTCAAAGCGATCTGGCGGACCGTGGCGTGGGTACCGCGATTGCGACAGAAACGGCCGAGCTTGCAGCGTCAAGCGCGCGGCAGGCCGTGTTGGCACGTCGCCAAGTCGTGACCCAGACCGAAGCGCGCATTGACCAAGCCGCCAGTTCACTATCGCGTAGCCAGATTGCGCTGGCTGATGCGCAGCGCCGTCTGGACGAGACAACGATTTCGGCCCCCTTTGATGGCACCCTTAGTGGTGCCTTGGTTGTAGAGGGGCGATTGGTGTCCGCCAATGAACGTCTGGCCGAGCTGATTGACCCGAACGATCTTGAGGCGTCATTTCGTGTGTCCACCGCGCAATACGCGCGGCTGATCGATACGGACGGTAACCTTATCAAGGCTGATCTTACTGCCACACTGGATGTGGCCGGACTTGACCTCGAGGCGATAGGCAAGATCACCCGCGCAAGTGCTGCCGCGGGCGAGGGGGCCAGCGGGCGGTTGATTTTTGCGACGCTGACGCAAGCACCGGGGTTCAAGCCGGGTGATTTTGTCACTGTCCGTATCAACGAGCCCGAGCTTGAAAACGTTATTCGCCTGCCAAGTTCGGCGTTAGATGCACAGGCGCGTGTCTTGGTTATAGATGGCGAAAACCGGCTTGAGGCCGTGACTGTTGAGGTTTTGCGCCGTGTCGGAGGCGAGGTTCTAGTGCGCGGCGATATCGCGGGCCGCGAGGTGGTCGAGGCACGATCGCCGTTGTTGGGCGCTGGTATCGCGGTCAAACCGCTGCGGGCAGGGGCTGCACCGCGCGAAGAAAACGCAATGGTCGCGCTGACCGACGAACGCCGGGCCAAGCTGATTGCCTTTGTTGAAGCGAGCACCCGTATGCCAGAGGCGGCCAAAGCCCGCGTCTTGGCACAACTGGCAGAGCCAGAGGTGCCCGCGCAAATGGTCGAGCGTCTAGAAAGCCGGATAGGGGGATAAGCGATGGCCCGCAGTATGTCGCGTACCACTGGGGGCATCTTGTCCTACTTTGTCCGGCATAAGACGGCGGCGAACCTATTGCTTGTTGTGCTTTTGGTGTGCGGGGCCGTTGCTGCGCCGAACATGCGGGCGCAGTTCTTTCCGGATGTGATTGTCGATAATGTCAGCGTGACCACGGTGTGGACCGGGGCCGGGGCCGAAGACGTGGATGGTGCCATCATTCAGGTGTTGGAACCCGCGCTTTTGACAATCGAAGGGGTCGAAAGTTCGACCGCGGCGTCGCGCGAGGGGCGCGGCACTGTCACGCTGGATTTCGAACCGGGCTGGGATATGGCGCGCGCTGCCGGTGATGTGCAAACTGCCGTTGACGCGATAACGACCTTGCCAGAAGAGGCCGAAGATCCGGTCGTGCGTCGTGGTGCGTGGCGAGACCGGGTTACCGATGTGGTGATCACCGGCCCGATCAGCCCCGAACAGCTTGGCCGCTTTGCGGATGAATTCGTCACGCGGCTGTTTGCAGAAGGGGTGACGCGCAGCACGATCCAGGGGGTTGCGTCGCCTGAGACCCTGATCGAAGTGCCATCCACCAAGTTGATAAGCTATGACATTACGATGGCCGAGATCGCCAGCGTCATCGCGGCCGAGGTTGATGCCGACCCTGCGGGTGATGTGACCGGTGCGAATGCGCGGGTCCGTACAGGAACAGCGAAACGCAGCGCCGAGGCGCTTTCTGGGGTGGTGTTGCGGACGAATGCAGACGGGTCGGCCTTGACCGTTGGCGATGTGGCGCGGGTGATCGAACAAGGTTCCGACCGCGACGTCGGTTATTTCGTCGGGCAAGATCCGGCGATTTCGGTGCGCATTGATCGGTCTGATCGGGGCGATGCCATCGGCATCCAGCGCAGTGTCGAAGACGTCGTGGCCGAGATGACTGTGATGTTGCCCCAAGGGGTCACGATGGAGCTGATCCGCACCCGCGCCGAAGCCATTACCGGTCGCCTTGATTTGTTGGTCGACAACGGGTTGATGGGCCTGGTTCTGGTGGTCAGTCTGCTGTTCTTGTTCTTGAATGCGCGCACAGCGTTCTGGGTTGCCGCAGGTATTCCCGCGTCGATGGCTGCGGCGATTGCGTTGATGTATGCGGGCGGGATCACGATCAACATGATCTCGCTTTTTGGTCTGATCATTACGCTGGGTATCGTCGTTGATGATGCCATCGTGGTGGGGGAACACGCCGATTACCGCCACAAGGAACTGGGCGAAAGCCCGATTGTCGCGGCGGAAAATGCAGCGCGTCGCATGGCGTTGCCGGTGTTTGCTGCCACCATGACGACGATCATCGCATTCTTTGGATTATTGGCGGTCGGGGGGCGCTTTGGCAGCTTGATCGGTGATATCCCCCTGACGGTCATTGCCGTTTTGGCGGCGTCCTTGGTTGAATGCTTTTTGATCCTGCCCAACCACATGGCCCATGCCATGGCCGCCGGGGCCAAGGAACATTGGTACGATTTGCCCAGCCGCGTGGTGAACAAAGGCTTCCTATGGGCGCGAGAGACCCTGTTCCGGCCCTTCATGGCGGGGGTGATCGCTGGGCGTTATGTGGTGTTGGCGGGGGTGTTGGCGGTGCTGGCATCGCAGGTAGCGTTGTTCATCCAAGGTGATGTGCAATGGCGGTTCTTTAACGCGCCTGAACGTGGGTCCGTCACCGGAAACTTTGCCATGCTCGAAGGGGCCACCCGCGAAGACACCATGGAAATGATGCGCGAGATGCAGCGCGCGACAGAAAGCTTGGGTCTAGAATACGCGGAACGTTATGGCACCAACCCGATTGACTATGTCATCGCGCAAATCGGCGGCAATGCGGGCCGCGGCCTTGATGGTGCCGACAGCAAAGATGCCGATCAGCTGGGCGGCATTTCAATCGAACTGATCGACGCCGATCTGCGCCCCTATTCCAGCTTTGCCTTTGTGGCCGAACTGCAAGATGCAGTTGTTAATCACCCGCTGGCCGAAACTGTCAGCTTTCGCGGTTGGCGGTCCGGCCCCGGTGGCGATGCGCTGGACGTACAGTTTTACGGGGCCGAGACCGATGTGTTGAAAGCCGCATCCGAAGATCTGCAAAACGCATTGCGCCGCTATCCCGAGGTCAGCGCAGTACAAGACAATCTGGCCTACGATAAAGAAGAACTGATCCTTGATCTGACGGCGCAGGGGCAATCGCTTGGCTTTACCATCGACACGCTTGGCCGCGCGCTGCGCAACCGTCTTGGCGGGATCGAGGCCGCGACTTATCCTGACGGGCCGCGTTCCGCGACAATCCGGGTCGAGCTGCCCGAGGGTGAGCTGACGGCAGATTTTCTGGACCGCACCCAGATGCGTACGCCCGATGGGCACTATGTACCGCTTGCCGATATTGTGAGCGTCGAGCGCCGCACAGGGTTCAGCACGGTCCGTCGTGAAAACGGGATCAGATTGATTTCGGTAACGGGGGATATTTCCGAAGATGACCCTACCCGCGCAACCGAGATCACAACTGCGCTGCAAGACGAAATCCTGCCGACCATCGCGTCAGAGCGGCAGGTCGAATTCCGCATCAGCGGGCTAAGCGAGCAAGAAGACACATTCCTATCCGAGGCGTTAACAGGTCTGATCTTGGTCCTGACGGGCATCTATCTGGTGCTGTGCTGGGTGTTTGGCAGTTGGACACGGCCCCTCGTGGTGATGTCGGTGATCCCGTTCGGGCTGGTTGGCACAATCTATGGCCATGCGGTCTGGGATGTACCGCTTAGTATGTTCACCGTTGTGGGATTGTTGGGGATGACCGGTATTATCATCAACGATTCGATCGTCTTGATTGGCACGATTGACGAATACGGCGAAACGCGCGGGGTGATCCCGTCGATCATCGATGGTGCGTCTGATCGTTTGCGGCCCGTGATGCTGACGACGCTGACCACCGTTCTGGGGATGGCACCGCTGCTGTACGAGCAAAGCCAACAGGCGCAATTCCTGAAGCCCACGGTGATCACGCTGGTTTATGGGTTGGGCTTTGGCATGTTCCTCGTTCTGCTTGTGGTGCCTGCGTTGATCGCGGCCCAGCATGACATCTCGCGGCAGGTGCGGGCCATGCGGCGTGGTCTTGGCGCGCGTGCCGTGGGGCTGCGCTTTGGTTTGATGGCGCTTTGGGCGATGATGATCGGCTGGGCCGCGCTGACATTGGGGTGGGTCGGCTGGCAGGGCGCGTTGCATCCCGTGTTGCTGTCGCTGGCACCGGGAATGGCGGCGATGTCACCGCTTACAGCGGCGTTGATCCTGTTTATCGGCGGGGCTGCGGTTTTGTCGCTTGCCGGGTATATCATCGGTGCCGTGACTTTGGCGTTGTCACGGCGGAAACGCCCTGTGTGATTAGCCGGGCGTGCAGCCCCGAATATCCACCGCGTGTTTGCTGCCAAAAACGGTCATGCGAATGTGCGATCTGTTCAGTGCAATCGGCCCGCCGGTTGAATGGGCGACATCAACCGTAGAGATCAGGGTGCCACCGTGCCGCGTTGTGTCTGCTTCGCTGATCCACAAATCAGGTTGCCCGGTTTCGATCACAACCAATTCCGGCCCGCCCGTGTCTGGCAGGGTAATGGCTGTTTCCAGCTCAAGATCACCATTGTTAAAGCGGATCGTGCAGGTGGCTTTGGTTACGCCGGCCTCTTGCGCGGAGTAGGGGCGCTGGGCAAGGGCTGCAGCAATCGCAGGCTCTGCACGGGTCGCATCGGTGTCGATCATACCGTCCAGATGCAGTTGCGCAGGCACGCAGACATCCAGGCACACGCCCAGATCGATTGTGGTCTGCAGGCGAACGGGCGCGCCCTTGTGCGGGGTGGTGATGACCAAAGGCAAAACCACCTGATCTTTGTAGCCAATTGTGGTCAGGTTTTCCTCGCGGAACACGGTCGGGGCGGGCCATTCCACAGCGACTGCTGACAGGTTTGTTGATCCGGCCCAATCAAAATGCGGCGGAATCCCCATATCACCGGGCGCGCGCCAATAGGTTTTCCACCCTGGTGCCATCGTCATGCGGATTGCGGCAACGCGGTTGCCGTCGGGTCGGACCCACCCTTGCAGGATTTCACCCTTGATCACATCCATGGCGGATGCAGGAAGCGGGGCAAGCAAAGCGGTGAGGATCAGCGGGATCAGTGTTGTTTTCATCCGCCTTTCATGGGCCAAAGGCGGATGTCTGCCAAGTCACTATTGCATTATGAAACGTTACAACGCGGCGGGGTTGAAAGGAACGGAACCACAGGCCATTCTGATCGGGCAGCATTTTACGGGGGACGCATGGGGCTGGAAATGGATCTTACAGGGCAATTGCTGGTGGCGATGCCTGGCATGGGCGACCCACGGTTCGATCATTCTGTCATCTTTATTTGCACCCATTCCGCCGATGGGGCGATGGGGCTGATCGTCAACAAACCAGCGCCTGATCTGAAACTTACTGATGTTTTGGATAAACTCAGCGATGTTGAGTTTAACGATACATCGGGGCTTGGCGTGCATTTTGGCGGCCCGGTCGAGACATCGCGCGGCTTTGTTTTGCACAGCGCTGAATACCAATCGGTGCTGCAAACCCTGAATGTCACAGACGGGTTCGGGATGACGGCCACCCTTGATGTTCTTGAGGATATCGCGCGGGGCAAGGGGCCTGAACAGTCGTTGTTGATGTTGGGCTATGCCGGTTGGGGCGAAAATCAGCTGGAAAACGAGATTGCCCAGAATGGCTGGCTGACTTGCGACGCCACGCCCCAGATTGTGTTCGATCTGCCCGACGCGGATAAATGGGCGGCGGCGCTGTCATCGCTTGGCATTGACCCGCTGGGCTTAAGTTCGGCTGCGGGGCGTGCCTGATCAGCGTGGTGCGGCGGCGCGGCGCAGGCGGTCATTGATGGCCCGACCAAGACCGTGATCGGGAATTGGTGCAATGGCGATGGGTTTATCCATCGCATCAAGGGCATGCAGATAATCGAACAGATTGGCCGCAGCTTGGGTCAGATCACCGCTGGGCGAAAGGTTCAAATCGCCTGAAATCGTGCCAAATCCTAACAACACCTCGCCCTCTGATGCCGTTTGCGCGTTCAGACGGACCTGCGCGGCGGGGGCATAATGCGATGTCATTTGCCCCGGCGCGATGATCTCTGCACCGTCGGCGACGTCAATCTGCATGCCAAGCGCGGCTTCAATCGCCTCAATAGGGAGACCCCCTGCGCGCAACAAAATAGGCGTTGTTTGGGTTAATCCGACGATGGTGCTTTCTAGCCCGACGGCACAGGGGCCGTCATCCACCACAGCGTCAATGCGCCCGTCCAGCCCCGCCAGCACATGGGCCGCTGTCGTCGCACTGATGCGTCCCGACGGATTGGCCGATGGTGCTGCAATCGGACCATCAAACGCCTGCAAGATCGCGTGCGATGTCGGGTGTGCAGGTACGCGTAGTGCCACGCTGTCCAAGCCCGCCGTGACAAGCGAGGACAAGCCATGATTGCTGGCCAATGGCAAAACCAGCGTCAGCGGGCCGGGCCAAAATGCAGTTGCAAGGATTTCGGCGTTGTCCGACCAAACGCCATAACGCTGCGCGTCACCAACATCGGCAAGGTGCACAATCAGCGGGTTAAAGCTGGGCCGGCCTTTTGCTTCATAGATACGGGCCACCGCCGTGCCATTGCGGGCGTCAGCAGCCAGCCCGTAAACCGTTTCAGTGGGCAACGCGACCAATCCGCCAGCGGCCAGAACAGCGGCGGCGCGGGCGATCCCTTGGGGGTCAGGCTGCAGGATATCGGTCATCTGTTCACTCAAAGCCTTTGTGACGCTGTGTTTCGGGTTGCGGTGGCGGGCCAGTCGCAGCATCCTTGCGAAACTGCCCCCGGTTTATGTTTGTGGGCTTATCAGGTCGATGCTCTATTTGCCAAGCAGACGCGCACGCCCAAGGAGGAATTACGATGCCATACCGCGCCCCCGTCGAGGATTATAATTTTCTGTTCAACCATATTGTTGGGCTTGAGGACGTGCGTGCCACGGATAAATTCGCCGAGGCCACAGACGATGTGACCCGTGCGATTTTGGAAGAAGCGGGCAAGCTGTGTAATGATGTGATGGCCCCCCTGCAGCGCCCCGGTGATCTGCAACCAGCCAAGCTGGAAAACGGTGTGGTGCGCACATCGCCCGGTTATGCGGATGGTTTCAAAGCCATCGCAGACGGCGGTTGGATCGGCATCAGCGCGGACCCCGAATATGGCGGGATGGGCCTGCCGTTGACCATGGCAAGCGCCGTGAACGAAATGATGAGCGGCGCGTGTCTGTCGCTGCAATTGGCCCCGTTGATGAGCCAAGGCCAGATCGAGGCGCTGGAACACCACGCCAGCGACGCGATCAAGGAACTGTATTTGCCCAAGCTGATCAGCGGCGAATGGACGGGCACGATGAACCTGACCGAACCGCAAGCCGGATCGGACGTGGGCGCGCTTTCGTCCAAGGCCGAAGACAACGGTGATGGCACGTTCAGCATTTCAGGCCAGAAAATTTACATCAGTTGGGGCGACAATGATTTCGCCGACAACGTCTGCCATCTGGTGCTCGCACGGTTGCCCGGTGCGCCTGCGGGCACCAAGGGGATCAGCCTGTTTTTGGTGCCCAAGTTTCTGCCAAATGAAGATGGCAGCCTAGGGGCCAGAAACACGCTGCAAGTGGTCAGCCTTGAGCATAAGATGGGCCTGCACGGATCGCCCACATGCGTGATGCAATACGACAAAGCCATCGGTTGGCTGGTCGGTCCTGAACAGGGCGGCATGGCGGCGATGTTTACCATGATGAACAACGCGCGGCTGGGGGTCGGCGAACAAGGTATCGGCGTTGCCGAAGCGGCCTATCAACATGCGCTATCCTATGCGTTGGACCGCAAGCAGGGCAAAAACATCCGGCCAAACGGGTCTGGCACCATTGTCGATCATGCGGACGTGCGCCGCATGTTGATGACGATGAAGGCCGAAACCTTTGCTGCGCGGGCCATCGCGGCCAGCTGTGCCGTGGCCATCGACATGACCAATGCCACCGGCGAGGCGGAGTGGAAATCGCGCGCCGCATTCCTGACCCCGATCACCAAAGCGTTCGGAACGGACGTCGGGGTAGAGGTGGCGCAGATGGGTGTGCAGGTGCACGGTGGCATGGGCGTAATCGAAGAAACAGGCGCGGCGCAGTACTGCCGCGATGTGCGCGTGACCGCAATCTACGAGGGTACCAACGGCATTCAGGCGATGGATCTGGTGGCACGCAAGATGATGGATGGCGGCGAGGCCGCGAACCGTTTGATGGATGAAATCGAAGCCCACGCCGAAGCGGCGCGCGACGCGTTCCCGAACATGGCCGACGCGGTTTGGCAGGCGACAGAAACCCTGCGCGAGACCACCGAATGGCTGGTTGCCCAAGACGACATGGACACGCGGTTTGCCGGGGCCGTTCCCTATCTTCGGGCCTTTGCACGCGTGCTGGGCGGGCATTTGCACCTCAAGGCGGCCTTGGCTGACAAGGGCGGTCCGCGCGAAAAGCTGGCGCGGTTCTATATTCTGCGCTTGTTGCCTGAACATGCGGGCCTGCTGGTGCATGCGCAGTCGGGGGCAGATGATCTATTTGCACTGACCACAGATGAATTGGTTGCCTGATGACCGTTAAAAAAGCCGTGGGCCTGCGTTACCCTTGGGATACGCCGCCCGCCCATAACGAGGCGATCGAGGTCGCGCCGGGTGTTCTTTGGCTGCGCTTGCCGCTGCCGATGAAGCTGGACCATGTGAACGTCTATGCCTTTGACGAAGGCGACAGCTGGACAATCATCGATACCGGATTTTCGTCCAAGAAAGCCAAGGCAATCTGGACCGAACTGATGGCGGGGCCCCTTGGGGGCAAGCCGGTTTCGCGCGTGGTCGTGACCCATCACCACCCCGATCACATCGGGCTGGCAGGGTGGTTCCAAACTGAACACGGGGCCGAACTGGTCACCACCCGCACGGCATGGCTGACGGCGCGGATGTTGACGCTCGACACTCAAGAAACACCTGCCGCCGAAACACTGGCATTCTACAAGATGTCGGGCATGGATCGTGATCTATACGAAAAACGCGCCTCCGAGCGGCCATTCAACTTTGCCGATATCGTTGATCCGCTGCCCTTGGGCTTTACCCGCATCAAGCAAGACGATCAGATCACCATCGGTGGGCGCGTGTTTGACGTGCATATGGGCAATGGCCACGCGCCCGAACACGCCACCCTATGGAGCAGGGATGACAATCTGGTTATCGCGGGCGATCAGATTTTGTCGTCGATCAGCCCGAATGTCGGTGTGTATGCGACTGAACCCATGGCCGATCCAATAGGCGAATGGCTTGAGGCTTGCGAACGTTTGGCCCCGATGAGCCGCGAGGATCATCTGGTGCTTGGTGGGCATAAACTGCCGTTCACGGGGCTGCCCACGCGCATGCGCCAATTGATTGCCAACCACCATGGCGCACTGAAACGGTTGATCAAGTATATCGACACGCCGAAATCTGCCTCGGAATGTTTTCCCACATTGTTCAAACGCAAGATTGGCGAAGGTGAATATGGCCTGGCATTGGTCGAGGCGGTCGCACATCTCAGTCATCTCTATCAAACCGGTCTTGCCACGCGTGAATTGCGGGCAGAAGATGGGGCTTGGGTGTATCAGGCAACGGAACAAGCCAATGGATGATCTTATCAGAACAGCAGCCGAGGCCGCCGAGGCGGATGCCTTGCCGCGTTTGCACGAGGTCCATTCTGACGCCACCCAGCGTAATGCCGCCCAGCAAGCGGTGCCAAAGGGTATGACAAACACGCCTGTGTCCAAGAAATCATCGGCGCAATGGGCCTACGAGCGGGTCGTGCTGTACCTCAAAAACTTTGAGGAACAGTTGGACGGGGACCAAGAGGTCGCAATGGGGTTCACAGGCGGCGACGCGGGCGTTTTGCGGATCGAAGGAATGGGCTATTTCGACCCCGATATTGTCACCTTTTACGGTCAGGACGGCGGGGGTGGCCGGATGCAATTGGTGCAGCATGTCAGCCAGTTGAACGTCGCCTTGCGTGCCTTGCCAAAGGCCAAGCCCGAAAAGCCCGCGAATCGGATCGGCTTTCGCTTGGTCGAGGATATCGAAGCTGATGCAGCCCTGACGCAGACAAAAAACACATAAGATCGTGTTCTTTGATATCGTGACATGGGCGCGCGAATGCAGTAACCACGTTTTCAAATTGGATGAACACCAAGTCAAAGGATTACGAAAATGGCCAAACATGAACACGGCTCCATGGATACCACGTCACAGGAAAAGACCTTTGACAACTTCATGAACTGGGTCAAATGGTCCTCGATCGTGATCATTGGTATCCTTGTCTTTATGGCAATCTTCGCCCGCTAAGACCTTCGGCACCTACCCAACAGGACTATAATATGCGTATTTGGATGGCACTTGCCTGTGTCGCAATCGTTGCTGCATGTGCGAACGATACCGGCATTGATAATTCACCGGCCGAAGTCGCCGCCGCAGCCTATTCCGCGCCGGGCCCTAAATCACTGACTTTGCTGACCATGGTTAACAACCGCTCGGGCAGCGGCGCGCACACGGCGTTGCTGGTGAATGGGTCGCAGCAGGTGATCTTTGATCCGGCAGGGTCGTTTCGCGACCCACGGGTGATTGAACGGGGTGATGTGCTTTATGGTATGTCGCCAAACTGGGTCGAGGCATATAAATCCTCGCACGCTCGTAAAACGCACCACGTGCGCAGTCAGACCGTCTCGGTGACCGAACAGCAAGCTGAACAGCTTCTTAAAGCGGTGATGACAAACGGGCAGGTCCCCGCAGCCTATTGCGCCAGCGCGACATCAAGCTTGCTGTCGGATGTGGCGGGTTTCGAGGGGATCGGCAAAACTTACTATCCCGGTAAATTGTCCGAGAGATTTGCGGCGCTGCCAAATGTCACCACGACGCAGTATTACGAAAATGACGCAGGTCACGTGCTTGATGGTGTGCAGGCGGCGCTCTTAGCCGAGTAACCAAAGCAGGCCATAGAGCGTGGCGGCGCCGCTGATAATCGCCAGCAACACGTTCTTTGTGATGATCCCCACAGTTAGTGCAACCGCGGCTGCAGCAAAACGCGGGGGATCGAACTGTCCCCCCGTCGCGGCGGGGGCAAAGACCTGAGGGACCACCAAAGCGGGCAGGATGGCAACGGCGGTGTAACGCAGATGGCGCAGCAGCCATGCGGGCATTTCGCGGTCGCCCACCAATCCGGTAAAGACAAAGCGCAAGCCAAAGCTGCCGATGCCAAGGCCGATAATCACAAACCACAATGTGCCCTTATCGATCATCATGCTGCTCCCTCCGACCGGCGATCAAGCAAGACTTCGGTCTGGGCACCTGCCATCATGCCGACGACCCCCGCCACGATCAGACCCAGCGAATAGGGAATACCCGCTGTTGCCAAAGACGCAACTGACGCGACCAACGCGGCGACCACATGCGCGGGTGTACGAAACATCGGCGCGATCATCGCCAGAAATGTGATGGGCAGGGCGAAATCCAACGCCCAGCTGTCTGGGATCTGCGCGCCCAACAAGGCACCGACCAGTGTGAACAAATACCAAAGCGGGACAATAGGCGTCACGCAGCCAAAGAAATACGACATCCGCTGCGGAATGGTCATGTCGGGCTGTTTTTCATATTGCGCCATCGAGCACACATAAGATTGATCGACTGTCAGATACGCCGCAAACGCACGTTGCCACAGGGGTGCTGCACCGATGTAGGGCGTCAGGGACGCGGAATACATCGCCATGCGCAGGTTCACCGCCAGCGCCGAGGCCAGTACAATCGCTGTCGGTGCGTGTTCTTGCATCAGTTGAAGCGCCGTAAATTGTGCCGCACCCGCGATCACGACGACGGAAAAGGCCAGCGTTTCAAACACGCTCAGCCCTGCCTCGGTTGCGAGAATGCCGAACAGGGATGAAAAGGGAATGATCACCAAAACAAACGGGGCCGCATCGGCCAGGCCCTTGCGGAAGGCCGATTTCGTGGTGGTGATGGTCATGCTTTACCCCTAGGCTATTCCTATATCCTTAGCCGCCGTCCGAAGGGGATGCAATTGCCTGTGAACCTTGACACCGATGCCTATCTGATCGCCCCGCAGCCGGGGGCACCACGCCTGACCCGTGCGGTAAAGGGCCGCGACCACACCGGGGCAGAATTGACCATCAATGTTGTTGAAGAACGCCCGCTTACGATTTTTCTGAACGCGCAGGAAATCGTGACGGCAATGACCATCGGCGACTACCCTGAATATCTGGCGCTTGGGTTTCTCCGCAATCAAGGCATGCTGCGTGACGGCGAGGAAATTACCCGCGTAGACTATGACGAAGATCTTGAGGTCGTCGTGGTTCGCACCGCCCGCAAAACCGATTACGAAGACAAGATGCGCAAGAAAACCCGCACCAGCGGCTGCGCTGTCGGCACTGTTTTTGGCGATATGATGGAGGGGCTGGAGGGCGTAAGCCTGCCCGTCACAGCGGTCCATACCTCGTGGCTTTACCGTCTGAGCGCGCAGATCAACCGCACGCCCAGCCTGTATCTCGAGGCTGGCGCGATCCATGGAACGATTCTGTGCCAAGGCGATAAGCCCTTGGTTTATATGGAGGACGTCGGGCGTCATAACGCCGTCGACAAGATCGCAGGCTGGATGTTGTCTGAAAATGTGCCTGCGGATGACAAGATATTATACACTACCGGGCGTCTGACCTCTGAGATGGTGATCAAAACCGCGATGATGGGTATTCCGGTGCTGGCGTCGCGGTCTGGATTTACCGCATGGGGCGTTGAAATTGCGAACCAGGTTGGCCTGACGTTGATTGGCCGGATGAAGGGCAAACGTTTTATCTGCCTCGCCGGAGAAGACCGCCTTGTGCGCGACGCTGACCCGGATTCGGTTCTAGAGGAACCTAAACGCGCCGGGCGGAAGGGATCGGAATGAAACAACCACTTGGGGTTATTCTGGCCGGCGGACAGGCTACGCGCATGGGCGGCGGCGACAAGGGTTTGCTGACGTTGGGCGGTCGCACATTGCTGTCTCATGTGATCGAACGTCTGTCGCCGCAGGTCGCGGAACTGGCGCTGAATGCCAATGGCGATGCGGCGCGGTTTGATGTGCTTGATCTGACGGTTCTGCCTGACAGTATCGATGGTTTTGTGGGGCCCTTGGCGGGCGTCCTTGCGGGGATGGATTGGGCCGCCGAACGGGGGGCCGATACCATCGTCACTGCTGCCGCGGATACCCCGTTTTTTCCCGGCGATCTGGTGCCACGGCTGCTGCTCGCCAGCGAGGGGATGACCCACCCGCTGGTCTTGGCGGCAACACCTGATGCAACACGCGGCACGGCGCGGCATCCGACATTCGGCCTGTGGCCAGTCGCATTGCGCGATGATCTACGGGCGGCGCTGAACGGCGGGCTGCGGAAGGTCGTGATGTGGACCCAACAGCACGGCGGACGCGAGGCGTTGTTTCCGCATGAGGCTGCGTTTTTTAATGTGAATACGCCAGATGATCTGAAAATCGCCGAGGGCATGCTATGAGAGTTTACGGCGTAACGGGGTGGAAAAACGCTGGCAAAACCGGCCTGATGGAACGGCTGGTCGCCGAGATCACCGGGCGCGGGTTCAGCGTGTCGACGGTAAAACACGCGCACCACACGTTCGAGGTGGATCATCCGGGCAAGGACAGTCATCGCCACCGGGTCGCCGGTGCCCGCGAGGTTCTGCTGGCCTCGCGCAACCGCGTCGCACTAATGCACGAATTGCGCGACGAGGAAGAGCCGAAGCTAGAGACGCTGCTGGCGCGGTTAAGCCCTGTCGATCTGGTGTTGATCGAAGGCTACAAACGCGACGCCCACCCCAAGATCGAGGCGCATCGGGCCGAGCCGGGAAACCCCTTGATCGCCCCCGATGATGAGACGATCAAAGCGGTTGCTAGTGACACGCCATTTACGTTGGACCGCCCGGTTTTTGATCTGAATGATACAGTCGCGATTGCCGATTTTATTTTGGCCGAGGTCGGGCTGTGACCGGGTTCGATACATTTGTGGTGATCGATTGGTCAGGCGGCAATGACACGGGGGCCAGCCCGCGCAAGGATGCGATCTGGGCCGGCGTGACCCGCAACGGGCAGGACCAAGACCCGGTATATTTGCGCAACCGAACCGTGGCCGAGGCGTGGATCGTTGATTTAATCCGGGCCGAGCTTGAGGCAGAGCGCCGTGTGATGATCGGCTTTGATTTCCCCTTTGGCTATCCCGCCGGTTTTGCCGAGGCGTTGACAGGTTATACCGACCCGCTTGTGCTTTGGGATTGGTTCGAGGCGCGGATCGAGGATAGCCCCGAAACAAACAACCGTTTTGATCTGGCGGCAGAGATGAACCTGGGACTTGGTGACGGGGTAGGCCCGTTTTGGTTCAATGGTTTGCCCAACCGCGACATTCCCGGCCTGCTGCGTCGCAAGGAAGGATATGCGAACCCGTTTTCGGAAAAGAGACAGGCGGAAACTCGGGCGAAAGGCGCGTTTTCCTGCTGGCAAATGGGCGGGGCGGGTGCCGTTGGATCGCAGGTGTTCATGGGTTTGCCGGTGTTGTCGCGCCTGCGCAAACGGTTTCATGGAGAGATCAACGTATGGCCCTTTGAGCAGATAAAGCGCCCAGTGGCATTTGTTGAAGTCTGGCCATCGCTGACTGTTGGAAATGCACCCGATGAAACGATCAACGACGCGTGGCAGGTGCAAGAGCTCGCGCGCCAGATGAGCGGGTTATCAGACGAGGCATTAGCTGAGATGCTGGAAGTATATGCCCCCGAAGAAGGTTGGATTTTCGGGTTGGGTTTTGAGGACCGCATGAAAACGGCGGCACCGCTGCGGAACGATTGCTTTGCCCTGCCGCCGGGGGTGCATTGGACGCCCGTGGACGAGGCGTTGTCGTTGCTAAGATCCCGGTTGTCACCGGTCGTGTCGGTTGAAACGGTAGAGATTGGCGGCGCATTGGGGCGTATTGTTGCGCAAGACGTGACTGCCAAACGTGCCAACCCGCCGCTGCCAAACACCGCTGTTGATGGCTATGGTTTTGTAGGCGGGCGGGGCGATGGGCCGCATCAATTGCCTTTGGCCGATGGCCGCGCTGCGGCGGGGGATGCGCCGGGAACCGTGCCAACAGGGCAGGCGATCCGCATTCTGACAGGTGCCGCGCTGCCCACGGGCGTCGATACGGTTGTGTTGCAAGAAGACGTGCGGATCGAGGGTGGCACCGTGGTGTTCAATGGCCCTATCAAACCGGGCGCGAACACCCGCAAGGCGGGCGAAGATGTTGAACAAGGCCACGTTGTCACGCGCGCCGGACGGCGTGTTACGGCGGCTGATCTGGCCCTGATGGCGGCGACGGGAAATGATGCGCTGGATGTTTATCAGCCGTTGCGGGTTGGTGTCATTTCCACCGGTGACGAGATCGTGGAACCTGGCGGGGCGGCATCTGATGGCCAGATTTACGATGCCAACCGACCGATGCTTTTGGCGCTGGTCCGGCAGTTCGGACATACTGCGGTGGATCTGGGGCATGTCGGCGATGATCGTGCAGCATTGCGCGCGCGCCTGAACAGCGCCACCGGCGATGTGGATGCGATCCTGACCAGCGGCGGCGCATCTGCGGGGGACGAAGATCACGTATCTGCCCTGCTGGAAGAGGCGGGTGCCCTGTCGCTTTGGCGGGTTGCGGTCAAACCGGGGCGGCCCTTGGCATTGGGGATGTGGCAGGGGCTGCCGGTCTTTGGGCTGCCGGGTAATCCCGTCGCCGCGATGGTCTGTACGTTGATCTTTGCGCGGCCCGCGTTGTCGGTGATGGCGGGGCAAGAATGGACCACGCCGCAAGGGTTCGATGTGCCTGCAGCGTTTGAAAAGCGCAAGAAACCGGGCCGCCGCGAATTTCTGCGCGCGCGGATGCGCGATGGCAGGGTCGAGGTGTTCGCCTCAGAAGGGTCGGGCCGGATCAGCGGGCTGAGCTGGGCGGAAGGTTTGGTTGAACTGCCGGACGGGGCGGTGCATGTGCGTCCGGGCGATATGGTGCGGTATATCCCTTATGGATCGTTCGGGATTTAGGGCGCTAGACGGGCACGCAGACCCTAGTCGAACGTCCCGGCCACGCGACCCAACAGCATGAACGCACGCGCGGTGCGGGTTTCGGCAAGCGCCGATATTTCACCGTCAGATGCCTGTGCTTCGAACCCCGAAAAGACGCGGTCAAAGCGACGTAGGAAATGGTGCGCTGCATCGCGAAAGATCGGGTCCTGTTTCATCCGCGCGTTGGTCAGGGCAAGGGACGACCGGTCGCGTACGCCACCAAGGGCCGCGATTGTGCGCCCGCGTGCGCCTTGGGCAAATTCACGCCAAACTTCGGGGCGGGCACGGTCGGGGTGCAGATCGTCCATGTAAATGCCATCGTGGCTTAGCAGGGTCAGCACGTCTTGGGCGGCTTGCACCAACTGCGATGCATTGCGGTCTTTCAAGGCTTTGCGCAGGGCTGTGAAACCTTCGGTGTCTTCTGCCGTTTCCGGAAAGTTCAGCGCGCGAATGAAATCATCATGGGACAGTGCCGGTGCCATATCGCTGGCTTGGGTGCCAAGCGCCAAGGCCGGTTGATCATCCGAGGGTGCAGTCGCGGCAACTGGGGCTGCGGCACGTGGCGGTGCATCGCGGCGGGTGTGAAACGTGGCAAGGGCGGTTTCGGTTTTACGCGCGGCGGCGGCGATTTCGTCCAACTTGCGGGTGACGGACGCGTCGGCCTCAAAGGTTTTGCCCTGTTGCTGGGCAATATACGCTTGGCGAATGGCGTCGATTGCGGCCTGCAAGCGCTGGCTTTCTGTGCGCATTACACGGCTGGCACGCGCGGCAGTGGCCGCGACCCAAATCATAGCAAGCGGCATGAAAATGGCCAAGGTCGTCATCACGAACCGTAGGCCGCGATCACTGGTATCAGGGGCAGTGTCAGAGGGTTGCGTCAAAAAGAAGATGCCACAGCCCAAAAGCCAAAGCACGCTTAGTGCAATGGCGATGATTTCGATGCTTGAGATCGTTTGATCATTTGGACGTGAATAGACGCCAAACGGGGTCGACCGCGCAGGCTGGCGCGGCAACTTTGGTGGTTGGGCAGGCGTAGTATCGGTCATGTCGATTGCCCCGGATCAAGCGTAGATGATCTTGAGAACCTCATAGGATCTTTCGCCCCCCGGTGTGCGCACCGTGACGCTGTCGCCTTCGTCTTTGCCGATCAACGCCCGTGCAATAGGGGATTTGATGTTCAAAAGACCCTTTTCAATATTGGCCTCGTATTCACCAACGATCTGATAGGTTTTTTCTTCGTCTGTGTCTTCGTCCACCAATGTTACCTTGGCACCGAACTTGATCGAGCCGGACATTTTCGATGGGTCAATGACGTCAGCCAGCGAAATCGCGCCTTCAAGCTCTTTCACGCGGCCTTCGATAAAGGACTGTTTTTCCTTGGCAGAATGGTATTCGGCGTTTTCGGACAGGTCACCATGCTCGCGCGCTTCGGCAATCGCTTTGATGATTGCAGGACGTTCAGTCGTCTTCAGGTGCTTTAGTTCGGTTTCCAAAGCAATGTGACCGGCGCGGGTCATAGGGATTTTTTCCATTGTGGTCGTCCACGCAATGAGGGCCACAGCCCCGGAGCTGGTCCGAGGGTGCAACCGATTTGAATTAGCCCTTACCTGACCTAAACTGGCGCGTGATTGCAAGGGCCGAGTGTGCGCCGTGACATCAATGCGCGCTTATCCACCATATTGAACAAGCTCGTATTCGACCCCGTCGTGGTCGTGAAAGTAAAACCGTCGCCCCGGTTCATAGTCGGCATGGTTTTTGGTTTCGAACCCGTGCGATTTGATGGCGGCCTCGGCTGCATCCAGATCATCGACGACGATCCCGATGTGATTGAGCCCCCCAACGGTCGTATAGCTGCTTGGGGCCGTTTCCAGCCCGTCTTTGGGCGTGTAAAGCGCAATATAGTCGTTCTGCGTGCCAACATGCACGGTGTGGCCCCCGGCGATCGCATCGCCTTGCCAGCGGATATGCCAGCCAAAAATTTTGACCATCCATGCGGCGGTGGTCTCGGGGTTGGTGACGGTGATATTTGCGTGTTCAAGCTGAGCTGACATGGCGGGTCTTTCCTTGCTGTTGTGTTGACCCTGTTGTTTGTAATTCCTAAACCTAACTTTAGGTCAAGGGGATTTTTTCGAGGGAAATTATGGCTGTAAATGATGGTCTGTCTATTGGTGCGCTTGCGCGACGTACGGGGTTGGCGGTGTCGGCGATCCGCTATTACGAGGCGCAAGGGTTGATCAAACCATGGCGCAATGCAGGCGGGCAGCGGCGGTTTGAACGCGCGGATTTGCGGCGGCTTAGCTTTGTGATGATTGCCCAGCAATTTGGCTTTACCCTGCCGCAAATCAAAATTGAGCTTGACCGCTTGCCCGGCGGGCGCACCCCGACCAAGGCAGATTGGGCACGGATCAGCCAATCTTTTCGCGCCGGACTGGACCAGCGGATCGCCACATTGACGCGGCTGCGCGATGATCTGGATGGGTGTATCGGCTGTGGCTGCCTAAGCCTAAAGGCCTGTGCGCTATATAACCCCAAGGATAGGGCTGGCGAAAACGGCCAAGGTCCGCGCTATCTTATGGGCGATCCGCGGCCCTGATCTATTTCGCGTGGCGAAACATTATGACGGCTGGCGCACTATATTGTTACGAAACTGTCGCGACCCTTCATTTTAACGTCGTGTCGCGATTGCAAAGCAAGCCGTGCTGGTTTAGCCAAATCCAAACCCATTTTCTGCCCGAAGAGGAGCCCCAAATGGCCGAAGTTGAACGCGAAGCAATGGAATATGACGTCGTTATTGTTGGCGCTGGTCCTGCGGGCCTGTCAGCCGCGATCCGTCTGAAACAGCTGGATGCTGACTGCAATGTGGTTGTGCTGGAAAAGGGCTCCGAAGTCGGGGCGCATATCTTGTCGGGGGCCGTGTTGGACCCGATCGGTCTGGACGCGTTGATGCCGGACTGGAAAGAAAAAGGCGCGCCGATCAAGACCAAGGTGATCGAAGACAACTTTTACATGTTGGGCGAGGCGGGCAAAATCCGCGTGCCGAACTTCCCCATGCCGCCGCTGATGAACAACCACGGCAACTATATCGTGTCGATGGCAAACGTCTGTCGCTGGATGGCCGAACAAGCCGAAGAAATGGGCGTCGAGATTTTCCCCGGCATGTCCTGTTCCGAACTGGTTTACGGCGAGAATGGCGAGATCAAAGGCGTGGTTGCCGGTGAATTCGGGATCAACCCCGATGGCACCAAAGGCGACAATTACGAGCCGGGCATGGAGCTGCACGGGAAATACGTGTTCCTGTCCGAAGGCGTGCGCGGCAGCCTGTCAAAGCAGGTGATCGCGAAATACGATCTGGATGCTGGCAAAGAGCCGCAGAAATACGGCCTTGGCATGAAAGAAATCTGGGAAATCGACCCGGCCAAGCACAAAGAAGGCACTGTGACCCACACGATGGGTTGGCCTTTGAACAGCAATGCCGGTGGCGGCTCGTTCATCTATCACATTGAAAACAATCAGGTCTATGTCGGCTTTGTTGTGCACTTGGGCTACAAAAACCCGCATGTGTTCCCTTACATGGAATTCCAGCGTTTCAAACATCACCCGATGGTGGCCGAGCTGCTGAAAGGTGGCAAACGCGTGGCATATGGCGCACGTGCGATCACCGAAGGTGGCTATCAGTCGATGCCCAAGATGGTTGCACCCGGTGTGGCGCTGCTGGGCTGTTCGGTGGGCATGGTCAACGTGCCGCGCATCAAGGGCAACCACAACGCAATGCTGTCGGGCAAAGCCGCCGCCGAAGCCGCATTTGCAGCGATTCAGGCGGGGCGTTCCGGTGACGAACTGTCTGAGTATGAAACAGACGTGCGCAGCGGTGAAATCGGCAAAGACCTGAAAAAAGTACGCAATGTCAAACCATTGTGGAGCAAATACGGCCTCATGACATCGCTGGCCGTGGGCGGGTTCGACATGTGGACCAACACACTCGGCTTTTCGCTGTTGGGCACGCTTGGCCACGGAAAATCCGATGCCGAAGCGACTGAAAAAGCCGCCGATCACAAAAAGATCGACTATCCAAAGCCGGATGGAAAGCTCAGCTTTGACCGTCTGACCAACGTGGCGTTTTCGTTCACGAACCATGACGAAAACCAGCCAGCGCACCTGACATTGAAAGACCCGTCCGTGCCAGTGAACGTGAACCTGCCGGTTTATGCAGGGCCATCTGCGCGGTATTGCCCCGCAGGTGTGTACGAATTCGTCGAGGAAGAAGGCAAAGATCCGCGCTTTGTGATCAACTTCCAGAACTGTGTGCATTGCAAAACCTGCGACATCAAAGACCCGTCGCAGAACATCGTTTGGACCACACCTCAGGGTGGCGACGGCCCGAACTATCCAAACATGTAAACTGTTCCCTAACGAAATCATGAAAAGGCGTGCTGCGGCGCGCCTTTTTTCGTTATAGAACGGGCAAATTACTGCTCACGGTTACGTGCTTGGGGGGCGGGGTGCCATTGCGCTTGGGGGTGAACCTGATAGCGTAAATATAAATAAAATAAGGCCTGCATGTTATGATCCGTACCCTGTTGTTTTCTGTCAGTGTCATCGCTTTGGGGGTGACCGGCGCGCTGCCGGTTGGCGCGCAATCGGTGTCGGGTGCATATCTGGCTGGCCGCCACGCCGCTGTGCGCAGCGATTTTGCGGAAGCGGCTGATTATTATGGCCGGGCATTGGCGCGGGACAGCATGAACGTCGAACTGCTGGAAAGCACGATCCTTGCCAATCTGTCTTTGGGTGATGTCGCCAAGGCGGTTCCCTTGGCCAAGGTTCTGGCGGCGAAAAACCAGACCTCTCAGGTCGCTCATCTGGTGACCACAGCCGACAAGGCGCAAAGGGGCGACTATGACGGGTTGTTGGCGCAAGAAGGCGATAGCGTCGGTATCGGCCCTTGGGTCGACGGGCTGGTCAAGGCGTGGGCCTATGTCGGTAAGGGCGACATGACGCAAGCCGTCGCTGAGTTCGACAGGCTGAGCCAAGAACCCGGGATGCAGGGGTTTGTGATGTATCACAAAGCGCTTGCGCTGGCATCGGTTGGTGATTTCGAGGGGGCCGAGGGTATCTTTGCCTCGAACGAGGCCGGTGCCGCCGGGCACACGCGCCGCGGGGTGATCGCGCGGGCTGAAATTCTGGGGCAACTTGATCGCAACGCCGAGGCGCTGGCCCTTCTGAACTCCAGTTTCCAGGGCAGTACGGACCCTGAACTTGAAGCGCTGATTTTAGCGCTTGAGGGTGGGGAGCCGGTCAAGTTCACGCAGATTACCGATGCCAGAGCCGGGATCGCCGAGGTGTTTTTCACCTTTGCTGCGGTTTTGCGCAGTGAATCGGCTGGCGACTACTATGTGCTGCTATATGCGCGGATTGCCCGCTATCTGAACCCTGATCATATCGACGCGTTGTTGCTGACGGCAGACTTGCTTGAAAGCCTTGAACAATATGATCTGGCGATTGCTGAGCTTGCAAATGTCCCCGCCAATGATCCCGCCTATCACGCCGCTGAACTGGGCCGCGCGGCCGCTTTGCGTCGGTCCGGTAAACCCGGTCGTGCGATCGAGGTGCTGCAGCAACTGACCCGCAGCCATGGTGAATTGCCGTCGGTGCATTCGGCCCTTGGCGACGCGCTGCGCGCAGAAGACAAGTTTGGCGAAGCGATTGCTGCCTACGATATGGCCATAAACAAGACGTCGGAAACGAACCCGCAACGTTGGGTGTTGTTCTATGCGCGCGGCATCGCGGAAGAGCGCCGTGGCGATCTGGACAAAGCCGAGACCGATTTCCGGGCCGCACTGGCCATCAACCCCGACCAGCCGCAGGTGTTGAATTACCTGGGGTATTCGCTTGTTGAACAGGGGCGCAATCTGGACGAGGCGCTGAACATGATCGAACGCGCCGTCGCGGCCAGCCCCGGATCGGGGTATATCGTCGATTCACTGGGATGGGTTTTGTACCGTCTTGGCCGCTATGAAGAAGCGGTCTCTCAGATGGAGCGTGCGGTGGAACTGGTTGCGGTAGACCCCGTGGTGAACGACCATCTGGGGGATGTTTACTGGGCCGTTGGACGCGAACGCGAGGCGGAATTCCAGTGGCGCCGGGCCTTGTCCTTTGTTGATCCCCAAGACACAGATAGCGAGGCCGACCCGGCCCGCATGCGCCGCAAGCTCGAGATCGGTTTGGACGCGGTGTTGAGCGAAGAGGGCGCGCAGCCGCTGGCCAAAGTATCGACGGACTGATGCGCACAAACAGCGCCGCACTGGGTTCAGCGATCTCCGAGCCGGCTTGGGCCAAGATTAACCTGACGCTGCATGTGACGGGTCAGCGTTCCGACGGGTATCACCTGCTGGACAGCTTGGTCGTGCGCGCAGCGGTTGGCGACACGCTGAGTGTTGCGCCGTCATCCAAGCTAGAGCTGTTCGTCGAGGGCCCTTATGCCGGTGCGGCACCGTTGGATGACCGCAACCTTGTCATCCGCGCGGCACAGTTACTTGATCCGGATGGGACGCGGGGCGCGCGATTGCTTTTGACCAAGGTGTTACCAGCGGCGGCAGGGATTGGCGGTGGATCAGCTGATGCTGCCACAGCGCTAAAGCTGCTAAGCCACCATTGGGATGTCCCGATGCCCGAGGATGTGGCCAGCTTGGGTGCTGATGTGCCTGTGTGTCTGCACGATAGCCCCCAGCGAATGCGCGGCGTCGGAGAGATGCTGACGCCGGTGCCGCCGCTGCCACCCTGTTGGCTGGTTCTGGTGAACCCGAACAAATCCGTTTCTACGCCTGACGTCTTCAAGCGGCTGACATCCAGACACAACGATCCGATGCCTGACAGCATTCCGGCCTTTGATTCTGCGCAAGGTTTTGCCGCTTGGCTGGCGGCGCAGCGCAATGATCTGGAAAAACCTGCGCTCGGTGTTGTGCCCGAAATCGCGGCGTGCCTTGCGGCGCTTGATGATGCGCTGTTGGCACGGATGTCAGGATCGGGTGCCACCTGCTTTGGCTTATATGACAGCGAAAAGGCAGCAAACCACGCGGCCGGCCGTATCGACCATGCGCATCCCGATTGGTGGGTTACCGCGGCCGAAGTTTTTAAGTGAGGCGCGCCACGACATAGTCGGCAAGGTCGTGCAGCATTTCGCGTAACGCATGATCGGGCAGGGCGTGCAAAGCCGCCTTTGCCTGATCCGCCCATTCCATCGCGTCGGCGCGGGTTGCCGATAGCGTGTCATGCTTGTTCAGCAGGGCAAGCGCGTGATCCAGATCACCGTCTTCCTGACGCCCTTTTTCGATGGTACGGGTCCAGAAAGCGCGTTCGTCGTTGTCTGCTTTTGCGATGGCTTTGATCACGGGCAGCGTCAGCTTGCGTTCACGGAAATCGTCACCAACATTCTTGCCGGTTGCATTGGTGTCGCCCTGATAATCCAGCAGGTCATCGGCGATCTGAAACGCAATACCCAAGGCATCACCAAAATCATACAGCGCTTTAATCTGGGCTGCGGGGGCACCGGCCACCACGCCGCCGACCTCGGTCGCGGCTGAGAACAGGGCAGCCGTCTTGCCGCGCACAACTTTCAGATACACGGATTCGTCAGTGGCTAGGTTCTGGGCCGCCGTCAGCTGCAACACCTCGCCCTCGGCGATGGTTGCGGATGCATTCGACAGGATAGCAAGCACGCGCATGTTGTTCGTTTCGGTCATCAACTGAAAACTGCGCGCAAACAGATAGTCGCCCACCAGCACCGATGATTTGTTGTCCCAAAGCAGGTTCGCCGTCGGGCGCCCGCGCCGCTGACCGCTTTCATCGACGACATCATCATGCAGCAATGTGGCCGTGTGAATAAATTCAACCGTGGCGGCAAGGTGGATGTGATAGGGGCCATCGTAGCCACAGATATGGGCCGCGGCCAAGGTCAGCATGGGGCGCAAACGTTTTCCGCCTGCCTCGACCAGATGTGCCGTTACTTCGGGGATTCGGGGCGCATGTTCGGACGCCATACGGTCGCGGATCAGTTCGTTTACCGCCGCCATGTCGGCAGCAAGATAGCTGGCCATTTGATCATGCGGCTTTTGACTTGCGTCGTTCTTCATCTACATGACCCCATCTGAAGGCTCGACAATCTTGCGCGATTGCACTTACATCTCTGTTATGAAGGAACTTTTGCGCACCACAGACCCGACGATCATTGCTTTTGCCAGCGCCCTTCTTCAGGGCGAGGATATAGACTGCTTTCCGTTGGACGTAAATATGAGCGTTCTCGAAGGTGGTATTGGGATTTTCCCGCGCAGGTTAATGGTTCACGAAGATAAGCACAGCGCAGCCCTGCGCGTGCTGCGGGATAACGATATTCCTACCGGCCTGCCTGATTGACCCCGTGCCAAGTTTTCACCCTGACGATCTGACGTATGATGCTTTCTTGGGCGGGAAACTGCATCTGTGGCAGCCGCGCAAAGGGTATCGCGCAGGGGTGGACCCCGTTCTACTGGCGGCAACTGTGCCGGCGGTACCCGGACAACGTGTGCTAGAGCTGGGCTGCGGTGCCGGGGCTGCGTCACTTTGTCTTGGGGCGCGTGTGCCCGGATTGTCCCTGACCGGGGTCGAGGTTCAGCCGGCCTATGCCGAACTCGCCCGTCGGAATCATCCCGCGTTCGAGGTGTTCGAGGCCGATCTTGCCGCGATGCCCTTATCGTTGCGGCAGCGCCAGTTTGACCACGTATTGGCGAACCCCCCGTATTTTGACCGTGCGGCATCTATTGCTTCGCAGGACAGCGCACGTGAAACCGCGATGGGTGAACAAACACCATTGGCGAAATGGGTTGAAATCGCTGCCAAAAGACTGGCCCCGAAAGGGCAGGCGCATTTCATTCACCGGGCAGAGCGGCTTCCTGATCTGATCCGGGCGTTACCCCATGATATGGGCAGCATCGAGGTGCTGCCGATTGCCCCGCGGATCGGACGTATGGCCGAGCTGATTATCCTACGGGCGCGCAAATCCGGCCGGGGGGCGTTTCGGCTATGTGCGCCGTTGATCATGCATGAAGGGGCTGAACACGTCTCGGATGGGGACAGCTATGTTCCCGCGATCCGTGCGGTGCTGCGCGACGGCGCGGCGCTGCCATTCTAGGCATCAACCAGCCGATAGTTCGACTTGTCCGTAAACTTGCTGCAGCGCCGCGTGACAGGTGAATTTTTTCGTGGTTCACTTGTATCACGCAACCCAACAAAGGAGAGTTAAGTGGCATTTGACGCACATCTTGAAGCTTTGAAACGGAAACACTTGGCGGTGAGCGACGCTGTAGAGGAAGCACAGCGCGCCCCGGGTATCGACGATCTGAAAGTTGCGACGATGAAGAAGAAAAAGCTTCGATTGAAGGAAGAGATAGCGAGACTAACCGTTTAGAAGCTTAAGCTAGACTTACCATAGCTGGCGCGCGCTGCAAAAACGAGCGCCGCCAGTGATCAGTGTCGAGGCCCGTCAGGTGGGCCGCCGCATTCATTCCCCCAACATTTACGCATAATTCGACAGGGTCTGGGTCTAGTCCTGTGATCGTTATGCGGGCTGTCTGGAAATGATCGGCATACTGTCTGCAACATCTGACGTTTTGCCAATCTCGTGTAGGATCCATTCCCTAAACGCGGCGATCTGCGGACGGTCCTGTGCTGACTTAGGGCATAGAAACCAAAACCGAGCACCAGTATCCAGCGCGGCATTGTATGGCGCGACCAGCCGGCCTTCGACCAGATCCTTGATGACCAATGCGCGCCGTCCCATCACCACACCAACCCCTGCCAGTGCTGCGTCTGTGGCATGATCCGCTTGGGAAAACCTTGGCCCTAGCGCGACAGGCGGGGCAAGGCCCATCGCTGCAAACCAAGTGTTCCAATCCGTCGGTAGGTCCAGAAATCCCATCGAATCATCCACGATCAACGGCGCGGCGCGCAGGCTGGCCGGTGTCGGGTAACGCGCGGCCAATTCTGGTGTCATCACCGGCGTGACCCATTCGTCAGCAAGGGGCAGGGCATAGAGGTCTGGATCGACGGAAGATCCAAACCGGATCGCCACATCAATATTGTCACGGGCAAAGTCCATTTTACGCAAGGATGCCGAGAACCTTAGCTCGACCTCTGGATGGGCTTGGGCAAAGTCGTAAAGCCGGGGGGCCAACCATTTGGCAGTAAACGCAGGGCCTGCGGTCACGGTAAGCGATTGATGGTCTTGGGTGCGCTGTGCGGCCCGCCAAGCGGCGGCAAGCGTTTGAAACCCGTCCGTAGTGCCGGGGGCGAGGGCGATTCCTGCCTCGGTCAACGCCACGGCACGATTGAGCCGCCTGAAAAGCGGCGCGCCGAAATGTGCCTCAAGCGATTTGATCTGAAAGCTAAGCGCGGCTGGTGTGACGTTAAGCTCAGCCGCAGCTGACGCAAAAGACAGATGTCTTGCAGCGGCTTCAAATGCGCGCAAAGCGGTTAGCGGGGGCAGGCGGTCGGACATTTCAGTTCAATATTTCTTGTATGAGGCAAAGAAAGTCTCGTTTGTACGATGCCCACTATAGGCCCAAGTTAGGGGAAGAACAGAAATTCTTGATAGCCGGAGGCTGAACATGATCGAGGCAACAACAAACCGCGCCGCACGAAACGCAATGGAAGAGGCACACCGTGAACGGGCGCGTGCAACGCTTGAGTTCTGGGGGTGGTTGTTCGGATCGGCCGAGCGGCGCAAATTAAACTAAAACAAAAAGGCCAGCGCATCGCTGCACTGGCCTTTTTCAATTTAACGGGCGGTCACATTACGTGATGTATTGTGCACCGTTCGCTGTGATGGTGGAGCCGTTGATGAAACTGGCGTCATCAGAGGCCAAGAATAGCACCGCGCGTGCGATGTCTTCTGGTTCACCCAAGCGGCCAGCTGGGATTTGCGCAATAATCGATTCGCGCACTTTTTCCGGAACAGCCATGACCATGTCAGTGGCGATATAGCCCGGACAGATCGCGTTGGCGGTAATGCCAGCACGTGCACCTTCTTGTGCAAGTGATTTGATGATGCCCAGATCACCGGCTTTGGTGGCGGCATAGTTCACTTGGGCGAACTGGCCCTTTTGTCCGTTGATCGAGCTGATAACCACGACGCGACCGAATTTGCGTTCCCGCATGCCGGGCCAGATCGGGTGAATGGTGTTGAACACGCCGGTTAGGTTAGTGTTGATCACCTGATGCCATTGTTCCGGGGTCATTTTATGGAACGGCGCGTCGCGTGTGATGCCTGCATTGGCAACCACAACCTCAATTGGGCCAAGGTCTGCTTCGACGTTTGCGATGCCAGCCTTTGAGGCGTCATAATCGGCGACATCCCATTTATAGGTCTTGATACCAGTGCTCTCGGTGAATTTTGCAGCAGCTTCATCGTTGCCTGCATAAGTGGCAGCGACGCTATAGCCGGCATCCTTGAGTGCTGTTGAAATGGCGGCACCGATCCCTCGGCTACCTCCGGTCACAAGTGCGACACGTGACATTGTTACCCCTTCCCTTGCGGTAATGTTATTTCGTTTGCGATAACAATTTAGTAATTTTATTACGCCCTGAATAGATAGGACATCATATACCGGCTTTGCAACCGTTTTGGGTCGGTTTTTGGGAAATGATTTAGGAGAGTGGTGCACGGCGCATCCAACTGCGCCGTGCAGGCGTTAATTAGGGGCGTTCAAGGCACATCGCGACGCCCATGCCGCCACCGATACACAATGTGGCAAGGCCCTTTTTCGCACCGCGACGCTGCATTTCAAACAACAGCGTGTTGAGGATTCGCGCGCCAGAGGCACCGATCGGGTGACCAATCGCAATAGCGCCACCATTGACGTTCACGATTTCTGGGTCCCAACCCATGTCCTTGTTCACGGCACAAGCTTGTGCGGCAAAGGCTTCGTTCGCCTCGACCAGGTCCAGATCTTCCGGCTTCCAGCCCGCTTTTTCCAGCGCTTTGCGGGATGCGTAAATGGGGCCGGCACCCATGATGCTGGGGTCTAGGCCAACGGTTGCGTAGGATGCGATGCGGGCCAATGGCGTGATGCCGCGCTTTTCGGCATTGTCGGCAGACATCAACAAGGCACCAGCGGCACCATCGTTCAAGCCCGAGGCGTTTGCCGCGGTGACAGAGCCATCTTTGGTGAAAGCAGGGCGCAGTTTTTGCATCGCTTCCATCGACGCGCCGTGGCGAATGTATTCATCGCTATCGACAACGCTTTCGCCTTTGCGGGTTTTGATCGTATAGGCCACGATCTCGTCCGCGAATTTGCCTGCTTTTTGTGCGGCCTCGGCCTTGTTCTGGGAACGGACGGCGAACTCGTCTTGTTGTTCGCGGCTTATCTGCCATTTTTCCGCGACGTTTTCAGCGGTTTGGCCCATGTGATAGCCGTTGAACGCATCCCAAAGACCGTCTTTGATCATGGTGTCGATGAACTGCAAATCGCCCATTTTTTGTCCGGGGCGCAGGTTTTGCGCGTGGGGGCTCATGGACATGTTTTCCTGACCGCCGGCAGCCACGATATCAGCGTCGCCCAGTTGAATGTGCTGCGCGGCCAAGGCGACGGCGCGCAAGCCGGAGCCACACACCTGGTTGATCGACCAGGCGGCAGATTCAATTGGCAGGCCCGCGTTTACATGTGCCTGACGTGCGGGGTTTTGTCCCTGTGCGGCTGTGAGGACCTGACCCAAAATGGTCTCTGACACTTCGGATGCATCAATCCCTGCGCGCGCAACAATCTCTTTCAAGACCGCCGCGCCCATGTCATGGGCAGGTGTATTTGCAAAAGATCCGTTGAAGCTGCCCACGGCAGTGCGCGCCGCGGATGCGATGACAACATTCGTCATGTGTATTCCCTCAGGTTATTGACCAACGGGGTACCTATCGCAGTGCATCTGCGATCCCCTAGCCTTCTGGGAACGGGATATATCGCATCGCAGCACATGCGGCAATCTCGACCTGCTTATCCTGATTTTCGGTTCTCCGGTTTGATGGACCAATAGGGCCGTGTGGTTGGCCCCCCGAACAGATACCCTTGTTGGCAATCGATCCCCAGCTCGCGCAGCATAGCGGAATCTTCTTTATTTTCGACCTGTTCTGCGACGGTTACCATGTCAAAATTTTCGGCAATCGATACCATCACTGTGATCAATGCGCGGTTTTCAGCATTTTTTGAAATTCCGCGCGTAAATTGCCCGTCAATTTTCAAGATATCGAAATAGAGGTCCTTGAAATAGCGGATGGCAGTATAGCCTGACCCGAAATTATCCAGGGCAAAGCACACGCCCTGATCCTGCATGTTGTTGATGAAATCCGCGACAAGCTCTGGCATCAACATCGCCGATTGTTCGCTTATTTCAAGGATCAGGCGTTCACCAAGTGTGGCATCACGTGACAGCCACCTGTTCATCATGCTGGTCCACGCTTTGAACCCGATTGAACGCGCGGACATGTTGATTGAAATGCGTAAATTCGGGTTTTGTTGCAGCGCCATCATCCCTGCGCGCAAGGATAGAACATCGATTTCGCGACCCAGTTGGGTGGTCTCAACCACGGGCATGAATTCACGTGCGGGAATGACGCGGCCGGTCGGGTCGAGCACACGAATAAGCCCCTCGTGAAACGCGACGCTGTTACTGGACACGTCACGAATTACGGGCTGGTACGCCATCAACGTCTGTTTATGATCAACCGCGTCCCGCACCATCGTGAGCGTCGATTTGTCGCGCTGCGCCACCGCGTAGTCCAGCGGATTTTCCCCACCCTCGGGAAGGTTGGCGAAGCGATGTTTGGACCGCTGTTGCACGTCGCAGATTCCTTTTGCGCTAGGTTACCCGTGCGTTAGTGCATGATGTTTTCATAAGAGCGGGTTAAACGACTAATGAGAGTATATTTTTACACATAGAAGGCGGGCCGGTAGTGCCAGCTGGAAAGGGATGAAGATGCAGCGTTGCGATTGGGCCGGCCCGGAGCAGATCTACCTTGATTATCATGACACTGATTGGGGTGTGCCAGAATATGATAGTCGCGCATTGTGGGAAAAGCTGGTTCTGGACGGGTTTCAGGCGGGGCTTAGCTGGATCACAATCCTTAAAAAACGAGAGAATTTTCGCGAGGCTTTTGCCGGATTTGATCCTGATGTGATCGCACGTTGGGGGGACGCCGAGGTCGAGACCTTGTTGCAAAACCCCGGAATCATTCGCCACCGTGGCAAGATCGAAGCGACGATCACCAACGCCCGTGTCTGGCAAAAAATTGAAGCTCGGGAAGGGTTTGATACCTATCTATGGAACTACGTCGGGGGTGCACCTTTGCAAAACCGTTTTGCGTCCCAAGCGGATGTACCGCCGTCGACTGCGTTGTCAGCGCAGATATCAAAAGACCTAAAGAAAGAGGGGTTTAAGTTTTGTGGCCCCACGATCGTCTATGCGTTCATGGAGGCCGTAGGCATGGTGAACGATCACCTTGTTACCTGCCATCGACACGACGTCGTCGCGTCGATGGCAAAGGAGTAACACGCAGTTTTAACCGCGCTATTTTGCTTTTCTGGCCTGTGCAAATGACAGCAGTTTTTTGCTGCTTTCATCCCACAGATGCAGACGTGCGTTTGCGAAGCTTTCCCGCAGCGTAAGGGTGTTGATTTGCGCCAAGGCGTTATGATCACGCAATACTTCGGGCAGGCGGTAGAACGGAATGCGGCTGTACAAGTGATGCACGTGATGGATGCCGATATTCGCGCTAAGCCATTGCAAAGGCGCAGGAAGTTTATAGTGAGAGCTGCCGTTCAGGGCGGCTTCGTGAATGTCCCATGTTGGGTCGACATCCCATAGGGTCGTTTCAAACTGGTGTTGAACGTAGAACAGCCAGACGCCAGCGGTCGCCGCCAACAGGGTCGTGGGCAGGAAAATCAGCAAGATTGGTTTCACGCCGCCAAAGTAGAAAACGATGGAAAGCGCAACAAGGATTGCCGCATTGGTGCACATGGCGCTGACCCAATAGCGCGCATGTTTGGTCAGCCCCATCGGAACCCGTTGTTGGATAAAGAACAGGTACAGCGGGCCCAGGCCAAACAGCACCAGCGGATGGCGATACAGGCGGTAATATAGACGTTTTTTCGGTGTCAGCGCGCGGTATTCGGCCACAGTCAGGGTGTCGATATCACCGATGCCACGGCGAGACAGATTGCCCGATGTACTGTGGTGCATCGAATGCGAACGTTTCCAGACGTCATATGGTGTCAACGTCAAAACGCCCAGAACACGGCCCAGCCAGTCGCTTAGGGACCGGTTCGAATAAAAGGCATAGTGCCCGCAATCATGTTGGATTGCGAACAAACGCAGCAAAAACGCCGCGTTGCAGACAGAGATAGCGAGCGTAAGCCAAGGCGTGATGGACAGTGATACCCAAGCCAAAGACCACAATGCGATAAATGGCACGACCGTTACCGCGAGCTCGAAGGTGCTTCTTACAGCATCGGGATCACGGTAGTTCGAGAGGACCTTGATCCAATCGCGCGCCGGGATGGCGTTCGCGGGTTGCCCGAAAACATTGGAATTGTCGTTCATATGCCTGCTTTTCTTATTTTTACCCGCCGTCTTGATAAACGAATGTACGATTTAGACAACGCATAAAAGCTGACCACGCCCAAGGGACGCTTCCCATCATTGCAACGCAGTCAAGCGGCATCCCAATTGGCGACAACCCTAGGGACCATTTAGCTAACACATCGTTAATTTCGCTGATAAAGCGTGTGGACCACGCCGCGGATTACACGAAAACCACCTTTCGCCTCGTTTTCGACCTTCTCGCATTGACTCCGCGCTGAACCCTCGTATAAGCGCGGCTTCATTGGTGTTGGTGGACCCTGCAAGGGGAACCCTGTCGGGCTTTATGCCAGAGGACAACGCCCTTTACCGCCTGAAAAGGCCATAAAAAGGAGAACAGCCGTGACTAAACGCACCGCTGCCAAGCACAAAATTGACCGCCGCATGGGCGAAAACATCTGGGGCCGTCCAAAATCCCCAGTAAACCGTCGCGAATATGGCCCCGGCCAGCACGGTCAGCGCCGTAAGGGCAAAATTTCCGACTTCGGTATCCAGCTGCGCGCCAAGCAGAAGCTCAAGGGCTACTACGGCGACCTGACTGAAAAGCAGTTCCGCCGCATTTACGGTGAAGCCGAGCGTGTAAAAGGCGATACAGGTGAAAACCTGATCGGTCTGCTCGAGCGTCGTTTGGACGCGGTTGTATACCGTGCCAAGTTCGTTGCGACTGTTTTTGCTGCGCGCCAATTCGTGAACCACGGCCACGTCAAAGTTAACGGCAAGAAGGTTAACATTCCTTCCTACCGCGTAAAAGAAGGCGACGTGATCGAAGTACGTGACCGTTCCAAGCAGATGGCAGCATTGCTTGAAGCCACTCAACTGGCCGAGCGCGACGTTCCTGATTACATGGAAGTCGATCATTCCAAGATGACAGCGACATTCGTACGCACCCCAACTTTGGGCGACGTGCCATACCCTGTCATGATGGAACCGAACCTCGTGGTCGAATTCTACGCGAAGAACTAAGGTTCCTCGCATATCTATTGCCAAGGGGCCGCGCTGGAGAATACCGGCGCGGCCCTTTTCCGTTTGATCAAGGGGCAGGCGTGGGGCATATGCCACGTGACGTAGGGCCAACATCATAGGTGGCGCTAACTAGGGTGCGGGTCTATGGTCCGCCCGACAGGAGATTTAACAGATGACAACCGCAATTCGTCCGCAGCCCGGCATCATGGATATCGACCTTTACCAAGGCGGCGCGTCTCATGTGGATGGGCTTGATAACGTGATCAAGCTTAGCTCGAATGAAAACCCGTTGGGGCCATCTGACGCCGCAATCAAGGCGTTCCGCGATGCGTCCTATGATTTGCACCGCTATCCCACGTCTGATCACAGCCGCCTGCGTCAGGCGATTGCCGGTGTTCACGGGCTAGACGCCGACCGCATTATTTGTGGTGCCGGATCGGACGAGATTATCGCTTTTCTATGTCAGGCATTTTCGGGCGAAGGCACCGAAGTGCTGCACACGGAACACGGGTTCGGCATGTACCGCATTTCGGCCCTCGCCAATGGGGCGACACCGGTCGAGGTCAAGGAAAACGAACGTGTCACAGATGTGGATGCGTTGTTGGCGGGCTGCACAGACAAAACCCGGCTGGTGTTCATTGCCAACCCCAATAACCCGACGGGCACAATGATCGGCCTCAGCGAGATTGAGCGCCTAGCGAATGGCATTCCAAAGCAGGCGATTCTGGTGCTGGACGGTGCCTATGCTGAATATGTCGAAGGGTATGACGGCGGTGCGGCGCTGGTGGATGCGCATGAAAACATCGTGATGACGCGGACGTTTTCCAAGCTTTACGGTTTGGGCGGTTTGCGCGTCGGCTGGGGCTATGGGCCTGCGCATATCATTGATGTGCTGAACCGGGTGCGGGGACCCTTTAACCTGTCCCAAGCTGCGGTGAACGCCGCCGAAGCCGCGATAAACGATGTCGACTATGCCAATCACTGCCGGATCGAGAACGCGCGTTGGAGAAATTGGATGGCCGATGCTTTGGCTGAAATCGGTGTGCCGTCGGACGTATCATGCGCCAACTTCATCCTCGCGCGGTTCAAATCGCAGTCAGAGGCCGAGGCCTGTGATGACTATCTGAAAACCCAAGGATTAATCGTACGTCGCGTGGCAGGTTACAAACTGCCGTCCTGTCTGCGTATTACCGTAGGCGACGAAAGCGCATGCCGCCGTGTCGTTCATGCCATCCGCCAATTTAAGGGCGATTGATATGCCTGTGATTTACAACAAAGTCGCCCTGATCGGGTTGGGTTTGATCGCGTCCTCGATGTTTTGGGGCATGAAGCGGGCCGGGCTTGCCGGGACGGTATCGGGGTTCGCGCGCAGCGCCGAAACCCGTGACACGGCGCGCGAAATTGGGCTGTGCGACGAGGTTTGCGATTCTATCGCCAAGACCGTCGAAGATGCCGATCTGGTTGTCTTGTGTGTTCCGGTGGGCGTCATGGGATCTGTCGCCGCCGAGATGGCAGGCTTTTTGAAACCGGGCTGTACCGTTACCGACGTGGGATCGGTCAAGGCGGATGTGATCGCACAGGTCGGGCCGCTTTTGCCCGAAGGCGTGCATTTCATTCCGGCCCACCCCTTGGCAGGGACAGAACATTCCGGCCCGCGCAGTGGCTTTGCCGAACTTTTCGACAACCGCTGGTGTCTGTTGGTGCCGGCCCCTGACAGCAACGCGAATGCGGTCGCGCGGTTGCGGCATCTGTGGGAAGGTCTGGGCGCGAATGTCGAGGAAATGGATGCAGAGCATCATGACCTTGTATTGGCCGTGACTAGCCATGCGCCGCATCTGATTGCTTACACGATGGTCGGCGTTGCCGACGATTTGCGCCGGGTGACGGATAGCGAAGTTATCAAATATTCGGCAGCTGGTTTTCGGGATTTCACCCGGATTGCGGCTTCGGACCCGACCATGTGGCGCGATGTGTTCCTAACCAACAAGGACGCAACCCTCGAGATTTTGGGTCGGTTCACCGAAGAACTGTTTGCCCTACAGCGCGCCATTCGCACCGGCGATGGTGACCATCTGCACGCCTATTTTACCCGCACCCGTGCGATCCGCCGCGGTATTATTGAGGCGGGACAAGATACTGACGCCCCGAACTTTGGTCGCCAACCGGCGAAGAAATGATTCGCTGGGCATGTATATGCCTTTTGCTGTCCAGTGCAGCTTTGGCGGGGCCGGACACATCGCTTCGCCCCGTATCGCGCGGGAACATACTGACGCTGGAGCCATCAGGCAGCATTACGCCCAGCCCACGCGCCGACACAGCGAAAGCCGCGGCCACGCGTGAAAACGGGGTTGTCGTTTCACTGCGGCCCGCCTTGCGCAGCCGCAGGGTGGAAAAGCAGGCAAAGACGCAGCGCGCATTGCTTGCCAAAGGGGCAGTGTGCGGTGACATCTCAATTCAAGGCAAGGCGATTGGCCGCGTGAAACCCAAGATCAAAGGGTGCGGGATCGATAATGCGGTTCAGGTCGAATCGGTTTCGGGTGTCAGGCTAAGCCAAGCCGCCGTGATGGATTGCACCACGGCAACGGCCCTAAAGGGATGGATCGAAGGATCGGCCAAGCCTGCGTTCGCCAAAAAAGGTGGATTACGCGGCCTGCGTGTTGCTGCACATTACGCTTGCCGGACGCGGAACAATCAACCGGGTGGCAAGATATCAGAACACGGGCGCGGCCGCGCGATCGATATTTCGGCGTTCCAACTGCACAGCGGTGCCGAGGTGACGGTGTTGAGTGGGTGGCACGCCGCGCAAAGCAGCAAAACAATGCGGCGCGTGCATAAAGGTGCCTGTGGGCCGTTCGGCACCGTTTTGGGGCCGAACGCAGACCGTTTCCATCAAGACCATTTTCATTTCGACACGGCGCGGTATCGCTCCGGATCTTACTGCCGGTAACCCTAGCGCAGGATAATGCGGGGCGCGCGGCCCAGCGGAATGAACCCCATAGACATGCGCCCGTCCTGAAAGCTGAGCGTTAGGTCTAGGCCCGTTGTCTTGCCTGTCATTTGGGCCAGCCCTTTTAGCATTTGTTCGGCTTGTGGGCGCATATTGGGCGGCAGGTAACCGGCGTTTTGCACCATATCCAGCAGGGCAGGCCAGTTTTCGGCCTTCACGGATAGCGCCCCGCTGATCAATCCGTCTTCATCCACGGTCAGATCACCCGTGGCCAAAATTTCGATGTCCCCCCAGGTGAAATGCGCGCGCTTTAGGTCGATGACACGGGGCTGCGGGCGGCGTTGTTCTAACGCGCGGCGATCCCAGACGCGGTCAAACGTGACCATCAGATCGGCGGTGAATGCGTCAAACGCCAAGGGCCAGTCATCAGAAAGCCCAACAAAACCGCGCGAAATCTTGCCCGGGGCAAGGTTGTCGGCGTTCACCTTTAGGGCATACACGGGGGTATTGGCCGCCTGCTGAAGCATGCTCAGATCAATGGCGTCCGCTGCGACGATGCTGTCCGCCGCTGTATCCAGCGACCATGCGCCGCCGGACAAACCAAGGCTTTCCAACTGCAGCGACCGGCCCGGGCGCAGCCGCAAATCAGCGACGGCCCCGTTCGCGGTCAAGCTGGTGCGCAAATTGGGGTTGGCCAAGGTGATCGGCGTTTCGGGCAGCGCCACGGTGACATATCCGGGCCAATAGGTCGGCGCAGAAATATCCAGCCGGTCCATGCTCACGGCAACGCCCGTGCTGGGGTCGGCAATTGCCACATCGTTCAGCCGGGCGTGCAACCGCAAGGGAAAGCCCTGCTTTTGCATATTTCCAACGTCGGCCTGCCAGCCCAAGCTGCGGCGCACATCCAGCCATTTAAAAATGCCACGCTGCATGCCGGCAGACGCAAGCGCCCACCATCCGCACCAAACAACGGCGACCACAACGACTATTCCGACCAGCTTGCCCATGGCGACAAAAACCTTATTAACACGACAGATGAACCCGCTTTAACCATGCGGGAGACAAAGGACCAGTAGGATGGAAATGTGGGTGTTCGGATACGGCAGTTTGCTGTGGAAACCGGGGTTTGACGTCGCGGAAAGCGTCATCGGGCGCTTGCCGGGGTATGCCCGGTCATTCTGCATGCGGTCGATCCACCATCGCGGAACGGTCGATCATCCGGGGTTGGTGCTGGCGCTGGATGCGATGACGGGCAGGGCGTGCGATGGCATGGCGCTGCGCGTTGTGCCGGGGCAAGAGGCCCAGACCCTAGACTATCTGCGTGAACGGGAGCTGATCTCATCTGCGTATGTGGAAAAGACCCTTGATGTGCAGCTGACCGATGGGCGTACGGTCGCGGCGGTGGTCTATGTGATTGATGCGGATCATGACCAGTATTGCGGCGGCATGCCCTTGGAGGAACAGGCGCAAATCATCACCACGGCTGTGGGGGGCATGGGCCCCAACACCGAATATTTGTTCAATACGGCCAGCCATCTTTCGCAAATCGGGCTGCATGACCCGTCGCTTGAGTGGCTGCACGCGCGTGTGAAGCAGCTTTGCGTATAAATCCTTGGCATATTGGCCGGAGTTGAGTGTAGGGTGCGACAATAGAAGCACAAAAGTGTCAGGATTAATGAGGCATGGCGCAGTCAGACCGCGAGTCTAAACCACAATTTTCCCAGCCGGTACGGCAGATTACGTTGATGCTGATCGCGCTTGGGTTGACCGGAATGGGTGCGTTTTTGGCGTTGCCCAGCGTGTTGCCCATTTTTGCGGCAAACCCCTATCTGAACGGCGTTATTATCGCGGTGTTTTTCATCGGTGTGATCGCGTGTTTCTATCAGGTTTTGCAACTTATCGGATCCGTGCGCTGGATCGAAAACTTTGCCTCTGATGCGCCTGACCCTGATACGGTTGCGCCGCAGTTGCTCGCCCCGCTTGCATCGCTGCTTCGGACGCGCGGCGCGCGGATGCAGGTGAATGCAACCTCAACCCGGTCGATCTTGGATTCTGTCGGCACCCGCATCGACGAGGCGCGTGAGATTACGCGTTATATCGTTAACATGCTAATTTTCTTGGGCCTTTTGGGTACATTTTACGGCTTGGCCACAACCGTGCCAGCGGTGGTCGAAACCATTCGCAGTCTCGCCCCGCAAGAGGGTGACGGCAGCACCGATATGTTTGCACGGCTGATGACCGGGCTGGAATCGCAACTGGGCGGGATGGGCGTTGCGTTCGGATCGTCCTTGCTGGGTTTGGCGGGGTCGCTTGTTGTGGGTCTGCTTGAACTCTTTGCCGGGCACGGCCAAAACCGGTTTTATCAAGAACTAGAAGACTGGCTCAGCTCGATCACCCGCATCGGTTTTTCAGCCGGAGAAGACGGCGCATCGGACCACGGTGCCGTTGCGGGCGTGCTGGACCACATAACCGAACAGATGGATACGTTCCGCGAACTGATCGGCCAATCAACCGAAAGCCAAACAGCCTTGAACGCGCGTCTTGGAACGCTTGCCACGGCGGTTGAGGCGTTGACCGAACGCAGTGCGCAAGGCGACATATCGAACGATAGCCTTGACCGGATCGCCAAGGGCCAAGAACGCATGATTTCAGTGCTTGAGGGGCAGGAGACGGACGACCAGATTGACGCCGAAAGCCGTATGCGCCTGCGGTCGATCGACGTTCAGATGCTCCGGATACTCGAGGAAATATCGGCCGGGCGACAAGAAACGATGGCCGAGTTGCGCAAAGATATCTCGTTGCTGGCCAAGGCGCTTTCGGTCCCCAGATCGCCAGAACCACGCCGTATGCGCACCCCGGATAAGCCCGCGTCCGAGGACAGCTAACCATGGCGCTTTCCCGACGCTCAGGATCACGGTTTCAATCCTCCATCTGGCCCGGTTTCGTCGACGCGATGACCGGGCTTTTGCTGGTGCTTATGTTTGTTTTAACCATCTTTATGGTGCTGCAAGCGGTGCAAACCCAGCAGATTAGCGGGCAGGAAGACGAGCTGAATTCTCTTTCCGGTGAGGTCGCAGCGCTTGCTCAGGCCCTTGGAATGGAGCGCCAAACCAGCGCAGATCTTGAGGCGCGGGTGGGGGCATTGAATGCGTCGCTTACATCCGCGCAGGATCAGGCGTCAGAGCAGGCGGCGTTGATCGCATCGCTGACCTCAGCAGCGCAAGCGCAGGCCGCTCAGTTGCAGGATGCGCAGGCACAGATCACTGATTTCGAAGCGCAGGTCGCGACATTGCTGTCGCAACGCGATGATGCGCAGGCGCGCGTCACCTCGCTTGAGGGCGAACAAGCTGATTTGCTAAGCGCGCAAGAGGCGCTGAACCTTGCCTTGGCCCAAGCGCGCAGCGAAACAGATGCGCAGGCCGAAGCAGCACGGCTTGCCGCAGCGCGTCGTGAAGCGTTGGATGCACTGGTTGCTGATTTGCGCGCCCGCAATGCCGATGTTCAGGCGCAGTTGGAGACCGCAGAACAAGCCAATGCCGCAGCCTTGGCGCAGGCCGAAGCAGACCGTCTGGCCAACGTGGAAGCGCTGTCCGAGGCCGAGGCCGCCAAGCTGGCAGAGGCCGCCGCAGCAGAGTTGTTGCGCGCAAAACTTCAAGATGCTGATGCCGAGCTAACCGCCATGACCCTCGCCCTTGAGGCGCAGCGCAAGGATGCCGAAGACACGTTGACCCTGCTGGCAGCCGCCCGCGCCGCAGAGGCCAAGTTGAACGCTCAATTGGATGCATCCGAAACCGCGCGACAGGATGCTATCGCGCAGGCTGCCAAGCAGATGACCGATGTTGAAAAACAAGCCGCCCTTCTGGCCTTGGCGCAGTCTGCTCTGGCCGGAGAAGAAGAGATCAGTGCCGAAGCGCAGCGCCAGACAGAGTTGTTGAACCAACAAGTCGCATCCTTGCGCGGGCAATTGGGTGAATTGCAGGCGTTGTTGGATGATGCCGTGGCACGCGATGCTGCGAAAGAGGTGCAATTGCAATCGCTGGGGTCTGATCTGAACACCGCATTGGCCCGTGTCGCCGCCGAAGAACGCCGTCGTGCGGAATTGGAAGCCGCTGAACGCAAGCGTCTAGAGGCAGAGACGAAAAACCTTGAGCAGTATCGGTCAGAGTTCTTTGGACGGCTGCGCGATCTTTTGGGCAATCAGGCGGGCGTGCGCATCGAAGGGGACAGATTTGTATTCTCGTCCGAGGTGCTGTTTCCGCCCGGTGCCGCGACGCTTTCTAGCGACGGTCGCAACGAAATAGCCAAGGTTGCGCGCATCTTGCGAAATGTCGCTTCGGAAATACCGCCGGAAATCGACTGGGTCATTCGGGTGGACGGCCACACCGATAATCAACCGCTCTCGGGCCTAGGAGAGTTCGAGGACAACTGGGAGCTAAGCCAAGCGCGCGCGCTGTCTGTGGTCAAGTATATGATCAACTTCTTAGGCATCGCGCCCGACCGGCTTGCCGCAAACGGGTTCGGCCAATACCAGCCCGTCGCGACCGGAGATAGCGAAGAGGACCGCGCACAGAATCGCCGGATCGAACTGAAGTTCACCGAAAAATAGATCTATCGAACTTCGATGTGGATGTTCTTTTGACCTAGGATTTCGAGGCCACGGGTCAGTGTCACCACGCCGCTATACCTGCCCGCAGGCCACAGCTTGCCCCGGCGTTTTTTACCAATAGCGCGAAAGGATTGTGCCTGCGCCTTGGTAAGAGTGACGTCATCCGCGATCACCACACCTTGGAGACCGTTGATCGAGAGCGTGAGGGTGTCGTCCGGTTGACTGCCAAACAGATACCCCCAAATCACCAGCGCGGGTGCGTTGGCGGGTAGCGTCTGCACCGCAGCAGAACCCGCTTTGATGTCGTCAAATTCGGGAATTTCTGGCGCGAACCCGGCACCGATTAGGCCCCCGGGCCGATAGTCCGGGCGGACCTTCCACAGTGTGCTGTCCCCCGCGGCGGCGCAGTTCGTGACACCATCGGGGTCAAACGGGTCGATGACCTTGCCATCTTTGCGCACGGATAGATGAACATGGGGAAACGCGGCCTTGCCTGACTGGCCGACAAACCCAATTTCTTGGCCTCGCCATATTTTTTGGCCGGGTTTGACAACGACGGAGCCCTGTTTCAGGTGGCAATATTGGGTTTCCCAACCGTCCCCGTGCTCAATGACAACCCCGTTGCCACATTCGCGGCCCGCGACTTCATCAGCGGTTTCTTTCGAATAACTGACGTCTGCCATCCCGTCGCGCACGCCTTTGACCCGCCCGGCAGCACTGGCCAGAACGCGTACGTTCCGCGCAATTTCGCTGCGGTTGGGCAGGGCGAAATCTGTGCCTTTGTGACCATCATAGCTAAGGGTGGAGCAGGTGAAATCCGATGTTGCGGGCGACGGATCGCTATCGACATATTGTTGGATGTAGCAGTCAGAGGCCAGATCGCAGTCGATGGCTGATGAAAGTAAAAAGGCCTCTGCCAGCGCGGGGCTGGCAAAGGCCAAAGCGAGGCTGAGCGCCGCGCCGGTTAGCCTCATTCTGCCGTTAAGAGTGGCGGCTTGTTCCCGGTCAGCTTGGGGTTTTCTGCGCCCAGAACCGTCAGGTCCAACTCGCCTTTCTTGACGCCAACTTTGACAACACCACCTTTGGCCAGCTTGCCGAACAGCAATTCTTCGGCCAATGGCTTTTTGATGTACTCTTGGATCACGCGGCCCAAAGGACGCGCACCCATTTTCGCATCATAGCCTTTGTCAGCAAGCCATTCAGCAGCTTTGGTGGACAGCTCAATCGTCACATTGCGGTCCATCAGTTGCGCTTCAAGCTGAAGAACAAACTTTTCAACCACACGCATGATGACTTCTTTGGGCAGTGGCGCAAAGCTGATCACGGCGTCCAGACGGTTGCGGAATTCGGGCGTGAACGTGCGTTCGATCGCGGCGGTGTCCTCTCCGGTGCGGCGATCACGGCCAAAGCCGATTGCCTCTTTGGCCTGTTCGGACGCGCCCGCGTTCGAGGTCATGATCAGCACGACATTGCGGAAATCCACGGTCCGGCCATTGTGGTCGGTCAGCTTGCCGTGATCCATCACCTGCAACAGAATGTTGTAGACGTCCGGGTGGGCCTTTTCCATTTCGTCCAACAGCAACACACAATGCGGGTGCTGGTCGACGCCATCGGTCAGCATGCCGCCCTGATCGAACCCGACATAGCCGGGAGGGGCACCAATCAACCGCGAAACGGCGTGTTTTTCCATATACTCGGACATGTCAAAACGCAGCAGTTCCACACCAAGGGTGTCGGCCAATTGTTTTGCGACCTCGGTTTTACCCACGCCGGTTGGACCTGCGAACAGGTAGTTCCCGATGGGTTTTTCCGGTTCGCGCAGACCAGCACGGGCCAGTTTGATCGCTGACGCCAGCGCATCAATCGCCTTGTCCTGACCAAACACAACACGCTTCAGCGATGCCTCAAGATCCTTGAGGACAACAACATCGTCTTTCGACACGTTCTTTGGTGGGATGCGGGCGATTTTTGCGACCACAGCCTCGACCTCTTTTGTGCCGATTGTCTTGCGCCGCTTGGAGGCAGCAACGAGATGTTGTGCGGCACCGGCTTCGTCGATCACATCGATGGCCGAATCCGGCAGTTTGCGGTCGTTGATATAGCGGTGCGCCAGTTCCACAGAGGTGCGGATCGCATCGGCGGTATATTTGACCGAGTGGTGATCCTCGAAGTAGGGCTTGATACCGCGCAGAATTTTCACGGCATCTTCGACCGATGGCTCGTTTACGTCGATCTTTTGGAAACGACGGGCCAAGGCACGGTCTTTTTCAAAGTGCTGGCGGAATTCCTTGTAGGTGGTCGACCCCATGGTGCGCAGCTTGCCGCCTGCAAGTGCAGGTTTCAGCAAGTTGGACGCATCCATTGCGCCGCCCGACGTCGCGCCGGCACCGATCACGGTATGAATTTCGTCAATGAAAAGAACCGCATTCTTGTGCTCTTCCAATTCGGTCACGACCGCTTTCAGGCGTTCTTCAAAATCACCGCGATAGCGCGTACCAGCAAGCAATGCGCCCATATCGAGCGAATAGATCGTGGTTTCGGCAAGCACCTCGGGCGTTTCGCCAGCTACGATCTTGCGTGCCAGACCTTCAGCGATGGCGGTTTTACCAACGCCGGGATCGCCGACCAAAAGCGGGTTGTTCTTGCGGCGGCGGCATAGCACCTGAATGCAACGCTCGACTTCGGCGTCGCGGCCGATCAGCGGGTCGATATCGCCTTCGCGTGACTTGGCGTTCAAATCCACGCAGTATTTCTCAAGCGCGGTTTCTTTCTTGTCGCCGTCGGTAACGCCTTGGCTTTCTTCCTCGTGCTCGGGCGCACCCGAGACAGAGCGTGGTTCACCGAATGCAGGGTCTTTGGCCACGCCATGGGCGATGAAATTCACGGCATCATAGCGGGTCATGTCCTGTTCTTGCAGGAAATAGGCGGCGTTGCTTTCGCGTTCGGCAAAGATCGCGACAAGCACGTTCGCGCCGGTCACTTCGGTGCGGCCTGAAGATTGCACATGGATCGCGGCGCGCTGGATAACCCGCTGGAACGCGGCTGTGGGCACGGCTTCGGATCCGTCAATATCGGTGACCAGATTGCTCAGGTCCTCGTCGACGAATTCAACGAGGGTTTCGCGCAATTCAGTCATGTTGACGGAACATGCTTTCATGACCTGAACCGCATCGGGTTCATCAATCAGGGCCAGCAGCAAATGTTCAAGCGTTGCAAATTCGTGTTTGCGCGCGTTTGCCAGGGCCAAAGCGGAGTGAATGGCTTGTTCTAATGTAGACGAGAATGAAGGCACGGGCGTGCTCCTTTTCGATCTGTGTCGGTTCGGTGTCCACGGATAGGCGCACCTGAGCCGAGCATGGCCTCATAGTATTAGAGTTTGGTTGATCATGGCAAAGCTTCAAGGCTTTTTTGTAATATTCTCGTCACAATTAGCGTGAACGGGCGTTTTTGACCATGATTGCCCGCTCAGAACCTATCTTTGCGGGCGCGGATTTCGGCAAACACATCTGTGTCGGTGGCGTTTTCCATTCCCAACTGCGCGCGAATGCCTGGATCGGCAGGGCGCAAAAACGGGTTGGTTTGAAGTTCCGTTGAAAGCGTCGAGGGCACCGTCGGCACGCCATCCTTGCGCGCCTGATCGATTTCTCTTGAACGAGATATAAGGGCCTGATTTTCAGGATCAACCGTTAAGGCGAATTTTGCGTTTGATTGCGTGTATTCATGGCCTGAACAAACGGTGGTCTCTGCGGGCAGTTTCATCAGCTTTTGCATGCTGTCCCACATCTGCGCGGGCGTACCTTCGAACAGGCGACCACAGCCAAGCGCCATGAGGCTATCGGCGGTAAAGACGCATTTTGCGTCTGGTACATATAGTGCGATGTGACCGACCGTGTGGCCAGATACATCCATCACCTGCACGTCGTGGCCGGCGAATTGAAATGTCTCACCGTCGATCAGGGCGTGATCAAGCGCGGGCAGGCGGTGGGCGTCGGCCTTGGCCCCCAGAATGCGTGCGGGGTGTTCGGCGGTCAGATCAGGCACCCCTTGGATGTGGTCCGGGTGGTGATGGGTCAGCCAGATTTCCGACAGCGTCCAGCCTAGTTCCTTTAGCTTGGCCGAGATGGGGGCGGCTTCGGGCACGTCGATCAGCGCGACTTGGCCGCTGTCCTGGTCGCGCAACAGAAAGGCATAGTTGTCCGACAGGCAGGGAATGGTCACAAGATCGAATGGCATGGCGGGGCTCCAGTCTGGGGGTTTCAGTTAATAGTAGCCGCCGCACACCGAGGGGCAAGGGGATAACAGGTGACCCGGCTGCAAGGGCAAGTGTGGCTGGTCTGAAGTTTGCACCGAAATTCAATCGTCATCGGCATGTCCCTTTTGCAAATGAACGGTTCGGGCTAAGGTCGGACCATCCGTTCCGGCAAAAGGCCCGCCCCATGCATCTTGATGTACAAGATCTGCGCAACTTTTATTATCGCAGCGCGCTTGGCCGTGCCGCGCAGTTCTCCTTGCGCAGCCGTATGCTCGAGCTGTGGCCCGAAGCGAAAGGCCAGACTGTTGTCGGCTTTGGCTTTGCCGCCCCGTTGCTGCGGCCCTATCTGGCGGATGCGCGCAGGGTGATGACCCTGATGCCCGGTCCGCAAGGCGTGATGCCGTGGCCTGCGGGGATGGCAAACACATCTGTCCTGACCGAAGAAACCCTATGGCCGATCGAGACAGGCCACGTGGACAAGCTGGTTTTGATGCACGGGCTTGAGACATCTGACAGGCAGGGTGATCTGCTTGAGGAATGCTGGCGTGTTTTGGGGCCGGGGGGCAGGGCGCTGTTTATCGTGCCCAACCGCGCGGGCCTGTGGGCGCGCCGTGATATTACGCCGTTTGGCTATGGGCGCCCGTATTCGCCGGGGCAGCTTGAGACACAACTGCGCAAACACCAGTTTTTGCCCGAACGCCAATTGGGCGCACTCTATCAGATGCCATCACCAAAGCGGGTTTGGATGCGATCGGGCAAGCTGTTCGAGAAAGTCGGGCGGCACGTCCCCACGATGATGGCGGGTGGTGCGGTCATGGTCGAGGTGACAAAGCTGGTCTATCCGCCCAAGGGCAAAGTCGAACGCCGCGCCGCGCGTCGGTCTATCCGCGTGCTGGAAGGGGTCGGTTCGCCAATTGTGAAACCGGTGTGACAAGTTGCCGTACTGGTTAAAGGGCTGGCTAGAATCGTTTCCAAATGGTTAATGGTGCTGCACCCTTGTGGATGGGGCGGTTTGACACGGGTCAAAGCGTCGCAGTTCAAGGGGGCATTAAGAATAAGGGGCGGTTTCCGGTCAGAACCTCACTATACTGTGTTGCGGGGCGCAAACCTGTCTGCTACATCGGCCCTGATTTTGACGTCTTGGGTTAATTCAAGCCGCGCCAACACCCCGGTGACGCGAGTTATTCGCATATCCGGCACTGACGTACGAGAGGATGGACGTGTCCGAAACAGCATCGATCTCTACAGGTATCGCAAACCGCTATGCGACTGCCGTGTATGAACTGGCCTCTGAGGCCAAAACCCTTCCGCAGATTGAAACCGATCTTGATGCGCTGCAAGCCTCTTTGGCTGACAGCGAAGATTTTCGGGACCTGATCCATTCGCCGATCTATACGCGCGAACAGCAGGCTTCCTCGATCAGCGCCATCGCCAAAAAGATGGGCCTGTCTGATACAATGTCGAAAACGCTGGAATTGATGGCAAACAAGCGTCGCTTGTTCGTTATGCCCCAGCTGATCCAGAACCTGCGCGAGATCATCGCGGTGGAAAAGGGTGAAGTCACAGCTGATGTGGTTTCGGCCAAGGCGCTTACCAAAGCGCAATCTGATAAATTGTCCAAGTCGCTCGCTGCGACAACCGGCAAAAAAGTAACGTTGAATGCGACTGTTGATGAATCCCTCATCGGTGGTCTTATCGTCAAAGTGGGCTCTAAGATGATCGACACGTCGATCCGCGCAAAGCTCAATTCCCTCCAGAATGTAATGAAAGAGGTCGGATAAATGGGTATCCAAGCTGCAGAAATTTCTGCGATCCTTAAGGACCAGATCAAGAACTTTGGTCAAGAAGCAGAAGTAGCCGAAGTTGGCCGCGTTCTGTCCGTTGGCGATGGTATCGCTCGTGTTTACGGTCTGGACAATGTCCAAGCCGGCGAGATGGTCGAATTCCCCGGTGGCATCATGGGCATGGCCCTGAACCTTGAAACCGACAACGTCGGTGTTGTTATCTTTGGTTCCGACCGGGACATCAAAGAAGGCGACACAGTCAAGCGCACCAACTCCATCGTGGACGTGCCAATCGGCAACGGCCTGCTGGGTCGTGTTGTTGACGGTCTGGGTAACCCAATTGACGGCAAAGGCCCCATCGCATCCACCGAGCGTGGCCTTGCAGATGTCAAAGCCCCCGGCATTATCCCACGTAAATCGGTTCACGAACCAATGGCGACAGGCCTGAAATCTGTCGACGCGATGATCCCTGTTGGCCGTGGCCAGCGCGAATTGATCATTGGTGACCGTCAGACTGGTAAAACAGCTGTCGCACTTGACGCGATCCTGAACCAACAGCAAGTCAACGCCGCCGCTGGCGACGACGAGAGCAAGAAAATGTACTGCGTGTACGTTGCGATCGGTCAAAAGCGTTCGACTGTTGCCCAGCTTGTGAAAAAGCTCGAAGAAACCGGCGCGATTGAATATTCCATCGTTGTTGCCGCAACCGCGTCCGAGCCTGCGCCAATGCAGTACCTCGCGCCTTACTCTGCGACAGCCATGGCGGAATTCTTCCGCGACAACGGCCGCCACGCTTTGATCATCTATGATGACTTGTCCAAGCAGGCTGTTTCTTATCGTCAGATGTCCCTGTTGCTGCGTCGTCCACCCGGCCGCGAAGCTTACCCAGGTGACGTTTTCTATCTTCACTCCCGGTTGCTTGAGCGTTCCGCCAAACTTGGTGATGACGCAGGCAACGGCTCGTTGACAGCTCTGCCGATCATCGAAACCCAAGGCGGCGACGTTTCGGCGTTTATTCCGACAAACGTGATTTCGATCACCGACGGTCAGATCTTCCTTGAAACCGAACTGTTCTACCAAGGCATCCGCCCTGCTGTGAACACCGGTCTGTCGGTTTCGCGCGTTGGCTCCTCGGCTCAAACCAAAGCAATGTCTTCTGTTGCTGGTCCGGTTAAATTGTCCTTGGCTCAGTACCGCGAAATGGCGGCCTTTGCTCAGTTCGGTTCCGACCTTGATGCGTCCACACAGCAGTTGCTGGCCCGTGGTGCACGTCTGACAGAACTGATGAAGCAGCCACAGTACTCCCCACTGACCAACGCAGAAATCGTTTGCGTTATCTATGCGGGTACAAAAGGCTTCCTTGATAAGATCGACGTCAAGCAAGTCGGTCGCTTTGAAGCTGGCCTGCTGGCGCACCTGCGCAGCAAGCACGCTGATCTGATGAAAGACATCACCGAAAACGATCGCAAGGTGAAGGATGAGTTGGAAGACAAGATCAAAGCTGCCATCGAATCTTTCGCCGCTGACTTCGCTTAAGGGAGGGAAGGCAGATGCCAAACCTCAAGGATCTAAAAAACCGGATCGCGTCGGTGAAAAACACCCGCAAGATCACGAAAGCCATGCAAATGGTTGCCGCGGCGAAACTTCGCCGCGCGCAGGAAGCTGCCGAGCAGTCACGCCCCTACACAGAGCGTTTTAACGCTGTGATGTCGCGGCTGGCCGCATCGGTAGGTGGATCGGATTCAGCGCCCAAACTGCTAAGCGGTACAGGCGAGAACAAGGTACACCTGCTGGTGGTCATGACCGCTGAACGCGGTTTGTGCGGTGGTTTCAACGCCAACATCGCAAAGCTTGCCAAAGTCCATGCCCGTCGCCTGATTGGCGAGGGCAAGGAAGTCAAAATCTTGACTGTTGGTAAAAAAGGTCGCGACAGCATTCGTCGCGAGTTTGCCAAGAACATCGTGGGTCACGTTGACCTGACCGAAGTCAAGCGTATCGGTTATGCCGACGCGCAAGGCATCGCGAAAGATGTGCTTGGTCGCTTTGACGCGGGTGAATTTGATGTCGCAACGATCTTTTTCGCAAAGTTCGTGAACGTCGTCAGCCAGACCCCAACGGCGCAGCAGATCATCCCTGCCTCCTTCGACACCGAAGAAGGCGCGGGCGAGGCGACAACACTGTTCGATTACGAGCCCAGCGAAGAGGCCATCTTGGCCGATCTGCTGCCGCGCGGCGTCGCAACGGCGATCTTCTCGGCTCTGCTGGAAAACGCGGCTTCTGAACAGGGCGCGCGGATGTCTGCAATGGACAACGCGACACGTAACGCCGGTGAGATGATCGAAGATCTGACCATCGAATATAACCGTTCCCGTCAGGCCGTCATCACCAACGAGCTGATCGAAATCATTTCCGGCGCGGAAGCGCTGTAAGGTATTGGAGAAAAACGACATGGCAAACGCAGTCGGTAAAATTACACAAGTCATCGGCGCCGTCGTCGATGTGCAGTTCGAGGATCACCTGCCAGAGATCCTTAACGCTGTAGTAACAGACAACCACGGCAGAAAGCTGATCCTCGAAGTGGCTCAGCACCTTGGCGAAAACACAGTGCGCACCATCGCGATGGACGCGACCGAAGGTCTTGTTCGTGGCCAGAAGGTTGAAGACACAGGCGCGCCGATCTCGATCCCCGTGGGTAACTCCACATTGGGTCGCATCATGAACGTTGTGGGCGAGCCCATCGACGAAAAAGGTGAAATCGTATCGACCGAGCGTCGCTCGATCCACGCGGACGCGCCCGAGTTCTCCGAGCAGTCCACAACATCCGAAGTTCTGGAAACAGGCATCAAAGTTATCGACCTTTTGGCCCCATACGCCAAAGGTGGTAAAATTGGTCTGTTCGGTGGTGCCGGCGTTGGCAAAACCGTTCTGATTATGGAACTGATCAACAACATCGCCAAAGTGCACTCTGGCTACTCGGTTTTCGCCGGTGTGGGCGAGCGTACACGTGAAGGTAACGACCTTTACCACGAGATGATCGAATCCAACGTTATCAACCCTGATGACCTGGAAAAATCGCAAGTGGCACTGGTGTACGGCCAGATGAACGAGCCTCCAGGTGCGCGTATGCGTGTTGCTCTGACAGGTCTGACATTGGCCGAACAGTTCCGCGACCAGTCCGGTACAGACGTTCTGTTCTTCGTCGACAACATCTTCCGCTTTACACAAGCGGGCTCCGAAGTTTCGGCTCTGCTCGGCCGTATTCCTTCGGCGGTTGGCTACCAGCCAACACTGGCGACCGACATGGGTGCGATGCAAGAACGTATTACATCGACCAAATCCGGTTCGATTACATCGGTGCAAGCCGTTTACGTTCCTGCGGATGACCTTACCGACCCTGCGCCTGCGACATCGTTTGCGCACCTTGACGCGACAACCGTTCTTGACCGTTCGATCTCGGAAAAGGGTATCTACCCTGCTGTTGATCCGCTCGGTTCGACATCGCGCTTGATGGACCCGTCCATCGTTGGCGAAGAGCACTATAACGTTGCGCGTGACGTTCAGGGTGTTTTGCAGCGCTACAAGTCGCTTCAGGATATCATCGCGATCCTCGGCATGGACGAATTGTCAGAAGACGACAAACTGGCCGTGGCCCGTGCACGCAAGATCGAACGTTTCCTCAGCCAGCCTTTCGACGTTGCGAAAGTGTTCACTGGTGCCGACGGCAAGCAGGTTCCTTTGGAAGAAACAATCCAGTCGTTCAAGGCTGTTGTTGCAGGCGAATACGATCACCTGCCCGAAGGTGCCTTCTACATGGTTGGCGGCATCGAAGAAGTGAAGGCGAAAGCCGAGAAAATGGCGGCAGACGCCGCTTAAGGAGCGCTGACAATGGCAGACACAATGCAATTCGACCTCGTTTCGCCAGAGCGGCGGCTGGCCTCGATGCAGGTGACGGCCGTTCAGATTCCTGGGTCCGATGGGGACATGACAGCAATGCCTGATCATGCCCCCACGATCACCACGTTGCGCCCTGGTGTGCTGCGTGTTGAGGGCCCCGGAGGTGCTACGGAGTATGTTGTGACAGGCGGTTTCGCTGAAATCTCAGCCAGTGGTGTTTCGGTTCTTGCCGAACGCGCCGTGCCAAAGGGTGCAATGACCCAAGAGCACCTGGACGAGATGATGGAAGAAGCCAAAACAACATACGCGACGGCCAAAGAAAACTTTGTCAACGAGCCGGGCCCCGTCGATGACGCAGCCAAGCTGTTGTCTGACATGGTTGCCCTTGGGGATCACATCGGTTTGTCCAGTAAACAACCCAACCTCTGATCCATACGTCGCATATATAATGATTAAAGGGCCTCGCAATGCGGGGCCTTTTCTATTTCATAGTATAACATTAAGCTTACCTAACTTATTGGATTATGAAGCTAAGGCTAAGTGACACTGCATGAAAAGGATGGATGGAAATACCGTAGGCGTTGAAAACGGCGAGACCGTTCTTTTTACGGATTTCGAGGATGGCGGCGAGATGTGGACCGGCACCGGCGAACGCGAACGCCGCCAGCGTATTTCCTTTTCCACACCGTTTAAATTCCCCCCGACCGTTCAAGTATCACTGTCCCTGTGGGACGTTGACGCGGGTACGGTGATGCGAGGGGATCTGGTCTCAGAGAATATTGCCGAAGAGGGTTTTGATATCGTGTTCAAAACCTGGGGCGACACGCGATTTGCGCGTGCCAGGGTTGCATGGCTGGCGATTGGCCAACTACCCCGCGAGGATGATTGGGACCTCTACTAGAGGCCCCAAACCAGTCACCCGCTTAGCTTGGGTTGTACATACCGTCATAGATCGGTTCGAGGGATTCAGCGTCAAACAGCGACGACACAGAGGTGCCGTTCCAGATGTTCAGGATCGCTTGGGCAAAGATCGGTGCGGTCGGCACGATCCGAATGTTCTCGGCCTGCTTAACGGCTGCGGTGGGCTGGATGCTATCCGTGATGACCAGCGATTTCATGACAGAATCCGTGATCCGTTGAACGGCCGGGCCCGACATGACGCCGTGGCTGATATAGGCGTGCACTTCCTTGGCACCGGCTTCCAGCAGCACCTCGGCCGCCTTGCAAAGCGTGCCAGCCGTATCGCAAATATCGTCGACGATCAGACATACCTTGTCGGTGACATCACCGATCACGGTCATTTCAGACACTTCGCCAGCTTTTTCGCGGCGTTTGTCGACAATAGCGAGAGGGGAGTTGATGCGTTTGGCCAGCTCACGTGCGCGCGCAACACCGCCCACATCGGGCGAGATGACCATCAATTCATCCATGCGATCCTTGAACTCGTTCTTGATGTCGAGCGCAAAGACCGGCGATGCGTAAAGGTTATCAACGGGGATGTCGAAGAACCCCTGAATCTGCGCTGCGTGCAGGTCCATTGTCAGAATACGTTCGATGCCTGTGCCGACCATCATGTTGGCGACCAGCTTTGCTGTGATGGGCGTGCGGGCTTTGGTGCGGCGATCCTGACGGGCATAGCCGAAATAGGGTAACACAGCTGTGACACGTGCGGCTGATGAACGGCGCAATGCGTCGGCCATGACCAGCAGTTCCATCAGGTTGTCATTGGCAGGGTTCGACGTTGGCTGGATGATGAACATATCCTCGCCGCGGACGTTTTCAAAAACCTCGACGAAAACCTCGCTGTCGTTGAACCGTTCAACCCGCGCATTCACCAACCCGACGTTCACACCGCGGTGTAGCGACATGCGCCGTGCAATCGCTTTGGCCAATGGCATGTTTGCATTACCTGAGATCAGTTTCGGTTCGGATGTTTGAGCCATGTGCAAAGGGTCCCCGGTTGCATAACATGTGACAGAATCGTGACGTTGACACCGCTTAACATGACCTTACGGTCTGGCAAAGCTGCACAGGACTGGAACGGAGACCTTAATGCCCCATATCGACTATTTTTTCGCGACTCTTTCGCCATATGCCTATTTGGCGGGAAACCGGCTTGAGGAAATCGCCTCAAAGCATAACGCGACGATTACCTACAAGCCGTTTGACTTGATCACGGCTTTTGGGCGGACAGGGGGGCAACCGCCCAAAGACCGGCACCCCAGCCGTCAGGAATACCGTGCGATTGAACTGCCCCGCCAGGCCAAGAAACTGGGCATGCCATTCAAGCTGAAACCGGCATTCTGGCCGACAAATGGTGCCCCGTCTTCCTATGCGATCATTGCCGCGCAGAACGAAGGTGGCGGCGATGTTGGAAAATTGTGCCAGTTGATCATGCATGCCGTTTGGGCCGAAGACCGCGATATCGCCCAAGACGACGTGGTGCGCGACTGCCTGACCAAGGCCGGATTTGACCCCGCCGTCGCGGACAAAGGGTTGTTGCAAGGGGCCGACACCTATGCCCGCAATCTGGAAGAAGCGGTCGAAAAGGGCGTGTTCGGTGCGCCGTTCTATATTCTTGATGATGGTCAGAAATTCTGGGGCCAAGACCGGCTGGAAGACCTTGAAATGTGTTTGGATGGCCGTTTGTGACGATCAAGACTTTTTCGCGCAGCTTTGGGCATGGTCCCCGCCGCGCATTGGCAATTCACTGTACGCTGGCCCATTCCGGCGCGTGGCGCGGCGTGGCCGCGGCCTTGTCCGATGATCTGACCCTGCTTGCCTATGATCTGCCCTCGCACGGGAAATCGGGTGATTGGGACGGGCAGGGCAATGTGCATGATGTGGCCACCGATATGGCCCGCGCGTTGTTGACCGAACCGATGGATATTATCGGCCATTCCTTTGGGGCGACTGTTGGCCTGCGTCTAGCCATTGAGAGCCCGGAACTGGTGCGCAGCCTGACCATGTTCGAACCGGTATATTTTGCCGCCGCTGTGGTTGATGATGCTGCACGTGTGATGGCCGCAGACCGCAACAGCGCCGCCTTCAATGCCGCCTATGAAAGCGGTGACATGATGGAGGCCGCGCGCATTTTTAACACCGGTTGGGGGGACGGCAGCGGATGGGAACAGACGCCCGAAAAGCTGCGCCAATACATGGCCGACCGCATTCACTATGTGCCGGCCAGCCAGCCGTTCTTGCGTGATGACAGCGCCGGATTGCTGAAGCCGGGGATGTTCGGGCGGGCGACAATGCCGGTGCTGCTGATGGATGGCGCGACCTCTGGCGATATGGCCTTTGCGATCAATGAATCCTTGGCCAAGCGGCTGCCCAATGTCACCTGTCGCACAGTTGCGGGGGCAGGGCACATGGCCCCGCTAACCCACCCCGCTGCCGTCGCGGATGAAATCAGGTCGTTTCTGGCCGGGATCTAGCGCCTAAAAATGCGAAAGAAACTGGTCGATCGCAGGTTTGCCGATCGACCAGTCGCACACCAGCCGCGCACCAAGCGGTTCCTCGGGATCGTCGCCTTCAAGCGACCCATTCCAGATGTAATATTTGGCACCCGCGTCATGCAGCTTTTGGTGAATGCGGCGCGGCCAGCTGGCAAAAATCATATTGGCGTCGGGCTGGTGCAAAAACGTCGCCCCCGCCGCGCGCAGCCCCGCCGCCATATGTGCCGCGTTGTCATTGGCCTGCTTTGCCATCGTCACCCAAAGGTCGTCCTGCATATACCCCGCCATTTGCGCGGATAAAAAGCGATGCTTGGAAAACAGATGCGCCCCGCGTTTGCGACGCAATTCGAATTCCCACGCTTTGGCCGGATCAAAGAACACAACCGCCTCGACGCCCATGCAGCCATTCTTGGTGCCACCAAAGCTGACCACGTCAACGCCGGCTTTCCATGTCATTTCCGCCGGGGTGCAACCCAACGCCACCATCGCATTGGCAAAGCGTGCGCCATCCAGATGCACCGGCAGGGCGTATTCCTTGGCCACAGCGGTCAACGCGCGGAGTTCCTCCAGCGAATGCACCGACCCGCGCTCGGTCACCTGAGTGATCGACACCGGCCCGCGCTGCGCGCCATGCACATTGCCGTCAGGGTGCTTTTCGATGGCGCGGCGCAGGGCGTCCGGCGTCATCTTGTCGTCGGTCTCAATCACCGTCAGCTTTGCCGCACCCGCATAGAACTCCGGCGCATTACATTCGTCTTCGTTGATATGGGATGTCGTCGAACAGAAAATCGTCTGCCACGGGTGGGTATAGCAGGCCAGCGCCAGCACATTGGCAGCCGTGCCGGTGGCGACCAGATAAACCTCTGCCTGAGGGGCCTCGAACGCGGTGCGGATGGCATCGCGCACCTCGTCCATGATCGCATCCTTGCCATAGGGCATCGCGTGCCCCTCGTTGGCTCGGGCCAGCCGCGTCATGATTTGCGGATGAACTGGGCCTGCGTTGTCAGAGGCAAAAAACATCAGGTCGGCTCCTCGATTATGTGATCTTCCCATTCTTCGAACGGGGTGTCGAATTCAGATACGGTATCATACTGCACCGAAATCCCGGCGGTGTGCACGCTGTCAGGATCGCCCGAAATCAGTGGGTGCCAGTCATACAGGGGCTTGCCCTGCCACAGCAGCCGGTACGCGCAGGTCAGCGGCATCCAATAGGCGTGGGTGTCCAGATTTTCAGGCTTGAGCACGATGCAGTCGGGCACAAACTGATGGCGGTTTTCATAGTGGGTGCAGCGGCAGGTGGAATCGTCCAGCAACCGGCAGGCCACACGGGTCAAAGCGACCTCTTGCGTGTCCTCGTCCTCAAGTTTGTTCAGGCAGCATTTGCCGCAGCCATCACACAGCGCTTCCCACTCGGCGGGGGACATCTTGGCAAGCGGCTTTTTCTCCCAAAACCGTTTCGCCAAGCCCTTGGCTGCAATCGGATCGGTCATAGCGCGGCCAGAATTGTGCGGGCCTGCACACTGTCGGCATCCATCTGCGTGATCAAGGTATCCAACCCGTCAAATTTTTCCTCGCCGCGCAGATGTTCAATCAATGCGACGGATATGTGTTTGCCGTACAAATCGCCGGTAAAGTCAAAAATAAACGTCTCAAGATTGGCTTTATTCTCGCCAAACATCGGACGCACCCCAAGGCTGGCGACCCCGTGATAACGCCCCGCTTGCGGCCCTTCCAGCACGTCAACCAACACGGCATAGACGCCGAACGCAGGCGGGTGCAGCCCGTCAATCGACATATTTGCAGTGGGATACCCCAATTCACGGCCCCGCTTTTCACCATGCAAGATCGGGCCTTCTACGCGGTGCCAATGGCCTAGCATGGCAGCGGCGTCGCGGGGTTTCCCGTTTGATAAGGCAGCGCGGATCGCGGTTGATGACACGGTGCTTTCGCCCTTGGCTATCAAGGGGGCAACGGTCACGCCAAATCCCATTTCGGCCCCGAAATCACATAACATCTGGGCAGTACCGGCGCGTTTCTGGCCAAAACAAAAATCGGCACCAACCACCACATGACGCAGGCCCAATCCATCAACCAAGACTTCCCGTGCAAAGGCGCGGGGGCTTAGTGCGGACAGCGCGGCATCGAATTGTAGCTCGTAAAGTTTCTTAACCCCCAGCTTTTCCAGCTGATGCGCGCGCGCTTCGGCGCTCATCAGGCGAAACGGCGGGGCAGAGGCGGCAAAAAACTCGCGTGGATGCGGCTCAAACGTGACAACGCCCAAGGGGGCATCTGGGTTGGCGTTCCGGGCAAGGTCAATGACAGACCGGTGCCCCAAATGGACGCCGTCAAAATTCCCGATCGCAGCCGAGGCCCCGCGATCGGAAGCACTTACAAATTGATAATCTCGAATAATGTCCATGGCCAAGGTCGTAGCCCCGTCTGGCCTGACTGACAAGCAGCCGCCCTGCTTCTCTGGCTCAAAAATATCCCGGGGGTGTGGGGGGCTGGCCCCCACCCGGCGCAGAATTAGTCAAACAGCCGACAAACGGCCTGTGCCGCGATCAGTCGAATTTGCGCGATGGTGCCAGAACGGTTGCTTCGCCAATCAGCACTTTCTTACCCTCGACCGCACAATGACAGTCCAGCTTTACCCGACGCTTGGCGAAATCAATGTCGATCACTTTGACTTCGGCATATACCATGTCACCGGGCCGCACGGGGGCCAGAAACTTCAGCGATTGGCCCATGTACACAGTGCCATGACCGGGCAATTGCTCTCCGATCACTGCCGAGATCAGGCCAGCGGTCAGCATCCCATGGGCGATACGTCCCTCAAAGATCGTGTCTTGTGCGTATTCGTCATCCAGATGCACGGGGTTCCGGTCGGTGGAAATCTGCGCGAACATTTCGATGTCTTCGTCCGTCACGACCTTTTGCAGGTAGCGGGACATGCCCATTTCGATGTCTTCGATACAGATCGTTCCGCGCGGAAGGTTATCCAACATGCTACACCCTTCAAGTAATAAAGTGACGCGCCCGAAGGCGTTTGAGACACTTAATTACTTTGCAGGCGCAGAAAAGCAAGCGAAAAATCGGTTATCGTAAGTGCCCGATGGTATAAGTCGGCGATGACATTTCTTTTTCCAGATAGCGGTTCAACGCCTCGGGATCGGGCTGGGTCGTTGTTTGCGTCTCTTGCGCGGCCAACCCGCCTGATATGAAAAGCGAATCGATATCTTCGCCCATCGCGCCTTTGACGTCGGTTTGGGCACCATCACCGATGGCCAAAATATCCTTGTCGGAAATATCGCCTGCGACAGAAAACAACCGGCGTCGCGCCAGATCATAGATTGGCGGGTGGGGCTTGCCGAAATACAGGCTCTCTCCGCCCATCTCGGTATAAAGTGCGGCCACAGCGCCAGCGCACCATTCGCGTACGTCACCCCGGTCGACAACAATGTCAGGGTTCGCACAAAGCAGTTTCAAGCCTTTTTGTTTGGCCAAAAGAAGTTGCGGGCGCAGGACGCTGGGGTCTTCCATGGCGTCAAACGGCCCCGTGCAAACGATCCCTTCGGCATCCTCAAGCGCTACTTTGTTAATCGTGACCGGGTTTTCGAGAATGTCGATCGGATCAAAGAAATGTTTGTCGCTTGGTGGGCCAAGGTGCCACACATTATTGCCCACGGTGCCACGGTACATCGCCGCACGCGCCGAATCCCCAGAGGTGGCAATGTCATCCCATGCATCATCTGGCACACCAAACTGGATCAGCTGTTTTATCACATTGGCACGGGGCCGGGGGGAGTTGGTGACCAAAATCACCTTGCCGCCGCCCTTGCGGTAGGCCTGTAGCGCAGCAACCGCGTCTGGCAGCGCCTTGACCCCGTCATGGACACAGCCCCACAGATCGACAAACAGCGACTCATACCGATCTGAGACTTCGAATAGGTTGTTGATGATCTGGGTCATGGGGGTGTTCCGATCTGCAATGCATTTTTACTGCAGAAAGCATACATCCCAAGGCGGGGCAACAACCTGCGCGGGCCTCGGGGTTAGAGTGTGGCCAGATTATCCGCGATCTCGGTTGCGATGGCATTGGCATCTACGCCATCGCGTTCCGCAGAGACGCGCAAGCCCAAAACATCAGATTGATATCTGCGCGCCAGATTGCGCGGATCATGTGCGGGACCAATGTCGCCAGACGCCTGTGCCTGTTCAAATAACTCGGCGAAAAGCTGTTCCATCTTTAACAAATGCGCGTTCGCCTCTTGGGCGAGCGGATGACCATGCGCCTGAAGTTCAAGCAGGGTTTTGGACAGCATACAGGCCTTGGCCGGGGCTTTTTCGTTGGTGATTGCCATGGCTGGAAAACGTTTCAGCGCCTCAAGTGGCCCGTATTCCTTGGCGAGTTGTTTCAGCCGCTCAGTCCCGTCCGACGCATATTTGTCGAGTGCCAGCGCGAACAGGGCATCCTTTGACCCAAATGCCGCGTAAAAGCTGCCCGGTTTCATTTTCAGGGACGCCTCGAGGTCCTTCAAAGATGTGCCGGCCCATCCGCGTTGCCAAAACAAATCGCGGGCGCGGTCGATCAATTCGTTACGGTCGTAGTTCGGTTTGCGTGGCATCAGATCACCTAATCTTGAACGATTGCTCAATTATATACTTGAGTGATCGCTCAATAAACCCTAAATGGGCATAACAGACATAATTTAAAGGATGCCATGAAATGACTTTCCCTTCCCACGATCTCGACTCCGCGCCCGAAGCGTCCAAGCCGCTATTGGAACAATCGCAAAAAGCGTTCGGCCGCTTGCCCGGTCTACACAAGGTTTTGGCAGAAAGCCCGCAGGCCTATGAAGGGTACCAAGTTCTGCACAAGCTGTTCACCGAAACAGATTTTGATGCTGAGGAACTGACCGTTGTCTGGCAGGCGATCAACGTCGAGAACGAATGCCATTATTGCGTTCCGGCCCACACTGGCATCGCGAAAATGATGAAAGTATCCGAAGAGATTTCCGAAGCACTGCGCAATGAAACGCCATTGCCCACGCCCAAGCTTGAGGCGTTGCGCACCTTTACGGTTCAGATGTTCCGCGACCGTGGCAATGTGAGCGACGCGCAAATGCAGGCGTTCTTTGATGCGGGATATGGCCACCGCGCGGTGCTGGATGTGGTCTTGGGGATGGCGCAGAAAACCATGTCCAACTACGTTAACCACGTAGCGCAAACACCGGTCGATGAGGTGTTTAAACCCCTCGCTTGGACCCGTAGCGATACACCGCTCAAGGTCTGATCGCAGCGTCGTAACTGCAGTCAAACATACAAAAAGGCCCCTTCGGATCGAAGGGGCCTTTTCGTTTCAAGTCGTCAACATGTCTTTGATCTCAGACCTTAAGGTTCGGGATGATCTGTTTCTTACGGCTCATGATGCCGGGCAGAACGACCGTGTCACCGGTAACCGTCGCGCCAAAGCTTTTCTCGGCTACGGATTTGGTCAGATCGTTGGGGATCAGCATGGTCGCTTCTTCGTTCAGGATGTCGACAACGAACAGCAGTACCTGATCGGCACCGTCTTGGGTTGCCACGCCGGGCATCGCCGCCATCAGCGCATCTTTGCGGTCCAATACGGACGCAGGCGATGTGGTTTCCAGAACCGAAACGCGAAACTGCTTGCCGCCGACTTCGTATTCCTTGCTGTCCATCCGCAGCAATTCAGCCTCAGAAAAGGACGAAACGTCGGATTTCGCTGCAAACATCTGTGCCGCATATTCTGCGACGTCGATGCCCAGATCTTTGGCCAGCGCCTGTGCGATTGCCTTGTCTTCCGGGGTTGTGGTCGGGCTGCGGAATTCCAGCGTGTCGGACAGGATGCAGGTCAGCATCGCGCCTTTAATGTTTGTGGGCATCTTTGCGATGTCGTCACCGATCAGCTTGTACATGATCGTGGCGGTACAGGCCAACGGCTCCATCGTGATGCTGATCGGGCCTTTGGTCTCAAGGCCGCCAACCAGTTTGTGGTGGTCGATGATGGCCTTGATGTCCGCGTCATTGATGTTGTCGGGCAGCTCGGCCGGGTTGTTGGTGTCAACGATCACAACAGGCTGGTCGGCTTCGACGCCCGAAATGATTTGTGGTTTGTCCAGCTTCCAGTGGTCCAGCATGAACAATGCTTCGGTGTTGGGTTCACCCAGCAATGCGGGGGCGGCGTCAACGCCTGCGATGGCGTTCAGGTACCACGCCCAGATGATCGGGCTGCCGGTGCTGTCGGTGTCGGGGGATTTGTGGCCAAAAACGAGCGTTGTCATATGCGGTGTCCTGAGAAGGGTGTGTTGGGTTGCGCGCCTTATAGGGGCCAGTGCTGCGCTTGTCACCACCTTGAACATAGCGGGTGTCTTGGGGGTTCTCAGGGTGGGGCTATTGCTGATAGCTAACGGATATGAGCAGCCCGCGCGAAACCGATCTTTACCCGCCTGTGAAATCCTTTCTCGAGGATCAGGGCTATGTGGTGAAAGCCGAAGTCGGAGCCGCCGATGTCGTCGCGATCCGCGGCGAAGAACCGCCCGTGGTGGTCGAGCTGAAGCTGGGGTTTTCGCTGGCTCTGTTTCACCAATGTGTTGAGCGTCTAAAGGTCAGCGACGATGTGTATCTGGCCGTCGCGCATAAACCCGGCAAGCCGTTTTACAAAGCGGTCAAGGCGAACACCGTGTTGGCGCGGCGGTTGGGTTTGGGGTTGATGACAGTGCGGGTGTCGGACGGGTTGGTGTCGGTGCATTGCGATCCAGGGCCATATGCACCGCGCAAAAATACCAAACGCAAGGCATCGTTGCTGCGCGAGTTTGCCCGCCGTCAGGGCGACCCGAATGATGGCGGGCAAACGCGCGTCGGGTTGATCACGGCATATCGCCAAGACGCGCTGAAACTGGCGATGTATCTTTTCGAGGTCGGTGCCAGCAAAGGAGCCGACGTGGCCCGCGAGACCGAAGTGAAGCGCGCGACCGTTATGATGCGCGACAACCACTATGGCTGGTTTGAAAAGGTCGAAAAAGGCATCTATGGTATCTCGCCCGAGGGGGCAGAGGCGGTTGAGACCAGCGCACGCGTTTTGGGGTCCGGCTGATATTGGCCGCCCAATCCTGCCCGTTACAATTTTTCACAACACAATGGTTGACTAGGGCAGGGTACATCCTTAGCTAAACCTCGTTAGCACTCGAAGGTACTGAGTGCTAATGGCCGCTTCCCCGAACGGGGGAACGTGGCTTGGGAGAATAACTTTGAGCCTTAAGGAGCTGAAAGATGGCATTAAAACCGCTTCACGACCGCGTGTTGGTGCGTCGCACCGAAAGCGAAGAAAAAACCAAGGGTGGCTTGATCATCCCTGATTCCGCAAAAGAAAAGCCTGCTGAAGGCGAAGTTGTTGCTTGCGGCGAAGGTGCACGCAAGGACAGCGGTGAACTGATTGAGATGGCTGTAAAAGCCGGTGACAAAGTTCTGTTCGGCAAATGGTCCGGCACAGAAGTCACGCTCGACGGTGAAGAGCTTCTGATGATGAAAGAAAGCGACATCATGGGGATCCTGTCCTGATTTCAGGCCAGACGGGGGCCTAGCGCCCCACCCAAGATACGCTGACATCAAAACAAGAATTTAGGAGAGACACTATGTCTGCTAAGGACGTAAAATTCGGGACCGACGCCCGTAACCGTATGCTCAAGGGTGTGAACATCCTTGCCGACGCGGTAAAAGTCACGCTGGGCCCAAAAGGCCGTAACGTGGTTCTGGACAAATCCTTTGGCGCACCGCGCATCACCAAAGACGGTGTATCCGTAGCCAAAGAAATCGAACTGGAAGACAAGTTCGAAAACATGGGCGCACAGATGGTCAAGGAAGTTGCTTCCCGGACCAATGACGAAGCAGGCGACGGTACAACAACCGCGACTGTTCTGGCCCAAGCCATCGTTAAAGAAGGCATGAAATCGGTTGCCGCTGGCATGAACCCGATGGACCTGAAGCGCGGCATCGACATGGCGACATTGAAAGTCGTCGAAGCGATCAAAGCAGCAGCACGCCCTGTCAACGACAGCGACGAAGTTGCCCAAGTTGGTACGATCTCTGCCAACGGCGAATCGGAAATCGGTCGTCAGATCGCTGATGCGATGCAAAAAGTCGGCAACGAAGGCGTTATCACTGTCGAAGAAAACAAAGGTCTGGAAACAGAAACCGATGTTGTTGAAGGCATGCAGTTCGACCGCGGTTACCTGTCCCCTTACTTCGTCACCAACTCCGACAAAATGACTGTCGAGCTGGAAGACGCGATCATCCTGTTGCACGAAAAGAAACTTTCGTCGCTGCAGCCAATGGTTCCTCTGCTCGAGCAGGTTATCCAGTCGCAAAAGCCACTGTTGATCATCTCGGAAGATGTTGAAGGCGAAGCGCTTGCAACACTCGTTGTGAACAAACTGCGCGGCGGTCTGAAAATCGCAGCGGTCAAAGCACCTGGTTTCGGCGATCGCCGCAAAGCCATGTTGCAAGACCTTGCAATCCTGACAGGCGGTCAAGTGATCTCCGAAGATCTGGGCATGAAGCTTGAGTCCGTTACAATGGATATGCTGGGTTCCGCCAAGAAAGTAACCATCACCAAAGACGAAACAACAATCGTTGATGGCGCTGGCGAAAAGGCCGAGATCGAAGCACGCGTTGCTCAGATCCGTAACCAGATCGAAGAAACCACTTCCGATTACGACCGTGAAAAACTGCAAGAGCGCGTTGCCAAACTGGCCGGCGGTGTTGCTGTGATCCGCGTTGGCGGCATGTCCGAAATCGAAGTAAAAGAGCGCAAAGACCGCGTTGACGATGCATTGAACGCGACACGTGCCGCTGTTCAAGAAGGTATCGTTGTTGGTGGTGGTGTTGCTCTGGTTCAGGCCGGCAAGAAACTTGAAGGTCTGACAGGCGACAACGCTGATCAAAACGTTGGTATTGCGATTGTGCGTAAAGCGCTTGAAGCACCCCTGCGTCAGATCGCTGAAAACGCTGGTGTTGACGGTTCCGTAGTGGCCGGCAAAATCCGCGAAAGCGACGACCTGAAGTTCGGCTTTAACGCCCAAACCGAAGAATATGGCGACATGTTCAAGTTCGGCGTTATCGACCCTGCCAAAGTTGTCCGTACCGCGCTGCAAGATGCGGCATCCGTTGCTGGTCTGTTGATCACAACAGAAGCCATGGTTGCTGATCGTCCGTCGAAAGACGGCGGCGCAGGCGGCGGCATGCCCGATATGGGTGGCATGGGCGGCATGGGCGGCATGATGTAAATCACGCCGTAGGGTTTTCGAACCCTTCGCTGATAGAATTAAGGGGGCGCATCGTTTGATGTGCCCCTTTTTCGTTGGCACGTCCCGCGCGGCTGGCCTAAGCAGTCGCTATGCGTATTTTCCTTTTGACCGCCCTTGTGATGATCGCCTTTGCCGCGAACTCTGTTCTGACCCGCTTTGCCATTGCGGGCGGGCATATCGACCCGACAGGTTTTGCCGTGGTGCGGGTCATATCGGGTGCGGCGATGCTGTGGCTGTTCCTGACGCTGCGCGGCGGGCGCTTGCAGATTTTCAGCCGCACACGTGCCTTTGGCGCACTGACCTTGGCGGTGTATATCATCGGATTTTCGCTGGCTTACCTGACGTTGGATGCGGGGCTGGGGGCGTTGATTTTGTTCGGTGTGGTGCAGATTGCGATGTTTGCCCATGGCGCATTGTTCGGGGTCACGCCGACCCCGCGCAAGATGATCGGTGCGGCAGTTGCCTTTGCCGGGTTGGTTCTGGTGCTGTGGCCAAGCGCTGCGGTGCAGGTTGATCTCGTTGGTGCCGTCCTGATGATTGCCGCCGGTCTGGGCTGGGCCGCCTATACGATCATCGGCAAAGGGTCTGATGATCCGCTGGCGAACACTGCGGGTAATTTTCTGATCTGCGCGCCCATCGTCGCGTTATTGATGCTTGTGCAGAATACGTTTTACACCCCCACGGGGCTGATTGTCGCCATCCTGTGCGGCGCTGTGACATCGGGGCTGGGCTATGCTTTATGGTACGCGGTGTTGCCGAAACTGATGCAATCCACGGCGGCCGTTGTTCAATTGTCTGTGCCGGTGATTGCGATCCTTGCAGGTGCCGCGATCTTGGCCGAACCACTGGACCTCAAGGTCATTTTGGCGACCGTGCTTGTCCTTGGCGGGATCGGTTTGGCGGTCAGTGGACGATCAACTCAAGCGGGTCGTAGCTGATCGGGGCATCGCCGAAAGCAATGTCGATCAAGCTGTCGGGTTTGACCCGCAATTCCGCCATTTGCGCGTGGGTAACCCACCGCCGGTCTGATACGATATTCTCGACGTCTTGCCACTCGGGTGCAATTTCCGTTGATCCGATGACCGTACACCGAAAATAGAAATCGACCTGATGAAAGCCGGCTGTCGGATCGTGAAATTCATTGACCAGACACGGCACGCCGACATCAATCCGCAGGCCTGTTTCCTCAAACACCTCGCGGGCGAGGTTATCGGGCAGGGACGCGCCCAGTTCGACCCCGCCACCCGGGGCGCACATCAGATCGCTTTGACCATTGGCATAGGCGTTGACCAACAGCAGCCGATCATCATGAACAATCACAGCTCGTACCGCCAGTCGCGGGCCATTTTTCGCCATTTGTTGCTCTTTCCATTATCGCTGCCGTCAAAGCATTTCACATGTCGGAATTTCAGTCTATCTGATCACACATGAAAACCGTTCTTTCCTCCTTTATCCTGTTCTTCGCGTTGAATGGCTACGCTTCTGCGCAATCCGATCTGACGCAGGCAGGCGAGGGGCGCTGCGTTGTGCTGTTGCATGGGCTGGCGCGTACGGAAACGTCCTTTGCCGTCATGGAATCGTCGCTGGAAACCGAAGGCTATAAGGTCGTGCGCCCCGGCTACCCCTCGACCGAGGCACCGGTAGAAGAGTTGACCCGGCGTACCTTGCCTGATGCCGTTGCAGCCTGTGGCACCGCCAAAGTGGATTTCGTAACCCATTCGATGGGCGGCATATTGCTGCGGCAATGGGTATCGGAAGTGGGTGATGAACAGGTGGGCCGCGTGGTGATGCTGGCCCCGCCCAACCACGGCAGCGAGGTCGTTGATACCTTTGGGGATATCGCTGCATTTGACTGGATGAACGGCCCAGCGGGCGCGCAGATGGGGACGGGTGAGGATTCGCTGCCCCGCCGGTTGCCGCCAGTGACGTTCGATCTGGGGGTGATTGCGGGCACTCAATCGCTGAACCCCTATTTTTCGTCGCTTTTACCGGGCCGCGACGATGGCAAAGTTTCCGTGAAATCCACGCGCATTGATGGTATGCGGGATTTCCTGATGCTGCCTGTCACCCACACGTTTATCATGATGAACCCCACGGTGATTGCGCAGACGATGATCTATCTGAATACGGGCAAGTTTGATCGGTCGCTGACTTTTGTAGATGCGGTCCTTGATTCCATTGGGTGCCCGGAAGGGGATTGCCTGCCCGGAGCGGAGGATAAAAATGCTAAACCTTGACCTGACAGGCGGGCAAATCTTGGGCGAGGGCGGGCTGGATCAGCGCGTTCTGTCGATCGCGGATGGGCTGGTCGTTGACGTCCGTCAACAACGCTCGGTCGATCTGAGCGGTTATATGATTTTGCCCGGTATCGTCGATGTGCATGGCGACGGGTTCGAGCGCCACCTTGCCCCGCGACGCGGTGCGATGAAGACACTTTCCGAAGGGTTGGTCGCCGCCGAGGCAGAGCTGGCTGCAAACGGGATTACCACTGCTGTGTTGGCGCAATTCGTCAGCTGGGAAGGGGGGCTGCGCGGGCCCGAATTTGCCAAACAGGTGTTTGATGCAATGCGTAAAACGGCACCCGGATTGGTAACGGACCTGCGCGGACAGTTGCGGTTCGAGACACATATGCTTGATCTGTATGATGAAATCCCACTGCGGATGGCCGAGTGGGGATTGTCATATATCGTGTTCAACGACCATTTGCCGCATGAACGTCTGTCCGAGGGGCGCGTGCCAAAACGTATGGTTGCCCAAGCGCTCAAGGCGGGGCGAAACCCCGACGCGCATCTGAAACTGATGCAGGAGCTACACGCCAATCGCGATGCGGTGCCTGCTGCGCTGGACGCTCTTTGCAGCACCCTTGCAGCCCTTGGCATTCAAATGGGCAGCCATGATGACACCACGGCGCAGGGCCGTGCGGCATGGCGCAAGCGTGGTGTTCAGGTGGCCGAGTTCCCAGAGACATTGGAAGCCGCCGAAGCCGCAGCAGAGGCCGGTGATCTGGTGGTGCTGGGGTCGCCTAATGTGGTGCGCGGCGGGTCGCATAACGGCAATGTATCGGCAGTGGACCTGATCGCGATGGGCGTCGGCGCGGCGCTGGCATCGGACTATCATTACCCGTCGCCCAGACGTGCCGCGTTCATGCTGGCCGATAGCGGCGTCCTGCCTTTGCAGGACGCTTGGCGGCTGGTTTCAGCAGGCCCAGCGGATGTTCTGGGGCTGGCTGATCGCGGCGACCTGAGCCTTGGCAAAAGGGCCGATCTGGTGGTGCTGGATGCAAAAACGCGCCGTGTCGCCATGACGATGTCTGGCGGGCGCGTCAGCTATATGTCGGGCGATATCGCGATGCGTTTTACCGTTTGATGATATTGACGTGGCCCATTTTACGGCCCGCCTTTACGTCGACTTTGCCATATAGGTGCAGCGCTGTATCGCGTTGTTTGGCCAGTTCTGGCACGCGGTCCATGTCGTCACCGATCAGGTTTTCCATCACCACATCGGCATAGCGGCTGCCATCGCCCAAGGGCCAGCCCGCGATGGCACGAATGTGCTGTTCGAACTGGTCAATGGCGCAGCCGTTTTGCGTCCAATGGCCGGAATTATGCACGCGCGGGGCGATTTCATTCACGATGAACCCTTGCGGCGTCACGAAAAGTTCGACACCCAGCACGCCGACATAATCAAGCGCGTTCAATATCTTGGCAGCCATCAACACAGCATCCATCCGCAAAGAGCCGGACAAATTTGCAGGCACGGTTGTCGTGTGCAGGATGCCATCGCGGTGGACGTTTTCACCGGGATCGAAACAGGAAACCTCGCCCGAGGGGCTGCGTGCCGCGATAACGGAAACTTCGGAGGTAAAGTTGACGAAGCCTTCCAGAACCGCAGGGCTGCCGGCCATATCATCAAGTGCTGTCTGCGCGTCATCGGCAGAGCGCAGTCGCGATTGGCCTTTGCCGTCATAGCCAAACCGGCGGGTTTTCAGGATCGACGGCGTGCCGATTGTATCAAGCGCCGCGTGCAGGTCAGCGGGGCTGGCAATATTGGCAAAAGGGGCGACGCGCAGGCCCAGCCCCTCAAGGAATGTCTTTTCGGTCAGGCGGTCTTGGCTGGTGCGCAAGGCCTCGCGATTTGGATGAATAGTGCGGATGGTTTCGATCACATCCAACGCTTCGGTCGGGATGTTTTCGAATTCATAGGTGACAACATCAACGGCATTGGCAAACGCTTTGAGTGCTTCAACATCATCATAACCGGCCGTCGTCACGCGGTGGGCGACATCGGCCGCAGGCGGGTTCGCGCCGGGTTCAAAGATATGCGTGCGAAACCCCAGACGTGCGGCAGCGACAGAGAGCATCCGCCCCAACTGCCCGCCACCCAAAATACCGATGGTCGCACCGGTTGCCAAAGGATCAGTCATCGGAAGGCTCCTGCGGGATTGAGGCGCTGAGCGCGTCGCGCCAGTCGTCGAGCCGTTTGGCAAGCGCATCATCCTGAAGCGCCAGAATGCTGGCGGCCATCAACGCCGCATTGGCAGCACCCGCAGCGCCGATTGCCATCGTGGCCACGGGAAACCCGCGTGGCATTTGCAGAATGGAATATAATGAATCGACACCCGACAACGCTTTGGTCTGCACCGGAACGCCAATCACAGGCACGCGGGTTTTTGACGCCATCATGCCGGGCAAATGTGCCGCCCCGCCAGCGCCTGCGATGATCACCTGCAATCCGCGATCTACCGCCGTTTTGCCATAATCCCACAACCGGTCGGGGGTGCGGTGGGCCGATACGATCTTGGCCTCATAGGCGATGCCCAACTCATCTAGCAAACTCGCGGCCTCGCGCATCGTGCTCCAATCAGATTGAGAGCCCATGATGATACCGACGGGGGGATTTTCCATATTGGATATGCCTTTACTAGATCGCCTAAGAAAGGCGTACTATAGCCATCATGGGTGGGGTGGCAATCGGATCAGGCCGTAATATCGGGTGTTAAACGGTCTTCGATCTGGGCAATCAAATCTTTCAGGCGCAGCTTGCGCTTTTTCAGCCGTTGCAGCGTTAATGCATCTGCCGTCCCTTTCTCAACAAGGGCTTGGATCGCATCATCAAGATCGCGGTGTTCGCGGCGGAACACAGCTAGCTCGACGCGCAGGACGTCGTCGTTTTTCATCGACAGGTCAGTTGGGGCATTCATATGGCTGGGCGATTCTTCTTTTGATCAGGTCTTATAACATAAGCGTTAGCCAATCATTGGCATAGCCCTTGCTTATGCCACGTCTGCTCCCCATATTTAGGGGGTAGGTCGCCGATATAGGGGCCTGAATGATTGACTGTCGCTTGACTTAAGGACGTGTCTTATGACGAAATTAACGCTAGCTTCTTACCCGCATATGTTGGGTTTTGAGCAACTGGAACGAGTGTTGGAGCGTACTGCCAAGGCAGGAAACGAAGGGTATCCCCCTTTCAACATCGAACAGACATCAGACTATAGCTACCGCATAACGCTGGCGGTTGCAGGATTTGCAGAAGAAGATTTGGCAATCACCGTCGAAGATCGACAATTGGTGATACGAGGCCGCCAAACCGATGGCCCGGATGACCGGATTTTCCTGCATCGCGGGATCGCAGCACGGCAATTCCAACGGTCGTTCGTATTGGCCGACGGTGTCGAAATCGGCGAAGCCTTGATGGAAAACGGTCTGCTTCATGTGGATCTAAGCCGTTCGAAGCCGGAAAAAGTAGTTCAGACGATTAAAATCAGAAAAGGGGAATAAAATGCACAATACAGAAACGCATCTTAAGGACCGGACCGTATACGTGAAAACGATTGCTGTCTCGGACCTGCCCCTTGAAGTGCGCGAACAGGCCGAAGGGCTTGAGCAGCTTTATGCGGTTCATGATGCAAAGGGCCAGCAATTGGCGCTGGTCGGTGATCGGAAACTGGCCTTTAGCTTGGCCCGTGACCACGATTACGCGCCGGTGATGGTACACTAAGACGTCATTCGGAATACGAACACGGAAGGGCCGCGCATCAGTGCGGCCTTTTCTATTTTTGGTACTGTGGTTAGGAAGACAGGGATTTATCTAGAGGTGCCGCGATGACTGAACCTGCGATAGCTGTTTTGCCCTACGGTAGTAAACTGGGCAGACGTTTGGCAAAGCGTAGCCTTGATGATCTGGTTTGGCCTTTGGGGCGGCCTGACCGGCTGGCACATGGCACCGTGGCATCGCTGGACAAAAACGATCACCTGATCATTTTCCCCAAGACCAACATGCATTTTTTGCCAAATTTGGGGACGAAGGCGCATGTTTCGCCGCTGGTGATCGAGCCGGCAATCATCCACGCGCGCCATCTTCGTTGGTTGCGCTGGACATATCGGCGATTTTTCAAGGTCTTGGCATTTAATCAGGACCTGTTGCAGCGCATTCCAAACGGATTGTTTTTAGCGTTCGGAACGACGTGGGTGCCGGAATACAAAGATATATCAGTCGCCAAAAGCAAACATATGTCACTGATCGCCTCTGGAAAGCGCGACCACGAGGGGCATATTTTGCGCCACAGCTTGGTTGAATATGTGCAGGCAAAGGGCCTTGATGTGACCGTACTGGGTCGGGGCTATGCCCCGTTCGACGCAAAAAGAGATGGGCTGGCTCCCTACCGTTTTTCGGTTGTTATCGAAAACGTCCGTGAACCAAACTATTTCACCGAAAAGCTGGTTGATGCCGTCCTGTGTGAGACGGTCCCGATCTATTGGGGCTGCCCGAATATCGGCGATTTTTTCGATACGGACGGGATGATTGTTTGCGAAACCCAAGAAGAGCTTGAGCAGGCCGTCGCGACAGCATCCGAGGCGCAATATGAACGGCTTGCCCCCGCTTTACGTGCCGCGAAATCACAAGCTGCGTCTTTTGCCGAGGTCGAAAAGCGCGCGGCAGAAACGTTAAAGGCTAGCCTGTAGCGGCTAGCCTTTGCGATTTTCGTTCGACCAAGTTGATGCTGATCAGCCCTTGATCAGCCCCATGCTTTCCAGCTTGAGCAGCACTTGGTGGGCGCAGTTGTCGACATCGACGTTTTCAGTCTCAACGGCCAGTTCAGGGTTTTCAGGCACATCGTAAGGGTCTGAGATGCCTGTGAACTCCTTGATCTTGCCTTCGCGGGCCAGCTTGTACAGACCCTTGCGGTCGCGGCGTTCGCATTCCTCGATCGATGTGGCGACGTGGATTTCCACGAAAGCGCCGAACGCTTCGACGTCTTCGCGTACCGCGCGGCGGGTGGTCGCATATGGCGCGATGGGCGCGCAGATCGCGATGCCGCCGTTTTTGGTGATCTCGGACGCGACATAGCCGATGCGGCGGATGTTCAGGTCGCGGTGTTCTTTGCTAAAGCCCAGTTCCGACGACAGGTTTTTGCGCACGATGTCACCGTCCAGCAGCGTTACCGGACGGCCGCCCATTTCCATCAGCTTGACCATCAAGGCATTGGCGATGGTGGATTTGCCCGAGCCCGAGAAACCGGTGAAAAACACGGTAAAGCCCTGCTTGTTGCGTGGTGGACGGGTGCGACGCAACTCGGCGACGACCTCGGGGAAAGAGAACCATTCAGGGATCTCAAGACCTTCTTGCAGACGGCGGCGCAGTTCGGTGCCCGAGATGTTCAGGATGGTGATGTCATCTTTGTCTTTGATCTCGTCGATGGCCTCGTATTGGGCGCGTTCCTGCACCCAGACCATGTGTTTGAAATCGACCATTTCGATGCCCATTTCCTCTTGATGCTCGCGGAACAGGTCCTGCGCATCATAGGGGCCATAGAAATCTTCGCCTTTGGAGTTGTTGCCGGGGCCAGCGTGATCGCGGCCGACGATGAAATGGGTGCAACCGTGGTTTTTGCGGATCAGACCGTGCCAGACGGCCTCTCGGGGGCCGGCCATGCGCATGGCTAGGTTCAGCAGGCTCATCGACGTGGTCGCGGCGGGGTATTTGTTCAGCACCGCCTCGTAGCAGCGCACGCGGGTAAAGTGATCGACATCGCCGGGCTTGGTCAGGCCGACAACGGGGTGGATCAGCAGGTTGGCCTGCGCCTCGCGGGCGGCGCGGAACGTCAGTTCCTGGTGCGCGCGGTGCAACGGGTTACGGGTTTGAAACGCCACAACCTTGCGCCAGCCCATCTTGCGGAAATAGGCGCGCAATTCGTTTGGCGTGTCGCGACGTGCCTTGAAATCATAGTGAACTGGCTGCTGGATGCCCGTGATCGGGCCACCCAAATAGACGTTGCCAGCCGTGTTGTGCAGATAGTTCACGGCAGGGTGGGCGCTGTCATCGGCACCGAATACCTTTTCCGCCTCGTTCGCCTTGTTGGGCACCCAACGGTCGGTGACGGTCATGATGGCAAGAATAACGCCCTCTTGATCGCGCAGGGCGATGTCTTGGCCAATCTCAAGCCCTTCGGCGAATTTATCGGACACATCCAGGTTGATCGGCATCGGCCACAGCGAGCCATCGGCCAGACGCATGTTTTCGACAACGCCATCATAGTCTTCTTCGGTCAAGAAACCCTTAAGCGGGTTGAAACCGCCGTTCATCAGCAGTTCAAGATCGCAAATCTGGCGCGGGGTCAGATCGTGGCTGACCAGTTCGCCGGCCTCGATCTTCAGCTTTTGCGCCGAATCGTAAGAGACATAAAGTTCGGGGATCGGGGCTAGGTTCGGCGTCTGCATAAGAATCTCGCAATATATTAGTACAAATGGCGGTTTTGCCGGGGTTTAGACCGGTGCGTTTGGGCTAATCAAGGCTTGCGTCCTGTTTGCGGTAAATTACGGACAATGACGTGAATTTTGTTGGGAAATGGCAATTCTTTCCCAACAAATCATCGTCAGCCCGAAAGTTAGACGCCCTCTTTTACTTCGGCACCGTAGCCCAATGGCAGTGATGTGTCTTTACCTTCGTCATCACCGACTTCAGCCAGGAACCGCTCGGCCTCGAGCGCCGCCATACAGCCCATCCCCGCGCTGGTCACAGCCTGACGGTATTTGTGGTCGGTCAGATCACCTGCGGCAAAAACACCGGGGATCGACGTTTCGGTGCTGTCAGGTTTGGTGACAACATAGCCGCCCATGTGGGTTTCCAGCACATCCTTGACCAGCTCGTTGGCGGGCGCGTGGCCGATAGCGACAAACACGCCTTTGGCCGGAATGTCCGTAATCTCGCCGGTTTTGACGTTCTTGACCTTAACGCCTTCGACACCCAGCGGCATGTCGGTGCCATAGACTTCGTCAAGCTCGTGAAACCACATCGGCACGATTTTCGGGTTCTTCTCAAGGCGGTCAATCAGGATCTTCTCGGCGCGCAGTTCGTCGCGGCGGTGGATAAGCGTCACTTTCGAGGCGAAGTTGGTCAAAAACAACGCTTCTTCGACGGCGGTGTTGCCGCCGCCGATGACGACAATCTCTTGGTTGCGATAGAAAAAACCGTCGCAGGTGGCGCAGGCTGACACACCGAAGCCCTTGAATTTCTCCTCGGTCTCAAGGCCCAGCCATTTGGCGCGCGCGCCGGTCGCAAGAATAACGGCATCCGCAATATAGGTGGTACCGCTGTCGCCTTTTGCGTGAAAGGGGCGGCTTGAGAGATCAAGATCGTTGATAATGTCGCCGATAATCTCGGTGCCCATCGCCGCTGCGTGCTCTTGCATGCGGACCATCAGATCGGGGCCTTGCACCTCACTATCGCCCGGCCAGTTCTCGACCTCGGTTGTGGTGGTAAGCTGGCCGCCCGGTTCAATGCCCTGAACCAGAATGGGGTTCAGCATGGCCCGGCTGCCATAAACCCCGGCGGTATAACCCGCAGGGCCTGAGCCAATAATCAAAAGCTTGGTTTTGCGTGTCTCGGCCATGATAAGCCCCCTGAATTAAGTGATCAAAAGTGTTAGCTGCAATATAGCGACGCCAATGGGGGCCTTAAACCCCATGATTACATAACGGTCGGTAACTGTTTGCTATTTCCCGGCGATGCAACGACAAGCACCAACGACACCAGAATCATATTGTTGCGCGCTGGCGAAAGAATATTGCGCCCTACTGCATGGGTGTTATAACAATTGGAAATAAACTGGGGGTTTTATGGCGGGGACGCGGCTTGATCCGATAGATCGGAAAATTTTAGCCGAATTGCAGGCAGATGGTCGCATGACGAACGTTGAGCTTGCAAAACGTGTTGGTATCTCTGCGCCCCCCTGTTTGCGGCGTGTGCGCACGCTTGAGGAAAGCGGCTATATCCGCGGCTATCATGCCGACGTGAACGCGCGCGATCTGGGTTTCGAAGTACAGGTGTTCGCGATGGTCGGTCTGGCCAGCCAAGCGGAATCAGACCTGACAACATTCGAGGGAAAATGCCGCGGTTGGCCGCTTGTCCGCGAATGCCACATGCTGAATGGCGAAGTAGATTTCATCCTGAAATGTGTGGCACCTGATTTGTCGAGCTTTCAAAGTTTTCTCACGGGACAGTTGCTGACCACACCAAATGTCGCCAGCGTCAAAACCAGCCTTGTCATCCGGCCTGCCAAGGATGAACCCGGCGTGCCCTTTGATGTCTTGGAAGATAGGTTAAGCACCAGCGCCTGAGCAGGTTTTCACCTTAGGCCGAAAGCGCCATGCTTGATCTGGCCGGCGCACGCGGCTGACACACAGCGCCGAAATCTCTTTCGCTTCGGATATGCGGAAACATCCCCAAAAACTGGTCCCGGTAACGTATTGGGACCTCGCTCAAGAAATCCATTCCGGGATGGAATGTTTCAACAAGCAGCCCGCCAACGTTGATGGTCGCGTGTTCCTCAAGGCAAAGATGGTACAGGCGAACGGGCGTCGGCGGCGAAATCTCGATGATATTCACGCCATCCACCAGGTCGCGCATCAGCGTCAGCACGTTTTTTTGGAAACCTTCGCCGCGCATGTCTAGGGGCGTATGCAACACCCTTGCCGATGCCCCAAATGTCAAAAACCCAGACGGCCGTCCGATCCCAAGGCTATCAGCCATCACGCGTACCAGTGGCGTCGGCTGACCCGTATCGGCCGGTACAAATGAACTGGACCCGATCCAAAGAAGGGGGGATGCAGTGCCGTCGCCTTTTACAATCATATCACCGGGGTGCAGGTCCTCGACCGCGACATCGCCGTCGGTCGTAAGGACGGGGGACCCATGGGCAAAAGCGGAAAAGGCGTTCTCAAAGATAGGCACGGCAGGCGCGTGGTTTTGCCCAATAAACACGGTTCCGTCGGCACGTTTTGCAACGATCTCGTAGCTTCGGCACGGCTGGTTTGTCTGCATTTTCGACCCTCGCGATAGATACGAAGTATAATAACCTCGTGCGCTTATGTCATTAGAGAGCGAAATTCGTTTAGATACGATTGAGGAAGCGGCAGTTTGTATCATTGTACTACTTTCAATTTGGGCATCACATGGCTCAAGCCCGCGCTGATCCGCACGTTGAGAAATATGCATAAAATGATGCAGGTATTTTGCTGTCGGCCCAAAGCTGCTGCGCGTGGCGCGGTATTCTGGTGCCGTATTACACAGGGCTTTTCAGCCGATATGCCCAACCTTGACGGTAAGGCACCGTGTCCAGCATTGCCGGTTAGTCGCTTCTCATAGGCTAGAACTTAGGCTGTTTTGCGTTCAGGTTGAGGTGTGTCGCGTGTTGCAATGAAGGCCGCGCGACGTGCACCGCGTGCCCATGGCATTACGGTTGTTTCTTTCGCTGCGGCTGCAACAACGGATTTTATAAAGCGTGTGTTCGTTTTCATGATCGTATCCCCTTCGACGGTGACGTTTGTTCGTTGGGATCAATATGCAAAGGCTTTGGGGCAAGCTTAGGGCGTCAAAAAATTTCTTTATTTGAAAATGAAACGCCGGTGATCAGATTTGTGACGCTTTCGCCTCAATCACCGGTTTTGCTATGTTTTGTGGGTGATTTGGCAACTTGCGTTTGCTTGGCCAGCAGTTGTTTGCGGCAGGTTGTGATCGAAAATGGCAGAGTATCTGTCAAAACGATGGCAAATTTGGTCGCATTTTCGACAAATTGCCTCAACTTACAGGGTGATCGCAGCGATCAACCGACCGTAATCGGCCTCTTTTGAGTGGGTCGTCCGGCGATAAGAATAGAATCGGTCGGGATCGGCATAAGTACAGTGACGCGTCCATTCGGCATGGCCGACCCCGGCAGCACGCAAACGGTTCAGGCCAAAGCCGGGCAGGTCGAATTGCATGCGATCATCTGCGCCATTCGCGAAATAACGGGCAAAGTCGGGATCCTCGGCGAGGAAATCTTCGATGAACTCGGGCCCGACTTCGTAGGCGCGTTGGCTGATGCAGGGACCGATGACCGCGCTAATGTTGGCACGCTGCGCGCCGAGTTTTTCCATCGCTTCGACAGTGGCCAGCAACACCCCGTCCAGCGCCCCGCGCCACCCGGCGTGGGCGGCCCCGATTACGCCTGCGTCAGGGTCGGCAAACAGCACCGGTTGGCAATCCGCCGTTAATACAGACAGCGCGATCCCCGGCGTCGCGGTCACCATGCCGTCTGCGCGGGGTCTTTTTTCTAGCGGGCCATCGACAGTGACCGCCGTGGCCGAATGTATCTGGTGAACGCCGATCAAATGGGTGTCTGGCACGCCCATCGCATCTGCGACGCGGCCCCGGTTGATCTGGACGATCTCACGCTGGTCGGAACTGCCGTAGCCACAGTTCAAGCCGGTAAACACGCCAGAGGACGCCCCACCGCGACGCGTGAAGAAGCCGTGGCGCAGCCCTCCCAGACAATCGGATGTTAGAATTTCAAGCGTCATGGTTCCAATCCAGGTGGCGGTATCTGGGTCGGTGGATACACCCCGATTACCTTGAACAGGTTTCCCATTTCCGACGGGTGCGTCAAGCGCCGATGTGCAGCAATATGCGCCTCGAGGTTGGTGCCGTCCATCGTCTTGGCTAAATCTTGCGCGCGCTGGGTAATGCCCAGTCTTTCAAGAAAGACACCTTGGGGGGTCACACGGGTGTGCAGGGCGGGTGATGCGGCTGCAGCGAGTTGTTCAAAATCGACATGCGCGGTCAGATCACTGGTGCCGGGCCCCGTCAGCGGATCGGTCTTTTCATGGGCGTGCAGCGCCTGAAATGTGTCCCCTAAACTGCGCCAATCACCATAGTCGATGATAATGGCAGCCCCGCCATACGCGGCAATACGGGCCGAGATCGCCTGCATGTTCGGTGCAATTTGCGCGCAGTCTTCGATCAGGTCACCCTCGGCGGTATCGTCAAGACGCTGCGCAAGGGCGGGTTGCGGCAAGACCGGCCCCAGCCCAAAGCTGAGGGCAGCGTCTGTCACGCCGATTTGCCGCTCGCGCCAGCCATCGGCGCTGCGGATGAATTGCCGGATGGGCAGCGCGTCAAAGAATTCGTTCGCAACCAGATACAGCGGTTGATCGGGCAGGGCAGCTGCGGTGTCGGCCCAGCTGACCTTGTACCCTGCCAATGTGGTGGCTTGGGTGTCGCGCAGCTTGGGTGATGCCTCGACCAGCGCGATCTCGGCCGCGTCAACAAAACCCGGCACATTGCGGGTCGCGCGCAGGATGTCTGCCATCAACGTGCCGCGCCCGGGGCCCAGCTCGGCCAAGGTGAACCGCTTTGGCGCGCCTTGGGACAGCCATGTTTGCGCAAGGCACAGGCCGATCATCTCGCCGAACATCTGGCTGATTTCGGGGGCGGTGGTGAAATCACCCTGCACGCCCAGCGGATTGCGTGTGGTGTAATAGCCTAGCGTGGGGTGCAGCAGGCAGGTCGCCATGTATTCGTCAACACGCATCGGGCCATTGGCGTGTATCTGGGCCGTTATATGGTCCAGCAGGTCGGTCATGTGGCGCGTCTGGCCCGCAGAATGAAAAAGGCCCCGACCGCGATCATTGGCAGACAAAGGATCTGCCCCATGGTCAGGCCATACCCGCCGATTTCCCACGCGAGACCCAGCGGATTGCCGGGGGTGATGAATTGCGCGTCCGGCTGGCGGACAAATTCCACCATGAAGCGCGCAATGCCATATCCGGCAAGAAAGGTGCCACCGATCAGGCCGGGCGATTTCAACGCCCCGCGCCGCCACGCCATGTACAGCAGCAATGTGCCAAGGATCAGCCCTTCAAGCAGGGCCTCGTATAATTGCGACGGATGGCGGGCACAGATGCCAAGCACGTCGGGGCAGTCTTGTGCAGCCACGGTTGGAAAGGCCACGCCCCACGGTAAATCGGTCGGGCGGCCCCACAGCTCTGCATTGATGAAATTGGCCAACCGTCCCAATAACAAACCCGGTGCAAGGCCAAGCGCCACCATATCCCCGGTCGATATTTTGTTCAGGCCATGGCGGGTCGTGAATGCCAGAAACGCCACGATGACGCCGATTGCGCCGCCATGGAACGACATGCCGCCCTCCCAGATGCGCAGGATCTGAAACGGGTTTTGTAGGTAATAGGCAGGCTGGTAGAACAGCACATAGCCAAGCCGCCCACCCAAAATCACACCCAAAATGACCCAGAACAATAAATCTTCGACCCGTTCTTTGGTCATGACGGGGGTGGCGTCTTTCCAGTATTCGGGGTGATTGACGGTTCGCACAACCACGCGCCAGCCGATCAGGATGCCCGCAATATAAGCAAGCGCATACCAGCGTAGGGCAAAGGTCATGCCAAACAGCGAAATCGAAAACAGCTCGGGCGATATATTCGGGAAGTCGATCATTGCATTCATGGACGCGATTGAGCCTGCCCGCGCGGCGAAGTCAACCTTGCGAGAACATGAATTGAACACCATATAGAGAGCAACCGCTGATCAGGAGGCACCGCAATGCAAACCCGCAACAAGATTTTTGATGACATTTCCCAGATGATGACCAATGCCATGGGCGTGGCTCAAGGGGCCAAAACCGAGGCTGAAACAGCCATGAAGGGTATGATGGACCGTTGGCTGGCCGACCGCGATTTCGTGACCCGCGATGAATTTGATGCGGTGCGCGCGATGGCCCAGAAGGCGCGCGAAGAGAACGAGGCCCTCAAGGCCCGTCTGGATGCGATCGAAACCAAAGGCTGATCCCGGCTTTCGATCCCGATTGAAATTGATCAAACAGCATCCGAATTTGCGTTCGGGTGCTTTGTTTATTTTGTGGGCAGGGCGTTATATCGGCTCGTTTGTCTGAAAAGGCTGCGCAAAGCATTGTTAACCATGAAATTTTTGTGACGTTATCCACAAATTACTGAGGTTATCCCCGACCTTTTGCATCTATCCCCAGAAAAAGACTTGCCAGACAGACGTCATATGCGCACCATATCTTGTATGGGGTAGCGAAATGTTCCGCACCCTATAGTGAACTCACCCAAGTATAGAGGTGCCTTTGGCCCGATATACTCAAGAGGATACGAGGTGGTAACATGGCCCTAAGCGAGCAATACCTTGACGACGAGATCCATCCCATCGACATCGTCGAAAATTTGGCAGCTTTTAACGACTGGGATTTTGACAGAATTTCCGATGAACAGATCGCAATGGCGGTCGAGGGCCAGTGGCGGACATATTCGATCACGCTTGCATGGTCGGCTTATGATGAAACCCTGCGGCTCATCTGTTCGTTCGAAATGGACCCACCAGCCGAAAAATTGCCTGCACTGTATCATCTGCTGAACGATGTGAACGATCAATGCTGGGCTGGTGCGTTTACCTATTGGGCTGAACAAAAGACGATGATCTATCGCTATGGTCTTGTGCTGTCTGGCGGGCGCGAGGCCTCTGCAGAACAGATCGACACGATGATCGGCGCGGCTGTCCTAAGCGCTGAACGCTATTACCCCGCCGTTCAACTTGTGGTCTGGGGCGATCAAACACCCAAGCAAGCGCTTGAGGTTGCCATTGCAGAGGCCTACGGCCACGCGTAAGTGTTGCCCCCGAATGCTAAAAATTTGGGGATATCGCGATGAAAGATACACGTATTGCAAAAGACGGCTTGGTTCTGCTGGGCTGCGGCAAAATGGGATCTGCGATGTTGGCCGGTTGGCTGGCACGCGGGTTGCCGAAATCATCGGTTTGGGTCATCGATCCTTATCCATCTGACTGGCTGAAAGAGCAGGGCGTTCATTTGAACGTCGATCTGCCAGCCGCACCTGCGATCGTGTTGGTCGCTGTAAAGCCGCAGATGATGGGCGATGCCTTGCCGACGTTGCAGGCGATGGGCAATGGCAAGACCGTGTTCGTCAGTGTCGCGGCCGGCACCACAATTGCCACCTTTGAAAAAACGCTGGGGGCACAGACGCCGATCGTGCGCGCCATGCCCAACACGCCAGCCGCCATCAGCCAAGGCATCACTGCAATTGTCGGCAATGATAATGTCGGTGCCAAGGGGATGGACGAGGCGGAAGAACTGCTAAGTGCCGTGGGCGATGTGGTTCGATTGGAAGAAGAAGCGCAGATTGATGCGGTGACGGGGGTCAGCGGCTCTGGCCCTGCATATGTCTTTCACATGATCGAAACCATGGCGGCAGGCGGCGTTGCCCAAGGGTTGAGCCCCGAACTGGCATTGCAGCTGGCGACGGCAACCGTTGCCGGGGCAGGGGCCTTGGCCAAATCCGCGGACGAAGACCCGACACAATTGCGCAAAAACGTGACCAGCCCGAATGGCACGACACAGGCTGCGCTTGAGGTGTTGATGGACGAGGAAAACGGTTTTCCTGCCTTGTTAAAGCGCGCTGTCGCTGCCGCCGCTGACCGCTCGAGGGAACTGTCACGTGACTGAGATCAGCTTTGACGATTTTCTGGCGGTTGATATCCGGGTCGGCACAGTCACGCGTGCCGAAGCCTTTCCCGAAGCGCGCAAACCGGCGATCAAAATATGGATAGATTTCGGACCCGAGATTGGCGAGCGCAAGACCTCGGCCCAGATCACGGTGCATTACACACCCGAAGATTTGATTGGCATTCAGGTAATGGGTGTCGTGAATTTCCCGCCGCGCCAGATCGGGCCGTTTATGTCCGAAGTGCTGGTGCTGGGGGTACCTGATGAAAACGGGGCAATTGTGCTGACGCGGCCCGCGCAGCCTGTGCCCAACGGAGGACGCATGCATTGACCAAACTTTTGATTGCCCGACCCGCCCCGGATGATGTGCACGCAGCGCTTGAGGGCTTTGACGTGACATACCGCGATGTCCATACGCCGTTGACCACCGACGAGATGCTGGCCGCGTTGCGCGATTATGATGGTGTGCTGCCGACATTGGGCGATATGTTTTCCGCCGATGTGTTCGCGCAGGTAGACAATCCGCGCTGTAAAATCCTCGCGAATTTTGGTGTGGGGTATAACCATATCGACGCGGCGGCCGCCAAAGCCAGCGGCATTCAGCTGTCCAACACGCCGGGTGCTGTGACGGATGCCACCGCCGATATTGGTATGACATTGATGCTGATGGCCGCACGACGTGCTGGAGAAGGCGAACGGTTGGTACGGTCCGGCACGTGGATCGGCTGGCATCCCTCGCAACTGCTGGGCATGCATTTGACCGGCAAGACCGTTGGTATTGTCGGCATGGGCCGGATCGGCCAAGCGGTGGCGCAGCGCTGCCACTTTGGGTTTTCGATGCCTGTGAAATACTTTAGCCGCAGCGCCAAGGACTTGCCCTATGAGGCGGAACATATCAGCGACCTGAAGGCTTTGGTCGCTGCCGTTGATGTGGTCGTGATCGCGGTTCCGGGAGGCGATGATACGCATCACCTCATTAACGCCGACGTGCTGGCGGCAATGCGACCGCATGGCTTGCTGATCAACATCGCGCGGGGCAACGTGGTTCATGAAAGCGCGCTGATTGATGCCTTGCAATCAGGGTCCATCGGCGGTGCGGGTTTGGACGTGTACGAGTTTGAACCACAGGTGCCCGAAGCTCTGCGCGCGTTGGATAACGTGGTTCTGTTGCCGCATTTGGGCACAGCATCCCACGAGGTGCGTTTGAATATGTGGATGATGGCGGTCGAGAACCTGAAGGCTGGTGTTACAGGTAAAACGCCCCCGAACGCGGTTTAGCGGCCTACGGCCTCGCGCCAGTGACGGCGGCAGAGCGAGACATAGGTCTCGTTCCCGCCAATCTGGACCTGCGCGCCCTCTTTGGTGGCTTGTCCCTGTGCATTCTGGCGTACGACCATCGTGGCCTTCTTGCCGCAATGGCAGATGGTCCGGACTTCGCGCATCTCATCCGCGAGCGCCAATAACGTGGCCGATCCGGGGAACAACAACCCCCGAAAATCGACCCGCAACCCATAGCACATGATCGGCACGCCCAGATCATCGACGGCGCGGGCCAATTGCCAAACCTGTTCTTCGCCCAGGAACTGCGCCTCGTCGATAAAGATACAGGCGCAGGGGCCTGTTTTCAGACGGTTCTTGATCTTTTCAAACAGATCTTCGTCGGTGCCGAATGTGTCGGCCTCTTGGCCGATGCCAATCCGCGACGCGATACGCCCGTTGCCCGCGCGATTGTCGAACTGCGCCGTCATCAAATAGGGCACCATGCCGCGCTCCACATAGTTGTGGGCCGCTTGCAGCAGCACCGTGGATTTGCCTGCGTTCATGGTCGAATAGTGGAAATAAAGCTTTGCCATGGCTCTCTTTACAAGCAGTCAGGTCGGGCGTTCAAGGTGGGGTCGGCGAATTGCTGACCTGTCTGCAGACCGCTCAGGTTTGGACCGTCCGAAATCCAGCCTGCGACCACTTGCACCGGCGTTTATTCGTGGCGTTCCACCAGAACAGACCCCACAGAATACCCCGCCCCGAATGAACAGATCAGCCCGGTATCGCCCTCTTTCAGATCGCTGGAGTATTTCGAGAACGCGATGATGGATCCCGCAGATGACGTGTTGGCATAGTCTTGCAAGATGTTTGGCTGTTCACCCGGCTCCGGCACGCGGCCCAACACTTTGCGCCCGATGAAATCATTCATCGACTTGTTCGCCTGATGCAGCCAAAGCCGTTTCAGATCAGCGGCCTCGACGCCTTCTTCCGCCATATGGTTGGCGATATGATCGGCGACCAGCGGCAACACTTCTTTGAATACTTTGCGCCCGTTTTGCATGAATTGCATGTCGCGACGATCCGCAACACCATCAGGGCGCGACCGGCGCAGAAAGCCGTTGTTGTTGCGAATGTTGTTTGAAAACTGCGTGGCGCAACGCGTGGATTTGATTTCAAAATAGGGGCCGGTTGCGTCCTCTGCCCGTTCAATCAAAACGGCGGTTGCGACGTCACCAAAGATGAAATGGCAATCGCGGTCGCGCCATTCGATGTGGGCGGAACAAATCTCGGGGTTGACGACCAGCGCCGACCGGATCGAACCGGACCGCACCATGTCTGCGGCCACTTGAATGCCAAAGGTGGCTGACGAACAGGCCACATTCATGTCGAAGGCAAAGCCGTTAATTCCCAACAGATCCTGTATTTCAATCGCCACGGCGGGATAAGCGCGTTCAAGGTTTGATGCCGCGCAGATCACCGCGTCCACATCCGCTGCCGTCTTGCCCGCATCTGCCAGCGCCTTTTGCGCCGCGTCCAAGGCCATTTCAGCCATCAGGCCAGGCTCATCATCCGACCGCTGGCGCAGCAGCGGGTGCATTATGTGCGGGTTCAAAGGGCCGGTTTTGTCGATCACATAGCGCTGTTCAATCCCCGACGCCTTGAAAATGAACTCTTCCGAGGAATGCTCCTTGGCGTCCACTGTGCCCGCCGCGATCTCGTCCGCGTGTTCGGCGTTGTAAAGATCGGCATAGGCGTTAAAGGCGACAACCAGCTCGGCGTTGGTGATAACCTGATCCGGCGTGAAAATTCCGCTGCCGGTAATGGCTGGTGTGAACATGATGAACCCTTTCTTGCAGACCACCGATAAAGCCTAAAACCAGCAGAAAGGTCAAGCTGAAGCGCCCTGCTTTGCACCCGCTTTCGTGATAAACGGTTGTCATGCCGGGGGCTTGATTGCACTGTCCTCCAAACCCTGCCCAGATCGGAGCCACCATGACCCTGCCGCCGCTTTTGCCCCTTGGCGAACTTGATCAGCTTGCCCAAGAAATGGGGACCGACAAGTCATCGCGCACCCATGATTATATGCGGCTCTACGAGTTTCTGTTCAAACCGTTCAAGGATCAGGATTTCTGCTTTATGGAGCTGGGCGTCGGCCTGCCGCGCATCCAAGCGGCGTCTTTGCGGTCGTGGCGGCGGTTCTTTACCAAAGCACTGATCGTGGGCGTGGATAACGACCGAAGGGTGCGCAAATTTTCAGGCGATGATTTCACAATCCGCATCGGTGACGCGTCAGACCCCGCGTTTCTGACCAAGATGTCAGAGACCTATAAACCCTCGATCGTGCTGGATGACGCCAGCCACAAATGGTCGCATCAGATCATCGCGTTCAAAACCATGTTCCCGCTGCTGCCCCCCGGCGGGCTATACGTGATCGAGGATATTTTCACGTCTTTCCCGATGCCGATCAAATATGACGTCTATGCGGATCACCCGGAATCCTGCTGGACCTTCATTTCGCGGCTACAGGCGGCTTTGGCCGGCTGCCAAACCGAATGGCCCGCACTAAGCGCTGAGGAATCCGAGCTGGTATCCTGGATCGACGCCGTGTTTCTGACGCGCCGCACAGTGATTTTCGTGAAGAGGGATGCGCAGCGCCCCGAGGAGGTTGAGCGGGTGGCGGAGTTGAAGCGGCGGCAGGGGTGAGAAAACCCGTGCAACCTGCAGCTGTTTAGCTATTATAATATCTTAACTGTAGATTTTATTTAGAAGCGAATTGCAGAACTCATTGACGGTTCTTTTTGAAAATTTTGAGATTATCTCTTCGGTGTTTGGGACGCTAGCGTCTGTTCTTGGCGCTATTTTGACCGTTGTTTTCTCAATGCGAGCTAAGTCGGCGGCGGAAAGCGCTAGCGAAGCAGCAAAACTTACAAAAGAACAACTTGGAAGAATGTCGATTCTGACAAGTTTGAATGAAGGTCTACGCATCGCAAGTGACTTGAATGAACGGCTTGCTTCCAAAAACTGGGAAATTATTGCTGAAAGAGCTACTGGTTTGAGACTAATAATATCTCCGTTGCTTACTTCAAACCCTGACTTTTTTTCAGAAGAGCTAAATGACAATCTTGTTCAGCTAATTGGGCAAGTCAAAGACATAGCGGGGGTGGCTGATAGGGTTAGATTCAACTCCTCTAAAGAACCGGATACTACTCGGTTGAGAAGAATCGTTTCAGATCAGCGTGAGGTACTTCTAATCGCAATAGAACAAGCAAAACAAAGGTTAGCTGCTGATGACACAGAAAGTTGATGAAGAGACCCGAACCAAGTGGCGATTACTCGTTGAGCGCCTGATTTATGCAACAGACAGTGGGTTGGTCACATGGCAGGCCTCCATAGCGGAGGAACAGTTTCTTACTAACCTGAAAGATAAGATTGTTACCTTTGGTTATTCCGGAGATGGCACCAGCAACGTCTACTTTTTCCGCATAGACGACGATTTTGATGGGAACAAGATTGATTACTTTGACGACGAAGATCTGGACGAGGGTACGTATGCTAATCGCGAAGACAGATACTTTTACCGATTGGGCAACTTCCATAAGTCACTATCTAGAAAAGTTAGCGGTGCCGATGCAGTTCTGGACGAACTTTTGGAAGTGCTGCCTGAACTTCCTCCCCCAAGTAAAAAGGAGCGTGACTTAGACGACGAAATCCCATTTTAATTTTCGCTACCCCTGCAGTGACTTCACGCCAATCTCGTCTTCGGCCTGTGCTTTGATCGCCAGTGCCGCTGCATAAGAACCCGCAGCGGTGGTGAAGTACGGGATCTTGTCATACAGCGCGATGGAGCGGATGGATTTGCTGTCTTCGACCGCTTGCGCGCCTTCGGTGGTGTTCATCACCAGTTGGATCGCTTCGTCCTTCATCATGTCGGTGATGT